>Ga0180009_10005212_pt1 | contig 14006 bp, 7 predicted proteins | sample OS_PC_MetaG_FD_123537 | JGI IMG/M metagenome (GOLD analysis project Ga0180009, IMG submission 123537) | Groundwater microbial communities from the Aspo Hard Rock Laboratory (HRL) deep subsurface site, Sweden - OS_PC_MetaG | ecosystem: Environmental > Aquatic > Deep subsurface > Groundwater... | reverse complement strand
GTTTCCGAGAGAAGAGTTGTGCAGTTTGTCTTCTCAAATGCGCCGGGCAGCGATTTCGATTCCTTTCTGGTTGAAAAATACTTCAGCCTTCAGTCTTCAGCCTAAATACCTGGGCAGTTACCAAATATTTATTGATACCAATTTAATTTTAGATGTTCTTATTGAAAGAAGGCCTTTTTATGAGGCTTCGCGAAAGATATGGGAATTGATCAGGAAGGCCATAAAACTTGGCTTCAAGAAATTTGCAGGCACATTTTTCACAATATTGCCCTTCGAACCGCAATTCAGACTGACACCACAAATATGATGGTTTTCCCCTCTTGACTCACAAGGGGAAAATGAGTACTCTCATCGCACTAAGAAAAAAAGGAGGGTTTCTGATGAGAAAGAAAAGAGAGACAATTGTTAAACTTGTAAAATCCTTCAGTCTTTTATGTGTTATTATTTTTGGGTTCATTACAATAATAGCTACAGGGGATTCTGACAATAATATTATTCCCCCTTCAGGTCCTACTGTTCAAACTTTAACCACGGATGAAACCGGCGCAGTTGATAACTATCAAGTCTTAGGTGAATTTGAAGCAGGTACACCCGTTGAATTAACTGTGACACAAGAAGAGGGGAAAGTAACCCTTGAAATTATTTCTTCCGAATATACTTATAACTCTACTAGTGGAGAATCAGGGAAAGGTCTGTTTTTATATACACAAAAAGTAGATCCTAAGAAATATGACTGGTCACAGGATACTCTTGATGAAGCATGTGTTGAATGCAATGAAAATATCGGCGAACTTGCATTGGCGAAATCAGTTTTAGAAAATATGGGTCTCTATAAACCATCGCCTAAATCTCTTACTTCTTCAGATGGAACAACTTCAGTAAATATCGCAAACCTATCTTTAAAGAAAGATATTACCGTAGCGGTTACGCCCTATAAATCCTATTTATATATTCCGCAATACGATCGAATTGCTGAAGACATTGGTGTTCAATCCGTGACGGTTATATCTGGAGGAGATATCAATATAGTAAATCCCGAAGGAAAACCGACAACAGCAAAAGATGCGTGCTTTTGTGGATCTGTTGGCTTCAATTCCACCAAAAATCTTTCCGGGTTGACAACGTCAGAAATACAAAGTCAACTCGATAATACTCTTTTATTGGTATTTAAAGATAAAAAATGGCAGAAAGTGAATGCGGTGTGTCAATTAGAAAGTAATTTTAAGCTAAGCAGCGCAAATGCCACAGTCCGTCTTTATCCATTTGTATTTTCCATAACATCAGATGTGAAACCTAAAATAGAGCAATTTACCGCTATAATGAAAAAGATAACAGATCTCTATGCCACATCAGAGCCTACGCTTGATAAACTCATGGAGGAGCTTCGTCCTTTAATGTCAGATGGGTTCTTAGAAGGCGGATTGGGGCCTGATGCTACGTTGTCAAATTGGTATTACCAAGGAGATGAAGGACCATCGGTGGGTGTCAAGGCGGATTATGTTTCTTTATACCGACCCATGAAAAACGACCTGAGCATTGGTCCCTTTGGAACTTGGAATGAATTATCAGGTATCTATGCAGGGGAATGGTGTGTGGTTCATGGGTTCGAGCAGGATGGTACTCCTTTTAGCTTTTTAACAAGCTTTGTTCAAGAGACCCAAGGAGATATTTGGAAATGGTATGGAAACAGGATCCCCTTTGTAAATGGGGGCAATGTGGATGCAAAAGGGGCAATGCAGATTAATGTGGGCACATCTGAAATTTTCAAGTTCACGGGGCTTGATTTTTATACCAATGATATAGGTGATGTAGCGAAAAACACCTATTCTATTGATTCTTTATTGGTCATGAACAGTGCCCTGCCTGAATATATCAGTGGTGTAACGGAAACTGTAAATGGATTAGTCTTATCTCGTGAAGCACAGAATAGTACCAGGTATAAGATTACAAGTGTTGTCCAGCCGGACATCTGGGACCATATCTATTCTGAAAGTTATACAGATAAGAACGATAACAACGTTCCAGGTTTAAATATCAACAACCTGACTGAGATGGAATTTGTTTTTGTTGGTTTTGATAGTGGGGTGAATACGGAAGCAAAACACGTGTGGATAGATTTACTTCAGGCAAAACCATTCACATTGAGCAAACTTGAAGATAAGTATTTTGCAACGCTTACGGCCCCATTATCTATGGCAGCAGTGAACATTCCGGGTGCAGTGACCGTTTCTTGGGTGAACCCGAACGTCGAAGGAATTTTTCCGGATTGGGTTGATATAAATTGGAGCGAGGATTGTACAACTTGGGACTCCATTGATAAAGACAATCCTGGTTATTATGATCCCAATGTAAAACTCTCTGAATGGACGTCACATACGTTTGATACAACCGGATCTACCGTCAATCCTTCTTGTTGGTTCAATATCAATATAGGGCATGATGATATTGCCGGACGTAGTTTTGAAGTTAATTATTATAATTTACCATAACAGATGGTTTGATTAATATGAATTCAGAACAATCGTTTATCAGTATTCTTTAAGAGGGAAATTCTGATAAAGATATTTGCTGTTTTCCCGAAGGGCTTGTCCGCCGTCTTTGTGGCGGGACTGCTTCATAGTATTTTCCCCCTTCCCTGCCCGGTGGAATGCTTGCCCTGTGGAATTCCGCTTGCGGACCTCCCTCGGAGGATTCCACAGGGCGGGCCTATTCCTCTGGGGTCAGGGGAAAATACTATATGCAAAATACTCAGCGCTTTCTACGGCTCAAGAGACCCTGAGCGAAGTCGAAGGGGAACGGGCGGTGAAAATTATGTATGCTCTCACTGAACCGTCACCCAGAAACATTAGGTCCCCTATCGGGGAAGCTTTCAGCGATCAGCACTCAGAAATAGATGTTCAATTCAATGTGATTTCCTGATTTGTGTTTACCCAGAAGCCTTCTCCGGAGTTGATAACCTCCATCAAGTTGAATCCTTTACTGGCAGCATATGCAGCACCGCCATCAGTTTCACCCGGGAGATAGACAGCCCATTTATTGTTCACCCATTTCCAAAGTGAGGTTATCTTATCTTCTTTTCCTGAAATGTAATTGGTGACCGATTTCCCCTCATCTCCCTTTAGCCCGATGAGGTTCCAGCCTTTCATCAAAGTATCACCATTCCAAATATATATTTTGGAATCTATATTATATGTTGATCCATTATAATGATTTGCAACGGCCAGGTATGTTTTTTCACCTATCATAAAACTTTCAAAATCCGCTGCACCACTTGTGGGTACACTCTGGATCTCATTAAAAGATGTACCATTCCACTTATAAATTTTAGAGTCTATATTATATAATGAACCATTGTTAAAATTTGCTACAGCGAGATAAGTATCTCCCTCGATTGTAAAATTTTCCCAAGCAGTTGCTCCATGGGTATGAAAGTTTTCATGTTCAATAAAAATCAAAGGAGGCTCCTCAGGAAGGTTTCCGGATATTATTAATTTTTGGTTATTTTTTAGTTTAGAATTGATCCAGAAGCCTTCCCCATAATAAAGATATCCTAACATTCTAAATCCTTTAGACATGGCATAATTCTCACCACCATCAGATTCTCCGGGCAAATAGACAGACCAATTATTATTTGTCCATTTCCAGAGAGATTCGATATTATCTTTAATACCACCTATAATTGAACTTATACTTGGGTCAAATGGATCTATGTACAATGAAAGGAGATTCCACTCAGGGTTTACAAATGATAGCGCACCAGGGTCTATTCCAACATTCAGCTCCTGTGAATTGAATCCAGTGATTTCGATTGTTTCGTTATAGGAAATAAAACCTTTTGCTTGAAATTGAACATTAAATTTACCTGGTGGAAGTTCGATAAAATAGTAACCATTAGGTAACGTAGAGCAAGACCCAATCCCCTCAACCGTTATGGTTACATCATCTTTTGGATTTGATGTGATAGAATCGAGTACCAAACCAGTCAATATACCAGTGGCCCAGGTCAAAGAGAGCGGTGAACTACCAGATTTATCAAATTCAATATGCAATAAATATTCACCGGTAGAGTTTGGACTCTGGTGTCTTACAGCTATGTAAAAAGATCCTGCATTTATCGAATGGTTGATGGAAAAGTTCAATTCAGATCCACTATTATCATTGCTTTTAATCTCAGAACAGTTATTATCTTTTAGGTACCCATATGTATCTGTAGAGCCAGTAGTAAAAACTCTTAGAGTGCCTGAGGTTGTAGTAATTATATGAAAATAATCATAATCACCTTCTTTCTCAATAGATCCATTTAAGGTTGTATTAACACTTATTGTTATAGCGCTTTCACAATCATCACCATAATCATCTTTCTCAGTATAGGCGAAGCTTTTTATTGTAGTCGTATCAGCATTTATCGTTACCAATTGATTAGTTGGCTTAATCCAACCTTCAATCTCTTTGAACTCTACTGTGTGATAGCCTACTGGTAAACCGGAAACAGTGTCACCACTATTCTGCCACGAGCCACCATCAACTCTCCATTTTGATCCTGCATCTATTGCTTCTTGTGGAGTAATAATAACTTGTACAGCTCCATAATCGTATAATACGGTTGTAGTCGTGGTTACAATACCTGTAGTTGTGGTGGTTATTGCCGGTACCGTTGTCGTGGTGGCCACCGGACTTGTTGTCGTGGTTGTTGCCGGTACCGTTGTCGTGGTCGTTGTGACAACACCAGCAGTCGGAGTTGCATCAACCGCGGAAGTCTCAGCACCGATCAACTGGGACGGAAAAGAGCCGGAATAGGCGGAGACCTTAAACTGATAGGCCGTTTCGTTTGCAAGACCTGTCACGTCATAAGTCGTGATGTTTCCTGCATCCGCCCAATTGACTCCAAATATATCGTCAGCTTTTGCTACTGTACAATCTGTCCAGAACACATAATAACCGTGTGCACCCGATACGGCATTCCAACTTAAGGTCACTTTTCCATCTCCTGCGGTAGCCGTAAAGCCTCCTGGTGTACCAGGAGCACCTGTGGTCTGCGGTTGAGCGATCGGCCAGGTGGCACAACCGCCTGATTTATAATTGATCCAAATGCCTTCTGTATTTTTGATCTCAGTTTGAATATCAAGAGTTTCGAACCCTTTGCTTGCAGCATACTCTTCAGTACCACCAGCTGGCAGGTAAACATGCCAGTTGTTTGTCCTCCAAATCCAAACTGAGTCAATTTCACTTTCGTTGGATGAGATAAGATCTCCTAAATCTTGACTTTCACTCCCTTTAATTCCAACAGAGTTCCACCCAGGAATAAGTAACAAAGGTTCGTAACCGACCTGATAGGTTTCCATCTCCAAATCAAAGCTTTCATAAGTGTTCACCCAAAAACCTTCTCCTGGATTGATATCCTTAAAAATTTCAAAGCCCTTGCTCTCAGCATAGGCAGCCCCACCATCCTCTTCACCAGGTAAATAAATAGCCCAATCGTTATTCTCCCATTTCCACATTGATATAACTTTGTTTTCAACACCTAAAAATATAGCCTCTATTAATTCATCTTTCGATTTCATTGGGAGGCTTATAAAATTCCATCCATAATCAAAACCGATTATCACCTCAGTAGGAATTTCAGGTTCCGTTATAGAAAAAAACCCGACTACAGTACTCTTATCAGGTTCTCCTAACGGCTTTATCTTAAGCATGCAGTTGACCGAAGCACTGCCGGTCACTATCCATTCATAATTGCCATCATTAGCGGTACTCTCGGCAATAACCTCATAAGTATTATCTTTTCCACCTTGACGCGAGAGGGAAATCATAACATTTCCTGTGCTCCCCTCGGTATTCCACGTGATGGACATAGAATCACCAATCTTCCAGAAAGAAGCCTGTCGTGGTTCTAAAATAAACAAGTTTCCCGGTATTCGATTCTGACCACCTCGTACTGCACGAACTTGATAAGCATCAGATTTCTCAAATTTGTAAAATCCTCCATACAAAAACGACACTGGCCATGCGTTGATGCTATTGCTGGCAAGTGAAGTAGAGGACCAGTAATAGGACGATAAAGTGTCCGGGAAGTATTGGGTATCTATTGTGGGTTCTTTAGCTCCGTGGTGTACGAGAGAGTATAGCTCATTTCTACTGGGTAATCGCCAATCATTATATCCAGCAAGTGTGAGATTCTCACAGTAAGTGATAGAATCTTCCCAGTTCAAATCTGGAGCAGTGGCACTCATACTCTGCCACATCAGACCTGTTTCAGTATCCGTTATCGTGCCATCGTCGTTATTTATGAAATTATCTAATGTGGGAACTTGGCCTCCACGTATAGCGCGAACATGGAATTTATTATATTTATCGCTGCCACCGACATAACCGTTGTAAAAAAACACGATCCATGCAACATTTTCAAACGCAGAGTAGTTAGAAGACGTCCAATAGCTAGACAATAGCGTATTAGGAAAATATTTTGTCTTTGTTGCTAAAGACTGTTGGTCACAGTCTAGGATGGTGACTAACTCCTTGATTGTGGGTAACCGCCAGTCGGAAAAGCCTCCGAAGTTTTGCCCATTCAAGTCGGCAATGAATACGTCCTGAGCATTCTGCCATGTATAAGTGTTATCCTTATCATGAACAGTCCCATCATCAGTTTTCACTTCCCATACAAGCCCTGTCACATTGTCCCTGACCATGACCCATTCAGTGGATGAGTCATCCAATTCATTCCCTTGGGCATCCAGCTTTGTGTATGAAGGAGGATTGATGGTATAGTCCGAATCCTCTCCAAAGGTATCCGTGTATGATTGTGTTTGTCCCGTGTCAGGCACAGGACCAGCTATGACTCCTGAGGCAATACTGAGGGTAATCATTCCCAGCAGGGAAATAGCACTTTTCAAAATCATCTTTCTGTCGATTCTCATTACTCTACCCCTTCGGATAGACAGTTTATTTATAATGGACAACAAATTTGGCTAACTCTAACAGAAAAAATGAATGTAAATGGGAATTTTTAAAATTTGGTTAGATTGTAATAGCTCAATATCCAGTGGTAACTTAAAAGGCTTACGCCTAAATTCCTTAAAAGGAGTTTACCCGTAAGGGTTTTATCCCCTGGATATTGAGAAGCTACGTTAGATTTATTATAGTCTAAGGGAATATTTTCCCTGTATCTCTTGTGGGTATTGGGAAAAAGTGTTTTATTTTACAACAGGTATCAGTATCCAAGATATATTCAATCATAGCTGGATATCTCGACTGGTTGATTTTCGACTCTCATAAATCTCACGGATAATCTCTTCGGACGACCGTTCATCCCGCCAACTCCCGAAACTCTCCCAGAACATTTCAATATCTTCAGCTTTTTTGGGCTCTGTTTGAAAAACTTCTTCTTTGAGAAAATGGATCGGTTTTATGATCTTTGGCAATTCAGACTCAGGCATGTCCCTGATCTCTTTTAATAAGAATTGCTCGTAATCAGATCTTGTCCTTGTAGTCATAAGGCCTCCTGTCCAAAGCTTAATTGCGATAGATTCAGGATTAGAGGTGATTTTGTTGCTTTGCTATGTCTGATTGTTATCTCTATAATCTAATATTATCGCTTCCGTGCAATTCACCCAGAAGCCTTCTCCTGGATTGATCTCACCTTGCTATCCATTGAACTTGAATCAACGATTCCACCTTCTCGAATTCAGGATCTCCAGTGACCACCTGACCTCCAACACTTTTTGCCAGTGCTATGGCGAACGCGTCAGCGTAGGATACCGCGTATTGGGCCTTGACATGTGCGGCTGCAAAGGTAAGAACGCGGTCTGCCTCTGCGACTCGGATGGACAATTGATCCACCATCCCGATGGCCTTGTGTGTAGCCGCAATGCCCCGTTCACGTTCTGTAATGTACAATATCTCCCCATAGTTAACTATCGAAAGCCATATATCGGCTTGCCCTGATTCGGCCTGCCGCAGAATGGATCGCACTTTTTCAGCGCCTGCCTCTCCTTCCATGTACGCCAGAAGAGCGAAGCTATCAAGGATGTAGATCAAGCGATCACTGTTGTTCACGCTCAAGTTCCTTGTCCCGCTCGTGCAGTAAAGACCGGACCAGTGAAGTCTTCCCTTTCAGCATACCTGCACCCTCTCTTACCGGATCGGGCAACTCCGGGACAATGCTCAACACCCCGCCGTAGTCCACAACACGGACTTGGCTCCCTGGGCGCAAATGATATTTTCTTCTGTATTCTGCTGGGATGACAATCCAGCCTTTGCGTGAAACAGTTGCTACAGTCATAAAGATGCCTCCTTGGCTTGTGTTATACATTGAATATAGAATGTATAACACAAGCCTCTTCAAAAGTCAATGAAGGAAAAGCGGTACTCACCTATGTAGAAATTAAGTGGCACTCTCCCACTTGCTGCAACTTTTTCTCCCTCCTTGGCATTACTAAATTCCACCTGCCCGCTTGTGCCTCGCAGTGGCAGGCGGGTAGGCTCTGGTAAGGGTATGACTATCTCCAATCTTTCTGCAAGCTCCGGGTGGATGCAAGAATAGGTAGCCCCAGAATCAAATATGGCCTCTTTTTGTATTTCACCCTTAGACCCCTTAAGACTTATCTCTTTTATGATTACAGCCATCTTTTTTCTCCTTTTAAATCTCTTTTTAGCCTTCAGCCTTGAGCTTTCAGCTAATTCAGCGTCACCGCCGTATTCGCATTCACCCAGAAGCCTTCACCCGGATTGATCTGTTCAAGCACACTGAAGCCTTTACTCTGGGCATAAGCTGCACCACCGTCATCATTCCCTGGCAGATAGACGGCCCATTTGTTGTCCTGCCATTTCCAGACGGATTCAATCTTATTCGCATTGCCTGAGATAAGATCCGTGATGGATTTTGCCTGGCTGCTCTTTAATCCCATGAGGTTCCAGCCTGAAGATAGTGATAGCGTTGTATCCGATGGTTGTGTGCCGGAGCAGGTCAATGCTTGAGAGATCTCAGAATTCACCCAGAACCCCTCACCGCACTGGATATCTTCCAGCAAGACAAACCCCTTGTTTTCAATGTAGTTATTCAGATCCTCAGCGCTCATGACAGTTGCAGGTATCCAGACCGCCCAGGTATTATTCTTCCACTTCCATACAGAAATAACATTACCCTTTATGTTGACCAAAAGGGCTTCAACCGATGAATCAGTCGGAACAACCGGCAGCGCCAGGAGATTCCAGCTCTCATTAAGGCCCCCTGTAAAACAACTATCCCCTCCTCCGGTCACTCCAAAAGCCTGTGGAGGACTTGAAACCACGTTGCCGCTGTTGTCTCTCACATAATAGACAATCTCATATGTGCCGTTACACGAGAAGGTGTAGGTCCCTGTGAATTTTTTGGTTCCGGATTCATTTGTTAATGTGAACTTATCCAGGCCTAAAGTAGGTGTTGTATATTCTTCAGTCACACTCGGAGGCTGGTAACCAGGTGGAGTCACAGAAGCCCAGACCATTAAGCCTTCTACATTCATCATATCCAGCTCAATGGCAAATTCCTGCTGAATATCAGCCGTAACACCCTTGCCCAGTGTATAGGATGTGATGTCCGGAAAAAGTCCGGCCATACTGAAATCACCATATACCATAGCAGGGGTTATGGCCGCTCCAATCTGTTTTTGTGGCGCCATCATGGCATATGGATTGCCAAGTCCTAACAGATCCGCCGCGGCCAGATCAAAAGCCTCTTCCCAATTGTAACCCACCATAAAATAATTGCTCAGAAACTGGCTGAATGATACGTCCCCTGCGTTATTGAGGTAACTGTATTTGTCGGCAGCCGAACTGGTAAAGACAATACGGTCATTATCACTTAATGTATTAACGAATGAACCTGAATAACAGGCTTCAAAGATTGTAATAGAGAGACGAACCGACTGAACTTCAAAATCATTCAAGAGAGCGTCCAGTTGAGCAGATGTCAGTATTTGACCAGAGTCAATGAGAAAGGTGCCGTTCTTCTCACCATGATCTACAAGATACAGATACAAAGGACCGTCATTGGGCTGATCCCTGGCCCACTCTATGGCAGCCTGCAAGGATGCAACCGTCTTTTCCGTCTGGTCAACAATGCCGTCAACCACACCATCCCCGTCAAAATCCTGGGTATTCACATGATTGATATAGTAGATATCCTCATCCTCAAAACCCCTGGCCTTAAACACCTGATACATCCGGTTTGCCAGGTATTGAATGGCGTTCTTGATCTTGTCTTTAGAATCATTTTGTTTGCCACCGGCCAGGATGATAAGATTTCCGTGGTGTTTATCAATGACGTCCTGACCCACCATAAAATCCATGGACGCCATAAGGCCTGCCAGATAGGCAATAACCCTGACCTTTCCTTTGGCCTTAAAAGTCACACTGCCTTCTGTTACTACAGCAACTGAGGGATCACTGGTAACCCATTCTGAAAGTAAAGTGAAATCATAATCAATCCCGTTCTTGTCCCTGAAGTTTGCCTTAAGATCCACGGTTGCATTTACATCGTAAGGGTAATCAGGTGCCTGGCCGGACTTTAGATAGAGGGCCAGAGAGATATTGGGCTGGACCGTTGCGGAGAGGTCGATGACAATAGCAAAATATCCGGAGGTTGACCAGTTGCCGTAATCATCCTGTTCCTGAACATAGAGCGTATGGATTCCTTCGGAAAGGGCACTCCCCGGCGTGTACGATGTGTCTGTGGTCTCTGTCGCACCGTAACTCAGATAACTATCATCCAGTTTGTACCTGAATGTCCCGTTTCCGCCGGCCCCGGATGTCCAGGTCCATGTGGGAGTGGTATCTCCTGTGGGGCTGATTCCCGTCACATGGGGTGCTGAGAGTTGTCCGGAAGTGTATCCCTTAATAAAGGTGTTTTGAGCCGGTAGGTTATCCTGGATCTCATTGCCCGTTCCATTACCATTGGCATCCAGAAGCGGAGTTTGTGATTCTAGAGACTCACCGGCCTGGTTGAAGGCATCGTATAAATTGAGACCCGAGAATATGTTGCTCCAGAAAAAGCTGGAAAAAGGGAGAGAGCCCTGGGTGGCGGTATATGAACTTTCCCCAGGGGAGGTGCTGGAGATGATAATTCGTTCTTTGCCGGGAGGTGGGATCAGATTCGATAATAAATTTTCCGGTGATCCGGCATCGTAGATGACGGTCACCTTGCCGGGAATGGTTCCCTGGAGGGTATCCAGCCAGGAGTCCAGATCGGTAATGGACAGCGTCTCCGTTTCGTTCAACTGAAATGGTCCACCATCCCCGTAGTTCACGAGATAGAGAATAAGGTCCCCGGCATCCAAAGCCCAGGTCTTGATCGCCTGTTGCAGGTTCGCAACAGAAGGAACGCCGTCCACGTCGTCCAAAACGTCGTTGCTGTCCAGGTCAAGGTCAATATCTGAGGTCAGGTAGTAGATCGTGTTTTTGGTAAACCCCTGGTAGGTCAGGGAGCGGTAGGCAAAGTTGGCACACATCTGGGTGGCGTCCCAGAAACTTGTACCTTGAAATGGGCCGCCACCAGCCACCACGATGGCCTTGTTATTGGAAACCGAGGAGACTTTCTTGAATACCTGGATGCGATTGTTACCGCTGTCCGCAATGTATATTTTGCCGTCAGGACCTATTGCCAGATCATCCGGTTTGTTCAGTTGACCGGGGTTAACTCCCCGATCGGCAAACTTTTCAATAAAATCACCGCTTGAACTGAATTTCATGATAGTGCTTGAGTAGTCAGACACATAGACATTCCCGCTTGTGTCGACGGTTATTGCTCTTGGATGACTCAGAGTCTCCCATTCTTCATTTCCGTAACTATCCCATGCAAGTATAAAATTACCGCTTAAATCGAACTTCTGGATGCGATCATTATTTAAATCAGTCACATAAACGTAGCCCTGATTTGGGTCTATGGCGATCCCGGTTACGCTAAAACCAAAGTCAAATTGTCCGTTATCGGAACCATGGCTTCCCCAGGCCGTAACAAATACCCCGTTTGAACTGAATTTCTGGACACGATTGTTTATTCTATCTGTTACATAGACATTCCCACTTCCGTCTACGGCCAGATCTAAAGGATCACCATCAAAATTGAATTGACCAGGATCAGAACCATAGCTTCCCCATTGGGTCAACAGGTCTCCATTTGAGCTAAACTTTAGGATGCGAGAGTTCCAAAAATCCGCTACATAGACATTTCCCTCTCCGTCTATGGTCAATCCACTAGCAAGCAACCCTCCGGGGATTTCCCACTTGGTAATGAAGAGGCCATTTGAAGTAAACTTCTGAATGCGATTGTTTTGATGATCAGCCACATAGATGTTTCCATCTCCATCTAAGGCTATTCCGCCAGGCATGTTGAACTCCCCATCGCCAAGTCCTGAACTCCCCCATTTGGTTATAAACTGACCATTTAAAGTGAATTTCTGAAGGCGGTAATTACCTCTGTCAGCTACATAAAGATTTCCGCTTTTATCCGTTTCTATCCCCCTAACAAGAGATAATTGCCCATCACCGGAACCTCCGCTCCCCAACTGGGCAATAAACTGACCATTCGAATCGAACTTCTGGATGCGTGCCCAAGATTCCAGACCATCCGCAACGTAAACGTAACCGCTTTTGTCTACATCTATTGCCACCATTTCTATGCCGTAATCATCATGGTAAAAACCAAACTTTCCTTTATCCAGACCATCCAGACTATAGCTTCCCCATTTGGTTAAAAACTGGCCATTGGAAGTGAACTTCTGGATGCGGCTATTATATGTGTCCACTACATACACATTTCCGTTTCCGTCAACAGCTATTGACGTTGGGCGGTCAAATTGTCCATTATCTGAACCATAGGTTCCCCACTTGGTAATAAACTGGCCGTCTGAAGTGAACTTCTGGATGCGATGGTTGAAAGTATCCGCCACATAGATTGACCCGCTTGTGTCGATGGCGATACCGCCGCCATCTTGGTTATTGGCATCTCCCCATAAGTCAAATTGTCCGTCACCGGAACCTTTACTTCCCCAGTGGGTAACAAACTGACCGTCCGAGGTAAACTTCTGGATGATATTATTCCCGATATCAACCACATAGACATAACCGCTTGGGTCTAAGTCTATCCCTTGGGGCGCCCACCCATCTCCATAACCGGTCCCCCACTCGGTAATTAATTGCCCATCTGAACTCAGTTTCGACACTGAGCTTCTAGATGCAACGTAAACATTGCCGCTTGCATCAACCACCACATCACTTGGCTCGAAATACCAGGGCTGCTCCAAGGATGGCCACATCCGCTCAAACACGTAGGTTTCCTGGGATGAGGCAATGGCGGGGAAAAGGGTTAAGATCATGAAACAGATAACCAGGGGTTTCCAAAGACAAATAGATACTATGGATTTCGGCCTGCCCTGGTGCAACGTGGTGCGGCTATTATACTTTTGCTTCTGCTGTTTCTGCATGCTTTCCTTCCTTTCACCGTGTCTGGAATGACCTGGTCTGGCCAGGGACTAGGATTTCTGGACAGGTTTCTACAACGGTAGAGTATGGAGGGCACAGATAAAGGCCTGCGATCCCGAGTAATTGAGGATTTTATGGGGACATGTGTTTTGACTAACATATTCATATCCTCCCTTGTGTGAAAGATAATGTATTATCCTGGAATCTCAAAGCAAATTAACACAAAGCCAATTGTCAGACAAGTATTTTAACACGGCTCCAGCGATATCCCGTTAAAAGCGGGGGCGAGATATCAAAAACATGCTTTTAACCAACAGTACAGCATAACCGAAACTATCCTGCTTTGGGGTTAGATTAACACGGATAATTACAATTGGGCTTCCTGATATGCCGTTATTTTCATCAGTACAAATCTAATTTTAATTATTTGTAACTATTCAGGTTGTTTAGGCTGCAGGCTAAAGGCTATTAGTTTTTGCGCATTGATCGAAGCAGGGCGCCCAAAACCTTCTCCGTCTCCACAATTTTTGATTCGCAGCCAGAAATGTCAT
>Ga0180009_10005211_pt1 | contig 14008 bp, 9 predicted proteins | sample OS_PC_MetaG_FD_123537 | JGI IMG/M metagenome (GOLD analysis project Ga0180009, IMG submission 123537) | Groundwater microbial communities from the Aspo Hard Rock Laboratory (HRL) deep subsurface site, Sweden - OS_PC_MetaG | ecosystem: Environmental > Aquatic > Deep subsurface > Groundwater... | reverse complement strand
TTTGGCAAACGCGGAGATTAGACAAGATTTATATTATCCCGGAGGACCTGTTGAATTTGAAAATACGGTTTCATTTTTGAAAGCAGGAATTGTATTCTCTGATATTATAAATACTGTAAGCGAAACATACGCGCGCGAAATTTTAACCGACGAGTACGGATCAGGTATGCAGACAACTTTGCGTCAAAGATCAAATGATCTTTACGGAATAATAAACGGCGTAGATTACGATATTTGGAATCCTGAAACAGATAAATATATTCCGCATCATTATTCAATTAATGATTTATCGGGTAAACTTAGGAATAAAAAGTTTTTACTAAGCAGGCTTGAGCTTCCCTTTGATGAAAACATTCCTTTAATTGGAATTATTTCCAGAATGGCCGTACAAAAAGGTTTTGATCTGATTGCTCAGGTTATTAACGAGCTAATGAAACTAAACTGCCAGTTTATGGTTGTCGGGACCGGCGAAAATAAATATGAAACTCTATTTAAAAGTATGGAGTTTTATTTTAAAAACAAGGTGCGCGCGTATATCGGTTATAGCAATGAACTTGCCCACTTAACAGAAGCTGCTTCGGATATGCTTTTGATGCCTTCGCATTATGAGCCGTGCGGACTTAATCAAATATATTCACTGAAATACGGTACTGTTCCGTTGGTTCGTAAAACGGGCGGACTTGCAGACACTGTTCAGGATTGGAATGAATATAATTACTACGGAATGGAAATTGGAAATGGTTATACGTTTGAAGCTTACGAAGGTTTTGCACTTGAGCACACGGTGAAAAGGGCAATTAATGATTTTCACAATAAACCTGTTTGGGAAAAAATTATTAAAAACGGAATGACGAGAGATTATTCGTGGCATAAATCTGCTGATAAATATATTGAGCTTTATAACAAAGCGATTGCAAAAAGAAGAGCTTAGATTATTTTTTAATAAACTTATTTTTTAGGGAATTAAAATGAAAAAAAGTTTAGTAATAGGAGCAACCGGAGGAATAGGAAGATCGACAGTAAAAGCATTGTCCGAAGACGGAGTTTTTGTTAATGTTCTTGCGAGATCCAAATCAAAAGCCGAAAAATATTTTAAAGAAATTAATAATGTAGAAATTATTGAAGGCGATGCTTCAAGCGCAGAAGATTTATCCAAAGCAATTAATGGCTGTGAAACATTGTACTATTGTTTAAATGTTCCGTATGATAAATGGGAAAAACAAGTATTAAAATTATTGAATGTTTCGTTAAATGCGGCCGCTGATAATAAAGTAAAATTTATTTTCTCGGGCAATGTTTATAATTACGGACATGCACAATATAATCCCGTAAATGAAAAACATTCTCATAATGCGCATACTAAGAAAGGTAAAATCCGCATTCAAATGGAAAAACTGATTAAACAATTTTCCTCGGAAAAAGGATTAATATATACAATAGTAAGAATGCCTGACTTTTACGGCCCGTTTGTTATTAATGGTTTTTCCGAAAAAGTTTTTCAGAATGCATTGCTTGGCAAAAGTCTTTTTTGGATTGGCGACAAAAACGTTGCTATCGAATATATTTTTATTGAAGATGCCGGCAAAGCTATGGCTGCTGCGGGGGAGTCCCCGAAGGGAAACAATAAAGAGTTTAACGTACCGGCAGTTGAGCCTACGACAAATAGATTTTTTCTTGACGAGATTTCGAAACAAGGCGCAAAGAATTCTAAAATCACAATTATGAATTCAAACATTGTTTTTAGATTGATGGGCTTATTCAGCCCTGTTGTAAAAGAACTTTTTGAAATGTTATATCTAAAAAGAGAAGAATTAATATTAGACGGAAGTTTATTTAAAGAAACTTTTGGTTTTCTTCCCGCAACAACTTATGAGGAAGGAATTAAGAAAACACTTAGCTGGACAAAAAACTTTTATAACTTATAACTCGTTCTGGTCGGCAATTTCTTTTTGACTTTTACTCTTCTTGAAAACTTTTTCGGCAATTCTGTTTATAATCATTTTTTGTCTGTTAAAAAACCAATCAAACTTGCCGAATATAAAAGCGTAAACCAAGGTTAGTCCCTGATACAATGGAAATATAAAAAGTAAGTATCCTATTATATATTGAATCGTCCACGGTTCGGCTCCAAGCGCGTTCATAATTATACCTGAAAGAAAGGCAGTTGTTGAGCCGGTAAGTGCAAAAATTATAATTATTAGTATAAAATCTATTGTCTTTTTTATTTTTTCTTTCATTTTATTATTTGCTTTCTTTTGTAGTGGTGGTCGCATAATATGCGACCACTATGTTCTATTTTTGAATTACATAATAGTTGTTGTTTGAATTTACATCCGGAATTTCAATGCCGCCTAATTGAATTCGTTCAATTTGGTTTTCACTTCCGATATTTATTTTTATTTCTGAATTCTTTTTCCAAACACCTATGTTTTCAGAAATAATTTTTTCGTCGCCGTTTAAATAATGCAGTTTAATAGAAATCGGCACCGGTATATTTCCTATTTTTTCAACAACGACATATATATCTTCCTTTTCTTTAATAACTTCTTTAATGCCTAAATCCGGATATCCGAACTCAAAGAACCACGGATTCCAAAACCAGCTTAAGTCCTCGCCGGCGGCTTGGTTAAATGTAAAAAAGAAATCGAAAGGACCCGGGTGTTTTCCGTGCCATCTATTTATATATTCAATAAGTGCGGCTTTAAACTTTTCATCGCCGAGATAATTTCTTAATTCCTGATACGCCATTGCCGGCCGAGTATATGCCGCAGGCCTGTATGAATTTCCCTTTAATGAGGACGATAAAATCATAGGCGGAACTTCATATTCCCTGCCGGAAGAATTTGAAAAATCAAGCACCGTTTCAATTCTTCTGTTTGATGACGGTTCAATTTTTTTTTGAATGTCGAACTGAAGCATACGCGCCCATCCTTCATCCATCCACGCATATTTTGTTTCGTTGGTTCCCATGTAAAAAGGAAAGTATTGATGAATTAATTCATGAACGGTTACACCAACGGTCGAAGCCCTGTTAGATTTTTCAGGATTATTAATTATCATTGGAAATTCCATTCCGCTTCCGCCGCCGTTAAATATTATTGCAGAAGGATAAGGGTAAGGAATTCCGGGTAGTTCTTCTGACATTAATTTAACCGCGTCTCTTGTTATTTCGGCAACTTCAAAAAAATCTTCTGATTTTTCACTATAAGCAGCGCCGGCAATAACCCTTCTGTTTGAGGATTCGTCAACTACAACGCTGGTTAAATCCCAAAAATATACATCACTTATCCCAAATGCAAAATCCGGAGTATATTGAGCTTTGAATTTCCATGTGTTTGATTCCTTAGGCGTTATATTCTTTTTTCTTCTGTCCTTTTTAGTAATAATGTTAATTATCTCGTCGGATTCGATTGCTTCTTTATACAAATCATAATAATCTTCGGTAAAAACCTCTTCCGGATTAGCGAGCAATCCTGTTGCCCAAACAACATATTCTTTCGGAACCGTTATTTCAACATCAAAACTGTTTTGATCATTATAAAATTCCTGCTGGCCCGTATAATTAAAAGTGCTCCATCCGTCAATGTCGTCGTACACCGAAATTTGAGGATACCACAAAGCAATAAAAAAAGATGTTGAATCATAAGCCCCCATTCTGACCGGACTTATAATAGGAATAATAAAGCTCCACTCAAATAAAAACGTAATGTTTGAATCCGGCTTAAGAGGTTCATCAAGAAACACAGAAAGGTTTGTTCCGTTTCTTTGAATTTTTTTTAAGTCGGCTTCTTTTTCGTTTATTAAAATTTTGCTTATTTCCACTCCGTCTGTTGTTGCTTGGGGAGAAATTTGAAAATCCCTAGCGCTCCCTTTTTTATAAAAATCCTGATAAATTTTAAAAACTATTTTAGAAAGATTATCGCGGCTGTTATTGTAATAAGTTACGGTTTGGCTTCCCGAAAGTTTTCTGGTTTCCGGATTTATATTTGCTTTGATTTTATATTTTGATTTATTAATCCAATAGTTTTCACCCGGTTTTCCGCTGTAGCTTCTTGTCCCGTTATTGTATGCGTTTTGAAGATCAAGCGACATATACAAACCGGTATTTTGAGAGTATGTTTCACAGATCGAAACAAAAAACATAAGAAATAGAACTACATGAATTTTCATAATCTCTCCCAAAACAAAAAACCCCGACGATTTCTAAAAAAGAAATAACCGAGGTTATTAAGAAATCTAACAAACATTAAACCGCATTATTAATTTTTTCTGTTGCAGGCTCCATTACCTGGTCAAGCGCATTTTCCAAATCAGAAATAATGTCTCCAACGTTTTCAATACCCACGGAAAGTCTAACAAGTCCTTCGGTTATTCCCGCGGTTTCTCTTGCTTCTTTTCCCATGGTTAAGTGAGTCATGCTCGCCGGGTGCTGAATTAAAGTCTCAACGCCGCCAAGACTTACAGCAAGCTGACATAAATTAACCGAATTCATTAATTTTTCTCCGGCATTGAATCCGCCTTTTAATTCAAAAGTAATCATGCCTCCCGGTCCGAAATGTTGTTTCTTTCCAATTTCAAATTGAGGATGACTTTCAAGTCCGGGATATCTGACCCATTTAATTTTGGGATGTGATTCAAGAAAGCTCGCTATTTCGGTAGCGTTTTCATTGTGTCTCTGCATTCTTAAGGCAAGTGTTTTTAATCCTCTATGAACAAGAAATGAATTAAAAGGATCAATAACGCCTCCCATTTGATTAAGCACTCTTCTAAATTCTTTATAAGTCTCTTCATCGTTTACAACAATAATTCCCGCAACCACATCTGCGTGACCGTTTAAGAATTTAGTCATGCTGTGAACAACAACATCTGCTCCAAGAGCAAGCGGCTGCTGAAGTGCGGGACTCATAAACGTATTATCAACAACAAGTTTCGCGTTATTATCGTGCGCAATTTTTGCGGCTTTCTGCAAATCGGTAATGCTTAATGTCGGGTTTCCCGGTGTTTCAACATAAATCACTTTTGTGTTTGATTTAACAGCGTTTTTTATTTCATTAATCTCCGATGTTTCAACAAACGTTGTTTCCACGTTAAATTTCTCAAATATTGTTCTAAGCAAGGTTGAGGTTGGACCATAAACAGATTTAGAACAGATTACGTGATCGTTTGCTTTTAAAAGAGCCGTAAAAGCGGTGCTTATGGCCGCCATTCCGCTTGCACAGCCAAGGGCTTTAAATCCCCCTTCAAGTTCGGCAACGCTTTTTTCCATTGCTTCAACCGTAGGATTACTCATTCTTGTATAAATATACCCTTCTTTTTCGCCTTTAAATAATGAGGCGCCGTGAGCGGCGGACTCAAATTTAAATGTTGATGTTTGGTATATCGGCGGAACAACCGGGCCGAATTCATACTCTCCGATTCCTGAATGAACACACTTGGAATCAAATTTAATATTCTTATTTTTTGACATATCGGTACCTATATTTATCTATTTTAATTTTCGGAAGTTTCTTCCTCTTCCGAAACAACTTTTGCTATATCGGCAATAGAATCATTATCATTTAATCTGATTATTCTAACGCCTTGCGTATTTCTTCCCATAACCCTTAAAGCTGAAACGCTTTGTCTTATAACCATGCCTTGTGTGGTTATAATTACGAGTTCATCGTTATCATTTACTTCCATCATAGAGATCAGCTTTCCAATCTTTTCGCCGGTTTTAACGGTAATGATTCCTTTACCGCCGCGTTTTGTAATTCTATAATCAGAAACCTCGCTGCGTTTTCCAAACCCTTTATCTGTTGCAACTAGCAGGGTAGCTTCACGTTTAATAACTATTCCTGCGACAACAACATCATCCTTGCTAAGGTTTATTCCTCTTACGCCGGTGGCGGTTCTTCCCATATCGCGTACATCTTTTTCATTAAACCTTATTGCCATTCCGTTTCTTGTTCCAATAACAATATCGTTATTTCCTTCAGTAAGTTTAACCGCTACAAGCTCGTCGCCTTCAACGATATTAATCGCGTTAATTCCTCCTCTTCTTACGTTTGAATAAGAAGATAGGATCGTTTTTTTAATTGTGCCGTTTTTAGTGAACATCATTACGAATTTATCGTCCGTAAAATCTTTAACTGTCACAAACGCCGTAATTTCTTCTTCTTTTTCTTTTTCTATAAGATTTAAAATTGATCTTCCTCTTGTTGCTCTTCCTCCTTCGGGAAGTTCATGAACTTTAAGCCAGTAGCATTTACCTTTATCGGTAAAAAACATAATGTAATGGTGAGTTGATGCTATAAACATATGTTCTATAAAATCTTCGTCTTTTGTCCCGGCTCCCGCAACGCCTCTGCCGCCTCGTCCTTGTTTGCGGTATCCGCTGACAGGGAAACGTTTAATAAAACCGCTGTGAGATATAGTAACCACAACATCTTCTTCGGCAATAACATCTTCAAGAGAAAATTCTTTTGTATCAAGAACAACTTCTGTTCTTCTATCGTCTCCGTATCTTTCTTTTACGGCAAGAAGTTCTTCTTTAATAATTTTCTTTCTTTTGGTTTCGCTTTCCAATATACCCTGTAGTCTTTCTATTAATTTAAGCACTTCTTTATATTCGTCTTCAATTTTCTTTCTTTCTAGTCCTGTTAAACGCTGCAGCCTCATATCAAGAATTGCTTTTGCCTGGACTTCAGACAACTTGAATTTTTTCATCAAGTTGGTTCTTGCCGTTTCAACGTCTTTTGATTTTTTTATTGTCTCAATTACTTCATCAATATTATCAAGAGCTATTATATAGCCTTCTAAAATATGAGCTCTTTTTTCCGCGGCGTCCAATTCATATTTGGTTCTGCGGATAATAATATCCATTCTGTGTTCAAGAAAATGCTCCATTGTTTCTTTTAAATTAAGAACTTTAGGAACGCCGTTAACCAAAGCAAGCATAATTACGCCGAATGTAACCTGCATTTGAGTATGTTTTAAAAGCTGATTCATAACAACAGCCGGCTGCGCGTCTCTTTTTAATTCAATAACTACGCGCATACCGTCGCGGTCAGATTCGTCGCGAAGATTTGAAATGTCTTTTATTTTTTCTTCTTTAACCAGTTCGGCGATCTTTTCTATTAAGTTTGCTTTATTAACCTGAAAAGGAAGTTCCGTTATTATTATAGATTCTCTGTCGTTTTTGTGGGTTTCAATATTTGCTTTTGCTCGAACAACTATTCTTCCGCGGCCGGTCATAAAAGCGTCTCTCACGCCATCATAACCGTAAATAATTCCGCCTGTAGGAAAATCCGGAGCATAAATATGCTTCATTATATCCTTTATTTCGGAATTCGGTTTGTCAATCAGTAAAACAAGCCCGTCAATTACTTCGCGTAAATTATGCGGCGGAATATTTGTTGCCATACCTACAGCAATACCGCTTGCTCCGTTTATTAATAGGTTTGGAATGTATGAAGGCATAACCGTAGGTTCTTGCAAAGAATCGTCAAAGTTCGGCGCGAAATCTACAGTGTTTTTATCAAGATCGCGCAGCATTTCTTCTGATATTCTTTTTAGTCTTGCTTCTGTGTATCTCATAGCCGCGGCAGAATCGCCGTCGACCGAACCGAAGTTGCCTTGTCCGTCAACAAGCGGGTAACGAAGCGAAAACTCCTGAACCATTCTAACCATCGAATCATAAACCGCCGTATCGCCGTGAGGGTGGTATTTACCGAGCACTTCACCAACTATTCTTGCCGATTTTTTAAACGGTTTATTATATGACATTCCAAGTTCGTGCATTCCAAAAAGAACCCGGCGGTGAACAGGTTTTAGTCCGTCTCTAACATCCGGTAGCGCTCTTGCAACTATAACAGACATTGCATAATCGATGTATGACGATTTCATTTCTTCTTCTAAAGAAACAGGTAGTATTTTTTCAAAAAATGTAGCCATGTTTTATTTTATCTCTTTTTACTTTTCAAAAACTTTATAAATAATGTTTTGCTAAATATCAATGTTAGCGTATTTTGCATGTTTCTCAATAAACGCTCTTCTCGGTTCAACAGCGTCGCCCATTAGCGTCTCAAATATTTTATCGGCCGCAGCGGCGCTTTCAAGATTAACCTGAAGAACAGTTCTTGTTTCCGGATTCATTGTTGTATCCCATAACTGCTCGGGGTTCATTTCACCCAAACCTTTATAGCGCGAAATGTTTACGCCTTTAGGCAGCCCGTCTTCTCCCGTTTCGTCTGCGGTGTTTTTAAATCTTTTTAATACTTTATCTCTTTCCTCGTCATCAAACGCGTAAACTTCTTCTTTTCCTTTTTTAATTTTATAAAGAGGGGGTTGAGCAATATATACTTTTCCAGCGGCAATTAATTCTTTCATATACCTGTATAAAAATGTTAACAGCAATGTTCTAATATGGCTGCCGTCAACATCGGCATCTGTCATTATTATTACTTTTCCGTATCTGGCTTTTTCATGATTAAACTCGGCGCCTATGCCGGCACCAAAGGCGGCAATCATAGATTTAATTTCATTGTTCTCTAAAATTTTATTCAGTTTTGCTTTTTCAACATTTAGTATTTTTCCTCTAAGGGGAAGTATCGCCTGGAATCTTCTGTCTCTTCCTTGTTTTGCCGAACCGCCCGCAGAATCACCCTCAACAATATATATTTCGCAATGTTCTGGATCGTTAATTGAACAATCAGCAAGTTTGCCTGGCAAATGCATTGTATCAAGAGCGTTTTTTCTTCTAACAAGATCTCTTGCTTTTCTTGCGGCTTCTCTTGCTTCCGCCGCCCGCATACATTTTTCAATTATTTTTTTCCCGACAGAAGGATTTTCTTCTAAATATTCTGCAAGTTTTTCACCAACAATTGTTTCAACAATAGATTTAACTTCGCTGTTGCCGAGTTTTGTTTTTGTTTGTCCCTCAAATTGAGGCTCCATTACCTTTATAGATATTACAGCTGTTAAACCTTCTCTAAAATCATCTCCGGATAAAGAAATTTTACTGTTTTCTTTTATAAGATTATTTTTATAAGCGTAGTTATTCAGTGTTCTGGTTAATGCTGTTTTAAATCCAACAAGGTGAGTTCCGCCTTCGTGAGTATTAATGTTGTTAACATAGGTATGAATATTATCGGAATACGCGTCGCTGTATTCAAAAGCTATTTCAACCGGCGTTTCATCTTTTTCGCCTTCAATATATACCGGTTTATGCAGGGGGTTTCTTGTTTCGTCTAGGTATTTAACGAATTCAAGCAGACCTCCTTTAAAATGATATGTTTCGTCTTCGTTTTCAATTTCATCTTTTACAATAATCGTAATTGTTTTATTTAGGTACGCAAGTTCGCGCATTCTTTCGGCAATGGTTTCGAAATTAAACTTTGTCGATTTAAAAATTTCTTTATCCGGATAAAATGTAATTTTTGTTCCCGTTTCATTCTTCTTGGTTTTTCCGATTTCCTTAACCGAGTATTTAGGAACCCCTCTTACATATTCCTGTTTATAAACATTTCCGTCTCTTCTTACCTCAACAATTAAAAGTTCAGATAGAGCATTAACGCATGAAACTCCTACGCCGTGAAGTCCGCCAGATACTTTGTACGAATCTTTATCGAATTTTCCTCCTGCATGAAGCACGGTCATTACAACTTCGAGAGCTGAACGTCCTTCTTCTTTATGAATATCAACTGGAATTCCCCTTCCTCTATCTTCAACAGTAACGCTGCCGTCCTTGTTTATAGAAACCAAAATTCTATCGTTATATCCGGCCAACGACTCATCAATACTATTATCAACAACTTCATTTATTAAATGATGAAGACCTCTTGTTCCTACATCGCCAATATACATTGCCGGTCTTTTACGAACGGCTTCTAATCCTTTTAAAACATTTATATTGCTAGCCGTGTAGTTTTGGTTTTTTACTTGTTCTGCCACTTTCATACCTGCTTATTATTAAATTTTTCTAGTAAATAAAACGAATTGATTTAATAATCTTTTCGTTAAACTTTTTATTTATTTTTTCTATTAAATTTTCCTGTCTGAATTTTAATTCGCTTCTCCAAACAGAGTTTTTAACACGAAGAAAAAGAACGCCTCTTTCAATCTTAACCGCTTCGGCAACTTTTTTAAGTTCCGGAAATATTTCTAAAAATTTTTCCAGAATATCATACTCCTTTGCGGCTTTTCTTACATTTTCAAACGCTTTTTCTTTTCCTAAAATTTCAGGAAGACTTTTAAAATCGTCAGGCATAAGCTACCGCGCCTTTTTCAACCTTTATAATTTTATCTTTTTCTGAAATGTGAAGACTTTCTATATTATTAAAGTCGGTCATGGTAATAAACGCCTGACCAACTTCTCTTAAATATCCGCTTATTTTTTGAGACCTATAAGTATCAAGTTCACCAAAAATATCATCCATAAGGAAAACCGGTGTTTTGCCAAGTACGTCTTTTAAAAAGAAAAACTCACCGAAACGAAGAGCAATTTGAAATGTTTTATGCTGTCCCTGTGACCCGTATTTTCTTAACTCAAATCCGCTAATTTTAAAAACGAAGTCGTCGCGGTGCGGACCAACTAAATTTGTAGCTCTAATTAATTCATCGTTTCTTCTGTTTTTAATTTCTCTTCTAAAATTTTCTTCAACTTTATCTGTTTTATTATCACCTAAAAAATAATATTCTATTTCAGGACTTTCGCTGCCTTCCATAATTTTAACAAACGAGTTTTTTACATATTCACTAAATTCATTTAAAAAATTAATTCTATGTTTTACTATTTCGGCGCCTGTTTTTATAAGCGTTTCAGTCCATGCGTCAAATTCATCAAACAAACTTTTTTCTCTCGATTCTTTTAATAAAGAAAGAAGCGAGGATCTTTGTCTTAGTGTTTTATTATAATCCAATAATATTTTTAGATATGTTTCGCTAGATTGTGAAATAACGGAATCTATAAACTTTCTTCTATCGGCAGGCGAGCCGAAAGTAATTGAGTGATCGGACTGAGTAAGGGTAACAACCGGAAATTTACCAATTATTAAAGAAGCTTTATAAAATTGCTTTTCATTTATAAAACATGTTTTTTTGTTGGTTTCAACGGAATATACCAACCTGCTTTTTTCTTCAGTTAAATCTTTAAATTTTCCGGTAAGCTCAAAATAACTTTCATTAAAAGTTAGCGCTTCACTATCTGGAGATTGGTTTAAGTTTTTCGTTGTACACAAATAGTATATTGCCTCGAGAATGGTTGTTTTACCCTGCCCGTTTCCGCCGACTATATAATTTAATTTATCAGAAAAATTTAGAACAGTGTTTATATGCAACCTAAAATTAGTAAGTTCAATATTATTAAGAATCATTTTAATTATTCAAACGCACCGGCATTAATAGCATCATTAAGTCGCTGTTTTCTTTTTTCTTTTGCGGTTCAACTATTACTGCTTTAGTCGGCGAATGAAGTTTAAAAACTACGTTTTCTTCGCCCGATAAATGACTTAAAATATCATTAACATATCCTGAGTTAAAGCCTATATCAATTGAGTCTCCTGCATATTCACAAACTACGTTTTCGGTTCCGGACGCGCCTATATCAAGATCCTCGGCAGAAATTTCCAAACTGTTTTCTTTAATTGAGAATTTTACTCTTCTTGTATTGGTTGCCGAAAAAAGCATCATTCTTTTTATTGCATCGTGAACATCTTTTGTTTTTATTTTCATTAAAAATTCATTTTCTAAAGGAATAACGGCCGAATAATCAGGGTATTTCTGCCCAATTAATCTGGTTATAAGTTCAATATCATTTAAGCGGAATGAAATATGTGTTTTGCTTAAGAACATTTTAACATCTTTTTCGTCTAGTATTTTCATTAAAACAGATATTGCTCTTTCAGGAACAACATATTGGTTTGTGATGTCGTTATTTTTTCCTTTATAAAGCAGATTAACAAGCCTGTGGCCATCCGTTGCAACAAAACGAAGTCCATCATCGGTAAATTCAAAAAGTGTCCCCATCATCGCCGGACGCATTTCTTCTTTACTCATAGCAAACGCTGTTTTTTCAAACGCGTATCTTAATTCGGTTCCGTTAATTGAAATTTCTCTTAATTCTTCGCCTGCGTCTTTTTCAGGAAAAGAAGGAATTTCAGGATATTCATCGGCATCCAGATAACTTAACGAATATTTACCGTTATCGGTTGTTAAGTTTATTTTTCCGTTTTTGTTAATATCAAAATGGATTGTTGTTTCTTTTAAGCTGCGCACAATTTCATAAAGAAGTTTGGCCGGAACAACTAAATTTATATTTTCTTCGGCCACAACCTTTAAAGAGGATTTTAAAGATATTTCTAAATCGGTAGCATAAATTGTAAGAAGTCCGTCTTTTATCTCAAACAAAAAATTCTCCAAAATAGGCATTGGAGTTCTTGAAGGAACAGCAGGAATTATTTTTGTAAGTAATTTTTCTAGCTCTTTACTGTTTACTTTAAAATCCATTTTTTCACTCCAAATTAAACACAGAAATATACCACTAATAAACCTTTATATCAATTTCATTTTGGTTTATTTTAATATTACCAACACACTATTAATTATTTATTTAGGTATATATAAACTATATAATAAACAATAATCATGTTAATATGTTGATAAGTACTTAAGTCCGTTAAATAAAACCAAAAAACAAATATATAAAAAAACTAAATTGTGGAGAACTTGTATATAAACTTCATTACTTAACAGTCCGGCTGATAAAGCATGGTTATCAACAAACAACAAGCAGCAGACCAACAAGTTATTAACAATAAGAAAAAAACGTTTTTTACCCTAAATAAAATAAAAAACTAATTAAGAAAAACTCAATTCAATTTTATTTTTTATAGAGTCAACCGAATCTCTTATTTTAATATCGTCTGCGAGAGTTTTTTCGATTGTATTATAGGCGTGAATTACGGTTGAATGGTCTCTTCCCCCGAAATGCAGTCCAATTGTTTTTAAAGATGATCGGGTTAATTTTTTAGAAAGATACATTGCTATTTGGCGGGCAAGAACAACTTCTTTTTTTCTATTTTTTTCTCTTACTTTATTCTCTTCAACTTTAAAAAACTCACAAACTATTTTTGTAATATAATCTATAGAAATATTTACCTGTCTTGTGGTAGCTATTTCTTTTACTGTTTTTTTTGCAAGCTCAAAATCAATTTCTTTGGAATTTAAAGAAGCATTAGCTAATAGTTTTATTAAACAGCCTTCCAGCTCTCTTATATTAGAAGTAATATTATGCGCAATAAACTCCAATATTTCATTTGATAGGTATATACCGTAATTTTCGCTTTTGTTTTTTAAAATTGCAATTCTTGTTTCAAAATCGGGGGGCTGAACATCCGTTGTTAATCCCCACTGAAAACGGGAAATCAATCTTTCGTTTAATCCCTTTAAGTCTTTCGGCGGTTTGTCGCTGGATAAAACTATTTGTTTTCCTGATTGATGAAGTATATTAAAAATGTGAAAAAACAAATCCTGCGTTTTTTCTTTTCCGACCAAAAATTGAATATCATCAATTATTAAAACATCCATGCTTTTATAAAAAGCTGAAAACTCATTAACGCTGTTTGACTGTATTGCTTCCACAAATTCAACAGTAAATATATCTGCGGATAAATAAATTGCTCTTTTGTTCGGATATTTTGATACAATTCTGTTTCCGATAGCTTGAATTAAGTGAGTTTTCCCCAAACCTACACCACCGTAAATAAAAAGCGGATTAAAAGAAGTTTCTCCCGGACTATCACCAACAGCAAAAGCAGCCGCACGCGCAAGCTGATTTCCCTCACCTTTTATAAAATTGTCAAAAACATAACGTGGATTTAGAAAACTTTCATATTCTTTATTTTTAGGTTCTTCTATTTTTGCCTTTTCAATTTTATGAGGTATGTTAAAAGAATTTTCGAAAGCAACATTTTCGTCTTTGTCATCTCCGACCACATAAACCAATTTTGCTGAATTACCCAAAACCTGA
>Ga0180009_10005210_pt1 | contig 14010 bp, 19 predicted proteins | sample OS_PC_MetaG_FD_123537 | JGI IMG/M metagenome (GOLD analysis project Ga0180009, IMG submission 123537) | Groundwater microbial communities from the Aspo Hard Rock Laboratory (HRL) deep subsurface site, Sweden - OS_PC_MetaG | ecosystem: Environmental > Aquatic > Deep subsurface > Groundwater... | reverse complement strand
GCGCAATTCGGTCATCGTTGGCGGATGTGGATGGCCGTGCATACGGGCCAGTCGTGCGCGGGCGGGTGCGGGCCAGTCCACTTTCAGGTTGGCCAGGACTTCGTCGGCCAGATCCGGGCGGTTACAAACCAGGGCCATGTCGCAGCCTGCTTCGATTGCCGCGGTAACCCGCTCCACCATGCCGCCCGCCACCCCCGCGGCTTCCATGCAGAGGTCGTCGCTGAACACGGTGCCGTCGAATTGCAGTTGATGACGCAGGATTTTTTGCAGCCATATCTTCGAAAACCCGGCGGGCAAGCTGTCGACCTCGGGGTAGATCACGTGAGCCGGCATAACCGCAGCAAGCCCGGCCTCAATCATCAGACGGAAGGGCACCAGATCAGCGATGGCGATGTCGCCGAGCGTGCGCTCGTCCATCGGGATGGCGACATGCGAATCTGCCACCACAAAACCATGGCCAGGAAAATGCTTGCCGCAAGCGGCCATCCCCGCGTCTTTCATGCCCAACATCACGGCCTGGCCAAGCTGAAACACCGCATGCGGATCGGCGTGGAATGAACGGTCACCGATGACCGAAGAGGCGCCGTAATCCAGATCGAGCACCGGCCCAAAACTGAAGTCGACCCCGTGTGCGCGCAATTCACTTGCCAGCACAAACCCGGTTTCACGTGCAAGCTCGCGTGCGCGTTGCGGGTGGTCGTTCCAGATTTTGCCAAACGTTCGCATCGGCGGAATCCGGGTGAAGCCTTCGCGAAACCGCTGCACGCGTCCGCCTTCGTAATCGACAGCGATCAGGAGCGGCGCAGATTTAAGGGCGTGAATTTCTGCGGTCAGCGCGGCCAACTGTGCACCATCGCAGTAATTGCGCTTGAACAGAATCACACCGCCCACCAGGGGATGACTCAGTCGCTTGCGGTCCTCATCCGAGAGTTCGGTACCTGCAACATCGAGCATCAAGGGGCCCAGCGTCATGGTCATTCCTTTATAAAGTTTGGCGTCACGGTGGATTGTTCAGCTTGTTTTGCGGAGCACTGGACTGTTCCAGCACGACAAATGCAAGCACGAGGTCACCTTCATCCGACAGGGAGGCATGATGCGCCGTGATGCCGCGTGCCACGAGCCAGGCGGCGAGTTCGGGCGCGCATTCGATATGGGGTTTGCCGAGCGCGTTACGCAACACCGCAATATTGCGTAACGATACGGGCGCGCGCAGCCCGGTTCCGGTGGCCTTGGCAAACGCTTCTTTGACCGCAAAACATTTGGCCAGGAACCGTGCCGGATCGCGGCTGGCAAAATAGCCAGCATGCTCGGCCGGAGCCAGGATGCGGTCAGCGTAATGCTCGCCAAAGCGGGCGAGACCGCTGCGAATCCGGTCGGCGTCCAGCAGGTCGGTGCCTATACCGTGAATCAAAGCGTCACCTTCACCGGCAAACCGGCTGCACGAATTGTCTCGGCATAGGCATTTAGCCATTCAATGGGCAGGGCAGAGAGATGGCTGGCTTGCGGCTGCATGGAGGGGCGCGCCAAGCCATAGAGCAAGACACCCCGAACCGGAATCTGTTGTTGCCGGATGCGCTTCACTGCGGCCAGATAGGCTTCTTGTTCCATTGCAGAAGGAGGCGCGCCATCCACCGCCAGCACGCAGGTTTGCAGCCAGGTGGGACACAGGCGCGCCGCCACGGCCAGGCGTTCTAATTGCTTTTCCGGTGAAATCCGGGTCTGGTTGATGGCGCGCATGCCGCTCGGTGTTGCGCTATCGAACTTGAACCAGACTTCGCCGTTCAATGCGGCCATTTTCCTGAGGCCATCCTGCACCCGCGGTCGGTCAGTCTGACTACCATTGGTGATCAGCACCAGCTTGATCTTCCCGATTAGATCGAAATCCGCCATCACCCGGCCGATCAGCTCGATCGCCTGCGGAAACGCCTTGGCAGTGGTCGGCTCGCCGTTGCCCGACAGGGCAATGTCATTCAGGCGCCGGACTTCCTCGGGCACCCGCTTTTGCATGAAGTCGCCGTGGAGAATATCGGTGAGCATCGTGCGCAACTCCGCTTCCAACTGCACCAGATCGATATCCGGCGCGGTGCCTCGGACCAGATCCGGCACCTGACAATACACGCATGCCCAGTTGCAGGCGTTGTTGGGGTTGAGGTTGACGCCCACCGACACGCCGCCCGCGCGGCGTGAGACGACGGGATAAACATAGGTCATTCCCGCTGTGTCGCGGTTATGGTTTTCTGGAGTGAGGGGTGCGGTCAGTGCCATGGGTGGATTTTCGCATTAACTGCGCGGCGAAAACAAAAAAACACCCGGCTGATCATTCTGATCAAGCGCGCAGCGCCGGATCGCAGCGTTTCCAAATACACAGCTTGATCTTGGCGTACGGGCTGGGCCGACAGGCGCCAAAACACGAAATCTGGCGGAAGCGGTGTCCGCCATTCTGTGGTGCGATACAGTCCGTCGCAGTCCGGCCACGCTATCTTGATAGCCAGTATTGAAGCTGCTTTAATGGGTTAATAGTCCGCTACAGTTTGACTTCGTCCGATATAATCCATCACAATTGTGGTGGGTAGTGTGGTGGGTATGATGAATGTGGCGGAGGGTTACACGTGCTAACTGAGCTGAAGATAAAACATGCCAAGCCAGGGTACTGGCTGGATGGTGAAGGGCTTTACCTGCAAGTGAGCAAGTCGGGGGCTAAGTCGTGGATCTACCGATTTCAGTTGAACGGCAAACGCCGCGAGATGGGAATAGGCTCTCTGGCTGGCATATCTGCAAAGGAAGCACGTAGACGCGCTGTCGACGCGCGCGCCTTGGTGCATGACAAGATCGACCCACTGGAGCACCGCAAGCAACAGATCCAAGCTGCAGCCGCACGCGCGACGCAGATCGCCGCAGGGGCTGTCACCTTCAAAAAGGTGTCACTTGAGTACATTGAGGCCAACCGGGCCGGATGGAAGAACGCCAAACACGGCAGCCAGTGGGAAAACACGCTTGCCACCTATGCTTACCCTGTCATGGGTGACATACCGGTGGGTGATGTTGACACCGCCATGGTGCTCGAGGTGCTCAACCCGCTATGGCTCACCACGACCGAGACCGCCAAGCGGTTGCGCGGCAGGATCGAGCAGATACTTTCATTCGCCAGGGTGAAGGGTTACCGGCAGGGCGAGAACCCCGCGGCATGGCGGGGCCACCTCGACAACGTACTGCCCGCGCCAAGCAAGATCGCACCGCATAAGCCTCAGCCTGCGCTGCCTTACGACCAGATGAGCGCGTTCATCGGCAAGCTGCGCGAGCACGAGGGCGCCACCATCCTATGCCTTGAATTTCTGATTCTTACGGCGAGCCGCTGCGGTGAAGCAAGCGCGGCGAAGTGGGACGAGATAGACATGGAAAAGGGTGTCTGGACCATCCCGGCGGAAAGAATGAAGGCCCGCAGGGAACACCGGGTTCCGCTCTCGGATGCTGCGCTGGCGGTTCTCACCAAGGCAAAGGAGATACGTCAGGGAGAATGTGTTTTTCCCGGCAGGGGCGTCGGCGAACCTGTGAATACTGGCGGCCTTGGCCAGCCGTTGAAGAGAATGAACGCGGGCAGGGTAAAAGCAGGCCTGGAAAAGTGGGTGGATGCACAATCCGGCAGGGATATAGTGCCCCACGGGTTCCGGTCGTCTTTCCGGGACTGGGCCGCCGAGGCTACGCACTACGATCGCGACATGGTGGAAATGGCGCTGGCGCACGTTGTCGAGAATAAAGTGGAGGCGGCTTACCGTCGTGGCGACATGTTTCAGAAGCGGATGCAGATGATGAATGATTGGGCCGCGTGGTGCGAATCGAAGAAGGCGGGCAACGTGATGCCGCTTATGAGTAAAACCGCCGCCTGACGGCCTCAGGCAAAGCGGGCCGGAAGGGTGTTTCCGCACTCGACCAGCCCTGACCACGAAGCACCTGAATAGGAGATGCACCATGGCTGTAACGAATCTTAAACCAACCAAAGCACACGGCGTCGAGGATCTGCTCGACACCATCAAAACTATGGATGCTTTGTCACAAGAAGGATTCTCACAGATCGCCGCTATCGCAAGCCTTGCACTGCTCGCGATGGAAACAGCAGCGCCCAATGACGTCGCGAATGTTGTCCAGGCGCTGCGCGCCATTCGCGGCAAGGCGTATGACATTGAGAACTGCATCAACACTGAAGCTGAGATGGTCGGTGGAAACCACGTTGACCTGGACCGACGCAAGAAACTGCTTGCTGACGTGAGCAAGGCTGTTGAGGTCGGCCCGGTCTGACCTCTGCCGGATTTCAACTTTTTTCAACAAGCGCCCGCATCCACGGGCGCTTTTTTTTCGGGAAATTTATTTTCTGCGCGCTGCGTTTTATTCCCCTGACGTCCGCAGCCTTCCGAAATTCAGAAGGTTGCACACAGCGCGCAAAAACTCAAACAGGATGCACCCCATCGGCCCGCAACGGCTATTCATGGAGCATCCGAAATGCACGCACTCCCCCAAACAGGCCTGCTTCGCCTGTCGCAAATCATCGGCAACCCCAAAGCCGATCCGCCGATCCCGGCGATTATCCCCGTCAAGAAATCAACCTGGTGGGCCGGCGTCAAGGATGGGCGTTTCCCCAAGCCGGTGAAGAAGATCAGTCCGGGCGTTACCGCATGGCGCGTTGAAGACATTCTCGAACTGATTGCTAAGGCAGCCTGACATGCAGCGCCCGCCAGAACTACTCAACGCTCTTGAGGTTGGAAGGCGCAACCACGGCGATAAGCTGGAAAACCCACACCTCTTGCAGGCGACGCTGCTTTCCGAAGTCATCAAACGGCCGTCTGCCTCTGCCAGCGAAAAGGGTGAAGCGGTGCGGGATCTCTTTCAGGAGTACCTGGCGCTCGTTGATGGGGAGGCTGCCTGAATGCGTGCCAGGAATATCAAGCCAGGTTTCTTCAAGAACGAAGCTTTAGCCGAATGTTCGCCACTCGCTCGCCTGCTGTTCGCTGGCTTGTGGTGCCTGGCGGATCGTGATGGGCGACTTGAAGACAGGCCAAAGCGCATACGTGTCGAACTGCTCGGCTATGACGATGGCAGTGTCGAGGATCTGCTCAGCGAGCTGCACGAAGCCGGATTCATCCTGCGCTATACGGCTGCTGGTGGGCGATTCATCCAGATCGTGAACTTCGGTAAACACCAGAATCCGCACTGCAAAGAACAGGCAAGCGTCATACCTGCACCAGACATGCACGGTGCAAGCACGGTGCAGGCACCAGACATGCACGGAAGTTGCCCGGCTGATTCCCTCTTCTCTGATTCCCTTAACCTGATTCCTGATTCCCCCATCCCGGGTTCCGATGCTGGCGCATCGGTTGTCGCCGGCAAGCCGGCTGACTCCTGCCCGCATCAAGAAATTATCGATCTGTATCACCGCATCCTGCCCATGGGTCGCCGGGTACGCATCTGGAACGAAGCCAGGCGTACCAAGCTGCGCGCCCGTTGGCGTGAGGACGTCAAGCGTCAATCGCTGGCGTGGTGGGAAAAGTTCTTCACCTACGTCGCTGAGAGCGACTTCCTGACCGGCAAAACAGGCACCACAGGGCGCCCGCCTTTTGAGGTTGATCTGGAATGGATCGTCACACCTGCCAACCTGGTGAAGATCATCGAAGGCAAGTATCACGAACGGGAGGCCGCATGAACGCCCCTCTCGACTTCCCCCGTCCTCTGCACAACATCGAAGCAGAACAGGCGGTGCTCGGTGGCCTGCTACTCGACAACGCCGCCTGGGAGCGAATCGCCGACTTGCTGACTGAATCCGACTTCTACCACGCCGACCATCGGATCCTGTTCCAAACCATGCGCCAGTTGTTCGATCGTGGCGAACAGGTGGACGTCATCACCCTTGCGACTGCAATACAGGCCCGTGGCGACGCTGAAAAGGTCTCGCTGGCGTATCTGGTCGAACTGGTGAGTAACACGCCCTCAGCGGCCAATATCGCGCGTTACGCTGGCCTTGTTCGCGAGTGTTCAGCAGCCCGTGAAATGCAGACCGCGAGTAACCGACTCTCCGAACTTGCCCACGATGCCACGCTCGGTGCCGATGAGCGCATTGAACGCGCAACAGCAGAAGTGCTCAGGCTTGCCGCTGGTGTGCGGTCAGGGCGCGAGGCTACGACACTGAGCGACGCTCTGCGCGATGCCATCGAAGCTATTGACGAGCGCGCCCGTAACCCCGGCGCGGTATCCGGACTGGCGACCGGCTTCCCGGCCATCGACGACGAGACATGCGGCTTACAGTCCGGCGATCTGATCATCGTCGCGGGCCGTCCCTCGATGGGAAAAACGACGTTCGTAACCAACGTCGCGGAGAACGTCGCGCTTGCCGGCGGCGGCGTGTTCTTCGCTTCCCTTGAAATGTCGGCTGCACAACTAGCTGAGCGCTCGCTCGCTCGATTCGGCAGCGTGCCGACGCAGTCCATGCGAAAAGGGCGACTCGCCCAGCGCGATTACGACGGCTTAGTGGTGTCCACCGGGCGGCTGTGCGATGCGCAGATGATGATCCAGGACGATCCGGCGTCGATCTCGACGGTGGGGCGCTTGCGGATGGGAGCGATCAAGGCACGGCATCGCTTCGGCAGGCTCGACCTGATCGTGATCGATTACCTGCAGCTCATGCGCGCCGATGGCAACACTCGAAACGAGGAGCTGGGGAGCATCACGCGCGGATTGAAGCTGATGGCGAAAGAACTCGGCTGCCCAGTCATTTTGCTAAGCCAGCTTTCGCGACAGTGCGAAAACCGCACCGACAAGCGCCCGCACCTATCCGATCTGCGCGAATCTGGATCAATCGAACAGGACGCCGACGTGGTGCTGGTGATCTACCGCGACGAGTACTACAACCCCGAAAGCTCATACAAGGGACTGGCCGAAATTTTGATCCGCAAACAGCGCATGGGACCACTTGGAACTGTTCACCTTCGGTTTGAGGGGCCGTTCTCGCGCTTCAGCGACGCGATGGAAAGCGATCTTGCGATTGCAGCGCAGACCAAGCAAAAGCCGTTTGCCAAGAAATACAGAGGGGGATTCGATGACTAAGCGAGTCCAAGCCATCCGCGCCGGCGGCATCGAAGACGTGCCGCCCTGGTGCCACTGGCGCCTCGGCATGAGTCCGGAAACCGCGGCCCTTGCGGCGGCAAAAGCCCTGGAACTGACGCACCCCATCGAACTGTTGAACCTGCTGTGGGCGCTGCGTCGCCACGTCAGGAAGCACGACAGCCACTCGGCAGCTGCAATGCCGGAAATCCACCCAACCCACCAAAGGAGCAACACATGACACCCATTGAACAAGCCATCGCCACCGCCCGCGATGTGACCAAGGTCTTGCAAGCGGCCAATGACAAGAGCGCGGCAGCTGAGCGCGAACACAATTCGCTGAAACAGGAGCTTGCTGCGCTGGAATCCTCAGTTTCATCCGCTGAGACTGCACACGCAAACGCCGCCGTCGCTCAGCAATTTGGCGAGGACGCCGACCTTACTGCTACCGCTGCTGCGCTTGAGGCTGCTCGCAAGGCTTTGGAGAACGCCGCGCCAGAGCTCCGGCACAAGATTCGCGTCGCTGCCGCCGTGGCTGAGCGGCTTTCCTCAATCACTCTCGATCATCTAGCCAAACATGTGGCAGCCCAGGCCATGCTCAAAACCGCTGTCGATGTTCACCTGGCCGAAAAGCTTGCAGCCGAGCGCCAAAAATCGTCGGCGCTTTTTGAGCAGATGACCGACTCAGGCGAAGTGGCTTACGCGCTGGAACGGATTTTGTTAGATCGAGAAGCGCCATATCAAGGCGGCTGGCCGGAACGTATCAACCGCATGATCCCACCGCACGATGCCGGCGTGGCCCGTGCCCGCGAAGCCATCCTTGCCGAAATTGCGGCAGCGATGGCGCCCTGAACCTGAATTGAAAGGAGACGAGACGATGAAAACCAAACCCACGAAAGTAAAAGGCATCCCGTTCGAGTTCAGCGACTGCACGCTGATCATCCCGCCAATATCGCTGGGCGCGATGGAGCAGCTGCAGGATCGGTTTGTCGGGACGAAAGAAGACCCGACCGATCCCAAGTACATCGGCACCGTCGTCGACACCGTGCACGCCGCGCTAAAACGCAACTATCCGGACATGACACGCGAGGAAGTCGCCGACCTGATCGACCTGGAGAACATGCAGGAAGTCGTGGCGTGCGCGATGGACGTTGCCGGTCTGAAGCGAAAGGCGTTCGAAGCTGGGCAGGGGGGTGACCATGATTGAGACATCCGTCACAGGCGCCCGCGAGGTCGTTGCTGATCTGCGCCGCTTCGATGCGGCGGCACGCGGGGAAATCCAGAAGGGGATCGGCCGCATCGTGTTGAAGCTGCTGGTTAAGGTCAAGCAGGAGAAACTTTCCGGGCCAGGCCAAGACCAGGTTCTCAACGTTGTCACCGGGCGCCTGCGCCGGTCAATCACTCAGCGCATCGAGGCCGGCGCCGGCGAGATTAACGGCATCGTCGGCACCAATGTCGAGTATGCGAAGTTCCACGAGTTTGGCCAGTCGATCAAGGCCGATCTGAAGAAACGCCGGCAAGGGTTCAAGGCCGGGCTCAACGCCGGCAAGCCCTCGCTGAATGCTGACGATCTGCCGCCCCGGTCTTTCTTGCGCTCGGCCCTGGCTGAACTGAAAAAGGAAGGCGCGATCGATACCGAAATCGATGCCGCCATTGCCCGCGCGACCAAGGCGAGTTGATGAAAGACGCAGAAATCCACTTTTAGGAGAACGGTTATGAGCGACAAAACAATTGATGTCCGCGTAACGGCGAAGGTTGCCGAGCTCCAGAGCGGCATGGACCAGGCCGCCAAGTCAGTCGAAGACGGGGCGCAGCGGATGGATGGCAGCCTCAAGACGGCCGGCAACAACATGTCTGAGGTGGCGGCTACTGTTCGGTCTGCGTTTGCCAGTGTGGCGGCTGTTGCGGCGGCGGCGTTCTCCGTCGTCGCTATGAAGAATGCAGCCGATGAAACCGTCAAGTACACCGAGGCCGCGATGGATTTGGGCCGCGCGATGGGCGTGTCAGCCACCGAGGCCAGTGTGTGGATCTCGGTACTGGATGACATCGGGGCGACTCAAGGCGAGCTGTCGGCAGCCAGTCGCGGGCTCACTATGAATCTTCGTGAAAACGAAGAGGACATGAACCGCATGGGCCTTGTGACGCGGGATGCAAACGGCAACCTGCGCAACATGAACGACTTGATGATGGACGCCATTACGACCGTCAATTCCTACAAGGAAGGCACCGACCGCAACGCGGCAGCGCAAGAAATCTTCGGTCGAACAGTCAATGGCAGCTCGAAACTTCTGCTGGCCAGCCGAGAGGCTGCCGAGGAAACCAAGAGAAAAATGGAAGAGCTTGGCCTGGTTGTCGGCCAGGACAATGTTCAGGCATGGAAAGATTATGACCAGGCCAGCGACGATGCAAACCTGACCGGGAAGGCCTTGCAGGTCACCATAGGCCAAGGACTCATTCCTATCATGACGGTGTTCAAATCGTCGCTTGTGTCAATCGGTCCAGAGTTGGTGAAGATCGCTCGGGTTGCAATGGAAACCTTTCTGGGTGTGATCGATCTCGCGCGGATGGTGAAGCAGGCTTTCGTTTCTGTTGGCACCGACATTGGGGCAGTTGCCGCTGCCACCGCAATGGCGCTGACGGGTAATTTCTCCGGCGCCATGGAGGTATTCAGGGCGCGTGCAGCCGATGCGGTAAAGGAGACGAAGAAACTGCAAGACCTGTGGAACGGTACCGGCGATTCGTTCCTCGGCAAGTTCCGCCAGAAGTTCACGGCCTCGGACGCTCCGGCGGAAGGTGGTAGTGACTTCCAAGCACCGCCTGGTGCGTCGGGAAGCAAGGGCAAAAGCAAGAAGGCGGACGGCCCCATCGACGCGCTGGGCAGCGGCTCATACATCACCAGCGACAAAGGCACGGCTGAGATGATCCGTGAGCAGCAGCGCGCCATCAACGCCCTGCAAGGCGAGATGGTGCGAGAGGGCGAGAGAGCCGCCAAGGCGATGGAGGACGCCTACCGGAAGTCCGCCCAGCAGCAAATGCAGATCGACCTGATCCGCGCGCAAAGCGCCCGCGATGCCGAACTGTCACGCATCCAGGAATCGGAAGCCGCCGCACAGCACCAGGTCAACATGGGGTTTATGACCAAAGACGCTTTGCTCGCACTGCAGGCAGGGTTCAATACCGAGCGCCTGGCTGCCGAGCAGCAGTTCATTGAGGCAAAAAATCAGATTGCGCTGCAAGACCCGGACAACCCTGTCGAACTTGAGCGCATCGAGGCCGAAAAAGCGGCGATTCGTCAACGCTACGGCGCTCAAGGAATGGAAATCCAACGCCAGCAGGCTCTGGAATCACGGGGAATCTGGACGGAGCTTTCCGACACCGTTAGCGGACTATGGGACAAAGGCGTCCAGGCCATGATGAATGGAACTCTGACATGGGCGGGCGCAGTTAATGCGACCATGGCATCAATGTTGGGGCTCTTTTCCAACTTCGTTAAAAAGAAAGTGACGACATGGCTGTTTGGCGAGCAGGCCAAGACCGGGGCAACCGTTGCGGGAACGGCCGCAAGGACGCTGGCGGAAACGGTGGCTGCAGGGAAGAGTGTTGCCCTCTGGGCGGCTACCGCAGTGAAAAACATTATGACTAGCGCATGGGAAGCGATGGCCGGCGCATGGAAAGCGATGGTAGGTATCCCCTATGTTGGCCCGGTGTTGGCCGTTGCGGCGGCAGGCGCGGCCTTTGCTGGCGTTTCTGCCATTGCAAAGAAAGTCTCCTCTGCCCAGGGCGGTTATGACATCCCGGCTGGGATGAACCCTCTCACCCAGCTCCACGAGGAGGAGATGGTCTTGCCGGCCAAGCACGCTAACGTGATTCGTAGACTGGCAGACGGTGGGGCGCAAGATGGAAATGGTGGGGCGCAAGGTGGAAATGGTGGCAATGTTTACATCGAGGTCAACGCCAATGACGCTAACAGCTTCAACTATTCCCAATCTCAAATCGAGGCGGACATGGGGCTCGCGTATCAACGTATGGTCGAAAGGAACGGCTGATGAACGCTGAAATTGTTCAGATGCCCGACACAATGCATCGCCAGTGGCGCGTTTACGAAGCCGGTTTCCAGGAACTCATGCGGGCAAACGGGATTGATGCGGAAGTCGCCAAGATTGCACTGGATCGACTCAAGCCGATTTATCTGCGCTACTCGGCCCCGCATGCCATCCAGGAAAGCAGCGACCCCGAGGCTGTCTTGAAACAGGTCAACATCTGGGCAAGCCAGCTTGCCACCGGCCTGATGACGGAAATCATCCTGCGCGAGATCGCGCTGATCAATCTGCGCGGAAAGGGAGGCTGAGGCATGTCAAAACGGGCTGATTCCACAAACGATCGAGCGGAAAGCGGCAAGCAGGCTGGGCTTGTCGCGTTACCCCCACCCCGGATGAACGTGAATGACCTGGACGGGATTCGAAGGGAAATGGCGCGGGTTTATCGGGACATGCGGGGCAGGAATCTCGATACACAGGAGGGGTATCGCCTCGTGATGGTCCTGGGCGAGATGCGGAAGATGTTCGAGGTCTGCAAATTTGAGAAGCGCATCGCCGCGCTGGAAGGAGGGGAAGATGGCCACGCTTGAGCAACGTTTGAGCGCACTGGAGCTGAGGCGGCGGAGCAGCCCTGGAACGAGAACCGGCACCACTGCACGCGACCTGACAGACGAAGAGCTGGATGGCGTTATCCAGATGCTGAAAGACCGCGGCGAATGGTTCGCCAGCGTGGAAGAGGAAGAGCGGGCTATCGCGATGCACATGTCAGAGGTCGACCTGTGCGCGGACCTGGTGCCGTTGGTTGAGGAATGGAGGGTGGCGCATGGCCACGCTTGAACAACGCCTGGCGAAACTGGAAGCCGCGAAGGCCAGGGGCGGGAGCGGCGATCCGCAGCAAGTTGCGATGGGCCGGCTCGCGGACGCGCTGTTTGAGGCGCTGCCGGATGACGAACTGGAATTCGTCACGACCGGGTTCGTGAGGCGGGCTGTTTACCCGCCAGCGTATCGCACGGCCATGGACAAGCTCCGGGACTTGGCCGGACGGATCGAGGCCGGTGACCTCAGCGACGAAGACAGCATGCTGTTGGAAGGGTTGCCGCAGGATCCCGCCCTCGACATGACGCCCGCCGAGTTCATCACCACCATGATCTCGGGACTCGATAAGCTGTACTGAATACCAAGGTGCATCTCCTGGGGGAGAACTGATAGCCCTCCCCATCCTATCCCGGCCATGTGCCGGGGTTTTTTTCGTCCGGCGCGCCTAGCGCGAATTCGCGTTTTGGATTTGGCTCAACGGGTTACTGAGATTTTCCGACTCCCACCACGACGGCCGTGGTGATTTGTCCGCGCAGTTCGGTGGCGTTGATGGACAGATATATCGGTTTTCTTTTCCACACATCATTTTGAAGCATGGCGATCTGAGATTGGTTCAGACTGTCATCCGTGAAGCTTGCCACGAACTCACGGCCCGTCTTCGCATCGGATACCTTTAGGCGAACCTCGTTTTCATGGCTCAGGCCCACATCAAGGATCTTGTACTGCCCGTTGGCCTGAATGTCCTTCGATTCGCTGCGTTTCGATCGAGCGACGGTGTTGGCTTCTTCGCGGTTCAAGGTGATTCCGGAAACGGTGAGGGTATCGGCGTCACCAACACCTTTCAGGAGTTTGACCCTAGCCTGGTTGAAATCCTGTGCAGCATCCGCCAGTTTTGGGGAACCGGTCAGGGCCTGAACAAGCAGAGCGTGGCGCTTGGTTTCTTCCTGGGAAAGCAGGACACGCTCTTTCATCCCGGCCTCGACTTTCTTGTCTTCTGAGCGAGTGTCCAGGAAGTCCTTGTAGGCAACGGTCGAGCCGGCAATAGCTGCCACCGTTGCAACCATCATCACGAGCTGTGTGGGTGTCATTTTATCCGTCAAGGCTAAACCTACACGTTCAGCCCATTCTCCCAGATTGATTTCGATCAGCGAACTACCACTCTCGACCTTCGCCTTGAACTTTAGCGCCTCGCGCTCTTCAAGGGATAGCCCTCGAGAAGTCGCTAGGTCATGAACCAGTCTCGCGTAACTGCGATCAAGTGCGTGCTGCAGCGATACGAGTGCCTCGGCGAGATCGGGCGTGATCGTACTGTCATACCCCTTGCCCTCAAGCTTGATCGTGAGGACAGGCCAATTGTCAAAGCTGATCTTGCATGGCTGCTCGCCGATCTGATTTTGCAGGGCCTTCTGTATTAAATCGAAGGCTTCCCTCTCGCTGCTGATTTTCAGCTCGTTCCAACCCTCTGTCTGGCTTTCGGTCATTACCCCCCCCCCATTCTGGTTATTTGCTTTCGCCGCATCCGCGGATTCTCTGTACAAGACAACACTGGCAGCGGCGGAAGGATTGTACCCGCGCTGCCTGGCTAATCCTTGACGTCGAGCAGTATGCCGGCATGACGCGTGAAGAATCACGGGGGGTAAAAGTGCAGGCCGGCCCCCAACTACTCGGGAAAACTCACGTTGCGGAAGCCATCGCCGAGCGCATGAAATCCCGCGAGAAGCGCGCGAGTGGGTGAGGTTCTGGGAAGGGTCGAAGAGGTGTTTCTTCCGGCTATTAAACGCGCGTGGAGCGCCCCGGGATCAGAAAAACAAGGCGCCAATGTAGTGGCCGATTCCTTGACCCGCACTATCACGAAACGGATGGCTGAAGCCGATAAGTGCCGCCAGAAGTGGTGGGTTTGGTGGTGGGTATGCTTGCGATACGATTTTAAGTTATTGTTTTTATTGAGAATCTGGCGGAAGCGGTGAGATTCGAACTCACGGAGGACTCACATCCTCGCCGGTTTTCAAGACCGGTGCCTTAAACCGCTCGGCCACGCTTCCAAGGCGCGCATTGTAACGGTTTCAGTTTG
>Ga0180009_10005209_pt1 | contig 14014 bp, 8 predicted proteins | sample OS_PC_MetaG_FD_123537 | JGI IMG/M metagenome (GOLD analysis project Ga0180009, IMG submission 123537) | Groundwater microbial communities from the Aspo Hard Rock Laboratory (HRL) deep subsurface site, Sweden - OS_PC_MetaG | ecosystem: Environmental > Aquatic > Deep subsurface > Groundwater... | reverse complement strand
AGAAGGCAATCACCAAAGAAGTGGCAAGGCGGTACCGGAAAGCGAGGAAAAAGGATAAAGGCGGGATACTATTGTTTTAACTCCGGCCGGTGCAGTATAATTTAGGGATGGTTTTTTGTTAGAAGTAGTTGTAGAAGACCTTCCGGCGGAGTCAATCCCAGACCTCGCGGCACAATTATCCGCAGTTTTAGTCGAAGAGGAGGACAATGTTAAAAGACTTTATAGGGTGCGGTTGGCTCTGGTATGACCATTACGGGTTTGATGATGTAAACGTATTTATGCTGGCCCGGAAGGAGTTTAATCTGGCGAAAATTCCCGCCAAGGCTGATATCAAAATTACGGCCGATACCCGTTACAAACTTTACGTAAACAATCATTATGTTTGTTTCGGACCGGCCCGCGGCTATCCGGAATCTTATCCGTTTGACAATGTTGACGTTGCCCCCTATTTAAATGAAGGAAAGAACGTTCTGTCTGTTCTGGTACATCAGTTCGGTCACGGAACTTTTCAATCCATTTACGGAGGCGCAGCCGGATTATTGGTTTCCGGTAAAATTGCCGGGAATGATGTCGGAACAAAACCGAAAAACTGGCTGATTAAAAAATGTCCCGGCCATAAACAGGACATGATTCGGAGAACAATTCAGTTAGGTTATCAGGAAAATTTTGATGCCCGTTTAGTAGACCCATGCTGGAAAGAGCCTGATTCCGATATTAAAGAAGGCAAGGAAGGCTGGTTTTACGGAGGCTGGCGGTCCGTAGGGTGCTTGCCCTGGTTGAACCTGGAGGAAAGAGGAATACCTTTGATGAAAGAAGAGGTGAGAAATTTCAAAAAAATACTGAAGGTCTGTTCCGGCAATGCTTATCCGGGCTGGGAAGACGCCCGTAACCTGACCGAAGTGTATCTGCAGGAGCCGCAAGGGATTGAAGCCTCCGTTCAAATCAGGGGCAAGGAAAGGATGCTGGAACCCGGCTCCGGTTTTGCCGAAATTAAGCCGTTTCCTTTCGGGGAAAGGCTAACCTTGCTGATGGATTTTGGAGAGGAAGTAACCGGATACATCGGAATCTCCGTTGAGGGGAAGGGCGGTGAAGTCGTTGATTTTACCACCGCGGAGTTGCTGGAAAAAGACCGGCTTTGCGTTCTGGACCCTAAAATAGGTTGTAAAGTCGCTCCTTCGGACCGGTTTATGCTAAGAGCGGGCAAGAACAATTTTGAAACCTTCGCTATGCACGGTTTCCGGTATTTATCAGCCACTTTGCGCAACATCCAAAAACCTTTAAAAATCTTCCGTATTTATGTCCGACAAGTCTCCTATCCGTTTGAAAAAACAGCATTTTTTGCGAGTTCGGATAAGACCCTGAATAGAATCTGGGATATGTGTATCCGTACCCAGGTTAACTGTTCGTTCGATGCTTATGTCGACTGCCCGTGGCGGGAACAGGCGCAGTGGTGGGGGGATGCCCGTGTTCAGGGGTCTAATACCTTCCATTTTTTCGGGGACGTAAAACTTTTGAAGAGGGGTATAAAACAAGGCGGACAATCCCAGATTTCCAACGGTTTAACCTTTGGCCATTTCCCGACAACAGCGGTTGGCTGCGTCCTGCCTGATTTTACGCTTACCTGGATACAATCGCAACTGGATTACTATCGGTATACCGGAGACGGGAATTTGTTGAAAGAGCAATTCCCCGCAACAGAAAGAGCGCTCGGATTCTTCCGAAGATGTATCGGGAAAGACGGAATGCTGGGCATAATGCCGGAGTGGTGGGTTTTTCTTGACTGGGCTCCGCTGTACAAGGATGGTTATTCAGCCGTTTTTAATATGCTCTATCTGGGCGCCCTGAAGGATATGGTGCAGATTTGCCGGATTCTGGGAAAAAAAAGCGAAACATATCAAAAGGAGGCGGTCCGCTTAGAGGAGAAGATTATCCGGTGTTTCTGGTCGGAAAAGGAGCAGGTTTTTTATGACGGATTTGACAACGGGAAAAACAAGGTTGTTAAAAAAATAAGTCAGCATACACACGCGCTGGCAATCCTGCTTGATTTAAAGCCGGATTTCCACGAAAAATTCGTTGACCGGATTTTGTTGATTCCGATGAAAGAGCCGCCTTTGGCCAACAAAGATATAATCGAGGCATCGCCTTTTTTTTACTTCTACGTTTTGAATGCCGTAAAAAAGGTCGGCGGCCGCGAAAAGGAAATTATAGATTTCATTAAAGAAAGATGGGGACAGATGCTAAAGGATGGTTCAACTACCTGTTATGAGATGTGGAATCCGACTCCCGGGGCGGTCTCTCTTTGTCACGCCTGGAGCGCTCATCCGGCAGTCTATTTTATTAATATATTATCAGGATTAAAGCCGCTTGCGCCCAATTGGCGGAAGTTCATGGTGAACCCCGACCTGCTGGACATTGACCGGTTAAATCTCAGGCTGCCCACTGTTTACGGCGAGATTGAGGTTGAGCTGAAAAAACAGAATGGAAACACCTGCCTGAATATAATGGTTCCAAAAGGGACAGAGGGGATTTTGGAGACAAAGCGATTAAAGAAGACCCTGGCGCCCGGCAGGCACAAAATTTCATGGAGATAAAAAAAGGCATAGGCTTATGCCAAACATTGTTAAGGTGGTGTCGCATAGGAAAATTGCCTATTTGTCAGAGGCGATTTTGGAGTGAAACCAGGAGCGAAGAAGATTGTATAGTAAGGGTTACGGAGACTGGGCCGAATATTGTCTCCGCGGCCTTTATGTTTGTCAATTCCCGTGTTTTTAGGTTATAATATAAAGGTAAGGTTCGTTTATATTAAATCAGGTAAATCAGGAGATGAAAATACAAAAATTACCCCTGGCATTTAAAAAATATTTCTGGGAGGTAGAATTTGAAAAGATCAATCTTGCGAATCGCAAGGTGTATATTCTACAGCGTATTCTGGAATATGGCGATGAGGACGCTGTTGCCTGGATGTGGAATAATTTTAAAAAAAGAGAGATAAAAAATACCCTCGTTAATTACCGCGGATATTCTTTAAAAACTGCTAATTTTTGGGCTCTGATATTAGATATACCAAGAAAGGATGTGCTGTGTTTGAAGAAACATTCGTCAAAGGAGCCAAGGACATTCTGGCCCTATTAGGCCGTTCCGGTATTTTACGAGGGGCCTATTTAGCAGGCGGTACGTCCGCTGCCCTCCAATTGGGTCACCGTATTTCCGTGGATTTTGATTTTTTTACAACTAAAGAGTTTGTGCCCAAGAAAATTTCTACCGCGCTATCAACATTAGGTTCGTTTGAGGAAGAACAGGCAAGCAAAGGGACCGTTTCCGGTAAGTTTAAAGGAATAAATTTCAGTCTTTTTATTTATAAATATCCCCTAATTTTTCCTCCGTTAAAATATCTGTCAGTGAATATAGCTGATATTCGAGACATTGCTGCCATGAAAATAGATGCGGTAGCAACCCGAGGAAAGAAAAGGGATTTCATTGACTTATATTTTATATGCAAATCCGGTTATCAATTAATTGATTTGCTGAATTTCTACGATAAAAAATATAAAAGGTTGGCTTCTAACCGTATCCATATCCAAAAAAGTTTAGTGTTTTTTAATGATGCTGAACCTGACGAGATGCCAAGAATGTTAAAAGAAGCCGTATGGAAAGATATAAAGAAATATTTTGAACATACCATAATAAGGGGTATAATTTAAGGATATGGATTTTTTGTTAGAAGTAGTCGTAGAAGACCTTCCGGCGGAGTCAATCCCAGACCTCGCGGCCCAATTATCAGAAAAGTTTAATCAGGCCCTCATTGAAAACCGGATACCAGCGGAAAAACTAACCTCGTTTACCACTATCCGGCGCTTGGTCGTATCCGTTGAAGGTCTGCCGAAAAAACAGGCGGCCCAGATTGTGGAGGTAGCCGGACCGCCGGCCGCAGTGGCTTTTCAGCCGGACGGCATTCCCCTGCCGGCCGGACTTGGTTATTGCCGGGCGCACAAAATAACCCCCAAAGACTTAAAGGTCAAAGACGACGGTAAGAAAAAGGTCACCTATTATCTCCGGGAAGAGAAGGGCCGGTCTACCCGGGAGATTTTGCAAGAATTAGCGCCGAAATTGCTCTCCTCGCTCTCTTTTAACCTGCCGATGCGCTGGGGGAGCGGCGAAGTATCTTTTATCCGTCCCGTCACCTCAATCCTTGCTTTATTAGATGACAAGGTTCTGCCGGTGGAATTTGCCGGGGTGAAAGCCCGGTCTTATACCTTTGGCCACCTGACCCTTTCGCCCAAAAAGATTAAAATAAGTTCAATCCCTGGTTATTTTAAGTCTGTTTCCAAAAATTTTATCATACTTGATGCCGGGGAAAGAGTCAGGAAACTTACCCGGAAGATAAAATCTTTTCTGCCGGACGGAGCATCTTATTCCTCGGAGGGCCTGAATAAAATAGCGCTTACCCTGGAATATCCGGAAGCGTCTTTAAGCCGCTTGGACCTGAAAAATATTTCCTACCCGGAAGAGGCGGCCGCGATTATCGTTGAAAATCTGAAGTGCCTGCCGCTCTTCGGCCCGGAGAAAAAATTACTGCCGGAATTCATCATTATCACCGACGGACGAATTACGGAAGAGATTACCCGGGGATTCCTCTGGGTTTTGGAGAGCCGGCTGGAAGATGGACGGTTCTTCTGGCAGGAAGATGTCCAGGTTACTATTCCGGAACAACTGGCTAAATTGAACAAGGTTATCTTCCAGGCCGCAGTCGGTTCGTTGGCCGACTACAGCCAGGCCCTGGAAAAAATTGCCGCTGATTTTGCCCGGAAGTTGAATCTGGAAGCAGGGGAGGCGGAAATTTTAATCGCGGCGGCGAGGGTGGCCAAGGTTGATGCGGCTACCAGTATGGTGCGTGAATTCCCGGAAGTAGCCGGAATAATGGCGGCCAGTCTTCTGAGGCGGTCCGGATATTTGCCGGTGATTTCAGAGGTCGTGAAGGAACACTTGCTGCCCCGGTATTCCGGAGACCGCCTGCCGGAAAACAGGTTGAGTCGGATACTCTCCTTTTCGGACAAAATGCTGAATCTCTGCGGTCTCTTTGCGTCCGGGATAGAACCGTCCGGTTCTTCCGACCCGTTTGGATTACGACGGCTGGCGCAGGGAGCGCTGGAAATTGCCTGGAAAACCGATTTTCGGATTTCGTTGAGCGGTGCGGTTAACGCCGGACTGGCGGCCTGGGGAAAAGGAGATGAAGTTAAGGAGAAAGTAATCGGTTTCTTATCCCAGCGTATTGAAAATGGGCTTCAAGCCCGTGGTTTTCGGCCGGATATTGCGGCCGCCGGCCTTTTCGGAGAAGGAGACAGCATCACCGCCTTTCCGGCCCGGGCCGCAGCCCTGACGGACTTTCTCCGAAAGCCCGGGGGTCCGGAAGAGATTATCACCTTCAGCCGGGTAACCAATATTCTTCTTCAAGCCAAAGAAAAAAAGTTCTCTTTCGGATGGTTTCAGGCGAAACTTCTTTCGGAAGAGGCGGAAAAGGAACTCTTTTCTTTCTGGATTTCCAAGGCAGAGGAGATTGGCGCTTTTTTGACTGAGGAGAATTACGGCGCAGCCCTGGCGAAAATTTCGGAGTTAAACCCATACATCAACCGTTTTTTTGACAAGGTAATGGTGATGACGCCGGATGAGACTTTGCGTAATAATCGGCTGGGACTCCTGGAGCAGATCGCCTGTGCCTTGCGGAAGATAGGGGATTTAAATAAAATTCAGATTTGAATATGAAGATTAAGCAAACAGACCCGGAAGTTTCCGGTTGGATTGAAAAGGAAGAGGAGCGGCTCGCCTTTACCCTGGAACTAATTGCTTCGGAGAACGTGGTCAGTGAGGCGGTCCTGGAGGCGACCGGTTCGGTCCTGACCAATAAATATGCGGAGGGCTACCCGGGTAAACGCTACTACGGCGGCTGTAAGTTTGTGGACGAAATTGAGAGATTGGCGGTGGAACGCGCCAAAGAATTATTTAAGGTAGATTACGCCAACGTTCAGCCCCATTCCGGTACTCAGGCCAATATGGCGGTTCTTCTTTCCATTCTTAAGATCGGTGACCGGATTATGGGAATGAGTCTTGATTCCGGCGGTCATTTGAGTCACGGCGCTTCCGTAAGTTTCTCCGGTTGCCTTTTTGAAAACCACCCGTACACGGTTAACCGCAAAACAGAACTTCTGGATTACGACGAGATTGCCCGGCAGGTAAAACAAGTTAAGCCCGGGATGATTATTTGTGGAGCGAGTTCCTACCCCCGGGTAATTGACTTTGCGGCTTTCCGGAAGATTGCCGACAGTGTGAATGCGTACCTGATGGCTGACATTGCGCACATTGCCGGTCTGGTGGTCGTTGGTCTTCATCCCAGCCCGGTCGGCTTCGCTCATTTTATTACTTCTACGACTCATAAGACCCTGCGGGGACCAAGAGGCGGTCTTATTCTGGCGGGCAAGGAGCACGGACATCTTTTAAACCGGATGATATTTCCCGGTATCCAGGGCGGTCCGCTGATGCACGTCATTGCCGCAAAGGCGGTTGCTTTCAAAGAAGCGCAAAGGCCGGAGTTCCGGGATTACCAGGTTCAGGTTGTCAAAAACAGCCGCTGTCTGGCTGAAGGCTTGGAAAAAAGGGGTTTCCGGCTGGTAACCGGAGGCACCGATAACCACCTGCTTTTGGTTGACCTGTCCCATCAGAATATTACCGGCGCCGAAGCGGAAAAACTGCTGGAGAGCACCGGTATTTCCACCAACAAGAATATGATTCCCTTTGACCCGCTGGATGCTATCAGGACAAGCGGTCTGCGCCTGGGAACGCCGGCCATAACCAGCCGCGGAATGAAGGAAGGCCAGATGGAGACGATCGCCGGGCTGATTTCGGATGCGATTATTTTCCGGGCGGACCCGGCTAAAATCTCGGATGTCAAGAAGCGGGTGAAAAATCTCTGCCGGAAATTCCCCCTGAATTCCCGAAAATTGTAAAACCACAAACCCATTGTCATTGCGAGCGATTTTTAGCGAAGCAATCTCGTTTTAAAGATTGGATTGCCACGGCACATTACGCCTCGCAATGACCGACCATCGTGTACCTGGAAAAAGTTTTCCGAAACCTCCATAAATTAGATTCCTTCCGGAAATCAGCCGTATTAATCCAGGATGGAGAGCAGGAAATATTTCTTTCCGGATTGGTCGGCTCTTCCGCAAACCTGATAACGGCTGCCCTGTTTTCTTTGTTGCCCGGCTTGAAAAGACTGCTGCTGATTACCGCCGGAGTGGAAAGCGCCAGCCGCGCCTTCGGTGACCTACAGACTTTTCTTCCCTCCGCTGAGGTTAATCTCTTTCCCTTCACGGAAGTTTTGCCCAACGAAGAACTGAACCCCACCGCCGAGGTGGAGAGCCAGCGGCTGATAACTCTTAACGGTCTGGCCAACAGCGCTGAGCCGTTTTTGGTGGTAACCCCGATTCAGGCGATTATTCCGCCAACCATCTCACCGTTGGTCCTGAAAAAATATGTTTTCAATCTTAACCTCAAGCAATCCCTGGACCGGCGAGAATTCCTGGCGCAGGTTTCCGACGCGGGATACCAGCGGTCGGAATTGGTTGTGGAACCGGGTCAGTTTGCCGTCAGAGGCGGGATTATTGACCTTTTCTCGCCGGGTCAGCCGGAACCTTTGCGGATTGAACTCTCCGGCGCAGAGGTTATTTCTCTTCGGTATTATTGCCCGGTCAGCCAGTTGAGCCGGAAACCGGTTTCCGCTGCGTCCATCCTGCCGATATCCGAAAAGCAGTTATTCACCAAAGGAAAGCCCGTTTCATTTTTGGAATATTTTCAGGCCGACACCGTCCTGATTTTCGGCGAACCAATGGGAATAGAGGCCGAGGAAAAAAAGTTTCAACGTTACCTGACCCCTCCCGAAAAAGAAAGATTTCTCACCCTGCAAAAATTACGGGAAGCCCCCTTTCCTAAAATAAACCTCTCTTTCTTACCACTTTCTCAAGATTCCTCTCCCCGTCGGGGAGAGGATAAAGGTGAGGGGGAATGCTTTTCCTTTCGCACCGAACCCGTTACCCAGTTTACCCTGAAAGGTTCTGCGACAACCCCCAATGCCTGGAACCAGCGGCCCTTACGTATCTTCTGCCGGAACGAAAGCCAGGCAAAGCGTTTCAAAGAGGTTATTTCTGAGCGGGGCCTGACCCTGCAACCGGAGAGTCGGATTGAAATCGGGTATCTTACGGAAGGTTTTTCCTTTCCGGAAATTGACGTTACCTTCCTCACTGATTCGGAAATATTCGGACGCTATCGCTCCTTCCGGCCCGGCGTGAAACCGTTTTTTCAGTCCGTAGCCATTTCCGGTCCGGAAGAGATTTCACCCGGCGATTACGTAGTCCATCTGAACGAAGGCATCGGAAAGTTTCTGGGTATTGGCAAAATCATTTTTGACGAGAAGGACGAGGAAGTAATCAAGATTGAATATGCAGACGGCATTTTGCTCTTCGTGCCGGTTAACCAGATTAACCTGGTGCACCGCTATGCGGGAGCGGAGAAGCCGCCAACGCTCTCCCGGTTGGGCAGCCGCGCCTGGCTAAAAACCCGGGAGCGGGTTACCGAGGGAGTGCGGGACCTGGCCAGCGACCTTCTGAAGATTTACCAGCAGCGAAAGGGGGTGCAGGGTTTTGTCTATCCGGCGGATTCCCCCTGGCAGTCTGAGTTTGAGGCCGAGTTTATCTACGAGGAGACACCGGACCAGTTGACGGCAATTAAAGAAGTCAAAAAAGACCTTCAATCCTCAAAACCGATGGACCGGCTGGTTTGCGGAGACGTGGGTTACGGAAAGACCGAAGTGGCGATGCGGGCTGCTTTCAAAGCGGTGGAAGCGGGTCGGCAGGTTGCCCTGCTTTGCCCCACAACCATCCTGGCGGAACAGCATCTGCGGACTTTCGGCGAGCGGTTCGCGGATTTTCCGGTGCGGATTGAGAATCTCTCCCGGTTCCGCAGCAAACCGGAACAGAAGGCGGTGATTGCGGAGATGGCCGCGGGCAAGGTTGATATCGTTATCGGCACGCACCGGCTCCTGAGCGCTGACATCCGTTTCCAGAGTTTGGGGATGTGGATTGTGGACGAGGAACAGCGTTTCGGCGTAACCCACAAGGAGCGTCTCAGGGCGCGCTGGCCGTCCGCCGACATCCTGACCCTTTCCGCCACGCCTATTCCCAGGACGCTGCAATTGTCCATTACCGGCATCCGCGACCTTTCCGTGATTGAAACACCGCCGGTTGGAAGACAGGCGGTGCTTACCCTTCTGGCGCCGTACCGGGAGGACCTGATTGTGACCGCGTGCCAACGGGAGATGGAACGGTCAGGGCAGGTCTTCTTTATCCACAACCGGGTGGAAAATATCGCCCGGGTTGCCGAGCATCTGAGGCGCCTGCTGCCGGAAGCGGAGATTGGAATCAGCCACGGCCAGATGGACGAAAAGGAACTGTTTGACGTGATGAACCGTTTTCTGGACCAGAAGATAGATATTCTGGTAGCCACGTCAATTGTGGAATCAGGCCTGGATATTCCCAACGCCAACACTATCATAATTAACGATGGTCAGAACTTCGGCCTGGCTGACCTTTACCAGTTGCGGGGCCGGGTGGGCCGGTACAAGACCCAGGCCTATTGCTATCTTCTTTATGACCCGACGAAAGTCCTGACCGATGATGCGCAGAAGCGCTTGAAGGCGATTGAGGATTTTACTAAATTGGGCAGTGGTTTGCGCCTTGCTCTGGCCGACTTGGAGATACGGGGGGCCGGGAACATCCTGGGCAAGGAACAGCACGGATTTATTGAAGCGGTGGGCTTTTTTCTTTACAGCCAGTTATTCCGGGAGGCGGTTGCGGAGCTGACCGGACAGAAAGTAAAGTGCAAGATTGCGACTGCCAAAATTAAGGGTTTCATTCCGGAAAACTATGTTCCGTCGGAGACGGTGCGGCTCTCTTTGTACCGCCGGCTTTTCGGTTTTTCTTCGGATGCGGAAAAGATGGCGCAGGAAATGGTTGACCGTTTCGGACCGATTCCGGAGGAGACCGTAAAACTGTTGCGCTCCTTTACCCAGACCTAATTTTTCTGGTATAATTAAAGTTGTCATTGCGAGCGTATTTCGCGCGGCAATCTCGTTTTTGTGGTGATTTTGGGGCAGTAGTTTAGTGGGAAAACACTGGAATCGCACTCCAGAGACCGAGGGTTCAACTCCCTCCTGCTCCACAGAAAATAGCGACTACATCCGTATTGTTGTTTTTACGTAGCGCGACCCTTTCAGGGTCGCTATAATTCTTTTATATCAAACACCAACGACCCGGAAAACGGATAATTTGTAAAATCGTCCGCTAACTTTCTCCTCACTGGATTTTCCAAAACATACCTGGCTACATTTTTCACATCTTCATCCTTCCTTAAAACATGTTCATAGTAATTTTTCTGCCATAACTTCCCACCGGTCTTTTTCCGGTAAATATAAGACGTTTTTTGTTTCAACATCGGAATGAATTTTTTCAGACAGGTATTTTTTCATTACAGACGATTGTAACGAAATATTTATAAAAACCGGTATAGGAAAAATCCTTAAGGCGCAGTCGTTTTTGGAATTTTAGTTCCACTGTTTTCGGCGACCCTGAAAGGGTCGCACTACGAAAGAAATTATTACCCTTCCAGACGGCAGCGCTGGCGCAATCCCTGATAGAACTTGAACCATTCCCGTAAACCGACCAGGAAAAGGATTATTGCCAGGGCATCCACCCCGAACCAGGAAATATTGTGAGTGGCTTTTGCCAGAAGCCGTCCGGAAACGCCCAAAATCAGGCCCATAGAGGAGAAAACAGTCAACAGACGCATTTGCTGGCTGTTGAATTCATTCCAGGTATCAGAAGCGGAAGCGATGGCCGGGTCGTTTTCCATTTCCCGGAAAATGTACTGCATCCAGACCGGTGAACTGATACGTTCATATCCGGAAGCGAGAAGTTGAATCATCACTCCGTTGAAGAGGTAATAGATGGCGAAGGCGAAGGTCGGGATGTCCGGGGAATAGGTAGCGCCGTAGCCGATAATAAAGAGTGAGATATATAACATAAATTCGGCCCTTCGGAATGGAATCAGGCCCCGATAGCAGGTGTCAACCAGGGAAAAAAGTTCGGTGCGCTTCGGCGGACGTTCCGCGCGTTTTAAGGCGTTTTTCAGGGATTTATAAGCGCCGGCGACGGTATCTCTTTCCAGCAGGTCCGGGAGAGTCCGGTTGACAAACTCCAGAAGGTTGGGCCACTCACTTTCAAGGAGGAGACCCTCTTTTTTAAATCGTTTAATCCGGCTGTTGAAGACTGCTTTGACTTCTTCCCGGTCAAGGGGCTGTAACTGTCCGGCGAGGGAAAGCAAAGAGCTGGATGCTTCTTCGTTCAAACCCAGTTCGTTCCTTAAAAACAAGGCGACCCCTTCTTTCCTCCCTTCCGCGGCCAGTTTGTAAAGGTTCGGTTTAGCCAGTCGGTATTTTTCAATCTTTTCCGGCAAATATTCGGTGCCGCGGAAAAGTTCGGTGTAACCGCGTTCAAAGTTACGCCAGGAACGAAAGGGCTTTGTTTCGTAATTGGCGCGGAATTCTTCAGAATCTTCAATCTTTTGAATCCGGGAACCCGGCAGACCCCGGGTAATTTTGAGGGAACGCCGCATGTTGAATATTTCAGCCGGCACTCTCAGGAAAATCAGGGCGCCGGCCGTTAGGGTGTACCAGGTGTTTCCCTTTAAACGTTCCGCCACCCGGACAAAGACGCTGGCGGTGATGATGCCAACGGCCAGGTTGATCAGAATCTGGAGGTTCATGACGCGTCTTGCTTCCGGTATCAGGCCGTCATCGGAATAGAAAGCGCGCAGGTTTGGACTTCTTAAGCCGTACATCGTTTTTTTTAAGAGGGCGACCGGATTGATGTTGGCGCTCTTTATTTCGTTTTCGGCGTAAGAAAGAAGGAGGTTGTCCAGGTTTATCGTGCCATTTTTAATCAACAGGCGGTTTCGGAAGGTAAAGACGTACTGGTTGTGAAGGCTGCAGAAATATGGGGTTTTTTCATCTTTGTCTTTCAGCCGGGCCGAGAAACGGTTGCGGATGAAACTGGTTTGAATCAGGGCCGAAAAGGGACCGGCGGTTATGGTTCCCCTCCCAATCTTGAGCCGAAAGACGGCAATTATTTCCGTCCAATCCGTCTTTTTGACCGGGTAGTCTCTTTTTTCCAAGAAATGGAACAAGTATTCGGCGATGAGGTTAAAATTGGTATAAATAATGATACTTTTTTTTCGTACCAGGAACTTTTGACCGGAGAACGCCGGTTCGTTTTTCCCGGTTTCCCCGGTCGGTTCCACTAACACAAAGCAGCCCTTTGCTTTTTGGTTAAAGTAGACGGTATAGATGCGTCCGGCCTCGTCAAAAAAGAGGTGACGCCGGTTGAAGAAGAGCACGCGGTAAGTGATTCCGGTTTTTGTAATCCGGGTGTTCAGAAAAGAGGCGACTTTTTCGGCGGCTTGGCCGGCGCTGATTCTTTCCGGTAGTTCTTCAGGGGTTGCCATGGGACGGTCGGGGGGTCAAATTTTGCACCAAAAGGAGGGAAATACTGCGTTCGTCCGCCTTTTCCACCGTAAAGAGGTAATTTTGGCAGCGAAACTGCTCGCTGACTGTCGGGAAATGGCCCAGGTGTTTCAGGACAAATCCGGCCAGGGTTTCCGCGTTATCATCGTCTTCCTCAAGATGGATGTTTAACAATTCGTTGACTTTTTCAATCTCCATCTCCGCTTTGATACGGTAAGTCTTTTCGTCGATCTTCTGATAATCTGCGGTCTCCTCATACTCGTCCGGGATTTTTCCGATAATTTCCTCAATGAGGTCGTGTAGTGTAACCAGGCCTTCGGTCCCCCCGTATTCGTCCATTACGATCGCCAGGTATGATTTGCGACGCCGGAACTCTTTCAGAAGGTCGGAGACCTTCATCGTTTCCGGCACAAAGAAGGCCGGTCGCATTACCTGGCGCAGGAGAACCGTTTTTTCACCTTCAGCGATGTGGGAAAGTATCTGTCGCGAATCCACTATGCCCACGATATCGTCCATGTCGTTCCGGTAAATCGGCAGCCGGGAATGTCCCTCTCTGGTCATCAGGGCAAAGGCCTCGGCTACGGAAGCGTCTTCCGGGAGCGCGGCTATTTCCATTCGGGACGTCATCAGACTGCCCACCGCCGTATCCCGGATTTCAATTACACTGCTTAACATTTCGCGTTCTTCCTCCGCCAGGGCTCCTTCTGCTCCGCCGATGTTAATCAGGGTGCGGATCTCTTCCGTACTGATATGGCTGGTTTGCGGAGTAAGGTGACCGCCGAAGAGATGAATAATGCCTTCAGATATGATTACAAAAAAACGGACGACCGGGTTCAGGAGGTAGGAAATGGAAAGCAAAGGCCAGATAAAAAGCAGGGCCACCTTTTCGCTGTAGTGTCGGGAGAATGTTTTAGGGACGATTTCCGCAAAGACCAGGATTAAAAAGGTCATTAGGCCCGTGACAATGGCAGCGCCCTTATCCCCCCAGGCTTTAATGGCCAGATATGCGGCTAAAACCGAAGCCGAAATATTGACGATGTTGTTGCCGACCAGGATGGTGGTGAGTAAGCGGGTCGGGTTCTTCAGCCAGAGGTTCAGGACTTCAGCCCGACGGCCTTCCGACTCAATGATGGCTTTAACTTTCAGTTTGCCTAAGGAAGTAAGGGCGGTTTCTACTGCTGAAAAGAAAGCCGACAGAACGAGGAGGAGCAACAACCCCAAGAGAGTCAATCCCATGTTTTCATTATTATACCTTTTGCGGCTTGGATAAGTAAAGAATTTGAATCCCCCTCAATAATTCCTGATTAAGAAAGGTAAAACACCGCCTTGTTCGTCGCGCGCTTCTTTTTTAACCGCAGCGGCTCTGTATTACCGCCGAACTTAGGCCGT
>Ga0180009_10005208_pt1 | contig 14014 bp, 20 predicted proteins | sample OS_PC_MetaG_FD_123537 | JGI IMG/M metagenome (GOLD analysis project Ga0180009, IMG submission 123537) | Groundwater microbial communities from the Aspo Hard Rock Laboratory (HRL) deep subsurface site, Sweden - OS_PC_MetaG | ecosystem: Environmental > Aquatic > Deep subsurface > Groundwater... | reverse complement strand
CACTATTGATACGGTGAATCCAGCTCCAGCATTGTCATCAATTACTGCGCCGGTTGTAGCATTACGGAACCTGACCTGACATCCAACCTCGAATTGCCGGGCATCCAGAACACCGCCCGCGCTTTTGACAACAATCGCTGTTGCGCCAATAGGATATGCGGTGGCATGGAAAGCGTAGGCATAGCCGGCCATGACTTGCTTACAGAACGTACCGCTGACTTGAACTTGGCCGATAGAATCTTCAGCATTGCCAGCCTTGACCGGGAAAACCAGTTTGTCAACAATACACCCGGAATTGAAAGTTACCATGTGGCCGAAACGGTGGGTAAAGGACAGGCCCATCACATCGTCATTGATGCCGCCGAGATTGTAAGTGACACTGGTCGAACCAACGACTGCAGCCGCCTTACCAAACCCGGCTGCTATGATCTTGCTGCCCTTAGGGACTGTGCCCAGTGCCCCAGATGGTTTGAAAAACATAGTGAACGAAAACTGCCCTGGCTCAAAACCCAGGGAAAGCTTCGCCAGTTCCGATATTGTCAGCTTCTTCTGAGGATCGGGCAGGAATGTTTTGGGCTGGGTAAACACCGCCTCAGTTATCAGCGGCACGACATCGGCCGCGACCGGGTATTCAAGCACACCTAAATTAGCTTCTGCTGTTACAAACAATACCTCATCTTTTGCCGTGGAAACTGTATCGATACTCATGGTTTAATCCTCCAACGTTGATTTTTCGTACTTTGATTTTTTGTCAGGGACTGCTTCCCATTCATCCGTCCTCAGTAAATGGCTGACAACAACCTTGTTATTATCATTTACTTCGATGGTATCCCCGGCAACCCAGCCGCCACTCGGCCTATTCGGATTCGCAAACCCGAAAACAGTAGCTTCCGGGAATGGAGTTTTGCAAATAACTTTCATGTTACGCTCCTTCATAGTATTCGATTTGAAAACCAATGGACGCCCCTTCCACACCTAATTGCAAATAATCCTCTGTCCCGTATATGGCCGTTATGGTAGCATCCGAGATATGTCCGGTCAATCCGGCAATCAGTAAGAACCGTTCATTTTTCAATTCGTCCATGGCTTTTTTAAGTAAAGCCAGAGTACCAATTTGTCCGCCAGTAATTCCAATAACGGACGCTTGCTCCCTCCAGATTTTGTCATCAATGTAAACCGGAAAACGATGACGATAATGTTCTGACCCGGATTTCTGATAGATAATATCCGCCCCGCCGTAAATGACCTTGGCATAAGGCTTTTCACCTTGAAATGTAATGTTCCTTGATTGAGCGGCATAGACCCTGACCCCAAGTTCGGTGATTTTTTTCAGCTCGGCAATCATTGCATTCATCAATTCCAGTGCTAACATTTCACACCTTAAACTTTTTATAAATGCCGTTCATTTCGCGGACATCGGAGTCAGTGATCATCATGTAGGGCCGGGCTGGGATTTTTAGACCCCTTATCGCCCATGCGGGCTTTGAGCCGTAGTGCTGGTGCGCGGCATACTTTGACGCCTGATCCGCCGTGCTGATTTCCACTCTGTTCCCAGGGAATTCCGGGTGGATGCCGTTCATCAATATTCCGGTATCCCGCAAAGGTGTAGAAGAGCCGCCGCGCCTCCGCTTGATAGTAGAAGCAGCCAGCGGCTTCCAAGTGCCCTTGCCGCCCGATTGGCTGCGGCCTCCTGACTTGAAATTGCGCAATACCCCGGCCAGGGCAATCACGCCTATTTGTTTTTGGACCTGGGGAACTCCAATGAATTCCCCAAGCCGCTTGATCGTTTTTGAAATGGTGTTTTCCTGTACGACTATTCTCATTAGTCGCTATCTCCAAACGCATTCTTGGTAAACTTGTTGTCATCATACAGGTCAACTTGGCCAAAATGGGAAGGTGTGTCAGGCTCTGCGTCCAATGTAGCTTCGCCCAGTCCCACCTTCCCGCTGGCCATTTTATCGAGCAGTTTCACTGCATCGTTGTACTTGTTCTCTACGGCCTCCGGTGCGCCATCCCCCCGCATGTACAGGAAGTAAATGGCGATGTCCATCGAAAGCCGGTTAATCACTTTTGGCACCGTCGTCAACGGCACTGTATACCGCAAACAAAGGTATGAATCTATAACCGCATCGGCATCGACAATAGCAGCAGTCACCACAGTTTCATCAACTACTGTGGGCGCTGCCGTGGAAGCGGTGAGCTGAATCAATATTTGCTCCCACTTGGCAAGCTTCAGTTCTGCCAATGTCGAATAGGCCATTATTTACCCTTGCGTTTGCGGACAGGTTTGGCAGGCGGTGCTTTGACAGCAGGCTTTTCAGGTATGACTGGTTCAGGTTCAACTTGCTCTACTTCGGGCTCAATAACTTCCGGGACAGTTTCCGGTATTTCAACTGGGATAACGATTTCAACCGGTTCAACAATTTTTCCGATTTCCCGAACGTTGTAAACTGTCTCCCTGGGGTCAAATGCCCCGGCTATTTTCGCCTGCTCTTCACCACACTCTTGCCAATTTCGAGTAACTATGAAACCGCCAATACATTTTGTATTGGCAGCCCTATAATTATCACTTAACTTAATTTCAAAACCCATAAAACACCTCCCTTAGGCGTTGTACACCTTCATCATGGTCTGCCAGTAAGCATAACCAAAATTATACATTCCCTTACCACCATAAAAGAGAGTATCCTTCATAAATTTAAAGGATTCATCCCAAGAGGTCTCAAGGGGTGAACTCTCATACAGAATAAACGGCTTTTCGGGAACAGGTAATTGCACAAACCAGTCGGAAGTTGAATAGGTAGTCACCCCATGATCATTGACATCATAGGTAGTAGAGGTATTCAAATGCGGCGACGCGACCACATTCGCCCGGCCATTATAAAAGTTAGGAGCGGAACCAGCGGCAATGTCAGTTGGAGATTTAAAAACCTGGTTGAATAAGGCGATATCTTCGGATGCACAATAAATAGTCAAGGGCTCCGGGACACTGTCATACATGGGGCTGCCGTCGCGCCGAATTAGATTGTAGAACTGTTGAACTGCCGAATCAAAGTCAGCCTTGATATGAGCCACGGTGTCCACGCCAGTACCAGTGACAATGTTATCATTGGTAGTGCCGACGCCAGGATCGGGGTTGTAAATGGGGTGCGAATTGCTGAAAAAAGTCTGAGTATCAAAACACCCGGCCCAAGGATAAGTAGCTTTCGCGCCACCTGTAGCCTGCGCACCATCGCCAGCTTTTAGAAAATCAAAAAACAGTTTGTTGTAATGCTGCACAAATTTCGCAGCTAATTCGTTAACTTTTTGTTGAATCAGCGGGCCATCTTCGTTCATCGCATTGACCTCAATGCCGATAGTGTCTTCCCATTTCAGGGAAGTTACCGAATGGGAATGGGTTCCGACAGCCTGAATGCTTCGCTCGTCTCTCCACCGTTTTACTCCGGATACATCACCAAGCCAATTGAAAAACTTGGTTATTTCTCCCTTGCCAGGATAGTACAGAGCCGCGTTACGCCAAGGTTGACTCACCAACTGAGATCCCAAAGCGTGCATGAAAGCAGTATCAGCCGCTTTCCGAATATTTGCGTTTACTATTGTTGCCATTGTTGTTTCTCCTTAAGAAGTCGCCGAGACTAAGGCGTTTTCAAGCTGCGTAATAATCGCAATCTGTTTCGTCCTGATTACACCAAGGTCAACCAATGCAGCATTCAAATCGACAGCCAACTTTGCGACGTTGTTATTCATGATTGTGTTCAATGCTTTCTGTGCTACGATTTGATCAAAAGCTTCTTTGAAATTTTTGTCAACCGTATCGGCTTGCCCTTGCGACCAGGTCGCATTAAATGTAATTTCAACTGGGGTATCGTCCGCTGTCTGGGTCAATCCGCTTATGTTCAATGTGTCCAGATTGGTTATCGCCGCTAACGTTGCTGGGGTTGTGGTATCCCCACCGGTAGAATCAGTCAAGGTATAGCCAGTCAAAGCCGCAGGATCGGCAACATGTGCTTGCTTACTAACTCCCACTAAGCCAGGGAAAATGTCAATCCATGCCGTGTTGGTAGCAGCGATTCCACCGATGCTTCCCACTACTACCAGATTGGTAGAGGTCAGGGCAACAGTGTTGTCATCGGTAGCATAGACAGCTTTTCCCTTATCGGTAATCGCTACTGAAGCCAGAGTGATAGGGAAACGGCCGGAGCGATAAACACGAACCGATATAGCACCAGCAGCCCCCAGAGTATTGTCAGCCTCTTCGATTGCGATTCCAACAAAACGTCCACCGGCGGTATCACCCGCCCGCACTGCATAACCAGTGCCGACAACTACCATAACTTGGGCCCCCTGGTAAATACGAGAACCGGCCGCCACCTCATAGGCTTCGATTTCAGGTAATTTCTGTGTTCGTAAAAAATTTGCGCTTAAATTACTCATGCTTGTTTACCTCTATTTTTCTCGGCCCAGGCCATAGCATCACCGATGCTGATTTTGCCGTCCTTCACTTCGCCCCCGCTTCCGCCATCCGATCCGCCCGCGCCAGGCACTTCCCCAAACTCAATCACCGGAAGGGCCGCTTCCATGTTTGCTTTCATCTCTGAAAACAGAACCATGTCCAGCTTGGCCGCCTTTTTCAGTTGCCCGACCAGGGCATCCTTCAATGCCGGTGTGGTTTTCTTGGCCATGATTAGGCCGTCAATGAACTTCTCGACATCAGCGGCGGTTGCCTTCTCAGCGAATTCAGTGACCTTGGCTTTCTCAGCCACGATTTCTGCTTCCAGGGCCGTGACTTTGGAATCGCTGGCCTTCTGAATCTCCGCGAACTTCAAGGTCAGTTCGTTTTCCTTTTTCAGCAGGGCAGCCTCAAGTAATGACTTGTGCTGATCCTCGCTGAATACAACAATTTGATCTTTTTCAGGCATTTTAGCCTCCTGTTTGATTTTTTTGACTTCAACAATTCCATAGTCTCCGTTCTCTGAATCAGAGAACATAGCAGCTTTCAGGCCGCCCATTCCCTTCACAACCGGGGGGACCGCTCCAAGCACAGCCAAGTGGCGGAGATACTTTTTACCGCTCCCGGCAAAGTTCTTGTAAATGGCGGCGCTGACATTCTCGTAGAGGCCTTGCGATATCCAGTCTTTCAGTTCAGCTACAATTTCGCCGTCAGCAAATAAGCTCATGCCTTTGCGATAAATTTTATTGATCCAACCGAGCGCGGGCTTGGAATCGTCTTCGACATGACCAAGAGTGATAGGCGCCTTGTGCTTGTCAGCAGAGTATTCGGCGGCTATTTCATCAAGGTCAGTTTCAGAAAATTCACCCAGTTCCCCGTAGTTCCCAGTGCGGAAAATTTCGAGTGATTTTATTTCTACCATGCCTCCATTATGGAGGCGCTTTTCAATCTGTCAATAATTTTGTTTAATATAACTAAAATATTTTTGACAGTCGTTTCCTGGCAAAGTCAACAACCGGATCGCATCGTCCCGTAAAATAAAGCGTGAAGTGTTTTTTTTAAAGGTCGGGATTTCATATCTATTGACCAAGCGCATGACCGTTGGCGCACCGCAGCCCATGATATCGGCAAGCAGATATATCGGGTATTCCTGCATCGGGAAAACTTTGTTGAGGTTCATTTATAACTCTTTCAACCAAGGCTGCTTTTCAAGGTTTGCCTTATAACGCATTGACCCTTTGAATTCAGTTACAGTCGTTCCTATTTCGTCCAATATTTTGCGCATCTCTTCGATATTCTTGGCCTCATATATCCACGCCGTTTTCAGCCAGTCGGCGTTTGTTTGATCTTGGTCTGGACTCCACATTGTCATTCCCAGCTCCCAGTTATTTCTTCAGCTAAAGTAAATTTGCCTGATAATTTATTTGTGCAAATTACAATTTCTCGCTCATCGATTGTCCCTAGACCATTCCCGCCGTATGAGAAAATATCTTTTACTGGCACATTCACCTCCATTACAACTCCTACTATTCTTCGCTTTCTGCTACTATTCCCCGCGAAACGTTCCGCTGTAACCATCTCCGTTGTAAACGATGATAATGGTTGCATTGGCATCTCGGCTTTAAATGTATATTTTGCTGATAGGCTCGATCCCGTTTGAGCAGAAGCCATAAACTCTTTTTTCAATCCCGATTCCCACACCCTTTTAAAATCACTATGCTTTAAAGCTTCATCGAGAGGGATCTCCATTCCGCGGACTACCTTGACATATTCAATCCCCATGCTTTTTAGCTTTGCCTGGGTGTTGGTATAGATAGCATCCGCAATCAGTTTATCTGCGGCCTGCATATTTATTTTAGCAAACCCGCCTTTCATTGCCGGATTATATCCACCTGTCAAACCAAACTTTTCGGCGACATATTGCTGCAATCCAATCATGGTTATATTTTCATCGGCACTCGTCAATCCCCATTGGCTCAAAATTTGTTTAGCGGATTGTTCGTTTATGCCGTATTTTTCTTTAAGATATTTCGCCTGAGCAGCATAATCGGGACTGCCAGGCTTTCCAATCTTACCCTTGGCTATTTCTTTGTCCATCATTTCATTACCTTTTTTAGCAATCTTATCAATATCAATCGGCTTGGCTTTCAGCTTAGGTGCTTGAGCTATAGGCTTGCCCTGTAATGACTTGTTGTAATTCGCCAGCGTCGGCAGTCCAGCAAAGTCAGGATCGGCAATAGCACCCTTGGGCAGCTTGGTTGAAAACTTTATCCCGTTTGCCTCAGCGTATGCTTTGGTTATAGGAATCACCGTACACCGGCACTGGTAGCCATTCGGCGGCATCCAGGTATTCCAGATCGGGTCATCCTTGGCATAGATTTTACCATCCATTGCCGCATGGCTTGACCTGACCCGGTTGTCTCCCACGGTGCTGTATTCATAATCAACAACGTTGTCTGCCGTCTGGCAAAACTCGTACTTGCCCGCTGAATAGACCGACATCAGGTTGGTCCTGAATACGTTCTCCAGGTGCCAGGGTGATAGCGGCGTCCACCCGGCTGTCTCGAATGCTACATTGACACCCTTGCGCCACTCCCGGAACGTTTGCCCATCCTTGAACGAATCATCCAGGCTCTTTTTGACCATATCAATGGCCGACTGACCTTCCACACGAGCCAGCGAAAATGCCAGAGCCTTGGCATAACCGGTTATTTTCTTATAGGCTTCATAGTCAATAGCTTTTTTCATTACAAACGCTTTCTCAGCAGCCGGGAACTTGGACATGATATCGGTGATGATCTTCATGTTATCGGGCTCGGCGAATCTCAATAACTTCGCCTCCCTAACCTCGCCCTCCTGGAATGCGATCTCCTTCTGGGCCACACCATTACCCACCAAATAGGCCGTGATAATGGACTGGTAGTAAAGAGATTCGAGCTTGGGGCCGATCCTGGAGAGGTCTTTCAGCTCACTCTCCCGATCCAAGCGCTTCAGCTCCTTAATCCACTTGACAACCTGGAGCCGGTACAGCGGTATGGCGTAGAGTGCGGCCTTGCGTATGATTTGGTCAATGATATCGTGGCCGCCGGGGATCATGGTTTTATTTCAACCATTATGCCTTTCTTGGGAACTGTAGCATTGATAAGCACAACCCTTTTCCCGGATTCGTTCTTTGCCAAGATTATGAATTCTTGGAAATTGCCAAGCAACGCCGGCCCCTTCTCGACAGTCGAAACTATAACATTCAACTGCCCGTTGTGGGATTCAATTATACAATTATTAAATGGGACGCGCTTCACCTTCCAAGATTTAGGGGCTATCCCTTCACCTTGAAAAATACCGATTGATTTTTCCATCGCTTCCTCCTTTAAACATGGTCATTTAAACAATTTGTTTCCGAAAAGGGCAATCAGTAGGAATTTCAGTAAGTATATATTCTGGATGGTCAGTGGAATATTTGATTTTACACAGGTTTGAATTTTTGGCATGATCGTCAACAAAACAATTATCACATGCGGGGTCATGCTCTCTGGGTATTCGTTTTTGGTTTTTATTTTTCATCATTTTCTCCTTTAAAAATCCAGCTTTATTTCAATGCCCTGTTTTCGCAAGGGACAGTTTGGGGGGAGTTTGGAATAATCTAACTCGATACAATCGCCTTCCGGGAATTGACAATAATCCGCTTCACCGCTGAATGGACACAATGAGCAGCTTCCATGCACAATTACTATTTTGTTTTCCCTTGACGACATACTCCCTTCCTTATCCGTGAACAGGTTATACATGGGGTTGATCATCTCGAAAAAATTAGTTGCAATTTTATCATGATCTGTTTTATTCATAATTTCCTCATCGCCTCATTATAAGCATTCGCTTCCAGGGTCTGCAAAGCCTCGCTGAATGTAACCTGGGCTGTCTTGGTTAGCACCTCTTCATCACCCTCGGGCAGCGGAATGTTGAACGTCTTGGCCAGCCAGGCAATAGGAATCTTATTATAACCGGCAACCGTCAACTTCTCGATAACCTGGGCCAGTTCTAGTAGGTTGATCTCGTCGTCAAGTACAATCTCCCACTTCGGGTATTCGGTCACTTTGGGGAAATTGTAATCGACCAGCCAGGGAATCAGGTAGTCATTAATGATCGCCTCGATGAACGTGATGTCCGATTTCAGGATATCGAGTCTGACTAGGTTATGCACCTTAGCCATGGCCAAGCTGCCCGATTGCTCGGCGCTTGAAGTCAGTGTTTGGCCCAGTTCGGCGATTGACATGCCCCGGTTCAAAAACTCCATAAACGTCTCAAATGAATTTATGCTGCCTGTTCGCTGGGCCTCCAATAATTCAATTCCGAACTCGAATGGGACCTTGACGCCGGTTGCTGATTTAATACCAGCCAAAAACGTATCAACTGCAGCTATGTCCTCTGACTTTGCATTTTTCGGTTGCGTTACTTTTACTATCGGGCTCGCGAACCGTTCAATAAATATCGCCCAGAACTTTGTAGCATGCTTTTTAAAAAACCAGTACCAGTAAATTTTCTGATAAACTGCCTGACCATACTTGCACCCATATTCGCTCATGTAAGCGAATTCCAGAAACTTCTTTTCAGGCATGTATATCCCTGTCGGCGCTTCCTTTGTAATCAGCTTCAGCTTGTATTCCGAGTCATAGGTGAACTTATCCTGATAGCGGGGCTTCAGGTCTTGGATGACGATCTTGCCGGTGATAATATCATAGGCCCAAACGACTTCAGTTATTGAAAACCCGCAGGGGATAGCCGAAAGCATCTGATAGAGTATCCAGGAAAAGTTTTTGATTTTGCTAAAGACATATTGCACAAACTCCAATACCTTGGGATCCCCGCCAGTGATCTGCCGCTTTAACCCGGTAACAGCAATCTTACGTGTCATGGTCAGGCCGTACAGGTAGGGGTCGGAATTCTCCATGGCCCGGACTGTTTCCACAAGCGTCTTATTTTCATTATCGAAAAAGTCGTTTGGGTTCGTTACCTTCTGGTTGCCCATGCTCATGTAAAAATCCAAGGCCTCCCCTTCTGCGCCGGGCACCGTGCCGAAGGACGGGCCGCTTCTTACCTCAATCGGGACCTCCGCGAATAATCGCTTAAACCAGTTTTGCTTGCTCATCATCTACCTCTCAAAACTTAGATTTTCCAAATAGTGAATCGTGCGTTGACCCGGCGGATGTTTGAGTTTTGCCCAACACTTCCCGCAAATGAGTATAGGTGCCATAGCGCAAAGCATCCGGGGCATGGTCCCATTTCTTGACAGGCACCCCATCGACCGTATTCCCGGCCGCGTCCTCGCGCCATTTATAGGTGCTGAATTCGCGGTTCGATTCAATATTATCGTCGCATGAGAATATATCGAACCTCATGCAAAAGTCAATTCCGTCCGCAACGTCTTTTTGCGCCGGATAGATCAAATAACCTGCGTCTGCTATCTCCGCTATCCTATCAGGCTCGGATGAATCCGCATACATCGGCTGCCGCTTATCGATCTTGAGTTCATCCATGCGCTTTATTAAATCGGAGTTTGTCAGTTCCGCCTCATGGATCATCTGCTTGAAATAGAGCTTGTACGGGTCGCTGTAACCGATATCAAGCAGGACGGACGGATTCGTGTAACCAAAATCCAGGCCATAATATTTATGCTGGTAGTGAACCGGATATTGCTCTTTGGGAATGACCTTATATCGGGCATAGATTTTGCCCTTGAGTTCCGCGAATTCACCCTTGGCATATATCTGATGAAACGCCGAATCAATGTCAGCGTATCCTTCCAGTTCCCGACGGTATTCATCGTCAATGAATTTGTTATCCCGGTATGTCGAATGTTCGATGTAACTATTTTTTGGAGGTGGCTCGATGAAAAACATCTTGTGCGCTGCCGTGCCAAATATCGGATTGAATGTCAAGACGATCTGTTTGTAATACGGCATGACCCCGCGCAAACGCAGATTTGTCTGCCGTAAATCATTGAGCGACCATTCCGTCGCCTCTTCACCCCATACCCCAGTGACTCTATGGACGGATTTTAACTTCTCCACATCGTCCAGGCCCGATGTGAATATTTGTCCACCATTCGGCAAAAAAGTAAAATCCATACTTTCCCTTATTTTGAATAACTTGGTCATATCCCATTCGGCGATGGTGTCCCGCAGGAGTGCAAAACAGGAATGCCTGATTGTCCGCCCGACCTTACGTACTACCAGGAAATTATGGCCAGGCTCCTTGATTAGCCGTATCAGTAATTTCTGTGCTGTGAATACCGACTTACCCGATCCAGCCCCGCCATACAATACTAGCCAACGGGCCTTGCTTTTAAATGCCGGGAAAAATTTCTCGTTAAAAATAGCCTTGTCGAATTCGATGTTTAGCCGACGGCTTTCATTCATCGGAGATAGATTTTGGGAGCTTAACATGAATAATTAAATCGCCAGTAAGATTTCCTTCAATAGGTTGCGGAACCTTCCCATACGCAACCTCAATGAACTTCGCACCATCATCCTTCATCAAGCGGCGCAGGACGATCTCGGCGTTGGTTTTCTTGATAGTCGGGTCAATCTCAGCGCCTATCTTCTGGGCCAGTTCTCGTATGAAGTCAAAGGATTTTGGCCGGCCATTTTTATTGATACGGGGATCACCCTTTACAAAAGGCTTCCCCCTGCTCCTCTGTTTTTTCGCTGTATTGCTGCTAACGGGTTTTGGCTTCACTTCGCCCTCTCGATCTTGATGGTTGGGAATGCATCAGTCATGCGCTGCCTTGAAATATCGTATGCCTTACGCAGTTTCACATTGGCGGTATAAGACGATAAAAACCATGCGGGATGTTTTTCATCCGCCTCATATTCTCGCAGATATGGAGATAAATCAAAACTGCATTGCAATAATTTCACCTTCTCCCATACTGTCCCTTTCTTGAGTTTCGGATGGAAGCATAGGGCATGAAAGAGTTTGTCGGTTTCCGTTGTGGCTCTGGATACAATCACGGTCTCAAGTTGCGACCATGGACTTTCATTGCTAAACGAATGCATCACTCGCAAACTATCAGAATCATAAATTACTCGTGCCGACAAATCGCTGGTAGCTGGATACAATGTCACGGGGGCCCATTGTAATGGTGTCAATAGGGAAGGACGAAAGGGTGTACTTTGGAAAACTACAATAACGCGATTTTTAGGTTTTGCTTTTTTGACCGTCTTATAAAGTTCATCCCGATCCGTTTGGGTTTCGCTTGGCATATTGCTGATGTTATAAGCTAAGACAACGGTAATCCCCGGAAAACTCCCTATGTGATTTATCCCATCTATGATTTCTTGGTTACTAATTTTCTTGCCATAGGCAAAGCGCAACCTCTCCGAAAATCCATCAATTGCCGTTCTTATTCTTCCTTCCTTCTTTTCAATTTTAGGAATGTCTTTCCAAAGGCATTCAATTGATCTATTCATGGTCAAATCGCCCTGATAGTAAGTACCGTCCCCAATCTTCTTTCGCGCCCAAGTATAATGACAAAATAAACACCTGTTAGGGCAACCAACGAAAGACTCTTTCCATTGCCTCCGGCCCCGGCCCCGGCCCAAATCTATATCATGTAGGTATAATTCCGAAGCTTGGCAGAAATTGACCGAGGATATTTCCGGCAAATTCATCACGCTTTCATGTTCGAACTGCTTAGCATCAGCGATGCAATCAATTAAAGGACAAATGATATTTTCCCCCCGTCCAAAAACAGCATAGTCAATATAATTCCTGACAGTCACCGGGTTCTGCATCCCCGCCCCACCAGCCACAACTTTGAATCTCCGGCCCGGTTGCCATGATGGGAGCAAAGCAACTGCCCGATATAAAGCAAGGCAATCATATTCAGAGGTCATGGACACAAGTATCACTTTGTATTTTTGTGCCGTATCGGGAGTACAAATATCGCACTTAACGCCCTTACGTCCAAGTACATCCATGATAACATTTGCGCCAATATTATAATTGCCCTCAAAACTGTTGTTGTCACTACGTTTTTTTTCTGGATAATAAGCAAGAAAAGCAACTTCAGATTGCATATGTGAACCCACATTTCGGACACGTGGTTTTGTTGTTTTTTTCCTCACCACTTCCAGGTTCCGGAAGACCTTGAGCATCGAGCGGTTGCATCCAATCCGTTGGTACACCAACCCCCCAATCCTTCAGCGGCAGGTCGCTCCAAGCATTGGCCAGGGCATCAAAGTCCCACGCACCCCATGCACCATTATCCTTGATCGTGATTTCCTTCTCCTGAGCCTCGGTCAATCCATGCATAATAATAACAGGCACTTTTTTATATCCAAGTTTCCGGGCCGCCCTAAGCCGCATATTCCCGCCCAGGACAATCAGCTTTTCGGTTGGTGATATCTGTTGGGGATTGCCTGGTTTTAGATTAATACCACGACCAGAGCATAGCAGCGGCCGGGCCTCGAACATATCCGGGCAGTCCTGGAGCGATTTGACCAGCGACTGAAAATCCTTATTTGATATTTGCCGGGGATTGTCGGGATTGAGCTTAACCTTGCCGATCGGCAAATGCTCAATTTTCATCAAACCCACGCACCGGTATATACCGGATAACGTATTTCTTGTCTATCTGCTTTTCGCTGTATTGCAAGAATACGGCCTGAGCCTTGAGCCAGGCAATGACCTCCTGTAGCATTCGCGGAGAGGTATTATTTATCATCAGCGTAGCGGCGATGAAATCGGGTTTTAGTTTATCGCCCATTATTACACTGGCAATAATTTTGCGATCGTGTCTTTCGCTCACAAAAATCGGCCAAATCCCGTAAATGAGTTTCTCTAAACATAAGTCCTGATGGTGAAAATGACACATGGGGATAAAACGCATAACATCCCCAACCCCAGCACCATTTAACTTGTCCAAGACTTACTCCAGTATTAATAAGTTCAACTCCCCATATTTCTGGATTGGAAATGGGAATGAATCGAATATCCTTACCAGTTTCCATTTTATCAACCTCCATTTTTAATTTATTGCCAATATCGCATAAATTCCAATACTGCCCTTGCCGTCAATGCTGAATCCACCACCCGGCCCGATTTTGATATTTCCGAATAACTTAAACAGCCACCCCTTTTTGAGAATTGAGTCTGTATTTGCAATGCTGATATTTAGCAAGCGCTGGCACTTCGCAAATTTCATTTCCAGGCCCGCTATGTATTCAATATCCTCGTTATGTTGACATTCCATTTCGCTGATTGTCAACTTCAGCAATCCGATCGTTTCATCCTGGACCGCTACCTTTGCGGTCAATTGCAAGCACTCAGGCTCCAACAAATTATATCTGCTCTCCCATGACCCCGCCGTAAAGCGCAAAGCCTTGATCTCATTCGCCTGCTTCACTACAATCAATTGTGAGGCACGATCTTTTTCAATTGTCTGCTGCTTTAGCGAGAGAATAATAATATTTTTCGCCTTGTCCTTTTTGATACGTTCTGCCCTATCGCTGGAATAGCTTTCGGCCAATATCCGCTTTTCCTCAACCAATCGAATGTTGGTCAACT
>Ga0180009_10005207_pt1 | contig 14015 bp, 12 predicted proteins | sample OS_PC_MetaG_FD_123537 | JGI IMG/M metagenome (GOLD analysis project Ga0180009, IMG submission 123537) | Groundwater microbial communities from the Aspo Hard Rock Laboratory (HRL) deep subsurface site, Sweden - OS_PC_MetaG | ecosystem: Environmental > Aquatic > Deep subsurface > Groundwater... | reverse complement strand
GTCGAGGTGTGGCGCGAGGCCTTCCTGGCGGATCTGTCGGCGGACCGGTTCTACCCCGCCGCCGGGCTCCGCGACCAGGATCTGGAGATCCTGAGGACCGGCCGCCCCACCCTGGCTGAGCTGAGCGAGTACCACGGCCGGGCGTGGGTGGGGTTCCACGGGCTGCGGCTCTGCCTGCTGGGCATGGCCAGGCTGGGCACCTGACCAAGCCCGGACGAACCGAGGTCCATCCCCACCCCGCCGGCCCCTGGCTGGTCATCCACGAGGGCCGGAGCTTCGGGGTGCCGCCCCGGGTCGGAGCCGGGATCCTCGATGGGTCCGTTCCTGCCGCCGGCCTGACCCCTCGGCACCGGGAAGTCCCGGAGCCGCAACCGGCCCGGTCGCCGTTCCGCCGGATGTTCCGGGATCCCCTGTGGTTGCGGTTGCCCCTCGCGTCCCCGGCAGCGGTGCGGCGGGCGTCCGGGTTCTTGAGTCCTCTGGCCGGCCCGACGGGCCTGGGGCTGGCCGCCGCGGCCGGCCTGGCGGGCTACGGTCTGGCCTGGGCGGGGGGATGGCAGCGGGGATGGCCTGTCTTGCACGAAGGAGGTCTCGCTCCGGGTCTGGTCCTCTTCCTCGTGACGGCGGTCTGGCACGAACTGGGCCATGCGGCGGCTCTGGCCCGCCAGGGCTATCCCCCGGGGCGGCTGGGGATCGGGGTGATGGTCGTCATCCCGGTGCTCTTCGTGGACGTGACCCCGGTGGCCCTCTTGCCCCCGCGAGGTCGCCTCGTGGTGAACGCAGCCGGCGCATGCTTCCAGCTCGGGATAGGGGGGATCCTGGCCCTGGCGGCGGGGACGTGCGAGGCCGGCTGGTTGCGGGATGCCTCGGGGATCGCGGCAGGCTCGGCCCTGGCGGCGGTCCTCTGGAGCCTGTGGCCGTTCATCCGGTCCGACGGCTACTGGCTCGTGGCCGATCTCCTGGGGGTCGGGGCGCTGGATCGTCCCCCGGGGCCGCAGATCGGCCGCCGGGCCCGCACCGGGATCCTGATCCACCGGGTGACCAACCTGGCCTTCATCGTCGCCGCGGGGGGACTCGTGACCTGGACCGCCGGCGAACGTCTGGGCCCGGCCGGACCCTGGGGAACGGCCGGAGCGGTCCTGATCGCCGCCCTGGTCTGGTGGGGGGCGATAGCGCGGGGGGTCCGGCTGGTGGGAACCCTGAAGCGGGATTTCGGGACGAAGCCACGAGGTCGGCGCCGGCCGCGAGGCCGGGTCCGGCCGGGATCCGGAAACCCGTGAGGGGCCCTCCCGTCACGCAGGCGACAGAAGGGCCCCCAGGGCCTGGGCGAGGCCATCGGGTTTCACGGGCTTGGCCAGGGCGCGGGCCTTGCCGATCTCTTCGAGGCGACGGGGCTCCGGGGCTCCCGGCGCGTCGTGGATGAAGAGGATGGGCATCTCGGGGCAGACGGCGCGGATGTCCTGGATCAGTTCCACCCAGCTCATCATGGGCAGGGGGTCGTCGATCACCACGGCCGCCCATTCGTCGGGCGAGGCCATGAAGGTCAGACGGCTGGAGTGGGTTCCCCGGCAGTGGGTGACCAGGCAGCCCAGGTTGTGCAGCCCGGTGATGACCTGGGCGGTGTCATCCTCGGCCTGGTCGACGAACAGGACCCGGGGCGTGGGCCCCCCTGCGGTCCCGATGGCCGCCCGCAGGGGAGCCGTCAGGTCGGCGTATCCGGACCACCCGGTGATGTCCTCGGTGATCCCGATGATGTACCGCGGGTTCCCCTCGTCGCCGGACAGGGGGATCTTGCGGGAGCGCACCAGGAGAGTGCCGCGGGTCGGGGAGTGGAAGGTTTCGCATTCGACTTCGAGCAGGGATCCGGTCGCCAGGATCTCCTGGTCCTGCCGGGAGAAGGCGGCGGCGTCCACCGGATGGAAAACCTCCTCGTTGGTCCTGCCGATGACTTCGGACCCGGGAACCCCGACCAGTTCCTCGCAGGCCCGGTTCAGATACACGAACCGGTGAGTCGTCGCGTCCTTGACGAAGACGGGCAAAGGGATGTTGGTCACCACCGAATCGAAGAACTGCTTGGCTTCGGTCAGTTCCTGCTCCATCCGGTGGCGGTGGGAAGCTCCCAGCAGGATCTCCCCCAGGAGCTGCAGGCGCTGGGGTTCCTCCCGGTCCCAGCGGCGGCCGGTCCGTTTCCCGTGGACGGCGATGTAGCCGGGATCGTGGTCTCCCAGGTCGAGGCGGATCCACAGGCCCGACCGGATGCCGAACGACAGGGCCAGCTTCTTCTCCTGGATCCAGGCCGGGGGAATGGCGTCGGTGCAACTGAAGCTGAACACCTTTCGCCGCTTGAGATGCCTGACCAGGTTTGCCGGCAGCCGCAGATCATCCTCTCCCGGCGTCCATCGCCGGACCCCTTCGGCTGTGGCCAGCAGGACGGGCGTCTGGCCCCCGCCGGTCCTGCCGCCGCAGGAGAAAATCGTCAGGTCGGAGTCGAAGAACTCCCCGATGGCCTGCAGCGTTCCGGGAACCAGGTCGGGGAAGTGGGATCCGGGAACCTGCAGCAGACGGCGGGAAAGGTCGGCCGCCAGGGATTCGAACCGGAGCCGGTCGGCCAGGTCGGATCCGGCCCCGACCGGGGCCGGACCCCTGGGGTCCCGGCCAACGGGCCTGATCAGCGAACTGAGGCCGTCGTGATCGGAATCCTCTTCCAGGAACAGGCCCAGACAATGGGTGTCCTCCGGGGCGTGCCCGGTGATGGGCATGATGGCGACGGTCAGGTCACGGTCCTGACCGCTACGGGTCCGGCACCGGATGCGGTTGATCCCGCCCTGGCGGTCGTCGTTGAGACAGGACAGGAAAAGGCTGCGGTTCGCCGGGGAGAGGAATTCGGCAGGCCGGCCTTCCATGTCCTCGGCAGGCCACCCGAACAGCTGTTCGGCGGCGCGGCTCCACAGGACGACCATCCCCCCGCGGTTGAGGATGACGGCCGCATGGGTCGACTCGTAGAGGGAGCTGTGCATCGGGGAGGCCAACATGATGTCACTCCTCCAGCCTATTCGGTAGGCGTGGTTGCTGCTGAAGCCGGTTGCCTGTCGGGATGCCGGATGTCCAGGAAGTCCTCGATGTTCGCGATGAACAGGTCGAGCAGGGCGGGATCGAAGTGTTTCTCCCGGTTGCTCTCCAGGTGGTCGACGATCCGCTGCAGGGACCAGGCCTGGCGGTAGACCCGGGTCCGGGACAGGGCGTCGAACACGTCGCAGATGGCGGTGATGCGGCTGAAGAGGTGCGTGGAGTCCTTCCACAGCCCCTGGGGATAGCCGCCGCCGTCCCACCGCTCGTGATGCTCCAGGGCGACCCTGGCGGCCACCTGCGCGCCTGGACGCCGGCGGCTGCTCAGCAGGTGCCAGCCGATGGTGGTGTGCACCTCCATGGCCGACCGTTCCCGGGGGGTCAGGGGTCCCGCCTTCTGGAGGATGTTCCAGCTCACCCCGAGCTTGCCGATGTCGTGGAGCCGGGCGCTCCGGGCCAGCAGGGGAATCTCCGAGGCGGGGACCGCTGCCAGCCGGCCCAGATGGGCGGCGAGTTCGGCGAGGGCGTGGACGTGCTGGGCGGTCTCCCTGGACCATCGGTGCAGGGCGGACAGGACGGGATCGTGGGGGATCTGGATCCGGGTTGCGACGGCAGCTGCCTGGTCCTTGGCCGGAAGGTAGGGGATCGGATGAGGCATGGCCGCGCCCTTTCGGCGAATCCTTCCGATCCAGCGCCGGTCCTGTCGGAACCGTGGGTGGATGAGGATTCACAGGGCTGTGGCCCCTGAGTGTCCCTCCTGGATCACCGGGAAACCTGTGGACGGGTATCTCAATGCGCCAGGAAGCTCCCTCATTGGTCTGGCGAATTACGCGAGATCCTTAATGCATTTCACGGGCCGTTCCTGAAAGAAATTTTCTGTTGTGAATAAACAACTTATGATTGGAGAAGCCAGAAGCCCCTTTTCGAAAATTCGAAAATCATGAAATTTCATGGAACCGGTTCTCGATATATCGTAACATAGGAACCTGTCGAGGTAGGGTATTCCAAGGGGGCCGCCATGATCGCCAACGAGCCCATTTCCGTCCTGGTCATCGACGACGACGACCTTGTCCGCAGCACCCTGGTGGCATTTCTGCAGCGAAGGGGGATGTGGGTCCGGGATGCCGAAGGCGGGGCCCAGGGCCTGGAGGTCTTCCGGGAACATTCGCCCGATGTCGTCCTCCTGGATCTCCGCATGCCCGGCATGGACGGCCTGGAGGTCCTGCGCCGCCTCAGGGAGGAGGACCCGGACCTGCCGGTCATCGTCGTCTCGGGCGCCGGGATCGTCAACGACGTGGTGGATTCGCTGAGGCTGGGGGCCTGGGACTTCCTGATCAAACCGTTCGAGGATCTCGAGATCCTGCTGCATGCGGTCCACAACGCCACGGAGCAGTCCCGCCTGAGACGGGAGAACCGCAGGTACCATGAGGAACTCGAGAGTCTGGTCCGCAAGCGGACCGCCCAGCTCGAGGCCGCCAACTGGGAGCTGACCTCCCTGCGGGCCCGCCTGGAGATGGAGAACGAGTATCTTCGCGAGGAACTCTTTCCGGTGCGGGGATCGGATCTCTTCGTGGGGATCAGCCAGGGCCTGGCCAAGGTGCAGCGCCAGATCGAGCAGGTTGCGCCCACCGAGGCCACCGTGCTGGTCACCGGCGAGTCGGGGACGGGCAAGGAACTGGTCGCCCGCGCCCTGCATCTGAAGAGCGCCCGCCGGGACCGCCCCCTGATCAAGGTCAACTGCGCCTCCGTTCCCCGGGAGCTGTTCGAGAGCGAGTTCTTCGGCCACGTCAAGGGAGCGTTCACGGGCGCCGTCCAGGATCGCGTGGGCCGCTTCCAGCTGGCCCACCAGGGGACCCTGTTCCTGGACGAGGTGGCGGAGATCCCCAGCGAACTCCAGGTCAAGCTGCTGCGGGTCCTGCAGGAGAGGGAGTTCGAACGGGTGGGGGAAGGCATGACCCGGACCGTGGACGTCAGGGTCATCGCTGCGACCAACCGCGACCTGGTGCAGGAGATCGCCGCAGGGCGGTTCCGGGAGGACCTCTACTACCGGCTGAACGTCTTTCCCATCGTCATCCCCCCGCTGAGGGAACGCAAGGACGACATCCCGCCCCTGGTCCAGCACTTCCTGACCCAGGCCTGCCGCAAGTTCGGTCGCTCGGAAACGCCGCTGAAGATCAGGCACGTGGTCGAGATGCAGGGCTACGACTGGCCGGGGAACGTGCGGGAACTCCAGAACTTCATCGAGCGGGCGGTGATCACCTCGTCTCCGGGCTCCCTGAGGATCGACCTGGAGGCGCGGCGGTCAACCTGGGCGCAGGATGCTGAAGCAGGCATGCCGGCCGGCATGCCGGCCGGCAGGGAGACCGGCGCCGTCCCCGGCGGGGAATCCACCTCTGCGCCGGAACCCCGGGAGGGCATCCTGACCGAGGCCGAGATGAAGGCCCGGGAGCGGGAGAACATCATCCGGGCGTTGCAGGTGTGCGGCTGGCAGGTTTCCGGTCCCACCGGCGCCGCCCGGCTGCTGGGCGTCAAGTCCTCGACCCTGACCTCCCGGATGAAGGTCATGAACATCGAGAAACCGCGGCGAGCGGCCGAGGGCCAGGCATGACGACCGGGAACCGGAACCTGGAACCGGACGATGCGGTTCCCCTGCCCATCGACGGGACTCTCGACCTGCACACGTTCTCCCCGAAGGACGTCAAGGATCTGATTCCCGATTATATTGACGAGTGTCTCGCGGTCGGCATCCTGGACCTGCGCATCATCCACGGCAAGGGGATCGGGGTGCTGCGCACCATCGTCCAGGGGATCCTCGCCGCGCATCCGGCCGTCGAGAGCTTCGGGCATCCCGGCGACGGCGGGTCGTGGGGGGCGACGGTCGTCCGCCTGCGGGACCCCGGAGCCTCGGATTTCGGACGGGACGGACGCTAGCATGGGACGGTTCAAGGCGCGGCGCAAAGGACAGGGCGGAGAGGGCCCGCCCAGCAAGGGCATGCGGCGCTCCATCCGTTTCGACGCCGAGCAGGAGTGGCCCGAGGATCGGCCTTCCGGTCGGGCGCCGGACGCGCCGCCGGCGATCCTGCTGCGCCTGTTGCCCCTCGAGGAGGCGTTGCACCGCCTGGCCACCCAGCTGCGGGCCTATGCCGGGCAGGGGTGCAGCGAGGTCCTGGTGGTCCACGGCAAGGGCTCGAATTCGCGGGGCGGGGTGTCCGTCCTGGGGCCGGCCGTGCGCGAGTGGTGCAGCCGGAACGTGGACGTGGTGGCGTCCTGGCGGGAAGCCCCCGGCAAGTGGGGCGGCGCCGGGGCCATCGTGGTGACCCTGCGGTGAGAGGACGACCGGCCAGATGACCATCGATCACATCCGACCTGCAGACGAGGGTCCCTACCGGCCCGGCCCCGAGCGGGGCTTCCTGGCCGGCCGCACCGCGCTGGTGACCGGCGGGGCGAAGCGGATCGGCCGCGCCCTGGCCCTCGCCCTGGCGGGCGAGGGGGCGGCGGTGGTCCTGCATTATCGTGGTTCGGAAGCCGACGCCCGGGAAACCGCGGCGGCCATCGAGGACCGAGGCGGGGTGTGCCTGCTGGTCGCCGGCGATCTGGCCGATGCGGAGGTGGCCGAGGAACTGGTGGCCGTCGCCGAGACGGCCGCGGGGGCGTCCATCGACATCCTGGTCAACAACGCCTCGATCTTCGGACCGGGCGAGGCCCTGGACACCTCCACCGGGACCTGGGATCTCCACCACGCGGTGAACCTCCGCGCTCCGTTCATCCTCGCGCGGGAGATGGCCCGCCGCTTGCCCGCTGGGAGGACCGGCGACGTCATCAACCTCAACGACATCCGGGCCCTGAAGCCCGGCTCCGACCACTTTCCCTACACCATCAGCAAGGTGGGCCTGCACGGCCTGACCCGCAGCCTGGCCCTGGCCCTGGCGCCGCACGTCCGGGTGAACGAACTGCTGCTGGGCTCGATCCTGCCGCCGGATTCCGGGTACGGGGACTACGTCCACACGCCCGTCCAGGAGATTCCCACGCGGCGCTTCGACACCCCGGTGGAGGTGTGCCGGGGCATGCTGGCCCTGCTGGCCAATCCGGCGATGACCGGGCAATCCCTTTGCATCGACGGCGGCCGCCACCTGCTCTGAGGAGTCCGAAATGTCCCGATTGAAGAAGACGCTCATCGTGGTGGGAGATCGGCTGCTCGTGCGGCCCGAGGACGGCGAGGAACGGACCAACGCCGGTCTCTACCTGCCCCAGACCGCGGTCTCGGCCCGCCAGGCCCAGGGGGGCTGGGTGGTCAGCGTGGGGCCGGGCATGCCGGTGGCCCACGTGCCCGACTTCGACGACGATCCCTTCGGGGAAGGGGTGGCGCTTCCCCGCTACGTTCCGATGCAGGCCCAGGAAGGGGACTACTGCCTGTTCCTGAAGAAGGCCGCAGTCGAGATCACCTTCGAGAAGAAGAACTACCTGATCGTGCCCAACTCGGCCGTGCTGGTCCTCATGCGGGAGGATTTCGACACCGAAGCGGCGGAATGGTCCGGCAACAGCAACTGACCGTCTGATCCGTTTCGGAACTTCGTCCGCATGCACCCTGGCCGTATCCTGGACTGGATTTTGCATATTTTTTGCCGTGATCATGGAGGACACGGCACATGGCAGATGATCCCGTCAACACGCCTATACAACATTGCGGCTCGCCGCCACCCGCGCTGGACGGCCTGACTCCCGCCCAACGGGCGGTGCACGACGATTTCCTGGCGGCTTTCGACGGTCTGAAGCAGAATCTTGTACGCACCGTCTTCTATCTGAGGGCGGTGATCGACGGCAAGATCCACAATCTGCTCGGTTATTCGCGCATCACCGACTACGCCAAGCACTACGCGGGTCTTTCGCCACGGCAGACGCAGGAACTGCTGGTCCTCGGCAAAAGGTTGAGCGATCTTCCGCTGATCGCGGCAGCCCTTGAACGCGGCGACCTTTCCTGGTCCCAGGCCCGCGAGATCGTGCGCCAGGCGAATCGCGAGGATCAGCAACAATGGGTCGATGTCGCCCGTTCGGTGTCGCGCAGGGAACTGCGCGAACGGATAAGGCGCGGTTCTCCGGAACCACCTCCAATGAGTACCACGCCACAACTCCCAACCCCACCCCGGCAACTGCTGCCTGGATCGCAGGGAAGCCAGGCCCCGGGATGCTCACCCGCGTCAGCCGCCCCTTTGTCGCATGACGCGGGCGATGCGCTTTTGCCGCGGCCGAAGCATGCGAGGGCTGCACCTCCGACGCGTCGGCTGGCAGCACCCGCAACTCTTTCCCGGCCGATCGACAATGAACAGCACCTGCGGATCAAAATGACGGCCGAACAATATGCCGTCTGGGAATCCCTCCTGGAGAACCTTCGCAGGCAGAATCCAGGGCTGACGCCGGTGCAGGCCATGCTCGATAACCTATCCGCTGCTTATGCTGCCCCGCAGAACAGCGGGACACGGTCGCCCTACCTGGTGGTTCTTCTCGTTTGCCCCGAATGCGGCAAGGCGCGCATTCCCACGAGCAGGGGCGAAGCCGAAGCCGGCAGCTCGCTGCTGGCCGCTGCGCACTGCGACGCCGTCATCGAGAATCCGGACGGCACGCGCCGACAGGTCATCACGCCGCGCTTGCGGCGCCTGGCTCTTCGACGCTCCCGTTATGCCTGCGAGGCCGGAAACTGTCGCCACACACGGTTTTTGGAAATCCACCATCGCGTTCCGGTGGTCGGGGGCGGCCGCACCGAACTGGACAACCTCATCGTCCTGTGCAGCCGATGCCACAGGCTCCTGCACGAGCGGGAAACAGATCTTCAAGGCCGGCGCCGGCGCATTGAAGACATTGCCCGCGACTGGTCACGAATAACCGAAAACCAACACGAGGAATAAGCCTAGCTCCAGTATGGGAATTGCAGCCGGCTGCAACTTTTTGAATTTTCAGACAAATATCCACGCAATAGTGCAAGCATGGCCAGAGGCAACCGGAATTGTTACATTGTTTTCATGGAAGCGCCTTCGCCTCCCGCCAGCAACCCTGTGGCGGAACCCACGACTTCACTAGGCCGGTCCTGGTGCCGGCGGAATGCGACACGGGAGATTCAGGGTGGTCGGGAACGGCAATCAAAAAGAGAATCAAATTCATAAAATGTTGTCATGCCTTGAATTGCGGGAAATTGACACATTTCCTATATTCAAAGGATATTCAACAAAATGGTCCCGATCATTTTCGCATGAAAGTCCCGGCGTCATCTGGAGGGGATGCACCCGTGAACATTGCCGACAATGAAAGCGTCATCCGGCGCCTCTACGAGATCTCGGCGGAGTACTCCGGGGGTTTTCCCGCCCAGGTCCAGGCCATGCTGCAGGTGGGACTGGAACGGTTCGGCCTGGACATCGGCATCCTGTCCCGCATTCGCGGCGAAAAATTCGAACTGCTGCACGTCCGTGGGAACTCCCGTTTCAACCTGAAGCAGGGTGCGGTCCTGCCCCTGGGGGAAACCTACGGCAAGGTCTGCCTGGCAGCCGGCGCTCCCATCGGGATGAGCGACCTGTCCGCCGAGGGTTACCGCGAAGATCCGGCCTACGGTCGCTGGGGCGTTGAGGCCTACATCGGGGTCCCCGTGACGGTGGACGGGGAGATCTACGGGACCCTGAGCTTCTCCAGTCCCAATCCCCGCCCCGTCCCCTTCACCCGGAGCGACCTGGACATCCTGGGCCTGATGGCTTCCTGGCTGGGATCGGAGATCTCCCGACGGGAGAAGGAAGAGGCCCTGCGCAAGGCCGAGGAGAGCTTCCGCAAGGGCATCGAGGCATCTCCAGCGGGTATGATCATGGTGGACCAGCGGGGAGCGATCACCTACGCCAACAAGCAGGCCCTGGTCATGTTCTGCTACGAGTTCAACGAGCTGCTGGGCACCTCGATCGAGGTGCTGGTGCAGGAATCGGTACGGGGCGAACACGTCCGCCTGCGCGAGGATTACCTGGAAGCCGCCACGGCCCGGGAGATGGGCAAGGGCCGCCACCTGGACGGCCGCAGGAAGGACGGTAAGGTCTTCCCGGTGGAGGTGGGACTGAATCCCCTGGAAACCCCCTACGGCACCTACATCCTGTGCACCGTTCTTGATCTGACCGAACGCCGGGAATTCGAGGAACAGATCCTCGAAAAGACGCGCAAGCTGCAGGAATCGAACCGGGCCCTGGCCGAGCAGGCCCTTCGGGACAGCCTGACCGGGCTGGCCAACCGCCGCGGGTTGTTCGCGCAGATGGAATCCATCCTGCGCCTGGCCCGCCGGGGAAACCATCCCACCTCGCTGCTGATGCTGGACGTCGACCACTTCAAGGATTTCAACGACGCCCACGGGCACCTGGCAGGGGACGAGGCCCTCAAGGCGGTGGCTGGAGCCCTGGAGGAAGCGGCCAGGCGGTCGGACGTCGTCGCCCGCTACGGCGGCGAGGAATTCGTGGTCCTGTTGCCCGAGACGGGAGCCGAAGGGGCCCGGGACGTGGCCGAGCGGATCAGGGCCCGGGTGGCCTCCCTGCGCGGGCTGCCAAGTCCGCTGACCGCCAGCATCGGGGTGGCGACCCTCGCGGCCGGCTCCACTGGGGATGACGACGTCCGGGAAATGATCGATCTCCTCCTGCACGAGGCCGACGAAGGGCTGTATCTGGCCAAGGAGAAGGGGAGGAACAGGGTGGAGGCCGCCCCCGGCGATCAGGGGGGCCCCGCCATCGAGGCCCCTTTGCCATAACTACGCTAGCGCCGATCAGGGAGATCGCGCAGCGGTTCTGCTGCCGGAACGACCGCCACCACGACCTGACCCACCCTGACCTGCCCGAAATCATCCACGACACGGATCGTCAGTTCGTGGGTGCCGGCAGCGAACGCCACCGGAGCGGCAGCCAGGTTCTCGGGCGCCAGGCCGGGTTCCACCGCCCAGCCAGGATCCGAGGGATCGGAGGGATCGATCAGATCCCAGCCGTGTCGGTACGCCACGATGAACCCGTTGTATTCCTGGGCGGTCGCCGACCAGCTGAACGCGAGCTCCTGTCCGGGCGCCACCTGGAGAGTCTGCCCAACATTGATCGGGCCCAGGTTATTCTCGAAGACCGTCAGGGTGGGCCGGAAGTAGTTTTCGGACGCCAGCAGGTGCAGCACCTCGATCTGGTAGCCGAGTCCCGTGGACACGCGCCCCGCGGCATCCCGCACCTGGACCGCGAACAGGTAGAATTCGCCGGTGTCGAGGTCGGAGTACAGACGCGATCTCTCCTCGATGGTGGGAGCGTAGGATTCCCAGTCCGACCATTCGGGATGACCGTCGGTGACGATGTCGGCCACGTGGGCCTGGAAATCGGTCCGGCTCATCAGCGGAACCCCGTCCCAGACCGCCGGGACCATCAGGGTCCGGAATTCCGCCGGCAGGTCGGCATGGTCGTCGCCGATCCACCCCTCACAGGAGACGCGAAGGGTCAGGGGAATCCGCTTCGGCCCGGTGTTGGAGAGTAGGGGGTACAGGGCCCGCGCGTGCAACTCACCGAGGGGCGTGCCCTCGATGACGATCGCGCAGGCGCTTCCGGGGCTGCCGGCGATCTTCACGCTCAGGCTGTTCTGCTCCTGGAGAGCCACGGTGGCGGCCAGGTCCACCGGTGACCCGTTGAAATCGCCGGGACCGAAGATCTGCTCCCCGTTCAGCAACACGACGGCGCTGGAGATCGTGCCCTTGACGTCGGGGCCCGAATGCAGGCGCAGGACGAATTCGGGCGCCCAGCCCGCGGGATCCTCGAGGGCGAAGGCCGCCTCCTCGAACCGGGGCCTCATGGCGCCGGATCGTCCGGGTTCGGTCCGCTGGAAGTGGAAGGGACCGGCCACGATGGCCGGGTCGGCCACCATCGGTTTCAGGGCCGCATCGCCATCGAGGACGGCCTTGCCCGCGGTGGGGGCGAGGAGCCCCCGGTCGGTGTCCGAACAGGCCGCCAGTCCGGCAAGCACCGCCAGCAGTGACAGGAAAATGATGAGTTTTCGAATCATGGGACTCCATCCTCCTCGGTTAGGCTCCCCCTGCGGACCCCGAGGGATCCAGCAAATGCCCGGGAGATTATGGTCGCCGTTGTGAAGGAAAGGAATCCGCGGGGGGAGGTCAAACGGTCGGCTGTAGCTGGTCCTGATGGTCAGAGGGACCATGAGGACAAGCGAAATTCCGCCGGATTTCCGGGAGCCGGAGGCTATTCTCTGCTCGTTTCGGGACTAGATCTCCAGCAACTCCCCATCTTCCCACTGGAACTCCGATTCGGAGTCGGGCCTGACGGCCGCCTGCTTGCTGGATTTCCGGGGCCGTTCAGGCCGGGATACGCCGGTCGAGCCGCCCTCACGCGCGTGGGCGACACCGCCTCCGACGATCCGCTGCAATTCGACCACGAGGCCCTTCAGTTCCTGGGCCTGGGAAGAGAGTTCCTCGCTGGCCGAAGCCGATTCCTCGGCGCTGGCGGCGTTGCCCTGGGTCACCTGGTCCATCTGGTTCACGGCGGAGCTGATCTGTTCAAGGCCCTGGGCCTGCTCGACGCTGGCCCCGGCAACGTCATCGACCAGGGCGCTGACCGACCGGACCCCATCAGCGATCTGCCGGAGCAGGGATTCCACTTCCCGGCTCGCCGCCACACCGTTGGCCGCCCGGACCGACGAATTCTTGATCAACTCATCGGTGGTTTTCGCAGCCTCGGCGGATCGCTGGGCAAGATTGCGCACTTCCTCGGCCACCACGGCGAATCCCTTGCCGGCGTCACCGGCGCGGGCCGCCTCGACGGCGGCATTGAGGGCCAGCAGATTGGTCTGGAAAGCGATCTCGTCGATGGTTTTGATGTCTGGTTATCGGCCGGCGGGTGGTTGACTAAAGCGGGGATTCGGGGAGGGGGCGCTTCCCCCTCCCCGAGCGTGCGGTTTTTTGCCGATCAGCGCCAGTCCTTGGGCGCCGGATACATCGCATCCCACCATTCCGGCTGCCCCTTCAGGTGCTTCGCGAAGAAGGACAGGATGGTGTCGTTCCAGACGATGCGCTGGTCGTGGTCCAGGATGTGGTGGTCCTGGTCCATCACCTGCACGTACTCCACCTCGCGGCCCAGCAGCTTCAGCGCGGTGAAGAGTTGGTCGCTCTCCCCCTTGGGCACGTTGGTGTCCGAGTCGCCGTGCACCAGCAGCAGGGGCGTCGTGATCCGGTCCGCCTGGAATAGCGGGCTCTGGCCGATGAACAGCTCCTGATCCTGCCAGGGGAACGAGTTCGCCAGCGCGCGGGCCCCGTAGGCGTAGCCCCACAGGCCCTCGCCCCAGTAGCTGGAGATGTCCGAGATGCCGGCGTGGCTCACCGCCGCAGCGAAGATGTCGGTCTGCGTGACGAGGTACTCCGTGAGGAACCCGCCGTAGCTGGCGCCGATGCAGCCCACGTGGTCGCGGTCGGCCCACCCGAAGGTGTCCAGGAGGACCTTGGTGGCCTCGATGACCTCGTCGGCGGTCAGCTTGCCCCAGTCGTTCACGTGGCGGGCGGCGAACTCCTGGCCGTATCCCGTGGCCCCGCTGGGGTTGGGCACGTAGACCACGTAGCCCTGTCCGGCCCAGACGTTCTTGGGATAGCGGCCGCCGAAGTCGCGGGTCACCGGGCTGGTGCCTCCGTAGTAGTAGACGATGACCGGGTAGGTCTTCGCCGGATCGAAGTCCGGGGGATAGTAGATGAATCCGTCCAGGTCCTCGCCCTTGGGCAGCCTGGCCACCCAGGTCTCGACCTTGCCCAGGGCGATGTCGCGATAGTCGGACGCCACGGGGTCCAGCAGCTCGCGGCTGCGGTTCTTCTTCAGGTCGACGCGCATGACGCGGTTGGGACGATTGGCGTCGGTGCCCCGCGCCACGGCCACCCCGCCGGTGCGGGGCAGGGCGATGGCGTCGGTGTACTCGAAGCC
>Ga0180009_10005205_pt1 | contig 14017 bp, 14 predicted proteins | sample OS_PC_MetaG_FD_123537 | JGI IMG/M metagenome (GOLD analysis project Ga0180009, IMG submission 123537) | Groundwater microbial communities from the Aspo Hard Rock Laboratory (HRL) deep subsurface site, Sweden - OS_PC_MetaG | ecosystem: Environmental > Aquatic > Deep subsurface > Groundwater... | reverse complement strand
CAACCGCCTTTATACCTATGATTTCAGCCGCCTGCGCGGCAAAGATTTAAAAGAAGATTTATCTTTACGAGATTTTTCAATCAATACTTTGGCATTAAGCTTAAACCAAAAAAGTCCCAAGCTTTTGGATTATTACCGGGCCCAAGAAGACTTAAAGCGCGGCTGGCTGAGAGTAGTAAAAAGAAGGGTTTTGGCCGACGACCCCTTAAGAATCATTCGGGCCTTTTCATTGTCGGCTAATTATTCTTTCAAAATACAGCCGAAAACTCTTTTGGCCATGGCTGCCAGCAAAAAACTGATTAAAAAAGTTTCACCGGAGCGTTTAAGCGAGGAGTTATTTAAGATATTTTTATCCGCTGATTCCTACCAGGCAGTAAAGTTGATGGATAAGTTAAAAATAATCGATGAGGTGCTTCCGGTAATCACCAAGACTCGCGGAGTCCGCCAGGGGGGATATCATCATCTTGATGTCTGGAAGCATTCATTGGAAACTCTCCGTCAGTTTGAACTTTTGTATAACCGTCGACTGGCCAAGGACAATGACAGCTTTAATTATCTGAATCAAGAGGTAATCTATAACCGGCGTCGTTTTCAGGTTATAAAGTTAGCCTGTCTTTTGCATGATATCGGAAAACCTTCAGCTAAAAAACGGCTCAAGAAAAAAACTATTTTTCATACTCACGAAAAGATTGGTTCCGAACTGATTGATAAACTGGCCGAGAGATTGCGTTTATCTTCCCGGGAAATCGAAGTTTTAAAAAAGCTTATTTTTTGGCATCTGCGGCCGGGATATTTAGCCGATCAGTCGCCGCCTACCCGCAGGGCGATTTATCGTTTTTTCCGGGACACCAAAGAAGACGGGGTGGCAGTGATTATCCTTTCGCTTTCGGACTGGCGGGCTACCCGCGGGCCGCTGACTGATTTTTATAAACGCCGTAAACATGAAAAGATCATGCTTGAATTGATCAAGGCCTATTTTTCCGAAAATAAAAGGAAACCTTTGGTGAAATTAGCTGACGGCCATATGATTATGAACAGGTTTAAATTAAAACCTTCGCCGTTAGTCGGTAAACTCCTGCGTAAAATCAACGAGGAACAGGCTTTAGGAAAGATTTCCACCCCTAAGGAGGCCCTTAGTTTGGCTAAAGAAATAATTGAAAATCTTCCGACCCGGGGTCGGAAAGATTTGTCCGAGCCGGGGTCGGAAAAAGGCGGGGGTTGACGGCATGAAAATTAATGGAATGGAAGTTGTTGTTATTCAAGGTGATATAACTGAAGTCACGACCGAAGCGATTGTAAATGCCGCCAATAATCGTTTTCTGATGGGTGGAGGGGTTGCCGGGATAATTAAGAAAAAAGGCGGCAAAATAATCGAGGAAGAAGCCGTAAAACAGGGCCCACTAAGAGTCGGAGAATCGGTTATAACCTCAGCTGGAAAACTTAAAGCCAAATACGTTATTCATAGCGCAACCATGGCTATGGATTTTAAAACTGATGAGGAGATTATCCGTAAGGCAACCTATAGCGCTTTACTTTGTGCACAAGCCAATAAGATTGAATCGATTGCTTTTTGTGCTTTAGGTTGTGGAGTCGGTGGCTTTAGCTATGAAGCTGTCTCTAAAATAATGGCTCAAGAGATATTTAGATATATGCAAGAGGTCAAGGAGAAGACTTTAAAAAAGATAAGTTTTGTTTTAAATGCTAAAAAGCCGTTTGATATTTTTAATAAAAATGTGGTTGATTATCTTAACTATATGAGCAAAAAGATGAGTCAGGGCCCTTTTCTCACAGTTGACGGAATAGTCCAGTATCAAGGAGGCGTTGTGATGATCGAAAGAAGCAATCCTCCTTTAGGCTGGGCTCTGCCCGGAGGTTTTGTTGATTACGGCGAAAGTGTGGAGGAGGCAATAATCCGGGAAATCAAAGAGGAAACCAGCCTTGATTTTATCGACATCAGGCAGTTTAAAGTCTATTCGAAAAGTAACCGCGATCCGCGTTTTCATACTGTTTCAGTAGTATTTACCGGAAAAGGCCAAGGCCGGCTTAAAGCCCAATCCGATGCTAAGGGAGCCAAAGTCTTTAAACCTGGCGATTTACCCGGAAAAATCGCCTTTGATCATAAAAAGGTCATTGAAGATTACAGTCAGTCAAAAAATAAACTCTCAATTTAAACCTAAGGTAGGCAAGGACAGTCCAGTCCGTTATCTTAGAGGTGTAGGCCCGGCTAAAGAGGCAGTTTTTAACCGCAACGGGGTCTCTACGCTTAAAGATCTGCTTTATTATTTCCCTTTTCGTTATCAGGACCGGCGTAATTTCACTAAGATTAATCAATTAAAAATCGGTGAGTTTTCTATAATCAAAGGCAGGGTTATTGCCAGAAATTTACATAAGATACCTTATTTTGTAAACAAAAGCAAAGTCAAAAGTATTTTTGGGATCATTTTGGATGACGGTTCGGCTAAACTGGAATGTGTTTGGTTTAACCAGGCCTACCTTTACGATAAAATAGCGGATAAACAGGAGTTGATTGTTTGCGGAAAGTTAGCCCAGACTAAACGAGGTCGCCAGATGGTGGCTCCTGAATATGAGCTAGCCGAGCGAAGCGATCTTTTGAACCTTGGTCGGATAGCCGGCGTTTACCGCCTGCCAGCTGAATTTAACCAGCGGTTTATCCGTAAACTGATCAGCGAAATCATAAAGCTTTACTGTCCGCAATATCCCGATCCTTTACCGTTTCATATCCGCAAACAACAAAACCTGCCTAATATCGCAAAAAGTTTTGAGTCAATACATCTGCCGGCTTCCTTTGAGGAATCTGATTCAGCCCGCCGCCGGTTTATTTTTGAAGAGCTATTCTTTTCACAAATCCAGGTTTATTTACGAAAAGCCCGGCAGCGTTCCCAGAGAGGAGTTTGTTTAAGGCTCAGGCAGGAGTTATTAGAAGAGTTACGGCGAAGATTACCTTTTAAATTGACTCTTTCTCAAGATAAGGTTTTAGCCCAGATACTAAAAGATCTAGAAAAAGGTTTTCCGATGCAGCGGCTTCTTCAGGGAGATGTTGGCTGCGGAAAAACCGTGGTGGTAGCCTTTGCCATTGCCGTTTGCCTGGATAGCGGATTTCAGACTGCTTTAATGGTGCCTACTGAAGTTTTGGCTTATCAGCATAGAGAGACTTTGAGCGGTTTGTTTAAAGGGTTAAATTTTTCCGGTCAAAACCTTGGAAATTCAGTAAGGGTCATGACTTCTTCTTTGACCAGGAAGGAAATCAAAGCCATCTATGAGGGTTTAGCTAGCGGCCGGATTAAAGTCATTATTGGTACTCATTCGTTGATTCAGGAAGAAGTTAAGTTTAAAAATTTAGGCTTAGCCATAATCGATGAACAGCATAAGTTTGGAGTTGCTCAGCGGGCTTTGCTTCCTAAGAAAGGTTTGATCCCTAAGCCGCATTGTTTGGTAATGAGCGCAACCCCGATTCCCAGAAGTTTAGCCCTTTCTTTGTATGGAGACTTAGACCTGTCAATCATATCGGAACTTCCCAAAGAGAGAAAGGTTCCTGAGACCATTTGGGTCGGAGAAAAAAAACGCCGCTGGGTCTATGAATTTTTGGAAAAGCAGTTGAGCCAAGGCCGGCAGGCTTATGTTATCTATCCTTTGATTGAGGAAAATCAGCAAGACGACATCTATTCTTTGGAGTCTATGTATGAGATAATCGTTAAACGATTTAAGAAATATTCGGTTGGGATTTTTCATGGGCAAATGCCGAGCAGTGAAAAGATCCGAATAGTCGATTCTTTTCGTTCCGGAAAAATAGATATTTTAGTTTCGACTACCGTGGTTGAAGTCGGGGTAAATATTGAAAATGCATCAGTGATGATAGTTGAAAACCCTGAGCGTTTCGGCTTGGCCCAGTTGCATCAATTGCGCGGCAGGATCCAACGCTCCAGATTTCAGCCGCATTTTATTCTTATCAGCAAGGATAATCTTTCAGCCAATTCCCGCCGCCGCCTGGAAATCATTTCTAAAGAAACCGATGGTTTTAAAATTGCTGAGGAAGATTTAATTTTGCGCGGCCCGGGTGATTTTTTCGGTAACCTGCAGCATGGCTTGCCGCAGTTAAAGATAGCTGATCCTTTGCGCGATTTAGAGATTCTTAGCCAGGCCCGTAAAATAGCCTATCAGGTGATTAAAAGCGACCCGCACCTGGATAGCCTTGAGCACCGTCCGATAAAGGAAGAGATTTTAGCTAAAAAATGAGGATATTGAGCGGTGAATTGAAAGGAAGAAATATATTAAGCCTCCAGGGTATAAGGCCGGTTTCCGAACGGGTCAGGAAATCCTGTTTCGATATTTTAGGAAGCCAGGTTAAAGATAAGAAAATTCTGGATTTATTCGCCGGTTCAGGCTCATTGGGTTTTGAGGCAATTTCCCGGGGGGGCAGAGAATGCGTTTTTATTGACTCCCAGCGGCGGGTTTTGTCAGTGGTTGAGAAAAATATCTCTTGTTTGGGCCTGGAACTTAAAACCAGAGCTTATTTAAAAGATTCCTTTCAGGCAGTTAAAGACTTTTCCATGGCTAAGGCTAGTTTTGACTTGGTCTTTCTGGATCCGCCTTATTACCGCGGGATGCTTACAAAATCCTTGCAACAGCTTGGCGAATATGATATAGTGAGCCCTTCCGGTTATCTGGTAGCCTTTTGTTATCAAAAGGACCCTTTTGTTGATGAAATTGGCGGTTTTAGCCTGTTAGTGAACAAAAATTACGGCCAAACACTTCTTTTAATTTACAGAAAAGACTAAACAAATCAAAATGGATGCTATGAAGACAGCAGTTTATCCGGGAACCTTTGATCCGATCACTAACGGTCATATTGATATTATCAAGCGGGCAGCTTCAATATTTAGGCAAGTCACAATAGCAGTAGTGAAAGTCGCCTCTAAAGATGTTTTGTTTTCTTACTCGGAAAGGTTGGATTTAGTCTGCCGGGCAACTAAAGGGATCAAAGGAGTTAAGGTCGAAGGGTTTAACGGTTTAGTTGTTGATTTTGCCCGCCGCAAAAAAGCCAAGGTGATCGTGAGAGGTCTACGGATGATTTCTGACTTTGAATATGAATTCCAGATGGCTTTGACTAACCGAAACCTGTCTCCAGAAGTTGAAACCCTGTTTCTTATGCCTCACCCAGAGTACTCCTTTATTTCATCCCGGTTGATAAGAGAGGCAGCTTCTTTGGGGGCTAACTTGAAAAAATTCTTGCCTTCAGCAGTCTTAAAGGCTTTAAAGGAGAAGCTTTGTCAACGGGCTAGGATTGGATGAAGATAGCGGTCAGGGAAATCAGCGATGAAAAAGTTCGTATCCAGGAAAATATTCCGGCTTCTGCTTGGGAGATGGATGGTAATGGAATAGTTTTCGTTGATTCGATAAATATAGATTGTGAATGTTTCCGGGCCGGGCCGGAAATCATGGTCGAGGCTAAAGTAGCGACTCAAAGCGAGTCGATTTGTTCACGTTGTTTAAAAACAGTAAGGCAAAGTAACTTACAGGATTTTAAGTGCAGTTATCCTATTGATTCTCAGGAAGCAATTTTAGACTTGGATAAGGATATTCGAGAAGAAATCTTGCTTGATTTTCCGATGCGTGTTTTATGTGTTTCTGATTGTAAAGGTATATGTCCCGGTTGCGGGGTAGATCTAAATTCCCAAAGTTGTAAATGCGAAAAAAAGTAAGATTTCTCATCCCGCCTAAAGGCGGGATTCGAAATTAATTCTCTTGGCGTAAGACCAGGGGAGAATTAAGGAGGATAAAAAATGGCTAATCCAAAGAGAAAACATTCCAAGGCCCGCGGCAGAAAAAGAAGAACACACCAAAAAATTTCTTTTCCTTCGTTAACTAGTTGCAACCATTGCCGCAGGCTCAAGCCTTCGCATATGGTCTGCCCTTTTTGCGGCTATTACAAGGGTAAAGAGGTCATCGAAATAAAAATTAAGGAAAAAAAGAAAAAAACCCGTTAATCACTGATGAGTTATAAAATCGGTTTGGATATTTCCGGCGGAGATTTTGCTCCCGGAGCGATAATCAATGGGGCTTTACTGGCTAGAAGTGAGTTAAAGCAAGATATTGTTTTAATCGGATCTAGGCTTGAGATCGAAGAGCAGTTGGCTCTAAATGATCAGTCGGCTGATGAATTTACCATTATCGATGCTCCGGAAAAGATAGAAATGGCCGAAAGCCCGGTTTCGGCGGTGAGAAGAAAAAAGAATTCATCGATAGTAGTCGGCATAAATTTGCTTAAAAGCAAACAGATAGATGCTTTTGTTTCCTGCGGCAATACCGGAGCAGTAGTCGGCGCGGCAACTTTAAGGTTAGGATTGATTCCGGGAGTAGAGCGTCCGGGCATTGGTTTGCTTCTGCCTACTAAGACCGGCGTATCTTTACTTATCGACGTGGGAGCAAATATCGACTGTAAGCCAATGCACCTTTTCCAATACGGGATAATGGCTTCGGTTTATTACAATTTGGTGTTGAATAAAAAAAATCCCAGCTTAGGTCTTTTGAATATCGGTGAAGAAGCTTCCAAGGGCTTAGGAGTCATCAAAGACCTGCATAAACTTTTTACAGCTTCGCCGCTTAATTTTATCGGTAATGTCGAGGCTAAAGAAATCTTTTCCGGAAAATGCGATTGTATAGTTTGTGATGGCTTCATTGGCAATATTGCTCTTAAAGTCGCCGAAGGAAGCGTTGAGGCTATGGGCAGGTTTCTTATTGAAACCATAAAGAAGGGTATATTGGGTAAGATAGGGTTATTGTTGCTTTTACCTAATTTAAAGAAGTTTAAGCGTAAAATGGATTATGCCGAATACGGAGGAGCGCCCCTTCTAGGCGTTGATGGAGTGGTTATAATCGGCCACGGACGTTCCAGTGCCCTTGCGGTTAAAAATGCTATTGGAGTAGCCGTAGGCGAACTTAGCCGGGATTTAACCGAGACGATTAATAGGAGAGTCAATGAAATCTGCCAAGATAGTCGGATTAGGCAAATACTTACCGTCTAACCGTCTTACCAATACTGACCTGGAAAAAAGAGTTGAGACCAGCGATGAGTGGATCACTACCCGTACCGGAATAAAAGAAAGAAGGATTGTTTCCAGCGGCGAAGCTGCATCAGATCTAGCCTATCAGGCTTCCTTGGTGGCTTTAAAGCGGGCGGCTATAGCAGCTAAAGACCTTGATGCGATCATTGTCGCAACTGTCACTCCTGATACCCAATTTCCTTCAACCGCTTGTTATTTGCAGAATTTGCTAGGCGCTTCCAAAGCTTCCTGCTTTGATCTTTCAGCTGCCTGCTCGGGTTTTGTTTATGGTTTAACTGTTGCTTGGCAGTTCATTGCCGGAGGGTTCTATGGAAACGTTTTAGTGGTCGGCAGCGAAGTTCTTTCGGCGATAACTGATTGGACTGATCGTTCTACCTGTGTTTTATTTGGCGACGGCGCCGGAGCAGCAGTTTTGACCGCTACCGACAAAGGCGGGTTTTTAAGCTCTTATTTGGGGGCTGATGGTTCGGCTAGCGATATTTTGATCCTGCCAGCCGGTGGCTCGCGGCATCCGGCTTCAATAGATACCGTAAATAAAAGAATGCATTATATGAAGATGCGTGGCAATGAATTATTTCGGATTGCCGTGCGGGTGATGGTCCAGGCGGCAAAAAAGGCCCTGGTCAAGGCAGATTTAAGTGCTTCTCAGGTTGATTTATTTATTCCTCATCAGGCCAACGAACGGATAATCAGTGCCGTGGCTGCCCGAATGCATATCGCCGAAGATAAGATATACCGCAATATCGTTCGCTACGGTAATATGTCTTCAGCTTCCAGTGCAGTTGCTTTATGCGAAGCCTGGGAAGAGGGTAAAATCAAAAAAGACAGTATTGTGCTTATGGATACTTTTGGCGGAGGCTTGGTTTGGGGCAGCTGCATTATTAAATGGGTGTAAATGTAGGGGCGGGTCCTTGACCCGCCCGAAAATAATAGTTATGAAAGCAATAATTTTTCCCGGCCAGGGTTCGCAATATCTAGGAATGGGCAAGAGCTTGTATGATAACTTTCCTCAGGCTAAAGATATTTTTTCTTCAATTGATAATATCCTGGGAGTCAAATTGTCCGAAAAATGTTTTTTGGGGCCGGAAAGTGAATTAAAAGATACAGCCACCCAGCAGTTGGCTATTTTAGCGGTTAGTCTAGCGGCTTTTGAAGTTATTGTTGAGAAAAAAATCAATTTCGATTATTGTTCCGGTTTAAGCTTGGGTGAATACAGCTGTCTCTATGCTTCAGGGGTGCTTTCTCTGGATAAGATAGTGCTTTTAGTTAAAAAAAGAGCTAAGGCTATGCAGGAGGCTGCGGCTTTAAGTTCAGCTACTATGTTTGCGGTGATCGGGTTAGCGAGAGAAAAGTTAGAAGCCGAAGCTGTCAGCCAGGGATTTTATCTGGCTAATATAAACTCACCCCAGCAGATCGTCATATCTTTAGCCAAGGCTGATAAAGAAAACATCCGAAAAAGTTTAGAATCTAAAGGTGCCAAAGTCATAGAGTTGGCAGTCAGTGGAGGGTTTCACTCTCGGTTTATGGATTCGGCCAAGAAAGCCTTAGAAGATGTTATCAAGGAGATGGATTTTTCTCCAGCCAGGACTCCGATAGTAAGCAATGTAACTGCCCGGGCTCATACCCAGCCTCAGGAAATCAAGGATAACCTGGTCAAACAACTGAATTCTACGGTGTTATGGAGCGATTGCGTAAATTTTATGGTCAACAAAGGGGTAAGCGAATTTTTTGAAGTCGGGCCGGGAAAAGTTTTAAAAGGGCTTATCCGTAAGATCAATCCGCAGGTTAAGGTTACTAATATTGAAAAGAAGGAGGATTATGAATTTTGAAGGCAAGGTAGTGGTGGTTACCGGAGCTGCTCAAGGTATCGGCCGCCAGATTGCTTTGGATTTTGCCAGCCAAAAAGCTCGCTTGGTTATCTTGGATGTTAATCCTGAGGCTTTAGCTTTGGCTCAGAAAGAGATTTCTTCCCAGGCTGAATGCAGTTACTATTCAGTTGATGTTACTGCTGCCCAGCAGGTTGAGGAAGTAATAAACAAAATTATTGACAAGTTTTCAAAGATTGATATAGTAGTTAACAATGCAGGCATAACCAGAGATAATTTGATCCTGCGGCTCTCTGAAAATGACTGGGATAAGGTGATTTCGGTTAATTTAAAGGGGGCGTTTTTGTGCTCTAAACTGGCTGCTAAATTTATGCTCAAACAGCGCCAGGGAAAGATCATCAACGTTTCTTCGATAATCGGTATAGTCGGCAATGCCGGCCAGGCCAATTATTCGGCTTCTAAAGCCGGTTTAATCGGACTGACCAAGTCTTTAGCTAAAGAGTTAGGTTCGCGAAATATTTGTGTTAATGCTGTGGCTCCTGGTTATATCCAGACCCAGATGACCGATAAATTGCCCGATAAAATAAAGGAGGAGATGCTTAAGCGCATACCTCTGAACAGGCTCGGTGCCCCAGTTGACGTATCCAATGCCGTATTGTTTTTGGCATCGGAGGCAGCTGATTACATAACCGGACAAGTTGTCGTTGTTGACGGCGGAATGATTTAAAGAAAATAAAGGAGGTTCTAAGATGAGTGTGGATGATAAAGTAAAGGATATTATTTCTGAACAGTTAGGTGTAAAAAAAGAAGAAATCAAACCAGAGAGTTCTTTTATTGATGATCTAGGAGCTGATTCTCTGGATACCGTAGAAGTGGTCATGGCTTTAGAGGAGGAATTTGGAATAGAGATTCCTGACGAAGATGCCGAAAAGATAACTACCGTTGGTGAAGCGGTTAAATATATCAGCAATAAAATTAGCAAGAAAGACGGCTAGTTTTTTGACAAGATGCGACGTGTAGTTGTAACCGGATGCGGAGTGGTAAGTTCCGTAGGCATAGGTAAGGATTCTTTTTGGGAATCTTTAGTTAACGGCCGAAGCGGCATAGGAGCCATCACTCGTTTTGATGCCAGTGCTTTTGATTCCCGGATCGCCGGCGAAGTCAAAGATTTTACCCCGCCTGATTTTCTATCGATCAAAGATTTACGAAGAACTCCCCGATTTGTTCAGTTCGCTTTAAAAGCTGCTGCTGAAGCTCTGGCTGAAAGCGGCGTTAGCTCTGAAAACATTGACCCTTATCAGATCGGTGTGATTATCGGTTCAGGAGTAGGTAGTTTAGAAACTATCGAAAAAGAGCATAAGACTCTTTTGGAGAAAGGGCCGAGTAAATTATCGCCGTTTATGATCCCGATGCTGATCACTAACGAAGCCGCTGGAAATGTAGCTATTTATTTTAAACTGAAAGGAATGAATTTTTGTACGGTTACTGCCTGTGCTTCGGGAGCCCATGCTATTGGTGAAGGTTTTCGAGCGATCCGGCAGGGTAAGACTACCGCCATGGTTTGCGGTGGAACCGAAGCCTGTATAGTGCCTTTAGGGGTCGGCGGTTTCTGTGCGGTGAGAGGTTTGTCTAAGCGCAACAACGAGCCTCAGAGAGCCAGCCGTCCGTTTGACCGTGAACGTGATGGTTTTGTCATAGCCGAAGGCGCCGGCATGGTAGTTTTGGAAGATTTTGAGCACGCCAAGAAAAGAGGGGCATACATCTATGCTGAATTAGCCGGCTATGGAGCTACCTGCGATGCTTATCATATAACTGCGCCTAATCCTGACGGAGAATCTGCTGCCAAGGCGATCTCTTTGGCTATGGAAGAGGCCGGAGTCGGAGTCGGAGGCAATATTTATATTAATGCTCATGGAACCTCGACCCAGTTGAACGATAAAATGGAGACCAAAGCTATCAAAACTGTTTTTGGCAGCCAGGCCAAAGATGTAGCTATAAGTTCGATAAAATCAATGACCGGCCATACCCTGGGTGCAGCCGGAGCAGTTGAGTTTATTACTTGCTGTTTGGCTTTAAAAAATAAATTAGCGCCGCCTACGATTAATTACGAAAATCCTGATCCAGAATGCGACCTAGACTATATACCCAATGAGGCCAGGCCCTTTGAGGGAGAAGTTGCTTTCTCTAACTCTTTGGGGTTTGGAGGCCATAACGCCACCCTCCTGATAAAAAAAATCAAGTAAACCGGTTTTTTTGATTATGGGTTTAACACTGATTCAAAAAATTTTGCTGAAGCATTCCTTATCCGGGAAGCTAAAAGATTTTATCTATGCTAAGGTAGATTTCTGTTTTGGTAATGATATTACTGCCCCCTTGGCAGTCAAAGAGTTCAACAAAGCCGGATTTGATTCGGTTTTTGATCCCAATAAAATCGGGTTGATCTGTGACCATTTTACTCCGGCCCGAGACCAGAAAGCCGCCAATAACGTAAAGTTGCTTAAACAGTTTTCCCGGCAGTTTAAGATCAAGCATTTTTATGATATCGAAGCTTGCGGGGTAGAGCATGTTTTTCTACCGGAGGCCGGCCTGGTCAAGTCTTTAGATCTAGTTATCGGAGCTGATTCCCATACCTGTACTTACGGAGCTTTAGGCGCGGCCAGTTTCGGAGTTGGCTCGACTGATCTGGCTGCAGCGATGAAAGAGGGGAAATGCTGGCTGCGGGTACCGGAAAGTTTAAAGTTTGTTTATCAGGGAAAATTAAACCCCTGGGTCGGCGGCAAAGACCTAATCCTTTATACTATAGGTAAGATCGGAGTCGACGGGGCGCTGTATAAGGTCATGGAATTTTCCGGAGAGGCGATCAGAAAATTGGAGATGGATGACCGGTTTACGATGTGTAATATGGCTATTGAAGCCGGCGGAAAAACCGGGATTATTGAACCGGATGAAAAAACCGTTCAATATATCAAAACTGCCAACCCCAAGCTTAAAAATTTTAAATTCGAAAAAAGCGATCCCGATGCTGCTTATGCCCGGGTTATCAATATAGATGTAGGTCGGATAAAGCCCCAGGTTGCCTGTCCGCATCTTCCCAGCAACTCAAAGAGTGTCAAGGAATGCGTTAAGGTCAAACTTGATCAGGTAGTTATCGGTTCCTGCACCAATGGCCGCCTAAGTGATTTAGCTATTGCTGCTAAGATATTGAGAGGTAAAAAAATAAAAAAAGGTTTAAGGGCGATTGTCATTCCGGCAACCCCTAAGATCTATGATCAGGCAGAAAAGAAAAAATATTTGCAAATATTCTCCGAGGCTGGATTTATTATTTCACCGGCTACCTGCGGGCCTTGTTTAGGCGGCCATACCGGAATCTTGGATAAGGGAGAAGTAGCTTTGGCTACAACTAACCGGAATTTCATCGGCCGGATGGGTTCACCGGAGAGTTTTGTTTATTTGAGTTCTCCGGCAGTTGCTGCGGCCTCGGCGATTACTGGAAGGATTACCGATCCTAATGAAATAAAAGGATGAACCGATTGCCGTAGGGGCGACCCGCCGGGTCGCCCCTACAGAGAGAGGATTTAAAAGTGATTATTAAAGGAAAAGTCCATAAATTCGGCGACAATATCAATACCGACGATATCATCGCTGCTAAGTATCTGGATTCTCAGGATGAAGCCTTTTTGGGCTCAAAATGTATGGAAAATATTGATAAAGATTTTTTTCAAAAAGTGGCTAAAGGCGATATAATAGTCGCCGGCAAAAATTTTGGCTGTGGCTCAAGCCGCGAGCATGCTCCGGTAGCTATCAAAGGCTGTGGAGTGAGTTTAGTGATTGCTGAAAGTTTTGCCCGTATTTTTTACCGTAATTCAATAAATGTAGGCTTGCCGATTCTGGTATCTAAGGATTGCGGCAGCATTTCAGCCGGCAGCCTTTTGTCGGTCGATTTAAACCAAGGATTGATTAAAGATTTGAATTCAGGAAAAATATTTAGTTCCGAAGCTTTTCCGGTTTTCATGCAGGAGATAATCGAGGCCGGAGGTTTATTAAGCTGGATTAAGAAAAAGGAGAAACAATGAAGAGTTATAAAATAGCAGTTATTCCCGGCGATGGAACCGGGCCGGAAGTAGTGAGGGAAGGTTTAAAAGTTTTAGAGGCGGCCGCGGCCAAGTATAATTTTAGTTGCGAAACGGTTAATTATGATTTTGGCGGTGAGCGTTACCTGAAAACCGGCGAAGTCCTGCCAGCTTCAGCCATAAAAGAACTTTCAGGATTTGATGCGATCTATTTGGGAGCGATCGGACATCCGGGAGTTAAACCGGGGATTTTGGAGAAAGGGATATTATTGACTTTGCGGTTTTCCTTAGAGCAGTATATAAATTTGCGGCCAGTCAGGCTTTATGACAGCCGTTTTTGCCCCTTAAAGGATAAAACTCCCGAACAGATAGATTTTGTAGTGGTCAGAGAAAATACCGAAGGGCTATATAAGGGGATCGGTGAGTTTAAGGATAAGGGGACCGTTGATGAAATAGCCACTCAGGTTTCCTATAATACCCGTCGGGGTGTTGAACGTTGTCTACGCTATGCTTTTGAATATACCCGTAAAAGAAATAAAAAGAAAACTTTGACTCTTTGCGGAAAAACTAATGTTTTGACTTATGCCTTTGACCTTTGGGAGAGGACTTTTCATGAAGTGGCTAAAGAATATCCGGATATAAAAACCGATTACGCTCATGTTGATGCAACTTGCATGTGGATGGTGAAAAACCCAGAGTGGTTTGACGTAATTGTTACTGACAATATGTTCGGTGACATCATTACTGATTTGGGAGCTATGATCCAAGGCGGAATGGGTATTGCTGCCGGTGGAAATATAAATCCTGAAGGCGTGAGCATGTTTGAGCCGATCGGCGGAAGCGCCCCTAAATATACCGGAAAAGAAGTGATCAACCCAATGGCGGCGATCTGTGCGCTGGCCATGCTGCTCAGTCAACTTGGTGAAGAGAAAGCTGCTTCGGCGGTAGAAAATTCAGTGATCAAGATAGCCAGGGAGAAGTTGAAAAGTTTAGCTGCCGGTAAAATGGGCTATTCTACTTCCCAGGTGGGTGATTTGGT
>Ga0180009_10005204_pt1 | contig 14019 bp, 14 predicted proteins | sample OS_PC_MetaG_FD_123537 | JGI IMG/M metagenome (GOLD analysis project Ga0180009, IMG submission 123537) | Groundwater microbial communities from the Aspo Hard Rock Laboratory (HRL) deep subsurface site, Sweden - OS_PC_MetaG | ecosystem: Environmental > Aquatic > Deep subsurface > Groundwater... | reverse complement strand
CTCCTTGGCCCCCTGGGCCGAGGCCGCCATGATGCCGTGCGGCCGGCCGCCGTTCAAAAGCACCCATCCTTCCCGGGCGATGAGGCGGCCCAGCTCCCGGGCGTCCGCGAGGTCGGCGGGCAGGGCCCGGGCCCCTCCCATGACTCCGATGATGATCACGGCTCCCGCTCCTTTCCGCCGGACTGCGCTTTCCTCAAAAAAAGGGGGGCGGCCTTTCGGCCGCCCCCGGGTCCTTCATGGAAGCTTGCGCTTTCCGTTATTTCACGTGGCAATCGTTGCAGGACGTGGGGGCGAAGCCGGCATCGCCCTTCTTCAGGCCCTTGTCCTTGTTGTGATCCTTGTGGCAGCCCTGGCAGTTCTCGTGAATCGCTTCAGCCTGGTAAGCCATTTCCCGGGCCTTCTTTTCATCCTTGGGAAGGCCTTTGACCTCTTTCTTCTCGTCGCGCGGCATCTCGCCGGGCTTCTTGTGGCAGGCGATGCAGGGCTGGACATCATCGCCTTCCTTGAGATCCGCGAGGGCCTGGCCCTTGTCATCGTGGTGGCATTCGCCGCAAGTGGCTCCGAACTCGGTGTAGTGCTTTTTGTGGGTGAAGCTCACGATGGGCTTGGAGTGCTCGGCGTAGGCGGCGTTTTTCATGACGATGACATCAGCCACTTCGCAGCCGGCCCAGGTGGTCTGGCTGATGACGGCAACCGCCGCGAACGCGGCCAGAATCAGGATCAAGCTCGTTTTGCGCATGGAGCGATTCCTTCCTATTTTGTGTGGAACAGTAAAAGCGTCTTGGCACCTTTGTTTTCAGGCCTCCCTAGTATCAGACCGCCCCGGGGGCTGTCAACGGGGAAAGCCCTTGGGGCGGTCCCGAATCTGTTCCAGAACGATGGAAAGGAGCATCTTGAAAACGTAGTAGAGGGGCTTTATGCCCGCGTGCATGGAACCGGCGTCCGGAGCCGGGAGCATGGTCACCGGCACCTCCCGGACGGCAAGCCCCATCCGGGAAAGGAGGATCAGGACATCGGCGTCCGGGAAGTCGTGGGGGTAGTGTTCCGAAACAAGCAGGGCCAGGGCCCGGCGGTTTAAGGCCTGGAAGCCGCTGGTGGGGTCGGTGACCCGCCTGCCCGAAAGGGCCGATGCCAGCCATCCGAAAAGGAGCATGCCCGCCCGGCGCAGAAGGGGTGTGCGGTATTCGCCGTTTTCCAGAAAACGGGACCCCACGGCCACGTCCGCCGCCCCGGCCAGGACCGGGGCCAGGAGCCCGGGGATGGAAGCCGGATCGTGCTGACCGTCTCCGTCCATGAGCACCGCGTGGGTGTACCCCCGGGAAAGGGCGTAGTGGAACCCGGCCTGGAGGGCCGCGCCGTAACCCAGGTTGAAGGGCAGGGTCATGACCCGGGCCCCGGCTTCTGCGGCCAGGGCGCCGGTGCGGTCCGTGGAGCCGTCGTCCACCACCAGGACCCCGGCCCCGGGCACGGCCGACCGGGCCCCCCGCGCCACCCCGGCTATGTGGGGCTCCTCATTGTAGGCCGGGATGATGACCAGGACCCGGTCTGGCTGGGTATTTTTCATGGGGATCACAATAGGGAGTGTTTCCGTCGCCCGCAATCTGGTACCATTTCCTTTGCCGGAAAATTCATCCTACCACCGGCGAGGGTTTTTTCACCAGGGAAACGCCATGAGAGGAATCCGCCATGACCCCACGCCAGAAGATTTTCGCCCTGGGGGCGGGCATCGCCATCTTTGCCGTGATCCTGAACCTGGTCTACCGGAGGAAGCTTAGGGAGGAGTATTCCTGGCTCTGGCTCCTCACCGGCCTGGGGATCATCCTCCTGGTGGCCTGGTACGATCTCCTGGTGTTCCTGACGGGCGTTATCGGAGCGTCCCTGCCCACCACCACCCTGTTCCTCACGGGCATCATCTTCCTGGTGCTCATCAACATCCACTATTCCATCAAGATCTCCGCCCTCACGGACCAGGTGCGCACCCTGGCCCGGGAAATGGCCCTCCTCCGGGCCCGGTTGGATGAATCCGCTCCCCCGGGCGGCCCGGCTCCCCTGGAAATCGGGGAGGGGGAATAGAGCGGTTGCCGTAAAGATGCCCGCTCCCGGCAGCTTCTCTCCCCGCGATACCATGGGGGCTGGCTGGACAGGTGATTGAAGCCTGGGAAAAAATCCCCCCTGTCCCCCCTTTGCCAAAGGGGGGAACCCCGCTTGGTCCCTTTTTCAACGAAATTCTGTTTCGGACCATCACTCCGAAAGCCCCGGCCCCCGGGTTAGCCCCCCATGGCTTCCATGAGGGCGTCGTGGATCAGGGGGCGGAAGGTGCGGATGGATTCGTTTGCCCGGCTGGGGTGGACGCGGTTGGTGAGGAGCACGATCACCGCGCCCGTGGACGGGTCCGCCCAGAACGAGGCGCCCGTATACCCCAGGTGGCCCACCGAGCCGGGGGAGAACCGGCTGCCGGACGACGAGGGGGGGGTGGGGGTGTCGAACCCCAGGACAAAGCTCCCGGGCCCGGGGCGGTGGGCGAGGAATTTTCGGGCCACATCCGGGGAGAAGGCGGGGTTGGCTTGGCCGGAAAACGCCTCCAGCATGGCCCTGACCAGGGCGTAAACCCCTTGGGCCGTGCCGAAGAGCCCGGCGTGGCCGGCCACGCCCCCCAGGGCCCGGGCGTTGTCGTCATGGACTGCGCCCTCCAGGAATTCGCCGGTTTCCGGGTCTTTTTCCGTGGCCGCCGGGGGAGGGGATACCCGGGGCAGGAAAAACAGGTCCCGGATGCCCAGGGGGTTGAAGACCGATTCGGCCGCGATGGCGTCCAGGCTCTTTCCCCGGTCGTGCTCCAGGACCCACTGGAGGGCCAGGTAGCCCAGGTCGCTGTATACGGTTTTTTCGCCGGGGGCGTAGGCCAGGGGCTCCCGGACCAGGAGCTGTTTGAGCCGTCCGGGGCGATCCGCCGGGGGAAGAGGCAAAAGTTCCTCGTGCCAGGGCCGCCAGTCCGGGTACCCGGCGGTGTGGGCCAGGAACTGGGCCAGGGTGGCGCGGGCCCGGGGGGTGTTGGAAAAGTCGGGAAGGGCCTCGCCCAGGAGCCGGTCCGGGTCGAATTGCCCGGCTGAGGCCAGCGCCATGCAGGAGGCGGCCGTGGCCAGGGGTTTGGTGAGGGAGGCGAGGTCGAAAACCGTGTCCGCAAAGACGGGACGGGACGGGTCCAGCCGGGCCTGGCCAAAGGCCTCCAGGAAGCGGATCTCCCCGCCTATAGCCCCCAGGAGCACGGCCCCGGGGAACACCCCCTCGGCCAGCGCCCGGCGCATGAGCCGGAGCACGTTGTCCATGGCCTATCCTTCCGGGAAATCAGGAAAAAGGCCCAGATTTCCCTCCTGGTCGAAATCCGGGGCCGCCCAGTCCGACACCCGGGTGAGCCCGGCGGCCAGGGCCTCCTGCTCCAGGGCCCGGCTGAGCTGAAGCAGGGCGAGGCGGGCCGTGGAACGGATGCGGGCCACCCGGGCCCGGGCCGGGTCCACGACCCCCGCCGTGGCCAGGCAGGCGGCCAGGCATTGGGCGTCCGTGTCCAGGTGGGCCGGGATGGCGGCTTTCTCCGGGCTCACGGCGGCGAGGGCGTTCACCAGGGTCTTTTCCCGGTCCATGGCCCGCACCAGGCGGCTGGTGGTGAAGTCCGCCAGGCCGATGCCGTTGGCATTGCCCCCGGAGCCCGGTGACAGGTCCCGGACAAAGATCCGGGCCGGCCGGGGGGGCAGCAGGAAATCCCCGGCAATGTCCCGGTGCCGGCCCGTGACGTTGGAATCCATGCCGATGCCCGAGATGTCCTTGCCCATGAGGTCCACCACCAGGACGTCCAGGCGGTCCAAGGGAATTCGGGCCAGCATGGACCCGGCCAGGACCAGGAGTTCCTTTTCCCGTTCCACCAGGGATTCCGGGGCCAGGGCCTCCAGTCGGGACAGCCGCGCCGAGCCGTCTTCCACCAGGGCCAGGGCGAAGAGCAGGGGGATTTTTTCCAGGACCAGGCCCGCGGCCTTCTCCAAAAGGCCGAAGCCGTGGCGCACGGCGGCCCGGTGCAGGCAGGCTGCGCCTTGCTCCTTGCCCAGGCCCAGGGCCAGCATCTTGCAAGGCCCGCTCTCCACCGGGGCCCGGAACTTGGTGTGGGGCTTCACCCGGTTGATCACCACCACATGGTCCGCCGAGAGGGCGTCCGTGGAAAAGTGTACGGGCACGCCCTCCACTTCCCCCAGAATTCGGGTTTCCATGCCGGAAACCACCGGCGCGCCCGTGGAGGCCTCGTCCACCCCCAGCCCGGCCAGGACCCCGGCCTGGCCCTCGGGCGTGGCGCCTCCGTGACTTCCCATGGCCGGGACGATGAAGGGGGTGAATCCCCGGTCCGAAAGCCATTGCACCGTGGCGGCCGCGACTTCCCCGATACGGTCGATCTTGCGGCTGCCCACGGCCACGGCCACCGAGCCCGGTGAAAGCATGCTGCTACTGCCGCCCGCCCAGGCATCCAGGGCCCGGAAAACGGCGGCACGGGCGTCGTGGAGGGGGTCGCGCGTCAGTTCCTGGCGAAAGGTCGCCAGGCAAAGGCCCGCCGGGTCAACCAGGGGGATCATGGAACTTCCCGGAAAGGATCAGGGCCCGGGGAGAGGGCCCAAAAGACACGGGGGGAAGGCGCATGGCAAAGCGTCCCTCCCCCCGCGGTTCTTGAAAAGAAAATCGGCCTAGGTCTCTTCGATGGTGATGGCGCCCTGCTCACACACTTCCACGCAGCTCTCGCAGCCCAGGCACTCGTCGGAGTTCGCGGGAGTCGCTTTGCCGTCCTGCATTTCAAAGACATCCGTGGGGCACACGTCCACACACTCCTCGCAACCGATGCACTTGTCTGCGTCAACAATGGGATTGAATGCCATGGTACCAGCTCCTTTCTAATCGTTCAGGACCCCGGCGCTCCCATGCCTTGCCCTGCAAGGGTTTGGGGCACCGATCAATGCAATTCCCGGTTGGTTATACCAAAGCCAGGGGCGAGTCAAGCCTGTATTCCATGGATGTCAAAAAAGGTTTTTGATTGGTAACTATGGGAATCGCTTGGGGATTATCCCTACATCCGATCCCGGGGAGAAACGGAGCCGAACAAGGAGTGGAATGGGGGGCAAAGCGGGAAAGGTTATTCCTCCGCCTCCTGAAGGGCGAGGAAGGTGCGGATGTAGTCCTGGAGGGCGGCCGTCTCGTTATCGTTCATCTCGAAGAAATTGATGCCCGTGGCATAGGTGCCGTCTTCTCCCGGGATCGAGCGCACCAGGCTGCCCCGGATAAAGACGAGCTCCTCCTCCAGGGCGATGGTCACGGCCACATGGTCGCTGCCCTCGATGGCCTCGTGAGTTTCCAGGAGGATGCCGGACTCGGAGACGTTCAAGGTTCTTCCCATGCCCTGGCTGACGATGCGTTTGTCGTTGCCAAAGGTGGTGTAGGCCAGCAGGTTGATGGAATCCACACGGGTATGGCGTCTGCGGTCGGTAGTGGTCATTTGTCCTCGAAAGCGAGCATGCCTGGGTCCGGAAAAAAGGTCCGGTTCGGTCTGTTTCCTACACATAAGGCCCATACACGGAATGCCGAAAAAAGTCAAACCCCGGCCCGGCTAAAATCCGCCTGCCTGGCCGGAGGGGAAAAGGACTTCAAAAGACGGGCGGTTCGTTCCCTGGCTGGAGGGGGCGGTCGGGCTGAACGCCGCCCACCCGGCGGAGCGCCGCAAGGGTCCGCACCATGGGCAGTTCCTCAAAGAGCCCGGACGCCAGGGCCAGATCCCGGACGTGGCGTGGGGCCTGGCCCCCTTCTGCGGGATTGAAAAAGACATCGTGGATCAAAAGGAGCCCGCCGGGGACCAGGTGATGGACCCAGGACGCGTAATCCGTGCGGGCGGCCGTGAAGGTGTGGCCCCCGTCGATGAACACCAGGGAAAGGGGCGTGGCCCACTGGCGGGCCGCCACCTGGGAGGGACAGACCAGGGCTGCCACCGTGTCCGTGAGCCCTGCCATTTCCAGGGTCCGGCGAAAAAGGGGCAGGGTGTCCACCCGCCCCGTGGCCGGGTCCACCAGGTCGGGGTCGCAATATTCCTGGCCCGGCTGCTGCTCCTCGGAGCCCTGGTGGTGGTCCAGGGAAAACAGGACCGCCCCGGTTTCCCGGCAGGCGGACCCCAGGTACAGGGTGGACTTCCCGCAGTAGGAGCCGATTTCCAGGCAGGGCCCCAGGCGGCTCGCGGAAAGGGCCAGCTCATAAAGCCGCCGGGCCTCGTCCTGGGCCAGAAACCCCTTCACCGGCATTCGCGAAAGTTCGGCCAGATCGGTTTTCATTCCTTCTCCAACATCCGGGAAACCCATGGATGGCACGGACAGGGGGAACCTGCGACGTCCAACTCCGCGAATCCTTCACGGCCGGGAGGGCCCTGACCCTTCAGGCCCCGGCGCGCATGGGGGCGACCCTACCACAGGTGGCCCCCGGGCGTCATCCCCCGCCCGGGCCTTTCCGTTGACAGGCCGGTGCTGGGGCCGTAGAAGGGGCACTTGGGGGAACGCGATATGGAATCCTGTTACGATGCAATCATCGTGGGGGCCGGGCCGGCGGGCTGCGCAGCGGCGGCCGAGCTTTCCCGGGCCGGGCGCAGCGCGCTTCTCCTGGACCGGGCCCGGTTTCCCCGGGACAAGGTCTGCGGGGACGGCCTTTCCGGGGCGGCCCTGGTCTCTTTGGAGCGCCTGGGCCTGCTTCCGGCCGTGATGGAGCTTTCGCCCCAGCCGGCCCGGCGGGTCGTGGTGTCCGGGCCCAACGGCAGGGTGCTGGAACACCCGGTTCCCCTGGCCGCGCCGGGGGTGCCCTGGGGCGTGGTGGTGGAGCGTCGGCGTGTGGACCATGCCCTGTTCCTGTCGGTTTCTGGCCTCCCCGGGGTGGATGCGGCGGACGGGCACGCCCTAACGGATCTGGCCATCTGGCAGGGCCGGGTCCATGGAGTCCGGGTCCAGACGCCTGGCGGGGCGGAGGCCTTTGTCCGGTGCCGAACCGTCATCGGCGCGGACGGAGCCCACTCCAGGGTGGCGAAAAAGCTGGGCCTGGCCAGCCGGGACCCCCGGCACCGGGGCATGGCCGTCCGGGCCTACTTCACCGGGGTGTCGGGTCTTTCCGACGCCATCGAGATCCACTACGAAAAGGCCATCCTCCCGGGCTACGGGTGGATTTTTCCCACGGGCCCGGACACGGCCAACGTGGGGGCGGGCTATCTGGCATCCCGGGGCGGGAATGTCCATCTGGGCCAGCTTTTCCGTCTCTTCCTGGAAAACAATCCCCACGCGGCGGAAAAGCTGGCCCATGCCCGCATGGAGGAAGGGTCTCTCCGGGCCTGGCCCCTTCCCCTGGGCACGGCTCCGGGCCGCCGGGGCACGGTGAACGCCCTCCTGACAGGGGATGCCGCCGGTTTCGTGGACCCCCTCACCGGGGAGGGCGTCTGGTACGCCCTGGAATCCGGAGCCATGGCCGCCCGGGCCGTGGCGGATGCCCTGGATCAGGACGCCCCGCAGGCCGCCCTGATGCTCTACGAGCGGGCCTGGAGGCGGGCCTTCCTGTGGCGGGAGTTCATTCCCGGCGGAGTTCTCCAACGCCTGGCGTCGAAGCGCATCTTCCTGAACCACGTGGTTGACAAGGCAGCCAAAAGACGTAAAACAAGAAGTCTCCTGGTGGGGGCCATCTCCCACCAGATTCCCAAGGCCCGGCTGTTCATCTACCACTGAACCCCCGCGGCCGGGCCGGGATGCCAACCTGCGAACGCCGGACGATTTCCCATGCGTCTATTTTTACTTTTTCTTGCCCTGGGCCTGGTCCCTGGCTTCCTGTTCCCCACGGCCGCCCTGGCGGACCCGGCCCCGGAGTTTTCCTACACCGTGCGGCCCGGAGACAGCCTGTGGGAGATATCGCGGCTGTTCCTGGAGCAGCCAAGCGCCCGGCGCCTGGCCGGGCTGAACAATATCACCAATGCCCGGCGCATCTGGCCCGGCCAGGTGGTGCGGGTGCCGGCCGAGAGGCCCGCAAACGTGGTCCGGGAATACCTCCGGGCCCTGGGCCAGGGCCGGGCCGCCGACGCCTGGACCATGTTCTGCCTGAGCACCCGGGAGAAATACAGCCCTGCGGACCTGGAAAACGCCCTGGAGGAGATGACGTTTTCCGGGTTGCGGAATCTTTCCGTGGCCGAGTACCGGCCCGCCGGGACCGGCCCGCCCGTCCTGCGCCTGAACGCCCGCATGGAGGAGGACGCCGCGGCCTGGGGGTTCAACCTGGTGTTCGAGGACGGCCAGTGGTGCATCCTTCTGCTGGACCTGGGCCAGGGCATGGCCGGGGCCCAGGGGAGGGCCACCGGGGCCGCCTCGCCTCCGGTCCCCTGAGGCAGACGCCGGTTTCCCCGGCAGCGTGCCGTGGCTGCCGGGGATGCGGGGACCCTCCCAGCGACCCTTCTCCCTTCGCGTAGCGGCCCGGGGGAGCCTTCCCATGAAAAACCTGCGGATAAACAGCATCCTCTCCAGGCGTTCCTTTCTCCAATGGGCCCTGGGCCTTGCGGGCGGGGCGGCCCTTTCGCCCCTGTTCCCCTCCCGGCCCGCCATTGCCGGAGCGGGGCCGGGGAAACGGCTCATTTTCCTGGCTGTAGACGGCCTGCACCCCGCCTACCTATCCCTGGACGCCCGGGGTTTCCCCGGCGGCGGCCCGGGAAACCGGCTCATGCCCAATCTCCACAAGTTTCTGGAACAATCCCTCTGGTTTCCCGAGGCCCAGGCCTATCTCCCGGCGGCCACGGACATGAACCACTTGAACGCCCTGGCCGGCACCAGCGCGGCGGGGCACGGCATCATCGGCGTGTGGGCCCAGCCCGTGGGATGGGACAAAAAGGGCCGGGCCATCATCGCCCATTCGGCCCTGGCGGACGCCCGGGACGCCTCGGGACGCCCGGTGGACACCCTGTTCCACGCCTGGAAGCGGCAGAGGCCCGGGGGGCTGACGTTTTTCATCTCCGGCAAGGAATGGGTGGCTGACATGTTCCGCCAGGACCCCCGGGGCGGGTTTGACCTCCTGGTGACCGGCAAAGGACGGCCGGACTGGCTGCCCGAGCCGGAAAAGGGGAGCTTTTCCGACCCTCCCACAGACCCGGACGCAGCCTGCGACCCCGAGGGCGGCCGCCAGGGGATTTTCGGGGGCAGGGGCTGGGGGGCGAGCCCTCTGTGGACCCGGATGTACACGGGCCAGGGCTCGTTATTGACCCTCCAGATGGAGCATTTCGCCAGCCGGTTCCCCCATGATTCCTGGATCGTGGACTCCACCCTGGCCGTGTTCGACCGCCAGCCGCCGGACCTGGCCTACGTGCTCCTGGCCCAGTGCGACGATGGGGGCCACTGCATGGGGAGCGCCTGGGACCCCGGGGAGTTCACGGCTGCGGACCCGCCCCACGAGCCGCCCCGGGGCTGCGAATCCCGGCCCGAGTGGCAGCTCGTGAGCCGCCGGAACCCGCGTATTTTCCGGGAGCCCTGCCTGGACGTGATCCGGGACGTGGACTTCCAGTTCGGCCGGCTGGTGGACGGGCTGGCCGCCCGGGGCATCCTGGACCAGGCCTGCGTGGTGCTTTTGTCCGACCACTCGGCTGTCAACCACCTGGCCACGGACGACTTTGCCTCCACGGACATCATGGGCATTCTGGAGGGCGCGGGCTTGGTCCGGGACGGCAATGTCTACACTTTTTCCGTTTCCAGCTACGGCGTGCTCTACTGGCGGGACCGGAAGGAGCAGGTGGGCCGGGCCAAAAGGGCTCTTCTGGCCCACCGGGCGAAAAACCCGGAAACCGGGGAGACCGAGTGCCCCTGGTGGGTCCTGGACCGGGAGGAGATGAAGAACGGGCTGCCGGGGATCAGCCTTCCGGGGGAGCTGTACCACCGGTATTTCGTGGAGCAGGACCAGGAGCAATCCATGATCTGGCCGGATCTCTTTGTCCTGGCCAGAAACGGCTGGCAGATCCCGGTGTACAACGGCCACGTGCCCAACGTGGGCATCAAGGCCCCGAAGTGGACGCCTCCCTTCCGGGTCTACAACGGCGGCCACGGCTCGGTGGACACCCTCCCCATCCTCGCGGCCATCCGGGTCCCCGGCGGCCGGACGGGAGTGTCCCCAAGCCCCATCCGCATCGCGGACCTGGGCGTAACCGCCGCCTCCCTCTTCGGCCTGACCCTGCAAAGCGCCAACGCGGGCCGGGACCTTTCCGGGGAGCTGTTGGGATAAAAAAAGCGCCCCGGAGCCGCATGGCCCCGGGGCGCTTTTGGTTTTTCATCGCGATTTTCGTTGTGAACCGGTTCCTATCCTCTTCCCGTCAGCGTCTTGGGGATGCGGCCGGTGTGGGCGCATTCGGAGCGCAGGCGGCGGCCCACGATCCTTTCCGTCATCTGGCCCACCTCCAGGATCTTGTCCACGTCCAGGCCGGTTCTGATGCCCATCTCGTCCATCATCACAACCATGTCCTCGGTGGCGGTCAGGCCCGTGATGGAGGGGTCTTCGTAGTAATACGAGCCCGTTCCGCCCACCGGCACGCCGTCCATGAAGTTGGCGGGCTGGCCGCCGATGCCGCCCAGTGAGCTTTCGTACTTGATGATGCCCGCGTTCAGTGCTGCGAGAACATTGGCCAGGCCCCATCCGCGGGTCACGTGGAAGTGGGCCAGGTGCAGGTCCGGGTTGGGCAGGGCGTCCAGGATCATGGAGAAGTATTCGTACACCTTGTCGGGTGGCGCGGAGCCGTCGTGGTCCGCGTGCTCGATGTCGTCCGCTCCGATGTCCAGGAAGCGTTTCGTGAACTCCACGGCCTTTTTCAGATTCGTGGGGCCCTCGATGGGGCATCCCCAGATGGTGGACACGGTGCCGCAGACCTTCATGCCCGCATCGTGGGCCTTGGGAATCCACTCCTCGCACATCTTCCAGTACTCCTCCAGGGAAAGCCCGGAGTTCTTCTTGTGATGGCTCTCGCTGGTGGAGACCATGAACAGGATGCGGTCCGGACCGATGCCCTCCTGGCGGGCCTGGATGGCCCGGGCGGCGGCGCGCTCCCGGATGGTGATGCAGGAGAGTTCCACGTCGTCGATGTATTTGGCCACCTTCTTGCTGGTCTTCAGACGCTTCATGAGTTCATCGGCGTCCTTGAACTGGGGCATGAGCACCGGGGGACCGTAGTTGGTGATCTCCAGGCGCTTGTAGCCCGCCAGGATGAGCTGTTCGGCCACCCACAGCTTGGCATCGGTGGGGATGAACTTCTCCTCGTGCTGGAACCCGTCGCGCACGGTGATGTCGCCCAGGATGACTTGTTTGGGATATTGCATCAAAGCCATGTCATGTCTCCTTTTCGTAGGGGGGGGCATGGCCCCGTTATTATCGTGATCGGATGGCCTCCCCCAGGGGTGCGAAGCACCCCAACCCAAAAAGTTTTTGGGAAAGGGGGGTGCAGGGGGGAAAGCCCTTTTTTCAAAAAGGGCTTTCCCCCCTGCTCTAGAACCGCAAATTTCCAAAGTTGGGATCAGCCACGGGGTTGAGCATGCTCACCTCAAAGGCCATGGCCAGCCAGTCCCGCATCTGGGAGAACGTCAACACCTGGTCGTTCAGCAGGCGCGCGCCGGTGTAGAAGGGATGGGCCTCGCCATCGTACTTTTCCATCATCCGGTTGCGGAAGGCCTGCTTATCCTCCTCGGTCATGGGGTTCTTCCGGGCCTCGCGCTTGCGCTCCTCGATGGAGAAGAGGACCTCGGCGGCGGAACGGCCGCTCATGACGGAGGTCCGGGAGCGCATGGTATGGAACAGGAAGTGGGGCCGGTAGGCCCGGCCGCACATGCCGTAGTTGGCCGCGCCGTTGTCCGGCCCGATGACCATCTGGATGCGGGGCACCTGGGAGCAGGACACGGACCGCACCATGTCGGCGCCGTATTTGCCGATGCCCGCGTGCTCGCTGGCCGAGCCCACCATGAAGCCCGGGGAGTTCTGGAGGAAGAGCAGCGGCACCTTTTCCTGGCTGCACCGGATGATCCACTCGGTGGCCTTGCGGGCGGCCTCCAGGAACAGGATGCCCGCGCCGTTGGACGCGATGATTCCGACAGGCATGCCTTTCAGGAGCATCTTGCCTGCCACGATGTTGTCACCCCGGCCCCGGGCGTATTCCTTTTTGTACTCCACGAATTCCCCGGCGTCGGCCAGGGCCGGGAGGATGTTCCGGATGTTGATGCCCTGGTGGATGTTGGCCGGGAGATTTTCGTAGATGGCCGAGGCGGGGGCTGCAGGCTCCTGTTCGGGGAACCGTTGCAGTTGCAGGGCCTGGGGCTTTTCCATGGACAGGATGGCCCGGATCCGGGCCACGGCCTCATCCTGATTTTTGCAGAAATGGTCCGCGCCGCCGGAGATGCCCGTGTGGACCTTCGCGCCCCCCAGGTCCTCGGCGGAGATGACCTCGCCCGTGGCTGCCTTCACCAGGGGCGGGCCTCCCAGGAAGGAATAGGCCAGTTTGTCGATCATCACGGACTGGCAGGCCATGAACACGATGTAGGCCCCGCCGGCGGTGTTGCCGCCCGTGGACAGGGTGATCTGTTTCAGGCCCATGGCGGACATGCGGGCCATGTTGTAGAACATGGCGCCGAAATGGTCCTCGCCCGGGAACACGTCGGCCTGCATGGGGAGGAAGGCCCCGCCGGAGTCGGCGATGTACACGCAGTTCAGGCCGCAGCGCTCGGCTATGGCCTGGGCCCGGAGGTGTTTTTTCACGGTGATGGGAAAGTAGGTGCCCGCTTTGACCCGGGGGTCGTTGGCCACGATCATGACCCAGTTGCCATGGACCTTGCCGATGCCCGTCACCAGCCCGGCGCAGGGCACGTCATCCACCTCGGGATAGCCCATGCCGAAGCCCGCGATGGTGGACAGCTCGAAAAAGGCCGTGCCCGGGTCCACCAGCTTGTCCACGAGCTGGCGCACCGGGAGCTTGCCCTGTTTGGCCAGGCGTTCCACGGCCTTTTCCCCGCCGGGGTTCATGGCCAGGGCCATGCGCTCGCCGAGCTTGTCTTCTTCCGCTTCCCAGTGGGTCTTGTTCACGCTTTTCGCGTCCGCCATGAATGTCTCCTATTTGCCCTTGAAAACGGGTTTGCGTTTTTCCCGGAACGCGGCGAGCCCTTCCAGCCGGTCTTCGGTGGGAATGGTGATCCAGTAGGCGTTGGACTCGATGGCGAGTCCGGTGGAGATGTCGGTCTCCAGGCCGTTTTGGATGGCGTACTTGGCCTGGGCGATGGCGATGGGACCCCCCAGGCAGATCTCTTCGGCCAGGGCCACGGCCGTATCCACCAGCTTGTCCCCGGGCACCACCCGTTCCACCATGCCGATGGAAAGGGCCTCGGGGGCCGGGACCCGGCGGCCGGAGAAGATTAGTTCCTTGGCCTTGCCCCGGCCGATGAGCCGGGGAAGACGCTGGGTGCCGCCCGCGCCGGGGATGATGGCGAGCCGCGTCTCGGTGAGCCCCAGGGAGGCGGTCTCCGCGGCAAAGCGAATGTCGCAGGCCAGCGCCAGCTCTGTGCCTCCGCCAAAGGCCGCGCCGTTCACCGCCGCGATGACGGGCTTGGGCAGGTTCTCGATTTCCGTGAAGGTGTTGCGGATGGTGAAGATGAATTCCTTGACCTGGGTCTCGGTGAGGGTGGCCCGCTCCTTCAGGTCCGCCCCGGCGCAGAAGGCTTTTTCCCCTGCGCCGGTGATGATCACCACCCGGACGCCCGGGTCGAAGCGCGCCTCGTCCACCCGGGCCTTCAGGGCCCGGAGCATGGCGAAGTTGAAGGAGTTCATCACCTCGGGCCGGTTCAGGGTCAGGATGAGAACCTGCCCGCGAAGTTCTTTCAAAACCAGGGAATTTTCCATGGGCATTCCTTTGCATAGGGGCCGAACGGCCGGTCAAAGGGGTAGAGACGGTCCTCGGGCGCGGAAAACCGATGGGGGACT
>Ga0180009_10005202_pt1 | contig 14028 bp, 12 predicted proteins | sample OS_PC_MetaG_FD_123537 | JGI IMG/M metagenome (GOLD analysis project Ga0180009, IMG submission 123537) | Groundwater microbial communities from the Aspo Hard Rock Laboratory (HRL) deep subsurface site, Sweden - OS_PC_MetaG | ecosystem: Environmental > Aquatic > Deep subsurface > Groundwater... | reverse complement strand
TGGATCAGCACGCCTTCCTTATCAAGGGTAATAAATATATTTTTTGCCATGGCTTTCTTGCGAAGTTTTTCTGCAAGCACTACAAGGCCGGATTCAAAATCCTTTAACGCAAGCCTTGCTTCCCTTTCCGTGGGTGTCATGAGCCACATATGCTCAAACCTGGACACATCACCTATCTGGGATGAAGACTGACTGTCTGCCACCATCATTATTTTTTTCTTTTTGCATTCCAAAATAATATCATTTACAAGGGGCTGGGGTAGACACCCATAATTAAAATCAGAGAAAATAATCAAATCCTGATCAGAAAGCCTGTCCAACAGACTTGCCAATATCTTTTTTTGCAGTTCCCTGCTGATGGGGTGCTGTCTTAGATGATTAACACGCAAAAGGGTTTTGCCTGAACTTCGATAGCGTTGTTTTAAAATTGTGGGCCGGCTATCGTCCTGGAAAAGATGTGCTTTGACACCTGCCAGATGAAGCTTGTCTTTTATGAATCCGACGATTTCATCATTTCCATTAATGGAAAAAAACGACACATCTGCCCCTAAATTGCTTGCATGGGCTGCAACAATTCCGGCACCGCCAAGGTAGAGTTCCACCCCGACAGGGGTCACCACAATGGTCGGGTCTTCCTGACTCATCCCCAGGGCATCGCAGGTGATATATTCATCAACAATCACATCCCCAATGACCAGCACTTTTAATTTTTTAAAACACTTGAGCACTCGATCCAGATCAGACCAGTTGAATTTGTGACGTTCCATATAGGCATCATTTCTGACAAATGAACTTGAAGCAAGCCGCTGGGATTCATCCTGAAGGAGTTCGACAAGGGAAAAGCTCATATCACCTGAGCTGAACAGCATCTGCCCGCCATAGGCCATGACAGCCTCTGCTTCAGGATTGTAGCTGTTTTCATGCTCTTTCCCCTTGACAACAATGGCAGGCTTGAGTTCCCTGATAAAATCCGGAGCCGTGTCTTCCAGAATAAAACAATAATCCACAAGCGTTATGGCGCAAACCCCTTCCAGCCTGATGGTTTCATTTAAAAAGGAATCCCCGGGCGAGTCGTTCCGAACCCCTACCACCAGATAGTCTCCGCATTCAGCAGCAAACCGCAGAAGTCTTAAATGCCCTGGATGTACGATATTAAAAAACCCTGAGACAAAAATAATTTTCCCTCTGTCTTTTGTCTCGTTTCTAATAATTTTCAAGGCTTTTTGTGAACTTTGTTTTAACATTGAATTTTTCTGCCTTTTATTCGTTATCCATTATTCTGGCAACAATATCCTCCGGTGTAAGCTGGTTCATCTTTCTTGCATTTTCCTGGTTCCCTGATTTATGCGTAAAAGAATCTTTGATGCCAAAGCGGTAAAACTTTTTTACAGGCACGGCATTGTCAATGACCCATTCGGCCACTGCTGAACCAAACCCGCCGATCAAAGAGTGTTCCTCAATGGTGCAGACAATCTCAAATGTTGAAAATACTTCTTTAAGGAGTACTGAATCCAAGGGTTTCACTGTGTGCATACTGACAATCCGTGTACTGATCCCAAGATTTTCAAGAGTCCTGCCTGCTGCATAGACATTGGGCAGGATATTACCGCAACCTAAAAGACAAACTGTTTTCCCCTCTTTTATAATGAGCCCTTTTCCCAATATCAGATCCGGTTCTCCTTTATGGATAATGGGTTCATTTTTTTTACCAAGCCTTATATACACGGGTTTTTTTAACGCCAGGGCTGCTCTGAGGCAAAGCTTTACTTCAACTGCATCGCAGGGACACATGATATGCATGTTGGGCAGTACTCGCATAATCGCAATATCTTCAAAAGAATGGTGTGTGGCACCCAGCCCTGCGTATGAAAGACCTGCCCCGACCCCTACCACAATCACCGGAAGGTTGTGATAACAGATATCAATTTTAATCTGTTCATAGCATCTGGAGGTATTAAAGGGGGTAATGGTATAGGTCACCGGCTGCAGCCCGTTCAAGGCCATGCCTGCTGCCATGGATGTCATGTTTGCTTCGGCAACCCCGCAGTTAAAAAACCTGTCGGCGTAGTTCTCTTTATACGAATCAAACAACTTGTTACCGATATCACCGGACAGCAGAACAATTTTATCATTCATGCCGGCCTGGTCTTTCATTTCCTGTGCAAACGCATTTCTCATTTTGTTCTTCCTGTAAATTAAGGATCAACTCTGCAGCTGTATCAAACACCTGCCGGAAGACTCACCGGTTTTCATTTTTTCAATGGCCAGATTGATTTCATCTAAAGAAAACCGGTCTGTAATGAGATCATCCAGATTCAGTTTGCCGTTTCGATACAAATTGGCATACCTGGGGATATCTCTTCCAGGATCAGTTTCACCACCATGGGAACCGGTAAGAATTTTATCAAAATGAAGATCCAGAGAGTAAATGGAAATATGGTCCCCTTTTTGGGGAACCCCAACAAGGATTGTCCTGCCATCCGGCTTTGTCAAGGTATAGGCAAGGTTGATCATGTCCGTATTCCCGGTATTGTCTATCACCACATCAGCCCCTGAAGGCCCTGTAACCTCACGTATTTTATCAGGTAAATCCGTTATGCCCTGTGAATGGATCAAATGAGTAGCCCCAAATTTTGAGGCCATTTTAAGGCGGTTATCGTGGATATCAACTGCAATAACCGGGTAAGCAGAGCACATGGCGGCACCCTGTACAATATTCAAGCCCACACCGCCTGCACCCAGAATCACGACCGATTCACCGATCTTGACCTTTGCATTATTATTGATAACCCCAAGACCTGTTGTCACGGCACATCCCATTAATGGAGCAATATCCATGGGAATGCCCTCAGGTATTTTTGTCAGCCGGTTTTCAGACACCACTGCAAATTCGTTAAACGTGGTCACAAAACCTGCATTCAGCCGTTTTCCCCTCCAGGAATACACAGGCGGCACAGCATCTATCCCGACACCTTTTCGCCAGTGCAGGATCACCTTGTCTCCTTGTTTTACAAACCGAACCCCGGGGCCTGTTTCAATGACTTCTCCTGATCCTTCATGGCCTAAAAGATGGGGCAAAAACCTGTCCTCGCCCTTAACACCATTTATCTCACCAATCTGGGATCCGCAGATCCCGCTGAAAAACACCTTGACCAGGACCTGTCCCACTGAAAGCTTTTTGGGCAGTTCAACCTCATCAATCACCAACGGTTTTCCAAGTTCGTTTAAAATAGCTGCTTTCATATCATCACTTTCTCCAGTCAAATTTATTAAATATCCTGTCAGGAATCTTAGCATTTGCTTTTTCCATCTGCTCTGGCGTAAAAACATCCCTGAACTCTTCTGTCAGTCCCTTTCTGAAATGACTTTTCCCCTGCAGCTTTAAATTCGGCATTTCAAATTTTGCCATGTCAATATCATAAAAAGAGAGAATATCTGCATAAAATTTTTCCGGTTCAAGTTTAAACTCTTCAAACCGGGTAAATTTCAATTTAATATCGCATTTGGGATGTTCTTCCTGGTCCATCCAGCCGATAAGCCATTCAATGAGCAGGGGTAAATAGTGATCGATATGAATATCTATTTTTTCTTTCAAATCTTTTTTAAAATACTGATGGCAATGTATTTGTTCCTCATGGGTCAACAAGAAGTAATTCTCACAAAGCGGGTAATCCAGAACCAGCATGGCGTTGGTTTTATAAAGCCTGTCGATAAAATGCACCCATGAAAGCATGGCCTGCCGCGGGTCCCGGACATGGATCACCATCCGGCCAATCCCTGCTTTCTTCATTAAATACAAATTAAGATTTGTGGCTGCAATATGGCCTTGGGCCGCACAACTCCCATTAACAAATCTTTTCGCCCGTTCAGGATCAACAATTTCATACTTAAAGCTTTTTACATTATTGGAAATAAACACCCGTTGTACTCTCAGGCCACTATGAAGCGCGCCCCATATGGACATGGTACCGCTCTTGGGCATGGAGTTGACCATGACACCCGGAATTGTATCCTTTTTCAACCGTACCAGGAAATCCTCCAGCCGTTTCACACTGGCGTCGTTTGGATTTAATTTTCTCGCTTTTTCCAACCGTTCTCCAGCCTTAAAGATGTCGCCTTCCATTTCAGCATAATAATAGCCCAGATGGGCATGAACCTGTGAATTTAGAGGGTGTAGTATACTTGATTTTTCTAATTTTATCTTTCCTTGTTCAAGATATCCTTTTGATAATTCAATCAAACCTGAGATATGAAACGCATCCGCTATATATTTGAGAAGGTCATCTGGAATTTTACCTAAAAAATCCATGCAGAGTTGATGGCTCCGGTCAAAATCTCTTTGGTTGAATGCAGATAATGCCTCATCCACAATGATTTTTAATGCGTAAAATTCATCGGTTAATAACATTTCTCTGTCTCCCAAAGGTCTTCTCCTGACTAAAGTTTTTTATTTTTCCCATTGAAATTTATCAAATATTCTATCGGGTGTCATGGTATTTAACCTTTTCATCTGAACAGGGGTAAACACATTTCTGAACTCGTTTATTGCCCCGCTTCTATAGTGGCTTTTTCTTTGCAGATTACTTTCGGTCATATCAAATCGTTTAATATCAATATCAAAAAAAGAAAGTATCCGGCTGTAAAATTTTTCAGGATTTTTTTTATAATCATCAAAATAAGTAAACTTGATTTTCAAGCTGGTTTTAGGATTTTCTTCAGCCGCTATCCATCCGGACAGCCATTGAAGCAGCAAAGGATAGTACTGTTCTATATGCTGATCGATTTTTTGGTCAAAGGGTTTGTTAAAATACGCTTTGCACACTATTTGCTGTTCATGAGTCATGGAAAAATAATGATCACAAAGGGGATAATCCAGAACAGGAAGAGACTTTGTATTATGCAGATTTTCAATATAGTGTATCCATGAAAGCATTGCCTGCCTTGGATCTCTTACATGAACCACTATCTTTTTGACCCCAGCTTTCTCAAGCAGGAACAAATTGATATTCTTTGCGGCAATATGGCCCTGGGCCACGCAATTTCCCTGGACAAGCCGTTTTGCTTTCTTGGGATCAACTATTTCATATTCAAGACTTTTTACATTATTTGAAATAAAAATCCTCGGCACTTCCAACCCCCTGTAAAGTGCACCCCATATGGAGAGTGTCCCGCTCTTAGGCATGGAATTAAAGAAAATACCTGGAATTCTGTCATTTTCCAGCCGGTACAAATATTTTCTTAAATCATTGATGATCGGGTTATCTATCCCAATCTTTTCTGCTTTGTGCAGGTTTTCATAGGCTTTTTTTAAATCATCTGCTTGAGCATATTGAAAACCAATCAGGGCTGAAATCTGAGAATTCTGTGGAAATAAAATTTCTGCATTTTTCAAATTCTCCTTGCCTTCGTCCGGATAGCCTTTGTGAATCTGGATTGATCCTTTCATCAGAAAGACATTAGAAATACTGTTTAAAAACCGAAGCGGTATTTGATCCATCAACTCAACACACAATTGATAGCTGCGATCGGAATTGTGGTTGTTAAATTCCAGAACTGCTTCATTTACAATTGTTTTTATCTTGTCAAGATCTGCCAGAGGCATCTGCTCTCCCCTATACCCCAACTATTAAAAAAAACGGGTGACTATCAGCTCTACTCAAAATAAATAAAAGAATGATCCCCTGTATACTTACAGACATCAAACCACCATTGCCATTCATCGGGTGTACAGAACATTTCACAGGTTACCTGCCAGTATAAAAGATTCACCTTTTCTTCCTCATTCCGATAAGATTCCACACAGATGAATTTATTTTTTTTACCCACCCTTTCAATTTCCATCAAGGCCTTATGAAAGTCCATGCAATACAGATTGTGAAGCGTTGTAATGGATACCACCAGATCAAAGCTGTTGTCTTCAAACGGCAGTTCTCTTGCATGACCCACCTGCAAATGCTCTTTTACCTCTGGTTTTGCATTTTCAATTGCATATTCTGATATATCTATTCCTGCAACTTCTATTCCAGGTAAAACCTTTGTAAAATCGTATAGGAGGAAACCTTTGCCACACCCCACATCCAGGACTTTATCCCCCGGCTTTAAGCCATAATGATCTGTCATTGCCCTGGCAATTTTTTCCCATCTGCCGTCATATGTATACCCCCCATAGCAGATCCTTCTGTCCCCATCCCAATAATCATACCCCCATTTTTTTGCTTTTTGGGCAGCTTCGATCTTTGGATAGTCATTTACCCGTTTTAAATAGTCTCTTTTTGTACTTTTGTGAACCTGTGAAATAAAATCAACATAAGCCATGATAATGTTCCTTGAAATAATCTTTTGCTTTGGTTAACTGCTGTTCTCTATAATCAATGTCAAAGGAGGCAAATCTCTTTCGATCCTTGATTAACGGATCAAAAACATTCAGAATGATACAACACCATTTTATTCTGTATAATGGCAACAAATTTTCAACATCTGCTTCCAATGACTTCTCACCCACAATCCTGCTGAACCGGTTGACAACTTTTTTCAAATACTTTTCTTTCACCTGAATTTCAGGTTGACAAAAAAAATCACAAATCATTTTCACCGGATCATCCCAGCCGGCATACTCAAAATCAATAAAAAAAATTCTTTTGTCATCTCTTTGAATCGCATTATGAAAACCAAAATCTGATGGAGAAATGATCTGGCCGGATCTTTCCAGCACAGTTTCGCTATTGCTCAATTCAACACTTTTCATGCTGTTTGTAAATGCAGGGGATAACCTTTTTGTGACAAACCCGTGTGCTTCCTTATCCAGTGCATCGCATGGGGCTAAGGCCATCAGGCGGTCAAGTCTCTTTTGAATGGATTTAACATGAATTGCCCTGCTCAAACAGGCATCTGATGCTTGACTTAATGCTTTTGCCTTTTCGGTTTTTCTAAATTGCGCCTGGTTGATGACCTCTATGAATGAAATTGCCTGTTCAATACTGTCATCGTCCAAATCAGAAGGATTTATTTTTTTACCATCAATGTACTCATGCACTGCAAAATGATTCAAGGCATCAACCCATATCAGTTTTGGAACCACTCCTGTTCCACAGCTCTGGGCATATCCTAAGAACAATGATTCATTCTTAAGCCTGTCCCAGTTTTCCTCTCTGGATATAAAATACTGTTTAAGAATAAACTGAGCTGTATCTATTTTTAATTTTAGAAGCCTGTTGTTCCCTCCTTCCTGGATCGGCTCCCAGGCCATTTCATCAAATGCGATTCCTGTTAAGGCCACCAACTTATGCAAAACTGAAATAATTTTATTGTCCATAGTCATTGTAACTTCAGAAAATTGATAATTTCATCCCATGATCCACAGCGCAACATTTCCGGATAAGTTTGAATATGCATATTTTTGGGATCAAAAAGAATTTTTTCAATTGCCGGCGGAAAACCCTTAAGGGACAGAAATTCCGGCAGATCATCAACAAAATGTGTGCACCCAAGCTTACAGATACGGTCAATTTTATTTTCTTTTGTTAATTCAAAATAGGTTTCAACTTCAAGTCTTTCATTTAATACCCATTCCCTGGCCGCCTCGTGGAGGTTATAAGGGTCACCGGAGTAAGGATAAACCGTTTTATGGCTCACGATAAAACATTCAATTTTAAATTTGCGGCAACGGTCCAAAAAGTGTCTGAAGCCGGAATAAATCGTTGCGTCACACAATCTTGTCCCATAAATATATCCCTGCAGCCAGATCCATTTTTCTTCCAGGCCTTTGTTCCGTAAAAAATCCCTGACAAACCCTTTTCCAATCGGCAGGTCTTCGGGGATCAGGCCGCAACTCACACCGGCTTTATTAAACGCTTTATCATAACAGATAATCGTATTATCAAAATCTATGCCGATTCTCATTTTTTTAAACACCCTGTTAAACCCTGTTAAACTCGTTTTATAAAACTCAAATACTGCTGGCCCCTGCCAAACCAGGAAGAAAACCGGTTGAGGTTGTTTTCAGGAAACTTATTTTTCTTTATAAATTCCACAACCCCTGATGACACTTCAATTATCGCTTCAGATGTCTGGATTGAAAAAGTATCTGTCATCAAAGACAACCTTTGCAAAATATCAACAAGCCTTTCAAGAGGTTGTTTTTTTACCCCATGGTTTTGAAGTTCAATTGAAACTGTATAAATCTGATTGCACAATTGGATCATCCGCAGACCGGCTTCAGCTTCCACGGGATCAAATAAAAACCTGTAATCCAGAAGGTTGTGGACATTTTTTAAATACAACTCTTTTGCCATTCCATTAAAGGACATATCCTGGCCGTGAATATCTTTATACCATCTCCAGTCTAACAAAAAGTGTGGGGATGACCCATAGACATCAAAGGTATCCTCAAGGCTTGTTACTGCATCTTCAACAGACAGGTACGCCCCGATAAAGGGTTGAAGAATATTATCATAGATCCAGTCTTCAACAGGTCTGGACATTCCCTTTAACGTTTTTAGATGGGATGAAAAAACCGGTTTGATTGCTGAAAGCCTGTCACGGATCTCATGGCAATTTTGCTCATGAAATATGAGACAGGAAATGATCCGTCGAAGGATTTCACTTAAATAGGAAACCGAGTCCACACAGGTGATGATTAAAAGACCTGAAGGCGCTACAAATTTGGATATGTGTTTTAAAAACGTCTGCGGTTCTTTTTGAAATGGAATGGTGCCTTCACAAATAACCATGTCAAAAAGATGATCCGTCTTGAAATGATGAATATCACTTTCAATAATCTCACAATTTGAAATATCTGAAAAATGGGAATTAAACAGTTTTTTCAAAGACTGTACGCTCTTTCTTGCCCCATCAACCATGGTATATTTTTCAGGTTGCAGTGAATTTGTATATAGCGCATTATGACCGGTACCCGGTCCGATTTCCAGGACAGTTGCACCCTTGACCAGCACCGGCGGAATACCGCAATGACGGTATAAAGCATGACGTCTTTCCCAGTGCTTTTTCAAATCGCTTATATCCTGGGAAACCGGAGAAATCTGATGAAGGTTATAAAAATCAATAAACGGTTTTTGAATTACCGGTTGTGTCATGACCTTTTCCTCTCTGTAAAAATGACAATTGAATTCATCATTTAATCCAAATTAATGTCACCAGGATTTGATGTGCCGATATACCGGCACCCATTCTGTCCAGACAACCTGTCGGCAATTTTTTTAGACCCCTGGAACGGCATGGGAACAAACACTGTTTTCTCATAGACATTCTCAGGATGCAATACAGGTATGCCGCAATAGATACGGCCGACCTTATCCTTATCCTCGTCAACACAAAAGGCAATCATTTCTTTGAATTCACTGATCAGCCATGCTGAAGCAATCCCTGCACCGAAAATGCCGATATCCCCATTTTTTCCGATACGTTCCATCTTGTTTTTAATGTCCTTAAGCCAGTTCATGCACTGATTGATATATGTTAAGATATTTTTACCCTGAACGATCTCTTCTCCAACACTCTCTGTGTCGCAAAATTTTGCAACAAGGGTTAATTCTTTGGGGATAGACTTGCTATCAGAAAAAACAACCTTGAATCCTGCCCTTTTAAGAAGCCCTACAATCCTTTCTTCTGTAAAATGTGTACAATGGTCTGCGATCAGCAAATCAAAAGGATTCTCCATTATATTCGGAAGCTCAATAATCAGTCTTCCCTCAGGACAAAGCAACTTTCGAACCTTTGCAAGATAGTTTTCAGGATCAGGGATATGTTCAAGTACATGCACCATGCTGATAAAATCATAGGTTCCCTTGATATGGGAAATCTTTCTTGAATAGTAGTGTTTAACATTTTTAATGGACTCGATGGAGACTTTATTCTTTTCATCCAGATCAAACCCGAATAATTCCCATCCCGGAAAAACCATGGAAACTGTTTCCAGCATATTCCCGTTTGCGCAGCCAATGTCTAAAAATCTTCCATTTGCTGCCATTGATATTTTTTTTTCAACTGCCTCTAAAATTGAAAGTGACCTTACTTTTACCGCTTGGTTTCCCTCATTAAAAACAACCTGTTCCTTTCCCCCTGACTGATAGTATGCGTCGTAATCACCATAAATCTCTTCAACTTCTTTTAAAAACGTTTCATCGACACATTTTTGAACTGCATGGCATTGATTGCAAACCACAAGGCATCCTGAATTTTTCCACGGTTTACAATCTGATGTAACCCTGGAAAATTCTTTATAAACTTCCATCATGGTCACATCTGAACTCTTGCAGATATGACAATTGCATTTTGGCATAGTGTTCATGATTTTACTGCCTTTTTAATGGTCTCCATCACTTCAGGTGCCGATACCCCAAAGCAGGATTCAAGCCTGGAACATTTCAATACAGTCAATTGGGAAAGCAACGCATTATCCAAAACTTCTCTGGCACTTTTTTCCACCACAAGTCTGGATGACACGCCGATTTCTTCGGCAATAACAAGGGCCGCCTCATAATATGAAACTGCCCTGTTTCCGGATATGTGCCACACCCCCCCCTTCTGCCCCCTGGCAATGTCAAACAAAACCCGGGCCACATATCCGACAGAAACTGGTGAAAAATAATAATCACCAAATGCCTCGATTTCTTTTTTTTGTTTCAATTTTTTAATCCAAATCTCAAACAAGGGGAAATTTTCTGATATCACTTTACTTAATCGAACAATGGTATGGGCTGGATTCAGGTTGATCAGTTCTTTTTCCATCAGGTTTTTCTGGTATCCATACTCTGTGACAGGTGACGTATCGGCTGATTCATCAGGGTAACAATCTTCTCCATTAAATACCAGAGAAGAGGACAGATAAACAATGGGTATGGATCTTTCATTCAAAATTCTTATAATTTTCAATGTATTATCAACATTAATTTTCCTGGTTTCTTCAGGCTTTTTCTCACATTCCAAAATTGACGTAACAGCAGCACAAAAAAAAGCGGCTTTTACTTCAGGAGGAGGTTTCCAGACTATTCTATCAGAAGCCAGATCCAGAAACCTGTTTTTTGAGGCAATTTTTCTTTTTGTTGTCCAGAAAACCGGCTTTTTTTCTTTGATGATATGATCTCTCAAGGCTCTTCCAATAAAGCTGTCCCCACCAATTATGAGATATGAATTATTTTCCTCCAAGTCAGCTCACTTCTATCTTTAAATAAAATTAACGTGTTCCGGCAGGTTTTTTAATTCATGCAGGTAACAATTCACTTCATCCATCCTGCAATTGAATTTGCAGGTTTTCAAATCCAGGGTTTTTGTCACCCATTCAAGTGATTTTTTTCTTTTTTCACCGGTCCAGATGCTTTCAAAGGTCTGGTCCATAATGGAGCCATAACTAAATTCTTGTTCCAGCAAATGTGCGGAGCATCCCCATACGTTACCGGTTGCATCGATATAGCTCCAAAACGGAAGCGCATGACATTGATTATACGATCTTTTTTTACTGTCCCATTTCTGCATGGCATTGGCCCTGAATATGACTTTAAACCCCTCAGTATTGTAACTTTTTATGATTTCCCCGATGGATTCAAATTCCTCGTAAGAAACGGCATATTCATGATCATTTCGATAATGATGGGTATAGGGTTTTATCACAAGATAATCCACACCAACATCTCTAAGGGTTCTGGTAAGGGTTTCAACTTCTGCAGCATTTTCCGGAATAAGAAGCATTTGAGCACCGATTACGCACGGAACCTTTTGTTTTTCCCTGATTTCCAATGCACTGGTAATATTTGAAATCACCGTATTAAAATCTTTTTTTGCCGTTCTGTGCACCTTTTCATATGTGGCAGGCGTCCCTGCATTCAGGCTTATTTTTATCCATTCCGTGCTGGGCAGAATTTTTTTTAAAACTGCCGGTCTCATTAAAACACCGTTTGTTGTGATTGCCACATCAATCCCTGAATTTTTTGTATGGACGATGATATCCGGCAGATCCTTGTGTAAAAATGGCTCTCCTTCTCCGGCAAACATAATGCTTTTAACCTTTAAATCACCCATCTCGGCAATCCTCTGTTTTAAAACTGCCGTATCAAGAAACCGTTTCTTGAACCCCATAAAATCCACACTGCAAAAAAGGCACCTGTGATTGCACGTCCCGCTGGGGCTTATCTCAATATAAATCGGAAAAACCAGTTTGTTGTCCAACCAGTCGGAAACTCTTTTGACGTGGTACATCAGCTTATGGCTGTCTATTCTGAATTTATCGTTCATAGGATACCCTTTTATGGTTTATGAAGATACTCGCATGGCATCTCTTTTAAAATATCAAAATGGTTTTTCACCCAGACAATGGTTTTGTCCAATCCGTTGTCCAGGGAAATGGTGCTCTTCCAGCCAAGCTCATTTTCTGATTTTACACAATTGAGCAGATATGCATCATCTTTTCCTGGGCGGTCTTCGACATTTTTCACATATTGATCAAAGGGAACACAAAGCTTTTTACAAATCAATTTAACCAGTTCTTTGATTGAAATATATTCATTGGTTGCAAAATGATAAATCTGCCCGTTTTTTTCAGACAGCATTGCACTGAATGTTCCTTCCACAACATCTTGAATGTGAACAAACGACCTGACACTTTTGCCGCCACCATGAAGTTCAATGGGTTCTTTTTTAAGAAAACACAAAACCGCTTTGGGAATAATTCTGTACAATTGCTGGCAAGGGCCATAAATATTGGCTGCCCGTGTGAACACCACCGGGAAACCATATTGCCTGAAAAAAGACATCAGGCTCATATCCACTGCTGCCTTGGATACGGCATAGGGTGTACTTGGATAATACCCGTTTGTTTCCACAATACTTCCATGGCAATTTCCATATACTTCAGGGGTGGAAACCTGAACAAACTTTTTTAGGAATAAACTGTTGATCAGTGCCTGATGCAGCTTTACAGCAGATACAAAATTGGTCATAAACCATTGGTCAGGTGCTTTCCAGCTTTGCGCCACCATTCCCTGGGCGGCAAAATTGATAATATATTCCGGTTTTATATCCTTTGTGATATCAATAATCGTGTCGATATCATGATTTAAATCATATTGAAAAAAATTAAATCTGGAGGCGGCGTATTCGCCTTCATGGTAAGGAAGAAACACAGGGTCAGGTTCAGGAGATCTGCTGATACCAAACACCTCAAACTGTCGCTGCAAAGCTTCCCTTACAAAATAGGCACCGGAAAATGAGGTGCTGCCTAAAACCAGTATTTTTTTTGTTGTCATAACTGTTTTATTCCAAAAAAATTATTCTCAATAATTCATGCTGTTGGCCATCAGGTTTGCGCTTGCTGTTGGGCGAATCTTAAGAGCCGCTGAAAATAATCCTTTTTAAAATATGGGGATTTGCTGATATCATATGACACAGATTCAAGAAACAAATTTTTAAAGGTTTTGCGCAGCATGGCTTCATTTGAATCAATAAAGGATATCACCTTTTGATCCAGCAATTCATCATGTGCTTTTAGTTCCTGGCAAAATTTGTCTGGCGGTGTCTCAATGCTCCCCTTGTTGAGAATTTGATCCGTCATTCCGTCAAGATTACTTTTAAACAGATCATCCAGCTCATTTAAAGCCTTTTCAACAGTATCGGATAAATACGGTTTTATGTTCGCTACCCGTTGATTCAGCTCATTCGAATTCCGATATTCCAGATTTTCAAGAGCAGATAAACGTTTTGTTTTTACCAGAGGGGGATGATTGATGAATGGAATCCTGTAATTCATCGCTTCGTATATTATGGCGCTGGATTCAAGCCAACTGGTTTGCCAGTTAAACAGCAATAAAAGAGACCGCTTTTCCGATATGATTTGATCTATTTGTTTTCGTTCTAAAAACCCCTTGTAATGCTGTGGGAAAATATGCTGCCAGCCTGCATCACCAAATAATTCAATTTTTCTTTCTGATTGAATACTATCGATAACCTCATATTTAATAAACTGGGTGATCGTGTATACAAATCTTTGCAGCAGGGCATTGTAATTCAATTTTTCATATT
>Ga0180009_10005201_pt1 | contig 14030 bp, 12 predicted proteins | sample OS_PC_MetaG_FD_123537 | JGI IMG/M metagenome (GOLD analysis project Ga0180009, IMG submission 123537) | Groundwater microbial communities from the Aspo Hard Rock Laboratory (HRL) deep subsurface site, Sweden - OS_PC_MetaG | ecosystem: Environmental > Aquatic > Deep subsurface > Groundwater... | reverse complement strand
TATCTGGACAGTATGATGGTACGGCCCTGTAATTTTACCTTTCATTACATTAACTATACCACAAATATCAAGAAAATTCTACTTTTTCCCCTCTTTATGTACAACATGTTTCTTACACCACTTACAATATTTTTTGTATTCTATTTTGCGCTCCACCTTTTTCTTGTTTTTTCTGGTCCAGTAGTTCGTCCTTTTGCAAGCGCTACAAATTAATTTTATTAAATTATCTTGGGACATATTAAATTATTATAAATAAAAACAACCAATTAGCAATATGTGCGCAGGGAGGGATTCGAACCCCCGTAGCCCGTCAGGGCGATAGATTTACAGTCTATAGCGATTGACCGCTCCGCCACCTGCGCTCTTGACCCGCCTCTTTTTTTTCACAATTCCCTCAACCACCAATTCATCTTTTTGTGTGTAAGCCGACACCGTATCGCCACTGGCAATTTTACCAGAAATAATAAGTTCGGCAACGGCATTAAGAATTTTTGTTTGGATAAGCCGTTTCAGCGGTCTCGCTCCATATTGCTGACTGAAGCCTTTTTGCGCCAGATATTGCAAAGCGTCGGAAGAAATTTTAAAAACAATGCCTTTAACCGAGAGGCGTTCTACCACTTCATCAACCTGAATCTTTACAATTTCTCTAAGATTATCAATAGTCAAACTGTTAAAAATAATAATTTCATCCAGTCTGTTTAAAAATTCCGGCCTAAAACGGCTTTCCAGCGCCTGATAAATTTTTTCTTTGAGCGTTTCCTGTTTTGTCTGCTCTTCCGGCTCGGCGGAAAAGCCGATTTTTGATATCTGCTTGATATATTCCGAACCGACATTTGAAGTCATAATCAAAATCGTATTTCTAAAATTCACGTGTCGGCCCTTGGAATCGGTCAAGCGACCATTATCCAAAATCTGAAGCATGATGTTAAAAACTTCCGGATGCGCCTTTTCAATTTCATCAAAAAGCACGACGGCGTAGGGTCGATGCCTAATAAGTTCAGTCAACTGGCCTCCTTCTTCATAGCCGACATAGCCGGGAGGAGAACCGATGAGTTTTGAAACGGTGTGCTTTTCCATAAATTCAGACATATCAATCCTGATAAGCGCCCTTTCGTCGTTAAACATAAATTCCGCCAGCGCCCTGGCCAATTCTGTTTTTCCAACTCCGGTCGGGCCCAAAAACATAAATGAACCTATTGGCTTTTGCATATCGGAAATACCCGCCCTAGAACGGCGAATGGCGTGAGCAATTTTGGTAATCGCTTCGTCCTGCCCAACCACCCGTCTTCCAAGTTCTTCTTCTGTTTTAAGAAGTTTTTTCGCTTCTGTTTCAAGCATTTTGGAAACCGGAATTCCGGTCCACCTGGAAACAATATCGGCAATATCCTCTTCTACGATTTCTTCTTTTAAAACGCGCCGCGAGGACTGCAATTTTTTCAATCGTGATTCCTGTTTGCGCATCTCCCCTTCAGTCTGCGGGATATTGGCATAACGAATTTCGGCTACTCTGGTCAAGTTGCCTTTTCTTTCTTCTGCGTCCGCCTCAAAACGCATTGATTCCAAGTCTGACTTCAGCCGTCTGATGAAAGAAATTGCTTCTTTTTCGTTTTTCCACCTCAGCTCCAAAGAAGAAATTTTTTCTTTCAAATCACCCACCTGCTTGCCTATCTTTTTTATTTTTGTCTTTGCATTAGAATCATTTTTTAAAGCCTCTTTTTCAATTTCAAGGTTTCTTATTTCCTTATGGGTCTTTTCCAATTCTTTTGGCATGCTGTCCAATTCCAGCCTCAAGGCAGACGCCGACTCGTCCAAAAGATCAATCGCCTTATCCGGCAAAAATCTGTCGGTAATATAGCGGCTTGAAAGATGAACTGCCGCCTGAATCGCAGGATCAGTTATGCGCACGCCATGATACAATTCATATTTTTCTTTAATGCCGCGTAAAATCGCGATTGTGTCTTCCTGCGACGGCTCTTCCACATAAACCGGCTGAAACCTTCTGGTCAGCGCCGAATCTTTCTCTATGTATTTCTGATATTCTTTCAAGGTGGTGGCGCCAACAGCGCGCAGTTCCCCTCTGGCCAAAGCTGGTTTTAACAAATTAGAAGCGTCAATCGCTCCCTCCGCCCCTCCGGCCCCAACCAAAGTATGAAGTTCGTCAATAAAAAGAATAACCCTTCCTTTGGCTCTTTCAATTTCGCGCATCACCATTTTCAGCCGTTCTTCAAATTCTCCTCTGTATTTTGTACCGGCCACCAAAGAACCGAGATCCAAAGCGATAACTTCTTTGTCTTTCAATGATTCTGGCACGTCTCCTTGGGCAATTTTCTGGCTCAAACCCTCCACGACCGCCGTTTTGCCGACTCCCGCTTCCCCGATAAGCACCGGGTTATTTTTTGTGCGGCGGGACAAAATCTGCATAATGCGCCTTATTTCCTCTTCTCTGCCAATAACAGGATCTAACTTATCTTCTCTTGCCATTTTTGTAAGATTGCGGGAATATTTTTCCAAAACTCTCAATTTTTTATCATCAATCGCGGCCTCATGAACCTTCTGGCTGCCGCTCAAAGTTTTTAAAACACTTAAAATACTGTTTGTATCAATGCGATGGCGCGCCAAAATTTCACGCGCCTTGGAAGGCGTATCGGTCAAGCCGAGAAACAAATGTTCTGTTGAAATATATTTGCCGCCCATGGAGCGCGCGGCGCGATAAGACGATTCAATCGCTTTCCCTAAATCAGAGGTCAAATAAACCTGCTGCGTCGGCATAATTGCGGTGGCGCCGCCTATTTCTTCCAATTCTTCCAAGACGGAATCAGTCAAAAAATTAATGTCTATTTCCATTTTGTCCAGAATAGACAAAACCACGCCGTCATCCTGCAAAATAAGAGCGGCCAAAAGATGCGGCGTGTCAATTTGACTTTGGCCGCGCTCCATTGCTATTTCATGAGCCCGACGAATAGCTTCCTGAGCTTTTGCCGTAAAATTGGTAAATGGTAACATAAAAGTATTCTACAAATCTTTTGGTCTTTCGTCAAGAGTAATAAAAATTTCTTCTTCCTTGTTGTCTCTTAAAATCTTTAAAGAAATTTTTTGGCCGACCCTGGAATTATCAATGAGTTCGCCCAGAACATTGCTACTGCTTACCTGCGTTCCGTTGTATTCCAAAATTATATCCCCTTCTTTAAGGCCGGATTTTTCGGCCGGACTGCCTTTCATCACCGCCGGCTCGCCATTAGAACCCTTCGCCAAAACCGCGCCATAATTCAAATTGCTTTTCATGCTATAGCGCACGCCGAGAAAAGCAAAACGAATCTCGCCGAATTCTTTTAAATCACTGATGTGCTTTTTGGCGACATTTATCGGCAAAGAAAAACCCACGTTTTCAGCAGACTGCGCCACGGCCGTATTTATGCCAATAACCTTTCCGGACAAATCCAAAAGCGGACCGCCGGAATTGCCGGGATTGATAGCGGCGTCCGTTTGAATAATTTTCTGAAGCTGTTCCGTAACCCCGGAAGGCCCGGAGGCAATAATGGTGCGGTTCAACCCGGAAATAATTCCGGCCGAAACAGTATTCTGGAATTCGCCCAAACTATTGCCGATGGCAATAACGGTCTGCCCGACTTTTATCTGGTCGGAATTGCCAAGAGGAATATAATTAAATTTTCCGCTTTCTTCCCCGTTCTTAATCGGTTCCACTTTTAAAACAGCGATATCTTTAATCGGATCTCTGGCCAAAACGACAGTCGCCAATTTCTTGCCGTCATTCATAACAATAGAATATTCCGCCTCTGTGTCGGCAACAACATGCTTGTTTGTCAAAAGATAGCCGTCTGCCGAAACAAAAAAACCGGTAGCGGTGGAAACCTGGCGCTTTTCGGTGCCATTCTGCCGATATTGCGGCACTTGAATCTGCGGTAAAATGCCGTCCTGGAAAAAATTCTTAAAAAATTCATCACCCTCAAAAGGATTAACGAAATATTGCTCAATAATAGGGAGATCTTTTGAGGCAACCACGCTGACAACGGCCGAAGAAGTGTCTTCAACCAATTTTACTATCTGATCTTCCTGAGTAATAATTAATAATTTTTCAGATTCCTGTTTTCCGCTTGAAGGCACAACTGTCTGAATGGTTTTTTCAATAACCTTATTAACGGTTTGAGTTATCGGCGAAGGCGCCTGGCTGACCAAAGTCGCTGTAACAATGCCGGTAAAAACAGAGGTGACAAAACTCACCAAAAGAACCAGTAATATAAATTGCGAACGAGTTAATTGTTCCATATTAAAATTATAAAGCTTTTTTGCTCTTTTTCCAATTCTCCGCGGTTTTCTTAAACGCCTGATCGGCCAGAACCGAGCAATGAATTTTTATCGGCGGCAATCCACCCAATTCTTTTATAATATCCTGTGGCGTAATCTTTAATGCTTCTTCAATTGTTTTTCCAGTAACCATCTCCGAAAAAACAGAAGTGGAAGCAATGGCTGAAGCGCAGCCAAAGGTACGCCATTTCAAATCTTTTATCTTTCCATTCTCTACCCTCACCCACATTTTCATCAAGTCGCCGCAAGCGGGAGAACCAACTTCTCCTTCAGCATCAAACTGCCCCGGTTCAGGATCATCAAACAAAACATTTTTGGGATTAAAAAAATGTTCTTTAACTTTTTCGCTATATTGCCAATTTACGCCATCGTTAGTCATATTGCTGAAATATTTTTTAATTTTTTAATAATGCCCGGTAAAACTTTTAAAACATAATCAATGTCCTTTTTTATAGTTTTTTTACCCAAAGTAAAACGAACCGACCCATGCGCGTATTTCGGCGGAGTTTTAATCGCCATTATGACATGTGACGGCTCCAAACTGTCCGAACTGCAGGCCGAACCAGTGGAACAAGCCACCCCTTTGGCATCAAGATACAAAACGATAGACTCGCCCTCCACTCCACAAAAAGAAATATTCACGTTATTAGGAAGGCGATTTTCCAAAGAACCGTTAAGCCGCGCGCTTGGCTCCATTTTTAAAATTCTTTCAACAAAATAATTCCTCAATTTTTCCAATCTCTTGGATTCTTTTTCTCTGTCTTTCTGGGCAAGTTCCAGCGCGGCCGCGAATCCGACGATGGCCGGCACATTTTCAGTGCCGGAGCGCAAGCCGGCTTCCTGTCCGCCACCGTATAAAATCGGCTTTAGTTTAACATTGCGTTTTTTATACAAACAGCCAATACCTTTTGGTCCGTAAATTTTTGAACCATTCAAAGTCATCAAGTCAACACCTAATTTTAAAACATTCAAGTCAAGATAAGGCGGCGCCTGCACGGCGTCGGTATGAAATAGTACCTTGCCGCCATGCTTACGAATAATTTTCGCGATTTCTGCAATCGGTTGTATAGAACCTATTTCATTATTGGCATACATAATTGAAACCAAAATTGTTTCCTTCTTTAGTGTATTTTTCAATTCTTCTAAACCAACGATGCCGTTTTTATCCACACTGATATAACTGATTTCAAAATCCCCCAAGGCCTGGCAGGGATGCAAAATAGCATGATGTTCTATTTTTGAAACAATGATATGTGGTCTGTGGGAAGGTCTGTGGGAAGTCCGACCTCCCACAGAAGAGCGGGCGAGACCAAAAACAGCCAGATTATCGCTTTCCGTGCCGCCGGCCGTAAAAATAATTTCGTCCGGTCGCGCGTTAATCACAGAGGCAACTTTCAACCGCGCTCCCGCGATCGCTTTTTTAGCCGCTCTGCCCTCTTCATAAATAGAAGACGGATTGCCGAAATTTTTTTCCCAATACGGCTCCATGGCCGCCTTTACGCGCGGGTCCATATAAGTCGTGGCGGCATGGTCCAAATATATTCTTTTCTTCATAACTATTAAGAAATTCTACAATATTTTTTGAACCAAGCATAGGCCTGGCGCCAGCCTAAAATCCCGACCATATGCCTCAAAAAGGCCAATTGATGAAACCATTGAGCTGGAATATCTTTAAGTTTAATCAGCCCCAAATCAACAAAGGCATCCATAAAACCGAGTTCCAGCACATAAATGTTTCTGTTTGGTTTATAATCCTTAATTTTTTTCTTCTTTTCTTTCGCAATAATGGCATCGGCAACATATTTGCCTTGATGAACAGCGGATTGCGCCGTAGAAGCTTTTATCACAAAAATATTTTTGTGTCCGGCAAAATCCGATTTAAACAAGCGGCTGGGAACCGTTCCGGTCGCCTGAATAAAAATATCCGCCTCTTTTTCAAAATCTTCAAAACGACTGTTGGTAAAAATTTTAACACCCATTTTATTTAAAACTTTTTCCGCGCTCTCTCTTGTCCAAGAAGAAACGGCTGGCAATATTTCCGGGCCTCTTTCAATCAATTTAAAATTAGCCCGCCCGGGGCGGGCAAGCCCGCGCGCGCATTCAAACAAACCGGCCGCCAGCCCAACCCCGGTCAAACCGGCGCCTCCGACCACTATGTTTATCTTTTCTTTTTTTGTCCTATTTTTAAAAACGTTTTCCAGCAAAAATTTTATTTTTAAAACATCTTCAAAAGACCCTAAACTTAAAAAATGATTTTTTATTTCTTTGCCTGGCGCGACGATAAGATAATCGTAGTTTACGCGCTTAATCAATCCGTTAACTTTCAAAACCGCCTGATTTGTCTTGAAAGAAATATCCTTGACTTCATTTTTTAAAATTTCAATCTTGTCTTTTTTAAAAATATCCTCAAATTTTATCGCCGCCACTGAAAATATCCGGGAGGGATCAATATTTTTTGCGGCAATAATTTTAAAAAATGACGGATAAAAAGTATGATAATTATTTTTATCAACCAAAGTTATGTCAAATTTTTTACGGGCAAAAGACGACACCAAAAAACGCTTGGCCGCCGCAATGCCGGCAAATCCCCCGCCGATTATCAATATTTTTTTCTTTTGAATCATAAATTTTTTAAACCCTTCACGCGAGTCAAAAAAGACCGGCGATGAAACGGCAATAATCCGTATTTTTTTATGGCGCGATAATGCGCCTTGGTTCCATAACCCTTGTGGCAATCAAATTTATATTTTGGATAAATCTTGTGCAGTTTCTCCATTTTTTTATCCCGACAAATTTTAGCTATTATTGAAGCGGCCGAAATAAGCGGGATTTTTTCATCGCCCTTGATAATTGTTTTTTGAACATAGTGCCGAGGGGCAGAAAGAAGTCCGTCCAGCAAAATCAAATCCGGTTTTGTTGTTTGCGACGAAGCGTCGCTTCGTTGCAGGTTACGCAACGCCCTGGCAACAGCCAAATGAGTAGCTCGCTGAATGCCAATTCTGTCTATTATTTTCGCGCCCACCATAGCCACCTTATACTCAAAATTACTTTTTAAAATTTCCAGCCATTCCCCTCTTTGTTTCGCGCTAAGTTTTTTAGAATCTTTTATATTTTTCAATAATTTCGAATTTCGAATTTCGAATTTCGAATTTACTCTAGTAGCCACAACAGCGACAGATATGGGTCCGGCCAGCGGCCCCCTGCCCGCTTCATCCACCGCGGCTATAGCATATGTTTTTTTTCTTCTCATGGCTTATTTTATAATAACATCCCAAAATAAAAATATGAACATAAAATGAAAACCGCCCTCCGAATTTTTATCAAGAAGGCGGTTTTCAATTGGGCCAAGGGAAAGGATCTTCTGCGATCCCCACCCCCAATATTTTATTCATAGGCGACGGAGTTTTTTAGGACATCCGAAGCAGAAAAACGCTTTTCTTCTTCTTTTTCTTCTTTGGAAGAGAAAAAGTAAGTGCCTATAACAGTGCCTATGGCGCACCCGAACGCGTAAAGAACAACCAATGTCCAATTGTTTATATTATTAACAATTGACTGAAGGACATAGTACCAAATCAAAACATTGATCATGGTAACTACTCCACTGGCAATAATGCGCGTGCGCATCACAAGCTTGGTCCACGTGGTTACAATAAGCATCTCTACGATGCCGATAAAAAATAAAACCATACGTTTTTCTGGCCGTAATTAAGCTGATAATTTGTTAATGATCGGGCCCAAAACAGCCCCCAAAGCCCTAAAAATAAGACTTTTTTTTAAAAAAGAGCTGTTTTTCATTAATACTTTTTTATTATACCCGAAAAACCCGTTCCGGGCAACAAACAAAAAGCCCTACCTATGGTAGAGCTTTTTATTAACGAATTGAATCGGCGAAAACCCCAATTTGAAATTTACTACCCACGTTCCAAAGCATAAAACCATTAATGCCCAGATCGCGACCAGCCCGTATTCCTTCGGCAACTTTATCTTCCGTATAAACAATCTTCGGGCCGCAAGCATAAATATTTCTCAAGGTAAAATCCTGAATCCATGGACGAATTATAACTTTTTTCCCCTTAAGAAAGCGCAGTCCGGCAGAAAGAGTGGAATAATAAGTTTTATACGGATGAGCATTTGGGTCTTGAAGACCAAACTCACCGCACTTGTAATGCGACGGATAAGCCATCGGACAAAGAACATCAAAATAATCGGCGGCATTAATTATATTTTGGCCGATACTGTTTCCTCCTCCGTAAACAAAAACTTCTCCAAAAACGTCAATACCCAATGAGACTTTGGGCGAATAAGCTTTCAGTTCTCTGTGAATTTTTTCAAAAAAATTTCTCATAACCAATGTTTTATTCATCTTGACGGGGTCAAAAATCGGAAAATAAATATCTTTCATGTTGCCGTCCGTAGGAAACCGGATGTAATCAAACTGTATTTCGTCAAAACCGGCGTCAATCGCGCGCTTGGCAATTTCAATATTATAATCCTGAGCCAAGGACGAGGCCGGGTCAAGCCAATATCTTTTCCAAGATTTTTTACCACTCCACCAAAAATCACCGGATGAAGTTTTTATCGCTACCTCGGAATGCCTTTTGGCAAAATATGTATCCTGAAAAACCACTATCCGCGCTATTGTATAGGCGTTGAGTTTCTTAAAACGCTCAACAAGATTTGCTATTAATTTCTCGTCTGGCAAATTACTGTCTTTAAAATCTATAACAATGCCGTTGGCATTAGTGGTGCTAATAATTTTTTCCAATTCCGCTATTTTTTTCTTGCTATAAATACTATTGGAACCCAAATAAACAGCACGAACCTCGTCTGAACTAGGTAATAATTTTATCTCAAAAACCCCAAATATCTCATCTAGACGCTTGAATTGATAGCCATTGGACTGAAAATAAGGAATAAGATTTTTCAAGGCCTCCACTGCAATCGGCAATTCGTGAAAAACCAAAACATGAGTATAAATGTTCCATTTTTCCTGTTTCGTAATTTGCGATTTAACTCTTTCAATAAGAATTTCCGACGACCGCTTTTTGTCGGCATCTTCATAATCCATTGTGTTTATATCAGGATTATCTAATTTCATCACCCGATATCCTTGCCCCAAAATAATCTTTTCAATTTCCGGCGCTATCTCCCAAAACGGCGGTCTGAAAAAACGCGGTCTTCGGCCAATAGCTTGAAAAATCGCATCAGAGGCTTTCATTAAATTTTTTTCAACCGCAGTGGCGCCTTTCTGTTTAAATAATTTCTTAAAATTTTCATGCCCCCAACCGTGATTTTCAATTTCATGCCCGCCATCGTACACTTTTTTAACAAACGTTTTGTTCGCCGAAACTTCCGCGCCTATCATAAAAAAATTTGCCAAAACAGCATACTTCTCCAAAAGAGGTAGCAGGTCTTTCAAAACTTCCGGCCTTGGTCCATCATCAAAAGTCAAAACTATAATTTTTTCAGCCGAAAAAGCATTAAAAGACACAAAAAAAAACCAAAACAAAAACAATTAAAAACCATGTTTTTTTCACTTCGTCCTCCTAATTTGTCAAAGATTCTTAATTCTTTTTCTTTTTTAAATTAACATTAACAATAAAATAATTCAAATACAAAAAAAAGCCACCCCCGTTGCCGAGAGCGGCTTATATCGTTTTATTTTTATTTTTTTGTTTTAACTTTTTTAATATCGCATGGTTGACCGCACTTCGTACAAACATTATAAACCGTGCATATTTCATCACTCCCAATAAAATCCGGAGTCCCGCCTAATTTTACTTTTGCATTACAACATTTTGAAAGCTGATTATCTTTTTTCATTTTTCAAATATCCCCTTCTACAATCAACTTGGCGCCGGTTAGGGCTTGGACTTCCTCCAGAGTTTTACCTGGAGCCAGCTCTTTAAGAACTAAACCTTTATCAGTCGGCTCCATCACCGCCAACTCAGTGATAATCAAATCCACAACCCCTTTGGCTGTCAAAGGCAAAAAACACCTTTCAACAATTTTTGGTTGGCCTTTATTTGTGGTATGTTCTGTAACTACAATAACCCTCTTCGCGCCAACCGCCAACTCCATGCCGCCGCCAACTCCAGGCATTCTTTTGCTTGGTATCGTCCAATTAGCCAAATTACCATGTTGATCAACTTCTAACGCACCCAGAATCGTAAGATCCACATGGCCACCGCGAATCATAACAAAAGACATGGCGCTGTCAAAAAAAGCTCCGCCCGGCATTACTGTCACCGAATTACCACCGGCATCAACGATATCGGAATCTTCTTCTCCGGGAGCCGGCGCCGGTCCCACGCCCAAAATACCGTTTTCCGCTTGAAGCCTGACTGAAATTCCTGAAGGAATATAATTTGCCACCATTGTGGGAATGCCGATTCCCAAATTAACAATATCGCCATCTTTCAATTCTTGAGCCGCCCTTTTGGCGATGGCGATTCTTTTATCATCTACAACTCCGCCAACTTTTTTTTCTTTAAACAGCCACGGCCTTATTTTTTTACCAGAACTTTGAACCAAAATCTTCGCGAACCCAGATGGCAACATAACATCATTGGGATTAATCTCCCCTACTTCAACAATATTTTCCGCTTCAACAATGACAACCTCGGCCGCAGTGGCCACAACGGGATTAAAATTTCTGGCCGTTCCCCTGAAAACTAAATTTCCCCACTTGTCAGCTTTCCAGGCCTTAACAAAAGCAAACTTGGGTTTGGGATAAAAAGCTTTTTCTAAAATGTATGTTCTTTTATTTATCATCCTTCTTTCTTTTCCTTTTTCAAAAATGGTACCCACGCCGGTCGGCGTAAAAAAAGCGCCAATGCCGGCTCCGGTAGCCCTTAATTTTTCAATCAAGGTTCCCTGTGAAATTAACTCAACTTTTAATTTTCCGATGGCCGCCAATCTTTCTGCTTCAGCGTTAGTGCCGACATAAGAGCAAGTCAACTCTGAAATCTGTTCATTTTTTATCAGCAAACCGGTACCAACTCCTTCAATCCCAGCATCATTTGTTATAATATTCAGATTTTTTGTGCCCTGATGAGCCAAAGCATTAACCAAATCAAGGGCTAAACCAACGCTGTAAAAAGTCGCTACAACGACCGTGTCTCCATCTTTAATCAAACTTACCGCCTCTTCAGCCTTCATTGTCCTAACTTTCGCCATTTTCTATACCTCCGTTTTTCAATGAGCAATATTATTAACTCAATCAAAACATAACGCAAAAATTACTGATCCGTCAAACCATATTAAAACCAAGCGACGACAAACTTTCTTCCAATTTTTTGGCATCATGACGAGCTTCCCATTCAATTTTGCTCGCCTTTTCATGGGCATCGTCATAAGAAAGCCCCTCGGCCATTTGTAAACGTTCATAAAGTTCGTGCAAAACAACATATAGCAAATCTTCTCTAACAACATCGTCGTCTATCCAAACTTCATTTTGAGAAACAAAATCGCAAACAAGATCGTGCCCGCCCGCGGTAAAATCAAGAAAAAAAAGATCACGCACCAGTTCGCCGCGCACAACCCAAATTTTAATCGCGCCTGCGCCGGTCCCTAATAATTTTTTATGGATTTTTTCAATAACTTCTTTTTTGTGTTTTCTGACAGACGATATCCTTTTGAATAATTTTGATTTTTCCCTTTCCGCTCTCTCTGTTTTGTCCGCGGCTTTTACCGCCTTATCGTGGCTTTTGCCGGCCAACTGCATTTTATGCATTATTAGCATACTATCAATAAAATATTTTCTTTCGCCGGGCGCGGCTTCGCGATCTATCCAAAATTCATTTTGCGGAATTATTTTAAAACGAAAATGGTGGCCAAAATTAGTAAATTCTTCGTCCAAATCCCACCTGATTTTAACGCCATCCACCAGCCAAACGGCAATTTTCCCTTTTTGGCCTATTTTTTTTATATAAAAATCTTTAGGCATATTTGCGCCTTTTGCCGGCCTTTTTTGCCAACATTTCACGCTTAATCGCCAGTCGTTTTTTGGTCTTTTTTGAATGAGAAGTTTTTCTTTTTCCCACTCCCGTGCTTCTTTTTGCCATAGGTAATAATTATACACTATTTTGCACTAAAAAACCACCGTTTTTTACACGATGGTTTTTTAGTAAAACTAAAGTCTTAAGCGCGCGCGACTTTCTTGGCGGCTGGACCCTTTTCGGTCTGCTCAACCTCAAAATTAACGGCATCGCCTATCTTCAATTCATCAAATGTTACGCCGCTCAAATCTTTTGCGTGAAAGAAAAGATCTTTTTCCTCGCCTTCGCGAGCAATAAATCCAAATTCTCTGTCTGTAACAAGAGTCTTGATAGTTCCTGTCATGTTTTTCTATTAAATTGCTAAGACCATCTAGAAATGCGACCTCATCTCTGACTTTGTTTATATTAACATATTGACATATTTTGTCAATGGTAAACTAGTTTGAAGGATTATTTTCAATCCGCTGTTTAATTTCCTGGGCATTGTTTTTTACCTGCTGATTAACACCTTGGATAGCCTGCGTCTTTTCCTGAATCAACTGTTTAAGCTCGTCGGTTACCTTGATCTTATTGGTCGCTTTCGCGTCGCCGGTCGCTCCCGCATTATTCTCTTTGGCTTGATTAATAATTTCGTCTCGCTGTTGTTTAAATTCCCGCCGCACTTGCTGAAGCTGCTGCTGCCTGTCTTGTCTCATGGTCTCAAACTCCGTTTTGGCCTGTTCGTTTCCAGTCTTAATTTGATCTAATAAATCTTTTTGTTCGACTCGAAATTCTTGCCGTTCCTGCACTCGAACCTCAACTCGCGCCGCCACTTCAGAAACTTTGTCTTTCACTTCCTGAGGAACTTTTGGGTTATTTTGCAGATTCTGCAAAAAATTCTCCTGCCGCACCTCAACCTGTCCTCGGAATTGCTGGAATTGCTCTAACTTTTCCGGCGGCAATTTATCTTCCAGTTTATCTAAAACAAGTGTTTGATTAATCTGATGCCTGACGATATTTTTCAATAAATTTTTCGCATTTGGGTCAGTACTGTTAACTAAATCGTCTTTCTTGTTTTCAATCTTCTGCATATATTCATTGGCCTTGACCAACATTTGCTGAGCCTTGTCCTGAACCTTGGGGTCGGTACTATTTTGAGTGATATATTCCGCCAATTTCACTTTTTCTTCAGCAAAAACTAATTGCTTTTCTGCCTTTTTGACCGGATTAAAAGTAAGCGCCACCGAAATCTGTTCGCCCAAATTTCTCCACCACAAACCAAAAGACGAAGGCACGCTTTTCGGCTCCGCAACCTGAACCCCTTCTAGCGCTTCTGGCTCATCGGACAAAACAGCGCCTTCCATTACCAATGCCCGATCGGCTTCCGTAGTCACAGTCATCGCCTCGGTTGACGAAGTCACGTTTTCTTGCGCCCGGGCAACCGGAAACACAAAAACCAAGAATCCAAAAATAATAAAACTTATTAATAAAATTTTGTGTGCTTGCATTGTATATAATAATTATATTTATAATATTTTTGACCTTTATTATTTATTAAGTATATCATGCCGCATTACACCTAACAATCAGCGAATTCGCACTTGAGTCCGGTACGACTATTAATTCAGGGATTCCCCCAATGTTCGAAGTTCAACTTCGAACATCTATTTTGCGGGTAGGACTCCCGCCCGCATCGCCTAAACGGCTCAGCAAACTTATTTATAATCT
>Ga0180009_10005200_pt1 | contig 14033 bp, 13 predicted proteins | sample OS_PC_MetaG_FD_123537 | JGI IMG/M metagenome (GOLD analysis project Ga0180009, IMG submission 123537) | Groundwater microbial communities from the Aspo Hard Rock Laboratory (HRL) deep subsurface site, Sweden - OS_PC_MetaG | ecosystem: Environmental > Aquatic > Deep subsurface > Groundwater... | reverse complement strand
TTAGTAACTATTCAGCGCATGCGGTAGGTTGGTGTCAGGCATTGATTTCTAAGGACGCGTGAATACATCCCTGTAAGCTCTGACTGCAACGTCCTGTTGCAGACAGCCTTATAAATCAATGCCCGACACCTTCTCATACATGAATTATGCTAAATAATTACGATTTTTAGTGCATTTTTATTTTGGCATGGGCACTGCGTCGAAATAAATTGGAAAGTGTCAACATTGCGGTTCTAAAATAACCGTGGATCGCGACCTGATGCATTTTATAAAGCGACAGATAAACGATGCGGGCGATAAAGCCGCCGATCGTGACTGAACCCATCAGGTTGCCCATCAAATTGCCGACGGTAGAATATTTGCCCAACGAAACTAGCGAACCGTAGTCGTGATATACAAATTTGACTGGGTCTTTGCCTTGCAAGTGATTGACGATGGATTTCGCTACCGTCGAGGCTTGTTGATGAGCGGCCTGAGCGCGCGGAGGAACGTTTTGTTCATGCCCCGGCCAAGAAGAGGCTGCGCAATCGCCGATCGCGAAAATACTGGGGTCGACCGTTTGCAGAACGTCATTGACGACCAATTGATTGATTCGGTTAGTTTCCAAGCCGTCGATTTGTTGTAGCCAGTCCGGTGCCTTGATACCGGCCGCCCAGACTTTGAGGTCGGCTGGAATGAATTCCCCGTCGTGAGTCGTGATGCCGTCTTTCGAGACTTCGGTGACCCGCCGTCCAAGCTTTAGGTCGATATTGAGCTTGACCAATTGTTGTTGCGTCGCGTGTGCCAGCTTAGTCGGTAGGGCAGGTAATAATTGCGTGGCCGCTTCGATAATCGTAATTTTTACATCGCCGGCTTGGTCGAGTCCATAGACATTCAATAGATGCGTCACTTCGTGCAGTTCTGCTGATAATTCTACGCCGGTTGCGCCGGCGCCAACAATCGCGATCGATAACGGTTTGTCCTTGCTGCCGCCTTTACTGACATGGCGTTTGATATAAGTTTCGACCAGTTGCTTTTGAAATTTGAAGGCCTGCGAGGTTGTGTCGAGAAACATGCAGTGTTCGGCCACCCCTTGATATTGAAAGTATTGCTGATGCTGCCGACGGCCATGACTAGGGTGTCGTATTTGAATGTGCGTTCGGGTATCAGTTCTTCGCCGCTATCGCTGTAAGTCGGGCTCAAATAGACTTCTTTTTTTTCGCGTCTCAAACCGGCCATTTTGCCGAGGCGGAAACGGAAATGACTGCGATAGGCTTGCGCCAGATAATCGACTTGCTCGGTTTCATCCAGGGTGCCGGCCGCGACCTCATGCAATAAAGGTTTCCAAATATGAGTCGAGGAGGCATCGATGAGGTTGATTTCAGCCAAACCCGCTTTGCCTAATTTATTACCTAGTGTCGTTGCCAGCTCCAGTCCGGCCGCGCCGCCGCCGACAATCAGAATTTTATGCTTTTCGTTGTTGCTCTCGCTCATGCATCCCCCAGCTTATTTTCCGCTTACTGCGGTTATTGTTTTTTTGTGCAACGTATTATAACGAATCAACTCGAAAGTGGACGATTTATAAAAAAAATCCCTACCTCATTATGTTGGGGTATTAATAAAACCGATGAGATGCTGATGACGAATTCCCATGTTTATTTTAAGGAATGCTAGTATTAAGCCCTGATCGGCTAATTCTTGGATGTGTAAAGAGACGTTATTTTGGATTTGAAGCCGCAAGAACATTTATTCTGGATATCGGATCAGCGATATTTTAAGGCTATGTATGCGGTAATTAGTTGGAAACACCTACCAATACCGGAAGTACTTATAAATCCAAAGTGAATTGTAGGGTACGCTGCGCGTACCTACAGTCTTCAAGTTTCGAAATTGGTGTAGTATTAATTTCAACTATTAACGCGAACATAGTCCCTTTTAAAGGGCGTTTTTTCGGGAAATTAGTATTGGAAATCGGGTTTATAGTAAAGAAATTCTTATGAAAATATTGGTAATAGACGATAGTAAAGCCATTCGAATGCTGGTTGCGGAGTGTGTCAAGGAGCTTGGACATCATGTGATTCATGCCGAAAACGGAGCGGAGGGGCTTGAATTTATTCGATCGAACGATGTCGATTTGGTCATGATGGATATTGAAATGCCCGGTTTGAACGGATTCGAGACGACACAAGCGATCCGGTCTTTGAAAGGCGACGATTGGTTTCCGATTATTTTTTTAACGATCAAAACCGATGACGACTCCTATGCCGCATGTATCAGGGCCGGTGGCGATGCGTATCTGGCCAAGCCGATTAGCCCGAAACGTCTAGAAATGCAAATCGTTGCTATGGAACGCATTTATGAAATGCGGCGAAAACTGCATGCCGTACAACGGGATTTGATGCATGCCAATGAGGCGCTCAGTTTTGCATCGCTACACGATCAACTGACCGGTATCGCGAATCGACGCAATTTCGATACTACACTGTTAAGAGAATTTAATCATGCCAGACGTGACAAGCACCCGCTATCGTTGCTGATGTGCGATATCGATTATTTTAAAGTTTATAACGATCGGTATGGGCATATGGCGGGCGATGACTGCTTGAAAAAAATCGCAGAGGCCATCGCTTCGGTGCCTCAGCGAGCGACCGATTTGGCTTGCCGTTACGGCGGCGAGGAATTTGCTGTGATCATGCCGAATACGGACTGGCAAGGAAGCAGGGATTTAGCCGAAAAAATTAGGTTGGCCGTGTCCGCTCGGAAAATTCCTCACGAAGGGTCTAAAGTCGATAGTTATGTTTCGCTGAGTTTGGGTCTTGCAACCTACAACGGTCAGTTCAAGACTATCGATGAATTGATGAAGGCCTCCGACGATGCGCTCTATCGAGCGAAGGAAAAAGGCCGAAACCGGCTCGAGAGTGCCTGAGCATTCATTACTCCCTTTTGATCGAAAAACCGTCTAAGAATAAAAGGTATGGGATGTGTCTATCGAGGACCGCCGTTCACCTAGCACCTAAATTCCATAGGTCTTTGGCAATGATTCAAAATTATGGCTTATTTAGGTGCTGGATTTAGGTGCTGGGTGAACCCATCCATGGGGGCTTGACGGCAGCAATCGAACGCCAAGGATGGCGTGAATGCAGATTTTGCATGGAGCAAAAATCTGCCCTGCCGCCGACACCTGTCAATCGAGCCATCGAATCCCCTCCCAGAAGTTGTCGAAGTTATTTCATGCTCGTTCCTTAGCCATTTTTTGCGTATAAAGGGAGTAGACCTGGATGTGTCGAATAAAACGATTTAAACGGATGTTTTTATCGGAATTTAGTAATTATTATGTATTTAGCGAAAGATTTCATTGAGACTGCTGAAGGGCTGGTTTTTGCCGTAGTGGAACACGGCATCGAGCGGGGCAGGGTGTTATGTTTTTTACGTTATCGGCGAACCGCAGACGGCTGGCAAAAGCAATCCACCCGGCAAGCGGACAACTTATTGAGTCGAGATCATCCTGAATATCTGTATTATTGCCCGATGCGGGATGTTCGTGTTCATGCCGTTCCTGAAGAGCGAGTGATTAAGCATTATCAGCCACGACAACGCTTGAGCGAGCTATTATCGGCGACATGGCTCGACCCGGTCGAACAAGATTTGCTTCGATTATCGAATCTGTATCAGAGTCGGGGTGTGGATGTTAAACAAATAGGCGTGACCGGTTCTTTGTTGATTGGCGCTCAAGGTAAGTTATCCGATATCGATTTGGTTTTTTATGACCGGAATCAGTTTCATCAAGCCAGATCGATTAACCGCGAGTTGATTCAAGCCGGCTTTCTGCATGAGCTCGACCTGAGGCATTGGCAAGAGAGTTTTCGTCGCCGGGATTGTCATATCGATTTCGACGATTATGTTTGGCATGAACAGCGCAAATTCAATAAGGCTTTGGTCAATGACCGTAAATTCGATTTGAATTTCATCGATCCGGAGTCGGTCGCTACTGAAACTTACCGTAAATGCGGCGAAATCTTATTGCGTTGCGTCGTGATAGACGATAGCCGAGCTTTCGATTATCCGGCGCTGTTTAAATGCAATGATCCTAATATCGATGAGATTGCTGTTTTTACCGCGACTTATACCGGTCAAGCGCAAAATGGAGAAGAAATCGAGGTTTGCGGTTTGTTGGAAGAGTCACAGGGCGGTTTGAAGCGTATTATCGTCGGTTCGAGCCGCGAGGCGGAAGGGGAGTATATAAAGGTTTTAGGGGAAAGGTGAATGGTGAAAGGCGAAAGGGGGTGAATGGAGGCCTTTGTGGGAGCGATCCCCAGATCGTCCATCACCTAACGCTAGGTGAGGGAGAGTCGGTAAGCTAGAGTAACAATAAACGGTATCGAAGTCGCATTGGCCAAGATTCCTCGTTCCCACCGCTCCAGTGTGGGAATGCATACTTAAGCGGAAAGATGAAAGATGAAAGATGAAAGATGAAAGATGAAAGGTGAAAAGTGAATGGTAGGGACGGATTTTTTGCTGGAGGCGTTGACGGCTGTCTAGGGGTTGTATTCGATCTGGATGGCTTGGTGTTGGATACCGAAACCACCTATTTCATGGCGTGGCGTCAGGCTGCCGCGCTCATGGGGTATCAGTTGCCGAGTGCCTTCTGCCTATCTTTATCGGGACTTCATTATCGCGATGTCGAGATACGCTTGCTTGAGTTTTGCGGAAACGCTTTCAATCTTCAGGAATTTAATCGTCTGGGCGGTGTGTGTTGGTATCGCATCGTCGAAAAGCAAGGCATCGACATAAAAAAGGGTTTTTGGACATTTCTTAAATTATTGCAGGAATCCGACATACCCTATGGTCTTGCCACCAACAGTCGTTTGAATAATGCACTCGAGTGTCTCGATTTTGCCGGCCTCGGCAATGTTTTCGAGACGATTGTCGCTCGCGATCATGTCGAGCGAGGCAAGCCGGCGCCCGATATTTTCTTGAACGCGGCCGAACGTTTGTCGATTCCTATTTCTCGTTGTTTAGCATTGGAAGATTCCACCGCCGGTGTGATGGCGGCGTCCGCGTCCGGTGCTTTTACCGTCTATGTTCCGTCGGTATTGCCGGCCGACCCTTATGCCGGCGAGTTATGTCATTTGCAATGCCGCGATTTGGGCCAGGTCGCGGCTTTATGGGCGGCGCGGGACTTGTAAAACTGCTTGACGCTAACGTTTCCTTCGCGTTTACTTGCCGCTAATATCCGTACGATTCATACCAAATTAATAAAAATAAATAAGAGGAAGCCATGAAACCATTAAGTGAAGAAGAACGTGAAAAAATCCTGAACAGCCCGCCTGTCGGCACTTGGGCTTTGATGATTACCGTTGGCGTGGGCATGGTTGTCGCATGGCTGTTCCTGTACTACGGGGTATTCTTGCCGCGCGGCGCGATCAATTAGTGGTGATTTTATGCATATAGATCCTCTTGAAAAAAAATGGGCCTATGCGGCGGTCGGCATCGCCGGTCTTTTTGTCGGTATTATCTTGATCGATGCATTATTTCACGGCATTAATGCCCCGAGCAATGTCGAGACTATCGATTCAGCCAGTCTACATTTGAGCGAGGAATTCGACGAAGATAATTTGGGTGTGCAAGTCGACGAAAGCGGCACTATAACCATTCGAATGGTTGCCGGGCGTTACGGTTTTTATCCGAAACACATTACCGTGCCGGCAGATACTTCTTTGACATTTCGTTGGGTCAGCATGGACGTTCTCCATGGCGTGCATATGCCGATGACGAATATGAGTACGATGATCGTACCGGGGTATGTCGCGCAAGTAACGACAACCTTGCCGAAACCCGGCGAATATCCGCTGCTATGTAATGAATATTGCGGCATAGGGCACGACCATATGTGGAGCAATGTTTCGGTCGTCGCTAAAGAACATTGGACCGCGCCGGGAAAAGCCCCTTCAAAAGGAGGACAAGACAATGATTGATGTGGTCACCAAAAAACTGGCGTTCTGCCATCTGTGGGTCGCCTTCGGCGCGTTTCTTTTGGCCTGTTTCATGGGCGAGTATCAAGTCTTGGAAAGGAGCGGTTTCATTCCGGCAATCGAATCGCCTTCGGTGTATTTTGCATCGGTCAGTACGCACGGCGTATTAATGGCTTTTGTATTGACGACGTTTTTCATCATGGGCTTCGGCTATGTCGTTGCGACGACTAGTCTGAAGCAGCCGATTTGGAATCCTCAATGGGCCTGGGCCGGATTCGGAATATCGTCGTTCGGCACTGTGCTGGCGGCAATACCTCTATTGACCGGTAAAGCCTCGGTTTTGTACACGTTTTATCCGCCGATTATCGGGCATTGGATGTTCTATGTCGGCGCGACATTGTTGATTGTCGGTTCCTGGCTGTGGTGCGTCATCATGATCATGATGATGCGCGAATGGAAGCAAGCTAATCCCGGCGCGCCGGTGCCGCTCGCGATGTTTGCAACCGCCGGCAATGCGCTTTTGTGGCTTTGGACTAGTGCCGGTGTGGCGCTGGAAGTGCTCTTTCAATTGATTCCGATGGCACTCGGCTGGATGGATACGCTCGATCCGGGCCTGGCGCGCACTTTGTTTGCATGGACCTTGCATCCGATCGTCTATTTCTGGTTGATCCCCGCTTATACGGCATTTTATGTCTTGGTTCCGAAGCAGGCGGGCGGTTATTTGTTCAGCGATGAAATTGCCCGCGCCGCCTTCGTGGTCTTGATAGTCTTTGCGTTGCCGATCGGTTTTCATCATTTATATATGGATCCCGAGCAAGCTAAAGGATGGAAATTGCTGCATGGCGTCGGGACTTTCGTTGTTTCGCTTCCGACCTTCATTACCGGTTTTAGCGTGATTGCATCGCTCGAAATCGCCGGCAGGTTGCGCGGCGGCAAGGGATTGTTCGGTTGGATCGGTTCGCTGCCCTGGCGTAATCCGATGGTGCTGTCGGTTATTCTGGCTTTGTTAATGCTGATTCTCGGCGGCTTCGGCGGCCTAGTCAACGCCAGTTATGCGATGAATGCAATGATCCATAACACGGCTTGGGTGCCGGGGCATTTTCATTTGATCTTCGCCGGTACCACCGTGATCATGTATTTTGCGATCGCTTATTATCTTTGGCCGATCATGGCCGGTAAGCCGCTTTTTTCCAAAGATATGGCGCTGGTGCAATTGTGGACTTGGTTTATCGGCATGACGATTCTAACCACGCCTTGGCATGTGCTGGGTTTATTGGGGCAGCCTCGGCGAATTTCCGGTGTCGAATATAACTCGCTGTTGACGCTGGCCTGGGATCCTTATGAGCTGGCGATGATCTTCGGCGGTTTGGTGATGCTCGGTTCCGCGTGTTTGTTTGTTTACAATTTAGCGATGACGCATCGTTCGCAAGAAGTATTCGAAGGCGAAATCGAATACGCCGAGCCGATTCATCCGGTTACCGATCTGCCTGAATACCTGAACGATTTTACGCTATGGAATAAAGTCATCGCCGGTTTGATGGCGCTGAGTTTCGGCGTACCGATTCTACAATTCTTTTTTATGAAAACATTCGGCTCAAGCGCATGGGGATTTTGAACATGAATAAAATGGTTGTCGCGGCCCTTTCGGGTCTTCTTGTTTCGACTGCCGCCCAGGCCGAGCCGGCGTCAAAAGTCGCCTGGACGGCCGAGCAGTTGAACTTCGTTAAAAAAGGCAACGCCGCCAAAGGCAAGGAATTATCCGCGACCTGTACGGGTTGTCATGGAGAGCAAGGCGTGAGTCAGGTGCCGAATTATCCGTCATTAGCGGGACAGTTGGCGACGTATACTTATAAACAGTTACAGGATTATAAAACCGGCCATCGAAAGCATGAGCTGATGGGGTCGATGGTGACCGGGTTGAGCAATCAGGATATGGCCGATCTTGCCGTCTGGTTTAGTACGTTACCTACCCCTAAACCTCAGGGGGGGCGCCAATCGTTGGCTAAAGCCGAGGTTTTAGTCAAGAAAGGCGACGGCAAACGGACTCTGCCGCCTTGTGCGGTGTGTCATGGGGCCGAAGGTAAGGGAGAAAAAATGGATATTCCGGCGTTAGCCGGTCAACAAGCCGACTATTTCGCGCAGACCCTTGAAGCCTACCAAAAAGACGAGCGGCGTAACGATATTTTCGGTCGTATGAGAATTCTCAGTAAGCAATTGACTGCCGAGGAAATCAAGGAACTAGCTCAATATTACCAGGCAAAATAAATACCGGGCGCTTCTTCGGCGCCCAAAATTCAATATTCTCTAAGAGTATTACGGAGGATACAGACATATTCGGCAAGGATGCCGGCAGCAGGAAGCTGTGGGTATCCAGTTCAAGCGCGCCACCACATCGCTTTTTGATCCCTAAGTTGGGGGAATTTTATCCTCTTGTTTCCCTTATTTGAATTGCGCCAACGCTAAATAGGCTACCGCGATGGCCGGTGCGCAATCGGCGGCGGACATTGGCGAGGAAACTAAGGACTGTTCGAATAAATCGTTGAAATCCAGATAGGGGTGCCCTAAGTTGGCGGCTAGTTGTTTGACCAAAAAGCGGCCGACGCCGGCGCCGACAAACGGTTTATCTGAAGGTAAACGAATTCTGGATATTTGCCTTTCGCAGCTCATTTGTATTTTGTGCAATTGTTGGTTGCGGAGATAAAGCGCGAAATGGCGCCAGCATTCCGGCAGCTCGTGTTCGACTTCATGCCCGATCATGCGTGACAAACGCCTGGCGCTGGCCGTAACGGTTTTTTCGCCGCCATCGGCGGTATCGTTTTGATCATGGGCTTCGTCCAGTTCGCCGGTTATACGGTAAACATCGGCCATCGTCGCGAAATACTCGGCCATTAATCCGATTTTGACGCCTTTGAATAAGGCTGTTTGTGCGATAGCCATTACCGGCGTGCGCACGACGCCGGTATAAATTAATTCTTCGGAAATAAGTCGCTTATAATCGGTAAAACCTTTGGCATTAATTTTTCCGTTTGCCATCGCAATGACATCGGTTGTGGTGCTGCCGATATCGATAAATAACCCGCTGTCGATGTTGCGTGCGGCAAACGATGCGCTAGCCAACCAGTTCGCCGACGCGATGCTTTCGCTATGCTCGGGCAGTACCGAACCAGCTCGAATGAATCCGGACAAACCGGAATAAATCCACAGCGAATCGCCCGGAAAGTAAACCGACATGGCTTCGACGATGCGTTGCACGCCTTGTTCTCGACTCTCGAAATGATCGACTAATTCCCCCGTCATCGTAATCGCATGCCGGTATCGGCCTTCCGGCAGTTCGGCGGTAACGGCTTGTACGGCTTGTTGCAATTGCTCGATGCCTTGCCATAACGCGCAGGGGCGTTGAACGATTGCCAGTGCTTCGCCCAATTCGTTGATCAGCGCCGCTTTTAAATGGGCGCCGCCGATATCCCATCCGATAATGTTAGTTTGCATAGGTTTCGTCTCCGTCGATGAGTAGATTAATGCTTCGATTGATGATGGGGGGAACGTTTGGTTGGTTTTGCGGCATTCGCAAAACCTCTGCCGCGACATTGACTCCCAAGGCCTCTCGTATCCCCGCGTAAGACGTCGTCAAACGCGGATTGATTTCCAATACCGCAATGTATTTAGGTGTTTCGATGATATCGATTCCGGCATAACCGGATAAGCCCGGCAAAGCATGCGCGACACGGTCGACCAGGGCTTGATAGTTTTCATTGACGCCGGGTTCGTTGACTCGGCAAGCGTTCAACTTAAATCGGCAGTCCTTGATTTCAATTCGTTGGATATTATGGCACAACAGCCATCCCTTGCCATGGTTGAATAAACAACTCAAGCTAGCCGGCGTTCCGTCGATGTAAGGCTGGACAATGTAGGGTGTTTCACCGAGTTGAGACTTCACGAGCGCCCAATCCTCGGCGTCATCGACTCGGAATGTTCGTTCGCAGCCCATGCCGTCGATCGGTTTGATGACGTGTCGTCCGATCGGTTGGAATTCGTGCGCAATGAAAGGTTCCGATGGTACGGTTTCGATTTGTTCTTGTATCAGATGACGAAATGTTTCGAGCTTATTCGAAGTGATGGCGACGGCTTCGGACGAAGAGGACAGTAGTCTTTTTCCAAGTTGTTCGATCATGCGGGTCAAATCGAACAGAATATTGTTCATTTCGGGAGCTACCGGCCAAACCGCATCACAACGCTCGACTTGTTTTTGAAATATTTCGAGTACCGATTGATGCTCATCAATCGTCACAATTTCGATTGCTCCGGCATATTCCGAAATTTCGTCGGCAAACCGGATATCGAGCATTACACTCAACTTGATATCGGCTATTTCCGATAAATCCTGCAATAAAGCCTTCAGCATCAACAAGCCTTCCGCGGCGAGCGTATCGGGAATGCATTCACGGCTAAAGCCGCCGCCGGTAACATATTCAAAAACGAGTATTTTCATTGCACACAGTATAATACATACTATTTCTTAAAAATGCAGAGGGTTGTTTTCGTAACATGCAAATCATTCCGGTCCTTGATCTCAAAGACCATTATGTCGTTCATGCCGTCAAAGGTAATCGGGTCGAATATGTGCCGGTTCGTTCCTCATTATGCAAAGAGCCGGATATCGATCGCGTCATTGATGCCTTTTTGTCGCTATACGATTTTAAGATGTTTTATATCGCCGATCTGAATGCTATTACCGCTTGCGAATCGGTTCATCAAAGCCTTTTACTCGATGTATTCAGCCGCTATCCGGATAGGCAGTTTTGGGTCGACTCGGGAAGTCATTCGGTCCAGCGCTATTACCAAGGGTTTACGAATTATTTACCGGTTATCGGCTCCGAATCGTTGAACGATGACGATGTCGAGCATATCGAGCGATTGCCGGAAGACTTTGTGCTTTCGCTCGATTATTCGGCAAACGGCCGGCTCGGCTCGTCGTTGATTTTTGACAATCCTAAGTTATGGCCGAACGCTATTATTATCATGACGCTAGCGCAAGTCGGTAGCGAGCTCGGTCCGGATTTCGCAAAGCTGAGCTATTATTGCCGGGAGTTTCCTGAGAAACGAATTATCGCCGCAGGCGGTATCCGGCATAAACAAGATCTATTCGAACTGCAAAAGATCGGCGTGAACGATGTCTTGATAGCCAGCGCTTTACATTCCGGCGCTTTGTCGGAGAGCGACATTAAACAGATCTTCGAAAATTAATTGAAATAAGTTGTTTCATACGTATCAAGTGGATATAACGCCATTCACTATTATCTATTCACCATTTACCATTAAACGCTCACCATCCCTCCGTGGCTGCAAAATCAATCGATGCTCGGTTTTTCCTGCCTGGAGTGGTATCGGTAAACCTTCGACCCAATAGGCTTGTTGATCGCGATAGTGGGGCGATAAAGGATGGCTCGATTGCCCGCCCGGCATGTGCAGTATTCCTTCATCGACATGACGCGGAGAAACCACAAGCCTTTCGCTGGCGCCGAAATCGGGGCCGGCCACTCGAACGCAATAAGGGCAACCCGATAACGGGTCCGTCGGCATATCAAGGAAACGTCCGACCCATGGCAATACCCTTGAGAATGGATGACGATATTGCGCTCGGTTGATTTTCCCCCAAGTTAGTTCCGGAAAGCTCGCTTCGGGGTACAGGTTTTTGAGTCGACCGAGGCTTTTTTTTAATTGGTTTAGAATGAACTTATCCCAGTCCTGAAAACGCGCCGGGTCAGGTAACAGTTCGACCGGCTTTTCAGTCAAAATCCGTTGTAATGGTGTGTCGATGTAGGTCCAGGAATAGTTGAAATTCCTATCCGATTTGCGACATGCCGATAAAAAAGGCTCGAATACTGAATGTGCCAATTGCTTGCGAAATTCCACCAATAACCCAAACCCCAAGCTGTCTCGATCCGCATTTCCGTCCCAGGCCTGAAGGTAGCCTCGCAATTCGGCTAATTCCGGTTCTTGCTCGAAATTTTTTGGTGTCAGAACCGATAACGCCAATTGCTGGTAAAACTGATAAAACTCGCTCTTACTATCGAGTTGCAATGCGAACATCGTTTGTTCGTTCAGTATTTCGATTTGTCCGAGCCGCTCAGTAATCCGATAAGCTCGGTAGCCGTTGGCAAACTGCCGTCCGATGAGATGAGGATAGTCTTTGCCGAATCGACGATCGTTGGCCGAGACTAAAATACCTTCCGGCGGATCGATTGTGCGGGGCAATGACTCCGGATTCAAATAACCGTTCCAGCCGGAACCGTCCGCCCAAGAGCGGCTTACCGAGCCGTCGTTGCCGTACCGCTTAGGTATGCGTCCCAACAGCGTCCAAGCGATTCGGCCTGTCTTATCGGCCAGTAAAAAATTCAATTGCGGTCCGCCGCTTTGGTTGATCGTCGGAATGGCTTGTTCCAGTGTTCGATTTTGTTCCAAGTCGATCAATTCGATGTTAATAGCTTTGGGGTCCAATGCGGTCCAGCGGACAGCTACTAAGTTATCCATCAGAGGTTCGGAGGCAACCGGGCCCCACTCCGATTGTTTGACTGTTATTTCTCGAGAATCTCCTCCTTTTACGGCGATGATTTCATGCCGTTGCTCGAACCGTTGCCAGCCTCCGTCAACACGATATTCATTCGAATTTTCAGGATTGATTTCAAGGCTGACTAAATCGAGAAAATCACCGGAAAGATTGGTTGCTCCCCAAGCTAAATGTTTGTTGCTGCCGGCAATTATTATCGGTACGCCGGGTAACATCACGCCGCTTGCATGAGTTTCGGTATAATGGACTTCGATTCGATACCATAAGTTGGGTACGGTAATGCCTAAGTGCATATCGTTGGCAAGTATCGCGCGTCCGTCCTGAGTTTTCTTGCCGCTGACGGCCCATGCATTAGATCCCGGCAGGGTGTCGTGTAATTGCACGGCGCCGGCTACTTTCAAGGCGTCGGATGAATATTGATCAAGGGCCGCCTTCATCGAGGCTAAAGGAATGGGGCGAGCCGGTCGCGACGATTCGCGATAGTCTTGTAATTGCTCGGTAAACCGGTCGGTATCCGGCGTCAAAAAGGCAAGTAGATCGGGAGGCAGCGTTTTTTCCATCACGGTCAACATGCGTTCCTCCCTTTCGGCCCAACCCGTGAGCGTATCGAACATGCCGAGCATGACCAGAATGCTGTCTTCGGCTTGCCAAGGGGAGGGGCGATAATTCAATACGCTAAACTCAAAGGTTAAGGCATTAGTTTGCTCGATATAGCTGTTGACGCCTTCGGCATAAGCATCGAGGAAGCGCTTATGGCGTCGCGGCAGTTGTGTTGCCGTTTTTTCGGAAACTTGATTGAAACCGAGCGTTCGGGCTCTGGTATCGCTGTCGACGGCTATCTCGCCGAATATTTCAGCTAGGCGCCCTGCAGTTTTTCGTCTCATCAAGTCCATCTGAAATAGACGGTCGCGCGCACTTAGATAGCCGAGTGCCCGAATCGCGTCGAGACGATTTTCGGCATGTACGGCTGGAATTCCGAATTCATCGGAGTCGACTGTAACGGGTTCGGCAAGGCCGGCTAATTCGACTTCGCCGTTTAGTTTGGGCATCGATTCTTGCAGTAACCAATAGGTGCCGCCCAGTCCAATCAGAATCGTCAGCGATGCGAATGCCGTCAAATAAAGCACGATGCTTCTTATCTTTTTCATGTCCTATTAGTTCTTTTTTGTTGGGCATATGTTCCATTGAGAACAAGCCAACTAAAACACGGCTTCATTCTTTATAACTTATTTAATAGTTAAGCTTCATGAAGGTTTGGGGTGTGTTTGGCGAGGATTTCGGCAGTGCCGGAGGAGGCCTCGGGGTGCTCGGTCGATTTTTGCTCCTGCAAAATCGACATTCACGCCATCCATGGCGCTTGCAAAGGCTTTGCCAGCATGGAGCTGGCATAGAGCCTTGTATGATTAATTTAAATGAATTTTAGCCAGGAAATACTTTAAGCTGTACCGAGTTCATTGGGAGGCCGCTTGAGCCTGAGGACTGGATTAAACCAGAGCCTGTCATGTAGATTGGCC
>Ga0180009_10005199_pt1 | contig 14037 bp, 12 predicted proteins | sample OS_PC_MetaG_FD_123537 | JGI IMG/M metagenome (GOLD analysis project Ga0180009, IMG submission 123537) | Groundwater microbial communities from the Aspo Hard Rock Laboratory (HRL) deep subsurface site, Sweden - OS_PC_MetaG | ecosystem: Environmental > Aquatic > Deep subsurface > Groundwater... | reverse complement strand
TCGGGAATGGCTTTTTTTATCTGCCAATACGATCCACCAACCAAGCCCTCATTGATATATCGCTCTTTTGATAATCCACGCGGCACGTGCCTAGAAAAAGTTTTTGCTAATTTATATGACATGGATAATGGCAACCAGGGTATCAAAGGTAGTCCGGTCGTGTGTCCGTCATAAGGAAACGTACGATTAGGCGTTTCCGTAAAAATCATAAAGCCACCCGGTTTCAGGCATCTATAAGCTTCTTTTATTATTGCTTGTCTTAGATTTGGTGGAATATGTTCCAAGACTGCATTAAAAGTTACAATATCAAATTTATTGTCAGCGAACTCTAACTTGCTTGTGTCTTGCACCTGAGTAAAAAAAGTTCTTTCCGTTTGCCCTTCGTCCTTAGCACGATCATTAGCTAATTCGACAAACGCTTTGTTTGGTTCAACTCCATGCACCTCCAGCGCGCAATTATCCAACATTACAAGCGCGGATGATCCACTACCAGATCCAATATCTAAAACTTTTTTACCATTAAAAGTATCAAATCTTTTAATTAAAGTCTCCAACCTTCTGCGCATATAATTTTTATCCTGTCTTCTTTCCAACTCATCCAACCACCAATCTCCTTTTAGCGCGACAAGCTTTTTGATTGTGGAGACCGATAGGGGAGTCTCAATACTATCTAAAAATTTTACCAACCTTCCGTGGTGAACTGCCTTACCATTTATCATTATTTGCCTTTTTCCCTTTAAATCAGTCACTCGTAACTCTGCTGAAGGCGCTTTGATAATTTGTGTTTCCATAAGGTTAGTATGGCACGGAGATTGGTTTAAGACAACTTATAACCGAACTTCATTTATGTAAAAACTTCATCGTCAGACAAGCCTAAACTTTGTCTTCTCACGCTCAAATTATCAGGTTCCTGTATGTCATATAGTTTCCTGTCTCCATCAACAAAATGGAATTGTGTGCCGTATTGCTGAGGTTGGCCTCTATTAATGCAAATTCTATCAGTAAGCAAAGCTATTTCTCTAGGTGTAAAGTCACAATTTTGTAAACATCTATTTTGCAGCTCAATATCATAATCTTGATGTTGAATTAATAACCAAAAATTACTTAACGTGTCTCTGTCCACAATTTTTGTTGTAGGATATCCAAAATCTTTAATAAGTTTATGAATACGATAATTGTTGCATGTATCAATCATGTAAATAGAGTAACTGCTCAATGTGAGGCCGGATTCATCCATGGGCAAGATGTTGTTTGGGTCAGGATACATGCGTAGACCTTGGTCAACTTTAAACATGTCTTGAATTATTTTTTTAATTATACTGTCATTTTGCATAAAGATTTGCTGATAATAATTTCTTGTCCAACATTAAGCTTATAGAACAACGTCTTATAACGTCAACTGGATTATCTAGATAAAGTCTTTTGGGGTTTGACACCCTTATAAGTTTTGGCTATACTATGCCCAACACTCACATCCCAAGACAGCAGGGCTCCACCAAAAAGGAGTTAAAATTTACCCCTGCCGAGGCTGTAATGTCGCTTTATTAAGCGATTTTTACCCCACAGGATGCTGTGGGTGTTTGCTTATTAAAGGTCGACATAACCCAACATAATTGAATAAATTATGCCAAAAACAAGACAGCAAAAAGAGGAAATTAAAGAAATCCTTGTCCAAAACTTTAAACAAAGTCCTTCTGTATATTTTGCCGATTATCAGGGGCTAAATGTTTCTCAAGCGGATGATTTGCGCAAAAAGATGTACGAAGGTCAGATCAAATACATTGTTGCTAAAAAGACATTGATAAACATGGCAGCAAAAGAAGCGGGCATTGAATTTGATGCTAAGCAACTTCCTGGTATGATCGGCATTGCTTTTTCCTCAGAGGATGAAATCGCGCCAGCAAAAATATTAGGTGATCTTTCAAAAAGTACATCACTTAAATTGGTTGGTGGTATATTTGACGGAGCATCTGTTGATCAGGACTACGTCATCACATTATCCAAGCTACCAGGTCGTGAACAGCTTTATAGCATGTTCTTAAGTGTCATTAACGGACCAGTATCAGGATTTGTTCGTGTGCTAGATGCCGTTCGTAAGCAAAAAGAAGAAACAGAGTCTAAAGAAGCGCAACCTCCAGCAGAGGTAAAAACAGAAGAAGCTGCTCCAGTAGCTGAATCTCCTGTTGAAGAGGCAAAGACCGAAGAAGCAAAACCAGAAAGCGTTCCTGTAACCGAGGAGGTTCCTGCGGTCGGGGAAGCTTCCGCAGAAGCTCCTGCAGCAGAAGAGCCAGTTAAAGAATAATATCGCCTAAGCGATACTTACAATAGTAATCATAAATAATAATTTAAAAAAATTATGTCCGATGAACAAAAGGTTGTCGAAGTGCCAGAAAAGTTTAAGGCACTCGTCGAACAAATCGAAAAATTATCCATTATCGACCTTTCCGAATTGGTAAAAGTATTAGAAGAAAAATTCGGAGTTAGTGCAGCCGCTCCTGTAATGGCTATGGCCGCAGGTGCAGCAGGTGCTGCTGAAGAGGAAAAATCATCCTTTGATGTTGAACTAACAGAAACAGGTGGTAATAAGATTGGTGTTATCAAGGCTTTACGTGAAATCACGGGTCTTGGCCTTAAAGAAGCAAAAGACATTGCTGATGGTGCACCTAAGGTTGTTAAAGAAGGTGTTGATAAAGCAACAGCAGAAGATATCAAAAAGAAGCTTGAAGATGCTGGTGGTAAATGTACTCTTAAATAAAGTACTTAACTTCCAGTTAAATTAAATACCCCGTATAAACGGGGTATTTAATTTTTTTCTTATTAAGGTAATGGTACTAGTAACAGTCTATTGGAACTAACTATCAATGCTTGTTGTGCTTGTGGACGTAGTGAAATATCTCTAAGGGTCCCAAATTCTACAGATGTTATTTGAGCAGTTAGAAGTCCATTTTTATCGTAAACCAATAATCGTTTCTGGGCTGGATCGGTTACCAAGATTCTTGGATCATCAGCATCAGTCCAAACTGCGGATAAGGATGCTAGTTGTGGGTCAACACTACCCAAACCAAATGCCTCCTGTTCGCCTGATAAAAATCTATTTATAGATCCATTAGGTTTTGCGACATAGACATTGCTATCAATGGCAAATCCAGTTGCACCTGCTAGTATAGCTGGTGCGCCATCGCTAAAGTATTTTGATTGGTTCCCAAATCCTGCGCTACTTTGAGTTAATCTATAAATTTGTCCGTCATTTCCATCCAGTACATAAGCCTTATTGGCATAGATAACTAGGTCTGCGACTTGTATGTCATTTATACGGTTTAATGCTTTCACTGTGTCTTGTGCTATCGATACAGCGTAAAAACTGCCTTCACTGTCAATAAAAATCACTGAAAGTTCTCCAAGTGCACCGGCTACTATATCAGTCGCACTATCCGGTAGTTTGATTGCAGTCTTTTCTCTACTTGATAAGTTGATTTTATAAATTGTTTTATCACTATTATCAACAACATAAGCCGCATCTTTTGTTAGAACTGGGGCTTTAAGTTGTCCATCTGCAACAGTTACCGGTAAACTTTGCAATTCGATTATATTTGATGCAACTACTACTTTTCTTAGGCGATCTTTTATTACACTAATATCTGCCAGCATTTGTTCGGTGCGGTTTTTTCTATCATCAGACGACTTGTCCAATGCATTAATGATTTGTTCGCTTTGTTCTATAGAAGTTTTAGCTTGTGCGTCTTTAGCATACAGTAAATCGTTCTCTGCCTTTGTTTTTAAATCCATTGCTTGCTGGTATGAGGTTTCCCAAGACGCTTGTTCTGCGGCTATACGTTTGTTTCTGCTCCAACTAGCATAACCTACTATGCTAATGAGTATTAGAACCGCTACGGCTCCTAAAATAATTTTGCGTTGTGTAGTTAGGGCAGATCTGTGGCCAGCATTCATAGCACGAAGTGCTGTTTTTGTACTTGTGGTTGGGTCATTGTTTCTTTTTAAACTACTCAAGAATTTTGTAATAGCTCCGAGCGGTGATGCTATGGGTTTGGGAACTGATGGATTACCTTCCAAATTCGGTTCTTGTTTTTTTCTAGGTTTGAGCGGATTTAAAACAGGCGATAGGGTCTGATTTATTTGTTCCTCATGATCACGTAATTTTTGCATGGAATCAGAGCTTTTATCTTTTTGTTTGTTGGGTTCTTTTTTTACAATGGATTGTTCTGGAGCATGGGCGGATATAACAGCTGCTGTAAAATCTTCTAAAACCTGTTCCTTTTCTAATTGCCTCTTAATTTCTGTAGCTGCAGATACAGGTGGTAATTCTGACAAGCGGTCTTTGAGATTTAATTGAGCTTTAAGTCGGTTAAAATTATTAGTTCCGATGAAAAAGATGTCACCAGGCTTCATGTCTCCACACATTAGTGAGCCAAATATTTTATTAGGATCAGGAGTAGTGGGTTGCTCTAATGACCCACACAGATCGAAGCTTTTAAAGCCCTGTTCTGTTTTTTGTAGAAAAATATTTGTAAGTTTTCCATGACCCGAGATGCACAACTGATCTTGATTGCATTCAATGATAAAGATATTTATACGATTCCAATTGATAGGGGTTGGTTCTTTTTCTTGAAATGCAATAATCGCTTCATTCACTCTTGCTATCAATTTTTCAAATCTTGCAAAAGGATCCAGGGTCATACCGGTCATCAATGTTCTAGATTGTTCAACTGTTGCATTAATGACATCTAATAATTGTTCATAAGCATAAAGTGCTGAATCAATTTCGGCTACAACAACCTGATAAGGTCCTTGTTTACCCATCTTGGCACCCTCAAATCTAAATAATCCCACAATGCTCTCATTAGTGGGGCTATTGCCAAACTCTATGTCGGCAAAGCGGAAAAAAGTATCAGACATGGTATTAATATTCAAAGTATACGCAAAAAGTCCCAATTACGTCCATCCTTTTAGTTATTTTGTACCAAATGGCGTATAAAAAGGAGAGGGCTTGTCAAGAGGCGGAAGAAGAGGCAGGATATTACTAATATATGCTTGAACACCTATTTGGGTCAAAGACCAGAGTAAAACTAATGTCCCTATTTCTAAATCATCCAGAACAGGCTTATTTTATTCGTGAGCTTACTAGGATGATAGATACTCAAATTAACGCTGTTAGGCGCGAAATTGACAATTTAATTAAAATAGGAATGATTATAGAAACAGAAGAGGGTGGTGATGATGAAACAAAACGCCCAGGTTTAAAACGCAAATACTATCGCGTTAACATGCAGTTTCCGCTAATCAACGAAATACAATCATTGATGTCAAAATCGCATTTTTTGATGGAGCAACGCCTTGATTCAGAAATTTTAGAAAGTGGTGACGTTAGATATCTTGCCTTTATGGGATCCTTTATTGGCAAAGAAGGTCCTGTTGATTTGTTTATAGTAGGAGAAATCGAAAAACAAAAATTAGCTCAAATTGTTCAACGTGCAGAACAGCATCTTGGCTTTGTGGTTAATTTTACCTGTATGCCCGAGCAAGAATATATTTATAGAAAAGATATTGCTGACCGTTTCTTGCTTTCAGTATTTAATGCGCCAAAGCATGTGGCTGTTGATAAATTAAGTACAGAAAAAGCCTCAAAATAGTTATGCGATGGTTTTATCTTAACACTCACGATAGAAATGAATTTGAGTTTGGCTGGATTGGCGAGGATATTAAGATTTTTAAAAAACAGGGCAGAGTGGGTTCGCTAGTTGCAGAGATTTCGGGTAAAATAAATTTGAGTTCACTAAAAAAATGTTCAGGCATTTGTGCTGTTGGTGGACCGGGATCTTTTTCTAGCATTAGAGGTGGTGTTTTAGTGGCCAACCTAATATCTCGCATTCTACGAAAACCCTTATACGGTATTTCTGTCAGTGATGCTAAAGATTTAAAACTCATTAGCAATCAACTTACTCAAAATAAAATAAAGTCGGTTAAATATCTTAATCCGATCTATGATCAGGAGCCAAACATAACTATTCAAACCAAAAAAATATGAAGTTAGAAAGGTTAGAGACACGCATTTATGAGATCATACCCGGATCTTTGGTCTGGATAACAATAATTGCAAGTTTGGCATTATCATTTGTACGCCCTCTTTGGGTGGTTTATTTTATTATCGTTTACGATTTATATTGGCTCTTTAGAGTTGCTTATTATCTACCTTTTTTACTCATTTCTTGGTTTACTTATAAATCTGATATTAAAAAAGATTGGTTAACCATGGTCAGCGCACTGCCAGAATACAAAAATGTTTATCACCTGGTCATGTTGCCGACCGTAAAAGAAGATGTTGTTGTGCTTAGGGATTCCTTAAATTCATTATTACAATCTTCTTATCCAAAAGACAAAATAATTATTGTCTTGGGCGGGGAGGAGCGCGCGAAAGAAAGTTTTATAGAAAAAGTAGACATTATTAAGCAAGAATTCGGATCAAAATTTTTTGCGTTTTATACCACTCTGCACCCTAAAGACTTGCCCAATGAAATTATTGGTAAAGGGTCTAATATGAATTGGATGGGCCACCAAGTTCTTCCCAAATTACAAAAATTAGGCATCGATCTTGATAAAGTGATTGTTTCTGCTTTTGATGTTGATACACTCGCACATCCTCAGTACTTAGCCTGCATTGCTTACAAATTTTTAACCGAACCCGATCCTCTCCGTAGCTCATATCAACCTGTTGTTTTATATAACAATAATCTTTGGGAATCTCCTGCACCTGTGCGTGTTGCTATGTTTGGTACAACGGTTTGGCTTATGACAGAGTTAGCTCGTCCTGAAGGTATGATGACATTTTCTTCTCATTCCATGAGTTTGCGCATGCTGATCGACGTTGGATTTTGGGAAAAAGACATTGTCAGTGAAGACTCTAGAATATTTTTGCAAGCGCTATTACATTATCATGGAGATTATCGTGTAACTCCTATTTATCTACCAGTTTCCATGGATACGGTTATGTCCGGTTCTTACAGGGATGCCCTATTTGCACTTTATAAGCAACTGAGACGCTGGGCGTGGGGTGTGGAGAATTTTCCTTACATGATCAGGAGATTTCTTCGTGATCCACAGATGCCGATACTCACAAAAATTGGTTTTCTCTGGAAACAGCTCGAAGGTATGTATACTTGGGCAACCGTGCCTTTATTGATTTTTTTACTGGGACAATTACCGTTTTGGTTTGCACCGCAAGAGTTTAGATCATATGCCGTCTTTCAAAATACACCTTTCACACTTGAGTGGTTGATGCGTTTTGCTATGGTTGGTGTATTTGTTTCCGCTATCCTATCCGCTACCTTGTTACCAAGGCGTCCAAAACACATCTCACGTTGGCAAACTTTGATCGTTACCATTTTTCAATGGGCTTTATTGCCAGTAACATTCGTTTTGTTTGGTGCGATTCCTGCAATCGATGCACAAACAAGATTGATGCTCGGAAAGTATATGGGATTTAATGTTTCACCAAAAAGAACTCAACAAACCACTAAACTGAAAACATAATATGGATGCCTTACAACAAGCAAATATCTCTGTAAACATAGTAACTTGGAATTCCATGGCATATTTGCCATCCCTTTTTGATAGCTTGGACGAGCAGGATGCGGATTTTAGGATCATTGTTGTAGATAATGCATCAACTGATGGGTCAGGTTCATTTGTTACTGACGGCAGACCCCATGTAACAATGTTACGAAACATGAACAATTTTGGTTTTACACGTGGACACAACCAAGCAATTCAACTTTCATTATCAGGTTGGCAGGGTCAGGATCTAGCTAATCGATATATTTTTGTTTGTAATCCTGATCTGGAATGTGATCCTAAGTGTCTTAGTGAAATGACTAAGTTTATGGATGAGCATCCAGATATTGATGCTTGCATGCCAAAACTTTATCAAGCACACATGAGAATAGACGAAGCTGATCAAAAAACCACAGATAGAACTAATATTCTTGATGCTACGGGCATGGTTCTTACCAAAGCTCGTAGAGCATATGATCGTGGAGCTTCTGAGCCGGATCAGGGTCAATATGATGGCAGCATAGAAATTTTTGGTGTCTGTGGCGCTGCGTCATTTTTTAGAGCATCTTCTGTGATTAGAATAATGGATGAAAATCAATTTTATGATGATGCATTCTTTGCCTACAAGGAAGATTTGGATATTGCTTGGACCATGAGACGTTTAAATATGAAATCTGCTTTTGTACCATCGGCAATCGCCTGGCATCACAGACGCGCTCCATCTCAACCTAGGCATGGATGGTTAAAAGCTTTTAAGTCGCGCCAATATAAACCGGCATTTGTTAATTATTTATCAACACGTAATCATACTTGGACTTTATTAAAGCATTTGCATGCTTCGGATTTATTTTTTCATGCACCCTGGATTATTCCTTACGAATTTGCTAAGTTAATCGCCGCTCTATTATCCCTGGCGTCATTAAAGGGGTATTTGGCATCAATCGGAGGATTGGGTCGCATAAGCAAGCAAAGAAAACGTCTTACTCGTCTTAACAGCTTATCGCCCGCAGAATTTAGAAAGCTGTTAGTATGAAGCCAGATGATCATGAAAAATCAGGTATAAAATCAAACGGTCCCGAACCAAAAGTTAGCTTTGTAACCGTTTGCTTTCAAACACCGCATTTAATAAGACTGCTTTTAAAAGGTATAGAAGCAGCTAATTTTAAATTTCCTTTTGAGTTTATTTTGGTTAACAATGACCCAAATGATCAAGAGACTAATATAATGGTGCAAGAAAAGTATCCTTGGGTAACTCTTATTACAGCTCCAAAAAATCTTGGTTTTGGCGCGGGTAACAATTTAGGGCTTCGTCGTATTCGTGGATCTTATGCCATGCTTACCAATCCAGATCTGGTTTTTTTTCCGGGTGAAATGGAAAAGTTGGTAGAATTTTTAGACACACACCCCGATGTTGGTCTGACTGGACCGGCTTTACATAATCCTGATGGTACTAGGCAATACTCTTGTTATCGATTTCCTTCACCAATTTATCCGATTTACAGGCGCACATTTTTAGGCAAAACCCCTTGGGGAAAGCGAGCTAATAGTCATCATCTTATTAAAGATCAAGTTTCAAAAAATCAACCAATCGAAGTAGACGCTTTAATGGCATCTGCTATTTTATTACGTAAAAAAGTTTTAGAGGATATTGGCTTTTTTGATCAAAAGTTTTTTATGTACATGGAGGAATTTGATTTTTGCCGCAGAGCTTGGAAATTTAATTGGCGTGTTGTGTACTACCCATACTCAAAATTAGTTCATTATCACAATCGTGACAGTCGTATCACATGGCCATGGCAACTTTTTACCCACAAGTTAGCGCGCGCACATATCAGAAGTGCGGTATACTATTTTTGGAAATACCGAGGCACAAAAAATCCACATAACAACATTCGCCAGGTATTAGAGTAAAAATGAACCATTCGCCAAATTTTTTAACTTGTCCCTCAGCTCCAGAACTACCACCTCCTAAAAAGGCGCCTTCTTTAGTTCCACAACCCAATAGTCAATCAACTGAAAATCAAATTCAGTCACCGGTCCAAACTCCAACACCCCCCAAAACTCCTTCGCTACCTCCTGATACACCTGACAAGCCAATGAGGTTCTACAAGCGTTTTTTGGTAATTGCGATTTTGTTGATTCTAGCGCTACTAATCATTCCACCCGCGATATCAATTGGCAGAGCGGGTTTTGCGGCCAATAGTGCCAAACAATCTGTTGATAATATTAAGACTTTGGTTGAGCAGGGTGACTTTGAGGGTGCTAAAACTGAAGCAGAGTCGGCGCAAGCTTCTTTCGATGATTTGCATGATGCTTTGGGGCATTTAGGTTTTTGGGGTCAAATGCCTTATATAGGTTCACAGGTTCGTATTGTGCAAGATGCGGCTATTGTTAGCTCACAATCATTGGACAGTGTTCAGGACTTACTTGATGTCGCGTCCGCATTATTTGAGGCTTTGCAAGTCGGTCAAAAAGGCTTGGGCACTGTGGCCTTAAATGTATCACCTAGTGATCGCTTAAAAGATCTCAGTAAAGATGAAAAACGTCGATTGCTACAGGCTATGTATATTTCTTTGCCTGATCTGCGTTTGGCTAGAGATAAGATGGATATAGCTCTAACGCTTTGGGATGCCATACCCAAAGAAGGAATAGCAAAACCAATAAAAAATGCCTTAAATCCAATTGCTGAATTATTACCAGTAATGAAGCAGTCGTTGGATCAAGCGGTTCCTCTAATAGAAGTTCTTGTGCCTTTAGCTGGTTATCCTGATTCACAAAATTACATCATAGTGACACAAAACTCTGATGAAATTCGTCCTGCTGGCGGTTTTATTGGTAGTGCGGCTTCCGCATCCGTGGATTCTGCTGAGCTTGAAAATTTTGAATTTTACGACATTTACAATATAGATAATCCTGCGTCAGGCGAGTGGAACGAAGTTCCTCCACAGCCCATCTCTGATCATCTTGGTGTAAAGGCTTGGTTTATGCGTGACGCTAACTGGTCACCGGATTTTCCTACTTCCGCAGAACGAGTGCTGGATTTTTATGAACGTGAAACTCAAATAAGAACCGGAGTACCAACTCCTCGTCAAAATGGCTTCATAGCGTTTGAGCCGGGATTCTTTCAGTCGCTTCTACGCTTCACAGGTCCGGTTACGGCTAGAGGTATCCAATTCAATGAAGCTAATTTTATGGATATTTTGCAGTTTGAAGTTGAGATGGGCGAGGGGATTACGGTTGAAAATCGTAAGGATCTTATGGGTGAGGTTGCTGGTACGTTGATAAACAAAATCCAAGAGTTACCAAGCTCTGATTGGCCTAAGTTATTACAAATAGTTACAACCTCATTAGAGCAAAAACAAATAATGGTTTACTCACGAAATCCGGATACTCAAAAATTACTAGATGTTCGTGGATGGAGTGCGCGTGCCAAGCCAACCAATGGAGATTTTCTTTGGGTTATTGATGCTAACTTAGCCGCATTAAAAACTGATGGTGTAATGAAAAAGACTATTTTTTATGAACTCGATGCCCGCGAACCTCAAAAACCAATCGCCAGAGTAACTTTAAAGTACACAAATACAGCAGAGCAATTTACATGGCGCTACACACGTTACAGAAGTTACACTCGCATCTACGTTCCTGAGGGTTCAACTTTGATTTCTTCCAAAGGTGCGATGAAGGGTGATCTTAACCAAACCGGTGGAAAATTTGTTCCCGGTCAAGTTGATGTTATGAAAGAGTTAGGCAAGACAGTCTTTGGTGCATTCTGGTCAATCGAACCACGCCACACAAGTGAACTTGTCTTTACTTATCAATTACCACCAACCAGTCTGCAAGACTTGGAAAGTGGAAAATATCGACTCGACTGGCTCAAGCAAGCCGGAGTTGATAATGCTGAGTTCAATGTCAAAATACTTTTTCCATCCAGCGTAGAAAAAGCTTCACCGCCAGAACCAGAATCTAAATGGGGTGATAATATCTATGAAGTTCAAACTGATTCGGTCTACGATAGAGTATTTAGCGTTTCATTATAAAGCTTAATTTATCAATAGTTTTTATAAGAAAATAAACACATTTACTACCCAATTTTTACCCTTGCACAAACCATGCAATAATGGTGAGATAAGCACGAAATATGTTTGGTAAAAAGGTAGCAATAGACCTCGGAACGACGACAGTTCTCGTTTACATCCCCAAGAAGGGGATTGTTATGAATGAGCCATCCGTGGTGGCCATATCCATCGCCGATAAACGTGTTTTGGCGGTTGGCAAAGAGGCTAAAGACATGATTGGTAGAACTCCTGATACCATTGTAGCTCGTCGTCCACTGAAAGATGGCGTGATTGCTGATTATCACACCACAGAGGCCATGCTTCGATATTTTTTAAACAAAGCTTTGGGTAGTATCCGTTTCTTTCGGCCTGAGGTTATGGTCGCTGTCCCTGGGGGTATAACTTCAACAGAACGTCGTGCCGTGATCGATGCAACAATTGCTGCTGGCGCACGCGCGGCTTATATTATAAAAGAACCGATTGTTGCGGCTATCGGTGCTGATATTCCCATTGGTTCGCCATCAGGGCATATGATAACCGACATTGGTGGCGGTACTTCGGAAATCGCAGTCATTTCTTTGGGTGGTATTGTGTCTTCAGCTTCTGTTCGTATTGGTGGTAATAAAATGGATTTGGCAATTCAAGAACATGTCCGTCGTAAGTACGGTTTGGCCATAGGTGAGCGCATGGCAGAAGATGCAAAAATCCGTATCGGATCCGCTCTCTATCTCGAAAACAAATTAGAAATGGATATAAAAGGACGCGATATGATAACTGGCCTACCTAGAACAGTTTTGATCAACTCAGACGATGTTACGGATGCAATTCAACATGAATTACAGGGCATAATAGACACCATGAAAGAGGTTTTGCGTAACACACCACCAGAGCTTTCTGCAGATGTTATGGAACGCGGTGTTGTTTTGTCCGGCGGATCATCCCAATTAAGAAATTTAGACACCATTATCGCCGAAGCAACAGGCATACCGGCTTTTGTTGCCGACGAACCTCAATATTGTGTTGCCAAAGGCACTGGTATAGCTCTCGAGAATCTTGATTCCTACAAAAGATCAATTTTAGGCAATTCCTAATTGTCTTTTAATAATAAAACATCAATTATTTGAGTTATCACTTCCTCAACTTCTTTTGTGGTATCGATTGTTTTACCAGCTTCAACCGAAACTGTTTTATTGTAAATAACCTTAACAGAATCTACCCCATGGGGAGTTTCTCTTTTACTATCGCGTTCCACACAAACCTCAAGCGGCGCATCCAAAGTAAAAATCGCATGAGGATAAATTAGTTTACTCGCCAAATCATCTATTTGTGATTTCCAATAAAAATTTCCATCGATAATAACCGGTATTTTTTTATCCAAAAAATCTTTAGCCTTTTCTGCTAAATAGTCATTAGCTTTTTTAAAACTCTTCTGCGAGATAAAACCATCTTCCTTATCGTGTTCAAGTCTATATTCGTCGATAACTTCATCCACAGATAAATATTCCGCACTCAACCTCGCGGCAAGCGCTTTGGCTATTGTTGTCTTTCCGCAACCAAGCGGCCCGCGGATAATTACATAAAATCCCATAGGACAAGATTATCACCAACCACTTAAAAGTCAACTATCAAAAAATAAAAAACAAGCGACAGGACGTGCGATGTGTGATGTAATTGTGTTATAATACTGACATGTTAATCGGAATCGACGCATCACGTGCCAATAAAAGCTCTAAAACTGGTGTTGAATGGTATTCTTGGCATTTAATTCAAGAATTAAAAAAGATTACCAAAGGAGATGTAAACTCTTGGGTTTTGTATAGCAATGAAATTTTAAAAAACGGACTAGAGAAATTGCCAGAATCTTGGTACGAAGTAAGAGCTCGGTGGATGCCAAAAAAAGGCTGGACACAGGTTCGCTTGTCATACGAGCTCTGGCGTCGACCAACCGATGTTTTTTTTGTACCAGCTCATGTTTTACCTAGAATCAGCGCAAAAAAAAGTGTGGTCACCATCCACGATGTTGGCTTTCGCCGCCTACCTCAAATTTATAAATCAAGAGATCGCGCTTTTCACGAATGGAGCACCAAGGATATTGCTAAACGGGCTGATCGTATAATCACGGTTTCCGAGTTTTCCGGACGTGAAATATCCGAGCTATATGGCGTTGATCCCAAACGTATTGCCATAACACCAAATGGAATTGATCATGATGTATATCGACCTTTAACCGATACAAATGCCATAGAAGAACGTTTGGAGCGCTATAGAATCTCCAAGCCATATTTCATGGCGGTGGGCAGACTGGAAGCCAAAAAAAATACAGCCAATCTCATCAAGGCATTCACCTTATTCAAAGCTCGTCGTGGAGTTGGTGATCCAACTAAGTTGGTTTTGGTTGGCAATCCTGGATTTGGAT
>Ga0180009_10005198_pt1 | contig 14039 bp, 13 predicted proteins | sample OS_PC_MetaG_FD_123537 | JGI IMG/M metagenome (GOLD analysis project Ga0180009, IMG submission 123537) | Groundwater microbial communities from the Aspo Hard Rock Laboratory (HRL) deep subsurface site, Sweden - OS_PC_MetaG | ecosystem: Environmental > Aquatic > Deep subsurface > Groundwater... | reverse complement strand
CTGATAGAAACGTGAATCCGGTTTTACCCGTAAAAAGTGTTTGAGCGCGATTTCTTTATCTTCTTTTCCATCGTAGGCGACGCCTGCGGCATATTGCAGATCCGAACTGTCCTCGGATTCCTTTAGTAATCCCTTGATGACGACAATAGCGGCATCATACTTTTTTAGATCCAGGTAGAGTTGCGCAAAGGTTTTAACGACTTCCGGATCCGTGTTGCTGCGGATCCCCAGGTTCCTGAAAAGCACATCCGCCTCTTCAATATTTCCGATTTGATGGAAAAAATACCCCAATTCCATCGCCGCCCGGACCTGGTCGGGATTTTGTTGCAGTATATCATTGTAAAGCTGGATTACATCGCCGGTTTTACCGGTTGTTTTATACAGATCGATCAGTTCGAATTTTGGCCCTTCAAGGTCGGGCCTTAATTCCAATGTTTTTTGAAATTCTTTTTCTGCCGCTTTCGCATCACCCTGGCGCGCAAAGATTTGTCCTATAAAAAAATGTCCGACATAAGAATCGGGGAAATGTTCCAGCAATCTCTGATAGATCTCACGGGCCGCTGACAAATTGTTTTCATCCATGTAGATGCCGCCAAGAAATAAATATATATTTTGCAGTTTGGGGTTGAGGGTGAGTATTTTCTGGTATGTTTTCTTGGCAGCATCCGTCTGTTTGATGGTCTGCTGAATCCGGCCATAAATGACAAGGGTCTCAACATTGTTCGGATCAACATGGAGGTCGCCTTCAATAATTTCCAGGGCTTTCTGATGTTCCTTTTTCTGAAGATACAGCACAACCAGTTCTTTTTTTAGAAAAGCCGCCCCGGGATCAATTTCAATGGCCTTTTTGAGAAAGTCAATCGCCTGATCGAGGTGACCCTTTTTCTGTTGTATCTGCGATTCGATGTAATAATAGTAGCGACCGTCGGATTGGTATATATCGACCGGCTGATCTTTTTCTGCTCGTAGGACATCTCTGACAAAAGTACATCCAGATATAAAGAAAATGACCATTCCCATAATGGCCAATTTTATAAAAGCTGTTTTCATTCGGACAGTTCTCTTTCACCGTCTTCGGCGTATGAATAAAAATCCGGCAACTCTTCCTTAAAAAACTCTCTCATTTTCTTGATCACGCTCTTTTCAACCTGGCGAACCCGCTCTCTGGATATGCCGTAGCGATCACCAATATCCTGCAATGTTACCGGATTATCTGAAAAAATTCGCAGATTAAATATCTCGAGTTCTCTTTTGGATAAGTTTTTCTTAAATTCATCGATTTTATTATGCAGCAGCACCTGCATTTCCTTCTTGGCAACTTTATCCTCGGCCGAATCGGTCTCCGCACTTAAAAATTCGATTCTTTCGGTATCCGAATCTTCCTTTAAGGGAGCGTCCAACGATACATCCCAGCCATCCAGGCGCTGGTCCATATCCACAATCTCCCGTTCCGAAACACCCAGTCGCTGGGAGAGAAGCTTCGGCTTCGGGTCGAACCCCTGGTCAATTAAACTTTGTTTTTCCTTTTTCAGCTTGAAAAATAACTTTCGTTGGCCCTGGGTAGTTCCAATTTTGACAAGACGCCAGTTATCCATTATGAATTTCAGGATATAGGCTTTGATCCAGAAAGAAGCATAGTAGGAAAATTTTACATTTTTATAGGGGTCAAATTTCTTAACCGCCTGCATCAGGCCGATATTTCCCTCCTGAATCAAATCCAAAAGATTCTGCATCCAAACCCGCTGAAATTCCAGTGCGATTTTAACAACCAGCCTCAAGTTTGAAGTTACCAGGATATAGGCTGCATCCAGATCGCCTTCCTCACGAACCTTCTTGGCCAGTTCGATTTCCTCTTCACGGCTTAGCAGTCTGTACCTCGAAATTTCCATTAAATACCGCTGGAGGGGATCATACTTGACCAGAGATTTGTCGGAAGGCGAGCCGCTGATATTTCGCGCCTTGGGTTCCGCAACAAGAAAATCAGATTTTTCCAACTTCTTGTTTTTTTTATCTGTTTTTTTTTCTTTTTTTTTCATTCGCTAAACCGCTGATATAATAATGTCTGCATAAACAACCGCAGGTCTCGTTTCTTATGGACAACCCCGCCGACATATGTTAAACAGCGTCCGTATTGATGATGCGCCTGTAGCTCAGTTGGATAGAGCAACGGACTTCTAATCCGTAGGTCAGGGGTTCGAATCCCTTCAGGCGTGCCAAACAAATTAAGGGGTTGGAGATAATTCTTAACCCCTTATTATATAATCCCCCCAAATTATTCAATACTTATTTGCCCCCATTCCCTATCAATTTTAATGCAAAATTCAGGTTCATACTTGACATCCTTGCAACATTATTGTTTTTTAATTTGGATATTTCACCGGTCTCGATACTTATAAGGTGTCTCTTGGATTCTGAAAATAAGCAGGTTATCGTTCTTGGCGCCGGTGTTGCCGGACTTACGGCAGCTTTAGAAATCGCCCGGTGCCATATTTCGGTTGAACTCGTTGAAAAAAAACTTTTTTTAGGCGGGCATGCCGTCCATTTTGCCTGTAAGGCAATCAACGCCTGTGTGTCCTGCGGCGCCTGCATCGTTGAAGACAAGCTTAAAGCTGCTCGATCACATCCCCTGATACGCATCACACCCAACAGTCGTTTAGCAGGAGTTTTCGGGTCTTCCCGTTTGATTGCCGACATTGAAAATGGACCGGAATATATCGCGGCGGAAAAGTGTACCCGCTGCGGTGTGTGCATCCAAAAATGCCCACATCCGGGAGCCATTCGCCCCGGATTTTCCAGCAGCGATCCCCCCTTTATATCGGAAACCTGTCTATACGTGAAAAATCAGTCCTGCACCCTGTGCCAGGATAGTTGTCCGTCTGCAGCGATAAACCTGCAGCGTCAGGGGTCGCGGCAACAACTAACAACAGACGCAGTTGTGATTGCCACCGGATTTCACGCATTTAACCCGAAAGACAAGCCATACGGCTATGGACGCTTCAGCGATGTGGTCACCAGTTTGGATTTAGAACGTATGCTAAAGAGGCAGGGTGTTGTCAAACGGCCCTCGGATGGCACGTTTCCCCAAAAGATCGCATTTATTCAGTGTGTGGGCAGTCGAGATCTGAAACAGAACCATCTGTGGTGTTCCCGGGTATGCTGTGCCTCAGGGCTGCGCATGGCGATGCTGATAAAAAAAAGACAGCCCCGGGCGCAGGTCTCTTTTTTTTATATCGACATTCAGACATTCGGCAGCAATTTCCAGCTATACTATCGGGAATTGCCGCAGCACATGGATCTGATTCGCGCCATCCCCGGCGATATTATGAAAACGGAGGACAACCATCTCCGCTTACTTTTTTTTGACAATCGCTCCCGGCGGCAGTTGGAAGATACGTTTGATCTGGTAGTTTTATCCGTCGGAATCATGCCCGGCAAGGGCACCGATGAACTAGCCAAACTGTTTCATCTGAACCTGGCCGAAACCGGTTTTTTTCCTTTGCCGGACTCACCGGTGAATGCTGCCGATAAGAATATCTTTTTCGCCGGCAGCGCCTGCGGTCCCATGAATATAGCGGAAACAGTTGTCCATGCCACTCAGACCGCCTGGAGAACGGTTCGGTTTGTAAAGGGTGAAAAGAATGGTTGAACCGGTCCTGATAATTGGAAACGGAAATTACGCCGACGCGATTTCCGAAACGTTACTGCAAACAGGGACTAACGTCATCCTCGTTTCCCAGAACGCCAATTTGGATAAGGCGCTATCGAGTGCTCTGAAAACCCGGTCCCACAAAATCCCGGAAATCTATACCGCTACAACGGTGCTCGGCTGTTCCGGAACGATTGGCAAATTCAAGGTCCAACTCCAAAACAATCACAGACGGATTGACCGAATCGTGTCCGCCATTATCATCGCAGAAGAAAACAGATTCCAGCCGAATTATTCCCTGTATGGGCTCGCGCCAAGTCAATCCATCTTGTCGCTGGCACAATTCAATCGCCTGATTTCGTCAGCATCTCCGGAAACCGATAAAATAAAAGGCGCAAAAAAGATTGTTTTTCTGTCGGGTTTGATCCTGGAAAATCATCCGGTCGCATCGAAAAAAATCATGCGCCTCTGTTTTTACCTGCAAAATGAGTTCAATATCCAAACATATGTGCTGGCAGGAAATCTGAAAGTTGCAGGCCCCGGTCTTGAGGATCTCTACTGGCAAAGTAAAAAAGCAGGCACCGTCTATGTTAAATTCACTTACGACCAGCCTCGAATCAGACAAACAAACGGCAGCGCCACATTTGGTTTTAATGATGAAATTACCGGCCATTGTTACGAACTGACGCCGGACATCACGGTTGTCGACGAAATGATTTCTCCCTCCGACCATTTAGCGCATCTTGCCGAAGTGTTGAAAATTGACACGGGTCCGGAAGGATATGTCCAGACCGACAATGTCCGCCGTATCAGCATATTGACAAACCGAAAAGGGGTCTTGGCGGTGGGACCCTCCAGAGGTATTTGCTCGGAAACTGATGCCCTTGCGGATGCGGAAGCCGCCGCCCTAGCTGTACTGCAACTGACAGCCGCAACTGTTTACGAATCGGGCACCCATGCAATCATCGATCCGGGCAAATGTATTCGCTGCCTGACTTGTTACCGTCTCTGCCCCCATGGGGCCATTACGATTGATTCCCGGCCGGCAGTCGCTCCTGAAAGTTGTGAAAACTGTGGGCTGTGTGTATCGGAGTGCCCGCGGCGCGCCATTGCCGCAACCGGATCCGGCGTTCTGAATCCCTCCGGGACGCCGTTGCCTGACTCCGGTGACGATGCCTTCGAACCCGATTTAATCGCACTGTGCTGCGGTCGATCCGCCATTCCGGCAGAGAAACTATCCCTGCTGTGGGGGCATTCCCAGCCCCAGAAGGTGTCGGTTGTCACCGTGCCCTGCGGCTCCGGTATTTCTAAAGAATTCATTTATCAGCTTTTTCTCCACGGAGCCGACGGCGTCCTCATTCTCACCTGTCACCAGGGGAACTGTCATTCTGAACAGGGCAATCAACACGCCTTTCATAGAGCGGCTCAAATCAGGGAATTTTTTCAGCAAACCGCTTTTGAAAAGGACCGGCTCTTTGTAGACACGATTGCAGCGAACATGGGTGCTGAGTTCTCAGAAAAAGTCGCCTGTTTCGCCGATACGATTCGCAAGTTGGGACCTAGCCGCTTAAAAGCACGGTAAAGTTCCGGATCCGCTGGCCTCCTTTGTTTCAGGGGGCGAATAAAATATTGCTGAACGTTTTAAATTCGAAATTCGAATATCGAAATTCGAAATGAGGTAGTTTGACATGGTAGAAACAACAATCATCAATCTTAACCGGACATCCCATGATCGTTTCAAATCCTGGAAGTTTTTCCAGGATACCTGCCTGGCCTGCGGTCTCTGCGCCGGTTCCTGTCCGGTTGCCGGCGTTGACGGCTTTGACCCGCGCAAACTGGTTCGAATGGTAAGTCTTGGCCTGGCGGATGAGCTTATCGACGCCCGCTGGCCATGGATTTGCACCATGTGTGCCAAGTGCGGCCATGTCTGCCCCATGGACATCGATATTGCTGATATGGTTCGGTCGATCCGGTCGTTGCGAGACCGTGAAAAGGTGCCGGGCATACTACATAAGGGGTTGACCACTGCGCTGAAGACCGGTAACAATCTCGGCATTCCCACTGAAGATTTTGTTTTTATCTTGGAGGACGTCGCTGAAGAAATTGCGGCTGAACCCGGATTTGAAGGTTTTACGGTCCCCATTGATCAACCCGGCAGCAATATATTAACGACGGTGCACAATAAGCTTGTCAACACCCATACGGAAGACCTGAAACACTGGTGGAAAATTTTTTATGCCGCCGGAGAAAGCTGGACAATCCCATCCGAGAATTGGGAAGGCTGCAGTTGGGGGTACTTTACCGGTGATGACGACGCACTTAAAATCATGACCGGCCGAATTTGCGAGCATATGCGCAGGTTAGAGGCAAAAAATCTCCTATGGTGCGAGTGAGGCCACGCCTATCTCGCGACCAGGTCTGGTCTCGAAAAATGGTATCCGGAGTCGCTCCAGCAGTTTGGCACCTTTACGGTTTTCGATCTGCTGATCAAATATATCACGGAGGGCAAAATCAGGCTGGATCGTTCCTGTTTCAAAGGGATTGCCGCCTATCATGATCCCTGCAACTATACCCGCAATGCCGAAAAAAAATTCGGCCACGGCTACTATGAAGAACCGCGCTGGATCCTTGATCATTGTGTCGAGAAATGGGTGGACCTGTACCCCAACAGACAGGATCAGTTCTGTTGCGGCGGCGGTGGCGGCGCCTTGACCACCGGCTATAACCCGGAACGGATCTTCTATGGCAGGAGAAAAATAGAACAGATCCGCGCCTCAGGCGCGAACATCGTTGTGGTGCCCTGTCACAGCTGCCACAGTCAAATCAAATCGCTCATGGAAGAATACCACCTGCCGAATCTGAAAGTAAAATATCTCTGGGAGCTGGTGGCTGACGCGCTGGTCTTATAGGACCCATTCCGGTAGAGCGGGATTATGAAACTTTTCGAGATGACAGCCGAACGAAATCGACTGGAATGATGGAATACTGGAATGATGGAATGGTGGGTTAAAAACGGAAGACAGGTTTTTTAATAAAATCGATAGCGATGCCATTAAACCCATGGTTCCAATTTTCCATCATTCCACTATTCCGATTCTATGATCACTGGGATTCCTGCTTAATATTTTGTGCCTCAGAAATACCAATTTTTTTTGGGGAGGGCGATTAACGTTTCAGCAGTTTACTACCGTAGAGGCCGGTGGGCTTGATCAGCAGAATCAGCAGCATGATGGCAAATGGCGCCATCTGCGCCAGCGGGGCATAGATCAGGGATCCGATCGATATGACCTGCCCCACCAGAAAAGCCGAAACCAGGGTTCCCTTGATGCTGCCCAGGCCGCCGATGATGACGACCATAAATACAAACGGCAGCACCTCGAGCCCCATGACCGGATCCACCATGATCAGGGGCGCATGCAGCCCCCCCGCCAGGCCGGACAAGGTTCCGGCAATAATGAAGGTAACGGTGAAGAGTCTGTAAACGTTGATGCCGAGTCCCTCAACATGATCGATGTCCTCAATCCCTGCGCGGATGGCCTTACCGGTAATGGTCCGGTTCAAAAAAAGCCAGATGCCGCCATAGACCAGCAGGGAAATGGCGACAACGATCAGGCGGTAAACAGGAATTTCGGTACCGAGAATGGAAACCTGAACTTCTATCGGGATGGGAACCGGCCGGGGAGCCAGTCCCCAGATATACTTGATAACGCCGATGCCGGCAAACAGAATCCCGAAAGAGGCAACCATGGTAAACGTAATGTCACGCTCATAAATCCGTAAAAAAACAAATCGCTCCACAGCAAAGCTGACGATTCCGGCAACCGCCATTCCTCCCAGCACGCCGATCCACGCGTTCCCGGTGACGGTACAGATACTATAGGTCAAGTAGGCGCCGACGGAATAATAGAGCAATTGGTCCAGGCTGATGATGCGCATCAATCCGAAACAAAGAGACAGACCGATAGCCAGCAGGAAAAAGATACTGCCGAGGCTCAACCCGAAAATGACGCCGGAAATCAGTAATTGTGTATCCATTATAAATTCTTGTCTCCATTCGTAGAGAAACCCGACACGGTGCGTTTCCGAAAAATGATCTTTGCCAGCAAGGGCTCCAGCGTGCCCCAGATCCCCTTTTCACCGGCCAGCATGATGATTACCAGCAGCAGACCGATAACAAGTTCCCAATTGGCGATATACCCGCTGATCAGGTCCTTCATGCCGGTGTAAGCGATGGCGCCGACAATGGGCCCGTAAAGGGTGCCGACGCCTCCCAGGATTGTCACCACCACCGGATCAGCAGCCCGGGACGGGCTGGTAAAATCAGGGCTTACAAAACCGAAATAAACGGCGTAAAGGGCGCCTGCCAGCGCGGTTGTCGTGTTGGCAATGATAAACGCCTGCCAGCGAATGTTAAAACTGTCGTAACCTAGAAATTTTAATTTGTCTTCATTGATCTTGGTGGCCAGGCAGCAGGCGCCGTAAATCGAATCATCCAGATACTTGTAAAACGCCCAGAGTGCCATTGCCAGGATGAAAACGAAGATAAAGAAATCGCTGTGGTTGCCGAGATTCAAGACGGGGGTGTTGGACATTCGGGTCAAAAACCACAACCCGTTGTCGCCATGGGTAATCCCGGCCAGAACTTTTTCCATCAGATAAAACACGATGACCGCCAGGGCCAGGTTCACCAGGGCGAAATAATCGCTGCGCAGGCGGACAAATAACGGTCCGATGGCCGCGGAAACAACCAGGCCGGCCAGGATCCCCAGCAGGATGCCGATGTAGGGGTTGGTGCCGAAGTAATAAAGATAAAAAGCGGTGCCATATGCGCCCACCGCCAGATAGGCCGGTTGTCCGAAAGAAATAAACCCGACCCTGCCCAGCAAAAAGTTGCAGCCCATGGTATAAATCGAAAAAATCAGAATCTCGTTCATAAAGGGCAGCGGCAGGAATATCCTCAGCACTCCCAAAAACAAAAACATCAGCAGGATGCCCCACCACCACCTGAATATGTTCATCATAGCTATTTTCCTCTCGCAGCCATTATCGGGTCGTATCAAAATCAAAGATATTGTTCGCAGACATTGGCTTTAATCCTATCCGCTTCGGTAATTTCAGACACCACCCGTCCTTCTTTAATGGCATATACCTTATGCGCAATGGCGCATACCAACGGCAGATTTTGCTCAACGATCACTATCGCCGATCTTTTGCTCAGTTCCCTGAAAACGTTTTGCATATGCGTCACAATGCTAGGGGCCAGTCCCTCGGTGGGCTCGTCAATCAGTAAAACTTTCGGATTTCCCAGCAGCGCCCGTCCGATCATCAACATCTGGCGTTCACCTCCGCTCAGATATCCGGCCTTTCGATCCATGAGTTCCTTCAATTTGGGAAAATAGTCGGTGACCGGTTCCCAGTTGTAATCTTTTGTGGCGTAGCTTCCCAACTCCAGATTTTCCCTGACCGTCAGATCCGAAAAAACTTTCTTGTCCTGGGGGATATACTTGATCCCCATTTTAGCGACATCGAATGACATCATTCCCACCAGGCTGGTGTTGTTGACCGAAATCGCACCCGAGGCCGGCTTTAAAAATCCGGCGATGCTCCGGAGCAGGGTGGTTTTACCGGCGCCGTTGCGCCCCACGCAGGCCACCACCTGGTTCGGCTTTACATTCAGGTTGATATCGAACAGAACCTTCGACTCACCGTAAGAAACATTCAGGTCTGTCACCACCAGCAGATCGTCGTTAGTCATGGTCGGGACCTCCTTTTGGGCCGGCCGGATCGATTGTATCGGCAAGGTCATCGATCTGCCAGTAACTTCGACGCACCTCCGGGGATCGCAAGCATTCCCGGCAGTCGCCGTCCGCAATGATACGGCCCTCATGCATGACGGTAAGTCGTTTCAAAAAATTTTCCACCTGGGAAATCTTGTGCTCTACAATCAGTATGGTCTGTTTGCCGACCTGCCCGGCAAGCACCCCCATAACCCCTCTGATTTCAGTCTCGCCCAGCCCTGCCAGCGGTTCATCCAACAACAGAACCGTGGGTTCTGCCAGGACTGCCATGGCGATTTCCAACCGTCGTTTCTCGCCCAGGCTGAGATGTTTGACCAAGCGGTCGGCGACATCCTGAAGTTCGAAGGTTTCCAGCGTTTCAACGATTTTTTCTTCTTTGCGAAAGCGCTTGCAGGTGGTCAGAAAGAGATGCGACAGGAACGGTTTTTTATGGGCCCGATAAAAGGACAGGACCAGGTTGTCCACCACTTTAAGGTTGTCGAAAGTTGACGTCAGCTGAAATGTCCGCATCATCCCCATGGCAACCCGCTTCTGCGGCGACAAGTGGGTGACGTTTACCCCTCTGTAGTGGATGGTCCCCTCTTCCGGCGGATAATAGCCGGTCAGAAGATTAAAAAAGGTGGTTTTCCCGGCGCCATTCGATCCGATAATGCCGGCGACTTCATTTTCATGCAGCCGATAGTTGACACGGTTCACGGCGATCATTTCGCCAAACCGCTTGGTGACATTTTCCGTTTTGATGATTTCTGCACCTGAACTCACAGTCAGCCCCTTTTCCGGTTTTTGCCCCGGGGGATCATACCCGCCGGGGCAAGATGAACCTGGTTCGCTTCGCTCACCATTGGCGTAATGGGGGATTGGAATCTTGCAATGATGGGTGTATAGATATCCGCTCTAGGACCGGTTCCGCCCTAGCCCCCCACTATTCCATTATTCCATCATTCCATGTAGCCAAAAGCAAAGGATGTGCCTGCCTTCGTCCGATGATTTCAACAGGCTGTAAAAATTCCGAAACATTCATCTAGTAACCGAGATCCTTCAGAGACGGCATCACAGAATCGCCGCCCTGAAAACCCATGACCTTAAAAAGGTCCCATTCATTTTTTTTCTCATCGGGACCTTTCCCCCTGACCAGAAAGGCAGCATACTTGTAAACCGCTGAATGATCCTGACGCCATCTGGCCGGGCCTTTAACGGAAACAAATTCACCGTTGTTGGCCATCAGGGCCGCCGACACCTTTTTGGGATCAAACGACCCGGCCGCTTCAAATCCTCTGAACATTTCCATGTAGGCTACGTAGGCAATGGTCGCATAGGCATCCGGGGGCGTATTGAATTTCGCCTGGTACAGTTCCGTAAATTCCTTGGCGCTTTTGGCAACTTCCTTGTCTTCAAAATCGCTGAGATCATAGTAAAAATAATGCATCGAATAGACGCCCTCTAATGCCTTGGGCGGAATCCCTTTGGCAACCACATTGGTGATAAAGGCGTTGAAAATGGTCATTTCCTTGTTGAGTCCCATCTGATAGCACTGATTTAAAAGGGCCACGGCATCGCCGGCAAATTGGGCCGAGATGAAAACATCCGGTTTGGCCGCCCGCACTTTCTGCAAAATGGTCGTATAATCGCTGGTTCCCCGGGAAACCTCGTCATACCCGACGATCTCGGCGCCGTTTTCCTTGGCAGCCGCATACACACCGTCGCGGATGTCCCAGCCCCAGCTGTCGGCGCGTGCTAAAAAGAAAATGCGCTTCTTGCCCAGCACCTTGATCGAGGCAGACCCGCCCATGTATCCCACCGTCCAGGGGCTGAATGCCGTTGCAAAGGTGGAATCAGCCAGTTTGCCTTTTTCAAAGGCTTCCTTGGCCATCACGCAAACCGGAAAGTACGGCATGGGTTCTTTTTGAACCACGGCATTGATGGCAAAAGAGAGCGGCGCCCAGGTCTGACCGCCCACGCCTTTAACCCCTTCTTCAACCATGTAGCGGTAGCGGCGCACACCCACATCCAGTTTGGCCTCGTCATCTGCGACGATGCCTTCCACCTTTACCTTGCCCCAGGGCATATTGAGTCCGCCCTTCTTGTTGATGACATCCACTGCCAGCAACGCGCCTTCCTCCTGGGTTTTGGCCACCGCTCCAAACACACCGGTGAGCGGTAGCAGGATGCCGACCTTTATCTTGTTAGGATTGGCTGCAAAAGCACTGCCGGAAACAAAAGCAAAGCAAAACAAGAAAACGACAATCAAAGCAAAGAACTTTTTCATTTGATCCTCCCTGTGTAAATATAATTTGTTTGAAAGTTTTTCACGGCTTGCTAACTTTTTTTATCACCTCCTTAAAGGCTTTTTAAGTCACCATTAACCGTCGGGCTCTAAGTATAAAGGTTGGTTTAAATCACGTGGGGGTTTCGTTCTGACAATGCCGCATATATAGTTGACAACAAAACCGATGTCAAGCTAAAGAAAATCGGTACCAGATCATTACTACTGGTCGTTTGCCGGCCGGAAGGTTCAGCGTTTTGCGTAGGTGAAGAAAGTTGCCTAAATCCGTCATACCCGGCGTTGACAGACCTCCGGCAGGGTGATATTTCTTACTTAAGATGCGACGATTTTCAAGCGGATTCCGAATAAATGATTTTTAGACCGGAAAGGAGACACCATGCAGATAAGTCGCGACAGCCTGCTGCCGGGAGCCCAGGCGGCCCGGGGTTTAGCGGTCATTATCGACGTGTTCAGGGCCTTTACCTGCGCGCCGCTGTTGTTTTCGCTGGGTATCGAAAAAATCATCCTGGTATCAACACCCGCCGAGGGATTCGCTTTAAAAGATAAAAACCCGGACCTCATTCTGGTGGGCGAGGTCGGGGGGATTCCCATTAAAGGGTTTGATCTGGGAAATTCACCCACCTATATTCTAAAGCAAGACCCGTCATTCTTCAGTGCGCGCACGGTCGTGCAGCGAACGTCTTCCGGTGTTCAGGGCGCCCTTGCCGCTTTAGAAGTGGCCGATGAGGTCCTGCTGGGGAGCTACACCCTGGCAAAAGCTGCCGCTCATTATATCCGCACAAAGAAAGCAAAACGTGTCAGCATTGTCGCCATGGGCTGGAACCTGGAGGTGGAGGCGCCCGAAGATGAACAGTGCGCCCGCTATATCGCTCACCTCCTCGGAAAAGGGGATTATGATCACAATCAGGCCCTGCGTGACATTATTTTCCACGAGACCACCCGGAAGTTTCTGCGGGGAGACAAGGAGTGTTACCCGCCATCGGATCCGATCCTCTGCCTGCAGCGCGACATCTATGACTTTGTACTGCGGGCGGAATGTCAGACAGACCGGGTAACCGTCAGGAAATTAAAACTTTGACAAACAATCTTTATTTAATTTGAATCGTATCGTGTCCCATATTTTTGATGCATCATTTAATACAATTCTTGAAATACGGCAGTCCGTCATTCCTGCGAAAGCAGGAATCCAGGCATTATTTTCCTGGACTCCCGCCGCAGTTTATCCCGCACTTGATGCGGGGCGGGAGTGACATTTTTTTTGCAACTTATTTACAGGACATGGCATTAATTCCGCATGATCAAAGAACCGATATCAACAGGTCAGGAAAATGTTACAGGCACTGGAGCCGATCCGTACCGGATTCCCTTGCCAAAAGACGCTCCCTTGTTCCGTGAGGTATACACGATCCGCTCCTATGAGGTGGAAGCCGGCGGACGGCTCAGCCTGTCGGCGCTGTGCAATTTCATGCAGGACGCCGCCGGAAAACACGCCGATAAACTCGGCGTATCCGTCGCTCAGTTGCAGAAAGAAAGCAAAACCTGGATGCTCTCACGCCTGGCACTACAAATGAAAGTGTATCCGGGCTGGCAGGATCCGTTTTATGTTACAACCTGGCCTTCGGGAAGCCGGCGCCTGTTTGCCCTCCGCAACTTTCTCTTTCATGACTCCCGGAAACGCCTGATGGGCGCTGCCGCCACCGCTTGGCTGGTCATCGATACCCTGAACAGACGCCCCCTGAAGGTTGATCCGTTTGTAAATAAACTGAACCCAAGCACCCCAACTGCCCGGACCGATTTGGAACGGAACCTTTTTGAAAAAATCCCCAGGCGCAACGCCTACACGCATGAAATGCGATTCCGAATCCGCTACCAGGATCTCGACGCCAACCGGCATGTCAACAATGTCAGCTTCATTGAATGGGTTATTGAGAGCATACCTGCCGAAGAACTGCAAAGCGCGATGCTGACCAGACTGGAGATAAACTATATGGCTGAAGCGTTTTACGGAGACTTCGTTATTTCCAGATCCCGACCCCTTGAAGGACAGCCCGGTACATTTTCACACAATATCATAAAAGAAGATAGCGGTCAGGAACTCATCCGCGCCAGGACCGCCTGGAAAGCGACGCGGCTATGAACCATCGTAATCTTCACCCTGCGGTCGCATAAAAAGCATAACAAGGTTTACTCCTCCAAAGATTGCCCGAAGAGCCCTTCTATAAGCGCTGACGTCGTCTTTTGGGCATCTCCAAAGAGCAGTATGGTTTTGGGGTTATGATAGAGTAGATTTTCAACACCGGAATATCCGGGT
>Ga0180009_10005197_pt1 | contig 14041 bp, 8 predicted proteins | sample OS_PC_MetaG_FD_123537 | JGI IMG/M metagenome (GOLD analysis project Ga0180009, IMG submission 123537) | Groundwater microbial communities from the Aspo Hard Rock Laboratory (HRL) deep subsurface site, Sweden - OS_PC_MetaG | ecosystem: Environmental > Aquatic > Deep subsurface > Groundwater... | reverse complement strand
TTTTTTGTTCTGTCAGAACTTGTAAAACCAACTGTCGCATTGCGGTTGGTTTGATATTTTTCAAGTTGAGTTTGTTGTCTATTTCCTTTTTCATTTTACTAATTTCAATAATCTCGGTTTGTTCAAAGCTCAAATGTAACAATTAAGCACCGGTGCGTAGGCAGAATTGCAGCTCTTTTACAAGCCTTTGGTTTGGGTGTTGGCTTGTGGGGTCTTGGAAATGTGCTGCAATGTGGGTCAGGGTTTCCCTTCTTCTTTTTGCGGGGGGAGAAAAAACAAAATAAATTCCTCCAAGTTTGCACCGAACTTTTATAATTGCATGTCTTTTTTCGCCTTGTTGCTAACGGCTGAGGCTAAAAGCTGGCGGGCATTTCGGAGCACTTCACTGTCAACCTACGATAAAGTTTATTAGATGCAATACCTTTCAAATACGCACTACCTGCCCGCTTGATTTTAGCCTTTGTTACCGCCTGGTGTTCTGTCTTCCAGTCTTGTAAACCATTGTCAATATTCAGTTTCCTTGTCATTGTCATTTTACTTTATTGTCTTTCTGTATTGGCTTGTGTGTCAGCGTTTTTTATTTTTTAAGTGTCGGCAAATTTTTTAAAACATTTTTTCTCGGTGCGTTGGCTTTGTAAGCTCTTTGACAAAGCTTTGGTTGAAGCGTTGGCTAGTGGGGCTTTGGCAATGTGCTTGCAAATGCGTTGGCTAATCATACCTTAACTTTTTATATTAATATATCCTTTACCTACTGCACTATCTTTCTTGCTAAGAAGTTGATTGAAATTATTATTCACAACATTAGAAATTTCAAAGTATGAATACCATGGCTTAAAGTTCAACTCATCTACAAGAATAGATTTTGAGCCTGACAACTTTATATTGGCATAGATTATTAACTCTGAAACAAAACTATTTGTAATTTTCAATGTTAAGCCTTTAGCATAAATGCCTATTTTTTGCCGAGTGATAATGCCGCAATCGAGAAACAAAGGAATTGTTTCATCAACTCCTATATGCATTGAACGATTTGAACCATACAATGCTCCCATTTTTTCTAAAACTACTCGTTTGCTTATAATCTCTTGCACCTTAAAGCCCACCGAATAAGCTATTAAAATATCATACGCTATTGGAAAAGTAAGAGAATACAAACAAATCAAAACTGCCCTCCGGTCATTATCGCTTAATGAGTGAAAATCACTTTTGATTTGTTTTGCTAACTGATTAATTAGATTAGTGTTTAGATTAATTATTGAAACTAAGTGACTCAATGTTTTTTTTGCCCTGTTCTCTCCTTTTGTAAATTCTTGTATGTACTTAAAATAAGCCGAAGCATTAACCTGCCCGGTGCTGATATAATCACCTATTGCATATTCCAAAACTACCAATGGAATACGATTACTAATACCTATGTATTTTCCTTTATTGTTCATTGATACTAATAAAAGGGACTATAACCTCCCATATATGCGAACCACCATGCGTAATTACTTGGCTATTCTCGTTTGTAAATGCTTCTTGTTTCTTTAGGTAAAGAGATTGACCTTTTTTGCCAACTTCAATGTTTGGGTTCAGTTCCATAAAATTGGCTAATAGTGTTTCGTTAGTAAAATGTAAATGCCTTTTACCACGGCTTAATGTACCTAACTTATCTTTGATTGTTAAGTTCTTTAGACCTGTTGCTTCAATATTACCATGATCTGCTGTTAGGTAAACATCAAATCCTTTGGCTTTTAAAATTGAAACGAACTCAACAATCTTAGATTTTACTATCCATTGCTCAGTAGAAGTTTTTAATTGCTCATTGCCTAGTATAGATCCATGCATAATATCATCCAAGTCATTGCAGACCAAACCAAGCATGGTTGTATCCGATGAAATATCATCTAATTTTAATGAGTCATTAATGCTGAATTTTTTGTAGGCTATTTGAAAACCTGACAATCCATGATTCAACCAATAGGTTTCAAAAAGCTTTGCCTCTTTTGAATTATCAGCTGTCAAATCGGGTTTATCGCCTTTAAATATTGATTGCCTTGACCATGCTGTTATAGTTGGAATGTAGGCTAGAGATGCATTTGAAGTAAAACATATACTAGCATCAGCTAATGCTTTACCCAAGATGTTCCATTGCCAATAGTTCATGCCATCAATTACCAATAATGCATTCTTCTTTGCAGGCTTTGAATTTATATGTTCTAATATTCGAGAAACAACAACAGGCTTTCTAACGCCACTCAGTGAAAATAAACTGCCATAAGTATTATCAACGAAACGCTGAAAACGAATATTGAAAGCGTTCTCAATCTTTTCATAATGTGCCTTTAACTCATCATTTTCAGATGTGAGGCACTTTACTTTTGCATTTGCCAATACCTGAATAATTTTGAACCATTGGTCGGCAATGTCTTCAATGATTTCAAGCTGTTGTTTTAGGTATTCAATTAATCCTTCAAGTTCGTTATCGTTGTGCCCTTTCTCGTCAACAAATATTCCAATTTTTAAAGGTTTGGAAAATGAATTATATTTTTCGAGTGATACTTGTACTGGTTTTAAATATTCAAAAGCAAATAAGTATCCCAAACTTTTGCTTAATAGCGATTCATTAAAATCAAGTTCTGAAATAGCTTTAACTACATAATACTCCCATTGTTCCTGAATATAATTTACAAGGTTCACTTTGGTTAAGCCTTTTGCAACAAGTGCTGGAAAATAGGGCTTGCTGATAGCTGAAAGAAACTTTGTTAATGGTTCATTTATTCCATTTTTTTCTAGAAGCACTGTAATGAGTGCATTCAGTATTCTTTCTTTTGCCTTACTGCTGGTGAGTGTATCAAAATCTACATTGTACAGATTTTCCAACAGAAATTTCAAAGACTTATCATGACTTAGGTCTTCGTATGGCTTAATATTGGAGAGCAGACATAGTGCGTTAAAACTTAAACCTTTTATTGCTTTTGCATCCAAATTGGGAAACAGCTTTGGTAAGCCCATTGCTTGAAAATGCACTAACATTTCAATATCAGGAAGTGGAAAGTAATTGCTTGGTGCAATAATAAGATATTTGGAAGAAGCCTCTCTAACTTGTAACTCAAAAGCAAGTCTAACCGCTAAATCTGTTTTACAGGTTATCAATGTGTATCCATCACTTTCGAATGCCTGTTGTAACTCATCATATTCAAATAAGTTATCTTGATCAGCAATTATGATGTGCTGTTTGTGACTTGAAATCACCAATTTTTTATATTTATCTATCCAGCTACTCATTTACAATATTTAACATCAATAAGCAAGTTAAATTAGGCACTATTTGCTTAGCCGACACAAAAGTATTTTCCCATTGCTCCCTCTCAAGATGGAGCCTATTTAATCTTGATTGCTTAATATTTTCTATACCAATTCTATTCATCTGTTTTTCCTGAAAAGAAAATGACTTTTCTTTATTGAACTTTATTTTATCAGTATTGCCTAACAAATTGGTTTCAAACTCTTCATATTTTGCTTGAAGCAAAACCTCTGTTTTTGTTGAAATCGTTTTAAATACATTTTTTGATTCATCGAGTGGTAATACTCCGATACAATCAAATAAATTATTCTCTTGAATCAACTTATCCCAAATGTTTTGAGCAAAGGATGAAAAGTTTTCGCCTTTGGTTGAAATAAAAATGGGTTGAATGATTTGGCGTGTTTCAAACTGATTTTTTACTTCCAAATTCCATAATGACCAATGACCAGTTGTTGAATTACCTTGCTTTAGTTTAACAATTGGAATTTGTTGAGATTCTGTAAAAGGAATAGCATCCATTAACATACTTTGAATAAATAAATGTTGCAAAGAAATCGGCTCTGGAATCGGATTATTTACACTTTCTTTTATATTGAATGTGTATATGCCTTCTTTATGTTCAGGGAATTGAAACTTAATACCATCTAATAAACTTTTATACTTAATTCCTTTTGTTTGTAAATAGTTTTTTGTTAGGTTTTCCAGCCATTTAGGCAAAGGGCTGTGTTTTATTGCATCTACTTTTTCAGCTTTAATATCTTTGGAGTCCATTATAGGCAATGCACCTTCTGTACTTTGGTAATCTCTTAATTTATATTTAATATCTTCAAGCCAGTTACTGCTTTCTTGCTCAAACTTAGCCGGATTAAGTAAAGATGTAAGATATAAGCGGTTGATCTGGTCTCTTTCCAAAGTGCTGTCTAAAACATCTGCTGTTTTATCAATGCCTAGTTGATTGAGTATCTGATTCAATTTTTCCTCTATAACTTCATACACTCTTTTATCTACTGAATTATCAAGCATCATATTTAAAGCTTGTACTTCATAGGTCTGTCCAATACGGTCAACACGTCCAATCCTTTGCTCAAGCACCATTGGATTCCATGGCATATCATAGTTGATAACAATATGTGCAAACTGCATATTCAATGATTCACCGGCAGCATCGGTACAAATCAGCACTTGTACATTTTCCTTAAATTGCTTTAGGGCATTCACTCTTTGGTCAAAATCCATTGAACCATTTATTGCATCGCATAAATAACCACCTTTCTGCTCCAAAATTTTCTTCAACATAAATTGCGTGCTGGTGAACTCAGTGAAAATCAGGAATTTTGTTTCCGGATTATTTTCTTTTCTTTTTACCTCAGTAAGTTTTTCTATAAGGTACTCAACTTTAGCATCGGTTTCCTGGTCAAGACAATCTTTTGCATTACGAATCAATCCCTGAAGAATACTTAATTCAGTATCGTAATTTGCCTGAGTTTCCTCCACCAGTGAAAAAATTTTCTGCTCAAAATCCATTTCCATTTGACCTTCAAAGCCAAATTCTTCCATATTGCTGATGATGTTTTCCTTGTTCACATCTTGTCGTTCCCCCGTGAGTCTTTCTGCTCTTTTTTGCATGGCATCCAATATCGCCTGAGTTGAACTGCTCATCATACGTTGGAAAAGTATCATTACAAAGCCATAAGAATTATTTTTTGTTTGCTGCGCCAGATTAAATCCTTCTACCACATACTTGGTAACTTCTTCATACAATTTTTTTTGTTTCTTATGTTTGATAGGATTCAAAGGCACTTCAATCTTATATGTATGACGTTGGTTAAATAGTTTTTTTCCATTATAGTCTATGGCCTGCCTTTTTTCAGTCCTTACCACATAAGGTTCCAGTTCAGGTATGGTTGGCATCCCTTCTCCGGCAAATGCATCGGCATTTAGTAGTTGAAGGATACGTCTAAAATGATCACTTTTGCCACGATGTGGCGTTGCCGAAAGCAGTAGCACATTGGGTATAGCATTGCATAAAATATCTGCCATTTGAAAACGGCCTACCTGCGTAGTACTCCCTCCCACTTTGTGACATTCATCAATTACCAAGAGGTCAAACTCGGCTTCTAATACACTTTGAATGCGATAGCGGTTGTATTCATCAACCTTTTGTTTGCTCCATCCCTGGCGGGTTTCAATGGGTTTCAAAGCATCCATAGAGACAATTATCTGATTGTGCTGGGTGAACAAGTTTATTTCGTTGTCCATCTCCAATCTTGAAAATGTACGACTTAGTGTGTTTATATAATCGGTATCGTATATATGGAAGAGTTCATTAAAATGCCGTTTCATCTCTTGTTGCCATTGTCCCATTGCTGATTTTGGAACAACTATCAAAGTGCGTTTTGCAATTCCTCTTAACTTGAGTTCCTTTAAAATCAACCCTGTTTCTATCGTTTTACCCATGCCCACTTCATCGGCAATAAGGAAACGTAGGAACTGGCCAGTCATCACTTTCTCCAATGCTAATATTTGATGGGGTAAGGGAACAATATTGCTTTCTAGTGGAGCAAGCATAGACTGGTTAGCCATTTCGCCTTTTATTTTAGCTGCGATTGCTAAAAAGCTGATTTTTGAATCAGAGTATAGGGAAAATTGCTCTTCAAGCTGATCAATTTTGATTTCTATTATCTTACCATTTTTCAGAATTTTTATTCGGGCTTTCTCTATTCCAAATATTTTGCTTAATTCTAAAATCTCGGCATCCTCCTTATTGTACAATACTAAATCACCAATATTAAAAGGATTGAGTTGTATTTCACTGATGCTACCTGTTGCCACTTCCTTTGTTCCTTCTGTAATAGTAAAATGATCCACCGTAGTTATGCCTTCAGTTTTTTCAGGGTAAAGTATTTTAATTTCAACTTCCCCTTGTTCGCCCGGTTTAATACTATGTCCTTGCAAAACGGTTATTACACAATCAGATATTCTATTCAATTTCCATCTAAATGTAGGTCTATAGCCTGAGTAAATTGGATTTTCACGTCCTCCCTCTGAACTTTGTTTAAGTGATATTTTGGCGATTATTTTCATTCTTTAATTCAGATTTAAAGGAGTTAGGTTTACTATTGCTTCATTAAAGTTGTCAAGAAATTGTTTTTCAATACTTACTGCATTGCAATCATCTAATCTCATTACATCTTTACAGAAATACTGAATATTCAATACTACTTGAATCAAAATATATTGCACCTTGTCAAGACGCATTACTATCTCACGACCATAGTAATGACCGCAATCCTCAGAGGTTGCAAATTGTTTTGCCTCCAACGACCTTTCGGTGCATCTGAAACGATTGCCCTGTGCAACGATATCGTCATATTCCCGCTGTGTAACTGCTCTATATAAAATGCACTCCATTGTTTTATACTCTGTCTTTTGCTATATCGTAATACATCAACAATTGCTCATCTTCCAACAAAATATTTTGTGGAATCATGTCGCCAAGTGTAACTATGGTTTTAAAATCTTTTTGTTCCCAACTATTTTTGAAACCTGCACGCAAGGCTTCTACACGAACTTCTTTGAGTTTTTTAGCCTTGGGCTGGCTGATAGCAGTTACATAGCCTGTAAACTCTTTCAATAATACTTTGGTACGCAATGTCTCTCGGTCTTTTGCTTCATTAGGGTCTGGTGTACGCCAATTGCCATCTGCTTCTTGAATAAAGCTTTCATTTAATATATTTTGCAATTCCGGCAAAGTATCACCTTTGCGAAGTGATTGGGTTGCAATGCGGAAATCAGGCATAATGTCTTGGTATTTCTGTGCATGTTTACGTAACCTGTCCTTTAACCATTCAATGGCATCACTCTCATTGGTTACTATTAAAGACAACTGCACAAAATTGGGTGATTTAGCTTTTTTCTCATCGTATTCAGCCGCTTGCTCTGCAGTGAAGTACATGCCATCTCGCTCAATAAACTTTTGTTTCAAACCCTCCTGAAAATCTCTTGCATCAATAGGTACAGGTAACCCTCTCATTAGGTAAAAAGTAATGAGCCTGTCAAATAGAATTTTTGGACTTCTTTCAATTATAGATGCAGTTTTGTTCTCTCTTTTCAAATGTATTGGAAGATGTTTTAGATGTTCTATAACAAAATCCCAAACGGAAATCTCTGCATTTTGGGTTGACATTATATTTTCAAACTCTAAAGATGGTTTGTAACAACTAATAACTAGGTCTTGATTAACTGCAACCACTCCAATTATGGCTTGCATCCCCCCCCTTCCTTTATTTAAAGCTGTTACAGAAGCAATAATAAAACCAGCTCTTTGTAAGGAAGTTTGAATACCATTCCAGACTGCTGCACTTGTATTGCTAAATTCAACAGTCATCCATTTACCTGGTTTTAAAACTCTAAAGTATTCTTTAAAGCACTTAGTCATTAAATCTTGATAATCTAAAAGACTTTTCCCTTGCTTTGGAGCTTCGATAGCCTCATCCTTATTATTTGTTTTAATTTTCAGCCAGGATTCTAATAAAAAACTTAATTCAGAATACATAATATTTGCACCGAATGGTGGGTCAGTAAAAATGTAATCAATGGAATCATTTGTAAGAGAAAGGTCTGATGCAGAATTTATAGAAATTGGTTGATAAGATAAGCCAACTAAAGCTTTTTCTATTTTTCTTTGTTGGTATTCAAATTGGTCAATTGAATTATTCTCAGTATAAATTGGCGGAACATATAAAGTATTTGCCATTGGACCAACTAATGCTCTTGAACCATGTTGCGGCATATAACGATTTAGTATCGTAAGTTTTGGAAGTATTGCAGTAACTACAAAAAATATTTTCTCTTTTGAAGTAAAGGAATTTAATTGGTCAATAATAGCTGAAATTATTAGAAGGTTTCGATTTGTATAGAACTGATTTACATGTGTAATGCCATTATGAATTCCAGCTCTCCAAGTATCACCCCATTCTGTTCCTTTATTAAGCATTAAATCGGTTGGGAATATTCCGATGTATTTATCAAGGTATTTATTAATTTTCTCAATACGTAATAAATCATCCGAATCTGGTATCTTTTCAAAACGTTTCGTGCCTACTGAGTAGTTTATCCTCACAGGTATATAATCAACAATTTTCGTAGTCTTGTTTTGCAAACTATCAAAAACAGTTTTAAGTTTCCTTTCACGTTTTCTTAGGTCTTGAACAGATTTGCACTTGGGACATTTTGGCTCTTCAATTAAGCCTCCATCTTCAAATGAATAATATGAGTTTATGTAGGGAATTTCATTACTACAATTATGACATAGATATATTTCCGACCAAACAGTATAATTAATTTTACCTGTAGATTTTGTATTCTGATGATTTGTTTCGAAGCACCAATTATAATCTTTTTTTAATTTTTTTATTAAGTCTTCGCAGTCTTTATGAAATTGAAGAACATCGCATTCCGAGTTGTAGTTATGTGAAATGTGAGATGCCAACGGTGACAAATCACTATTAATTGCATTTCGTTTGCCCCAGATGGGTGGATAATCAGAGTCACTTTTAAATTCACTCTCAATTGCATGTTTAATATCCAATTCGGGTTTCCCACATTTCTGTGCAGCAACTGCTGTCATTCCAGAGCCACCAAAGCCATCTAATATAATATCACCAGGTTGCGTATAATGAAGGATATAACGCATTATGGCTGGATGAGGAACCTTTGTGTGGTAACTATGAGCTATATAAATTGGGTTGTTTTTCCCTTCACTTATATCACTAGCATAAGGGCCATCAATGTGAAAGTCATCCTTTCTTGCTTTGATACCTTCTTTATCTTTTTCCCATTCTCCAATAAAATCATTCAACCAAGGGTTAGGGCAGGCAGTATAATATGGAGGGTCGCTTAGGTTTATAATATCCTCATCTTCGCCAATAGGAAAGCCTTCTATTTTTTTTAGCTCTGGCAGTTTGGTTCGCAGTTCATTACGGTAGTATTCTCTGCGTTCTTCTTCAGAGTTAAATTCTTTGCCGAGGCAGGTGATTTTTTTATTCTCCATCATCTATGTAATTCAATAGTTCGCTAATAATACTGCCTTTTAATGCAGTACGGTATTGTTGTTTTGGACTTGTTGGCTTATCAGGTATGGTCATTCTTACCCAACCCATTTGTACCAATGGAGCTACATAAGTATCGTAGTTCTTTACATTGTTTACCAATCCTATTTCCTTTAGTATGTCCTTTCGCTTTTTTGATTTTTGGCAGAAGTGTAATATTTTCTCTATTTTCTCATGGACAAACTCCTGCACATCTATTGCTATATCTACAACTGTATCTCTATCTATAGCTCTAACTATATCTCCAGCTACAGCACTATCATTTTTAGCTATTTTATCTTTTATTGTTTTTGCAGCTACATCTCCAGCTATATCTCCAGCTACATCTCTTACCTTATCTCTTACTTTATCTGGTGCAATAGCAATAAGTTGATTAACTTTATTATCTATAACTTTAAGCTCATTATCTACTTCATTTACATCAATTTGCTTGATTTTCTCAAATACTGGATGGATAAGGATTTCTACTTCAAAATAGGTTCTGTCATCATCCGATTTAAAGATAGGAGCAGGAGAGCCATTGTCTTTTAACGCTTTTAAAACAGTAGGTATGCCTGTGGCTCTGCCTTCGGTAAGTTGCAATTCTTTCAAAAACTCACCTAATCTACGGTTACGGTAACGCCTGTTACGCACTTGGCCAATGTTGAAGGACTCTAATCGGATGGAACGGTCGGGTCCACCATGGTTAATAAACACAATGGAGTTCGGATAAATCCTAATTTCTATAGGCTCCCTTTGTTGGTAGTCTCTGTGATAGAAAGCATTTACCAATATTTCTTCAATCGCCTGATAAGGATAACTGGTAATACGGATACTTTCCGCTTTATCTGCGTGTTTGATAACCTTCTCTTTTACCAGTTTATCTTTCAGGAACTTTAATGTGCGGTATATTTGTTCTGGAACAGTGCCTGTAATTGGGTCTTGTTCTTCATAAGTACCAGCATCGCCTTCCGGAAAATCAACAATTTCAACCCTTGTGCAAGGGAAAAATAGTTCGGGGTTGTCTGCAAACATCATCAATCCAACATTCCTTGGGAAAATATGCTCATTAGGTCCAGAAATGAGTTCCATTTGTGCAAGTAATTCATTATCGGAAATTTTGCCCACTTGCTCAGCCAATCTGCTATTGATTTTTAATAAGTAATTTTTCACATGCAGCATTGAGATATTTTCCACTTTGGCTTGAGTGTTTGCACGGTCATCAAATGGAATTTGATTAGCCAGCGATATTAATTCCTGTTGTTCTGCTGTATTTGCTTTTACAGAATTGGCGTACTTACGGATATAATAAAAATATCTTTTTTCTCTTGCAGTTATTTGTTCAGGAACTTGATAAGGTCTGCTTGAGCCACCGGGTATCCACAATACAATAATTTGCTTGTCGTCCACTTCTTCAATAAATAGATGTGGATGAAAGACAGGCTGTAAAAGATTATTGAAGCCAATCATTTTCCGCTGAATTTCTGAAAGTTCTGCGGTAGTTAAACCCTTTACTGGTCTTTTAGCAGTTTTTGTAGTTTCATCTTCTGCCACACCAACAAGAATATAGCCACCACCAATGTTATCAAAATCATTGGCAAATGCACAAATACTGCGGTAAATGGCATCCGGATTCCAACCTTCTTTAAATTCTATCCGGTCAGATTCCACCGTTCGGGCAGAAAGTAAATCTTCTATGTTGATGTGTAATACCATTATTGATTTCAGCAATTTTATTTAATAATAATTCTTACCTTGTTTCTTTCTTTGCCTGCACACAAAGCATCTATATAGCTGGTGAGTGTATCAATAGCTTCTTGTGGTGTTAATGGCTTACTCAATTGCTTGCGTATATCTTCCATAGAAATTTCTACTTTATCAATACCCTGTGAAAATTGGGCTATTAAATTTCTAAGCTTTGATGCATTGTCGGCAGTAAGCTCAACTTTCCCTGTTCTAAATTCTTCTACCAATTGTTTATCAATTGTATTTAGAATATCCATATTCTCCTGTACAGATGGATCTTTAAATACTGAACGCATGGCAGTAGTCCATTTATCTAAAATGTTATCCAATTGCTCTTCTAGCTGATGGATATTGAAAGTTGGCTTGCCATAATACTCCCTTGGATTAAAATCGTGGTAAGGCTCTGCCAATACTTTTGCCTTGGTTAATGAGGCATCTGCCTCACGTAATGAGGTGATACTGTTTACCCAATTTTGATATTCGGTGGCTGTAATAAATTCAGAATCTTTGATGATGTCGCAGATGCGTTTTTTCTCACTTCCTAATATCCTCACTTTAGCTAAATCATCTTGTTTAGACAATCTGCATTTGGTGTATTGACTTAGGTAATAATCGGCATATCGGTCAATTAATGAATTGAGCAAGGCTTCATACTTTTTGATGTCTGCCTCTTTATTGCTTGCCATTACTTCGAGTAATTGGTCTATGGCAGTTTTCATTTCATCAAACAATGGTTTTTCTTGCTCCACCACATAGGATTGTGCAGTGTACAGATAGCCTATCATTTTCTCAAACTTCTCCGCTTTGGCTTGCAGTTTATCTACTAAATCACAATGAGGCCAAGCCTTAAAAGTTGTAGTTAATTCCTGTTCGGTAAATTTGAAAGCCTTTAACTTACCATAAGAATTGTAAGACTGAATGCTATCTAGCATATTGCCTAATGCTTCCAATTCTGTTTTCATACCCGCACTATCAGTATCACTTAGTAATGATACATTTCTACATTTTAAACCTTGTGCCACTATAGCTTTTGTTTTTACTACTCGTTCGGCTTTTGTTTTAGCTTCGGTAATAATCTTGCTGATGGTTTCAGGCTTTTCAAGTTCAGAAGTATAATCGGGTAAACCTAAACAGGCAAAAAATGCCTTTAAGTTTTTAATCGGTATGCCTTGTGGCTGCTTGATGTGCTGAAAGGTGAAGTAATCTTCCTCTGAAAGCGAAAGCACAGTTTCGATATTTGTAGCAGCAAGGTTTTTACTGCCAGACCAGTTGATTTCAATATCTCCTTTGTATGCCAATGCCGCCAATACAATAAACTCCAATTGGTAGTCAATATTAAAATCAACCGAGTACCAAAGGTTTGCAGGTGCATAATGTGACCAAATAATGTCGGATCTATTTAGAACTGCTGCATCACCAGCTTCCTTCATTTTTTTCTTAATGCTCTCTGCATACTTGCTGTTATCGCTTACAATGTTTTGCCCACTCCACAAACCAAGACCACTTAAAATGGCTTCTCCATTTCTATTAGGACTGGATGGGTTGGTAATTTTCTTTAAGGCTGCGTTTATTGCACCACTGTAATTATCTTTTGATAATGGAAGTTGCAAATCAGTAAACGCAGGATAATGAGGGAATTTATCATTAAAAGCTTTATTCAACACCTTTGCAGCTACACTTCGGAATATCATTTCTTTGGTAGAGCCTTCACCGGGGAGCGGAAAAGATTTTAGTGTTTTGCTATCGCCTTTGTAAATCACTTTAGTTTTATCTGCATATTCTTTATCAAATAAAGCAATGGCTTTACGCTGATACTCCTCGATTTGACTACTGAATAATGCTTTTTGATTGGTAGGTGCAGAACCATGTTTTGCTTTTGCAGCACCATATAAACAGATAATGTCTTTAAACTCATCCGACAAACCCGCTACATCAAAATACACTTCGTCTGATTCGTCATTACGGTTGATGGTATTGAATAAAGGACAGAAGAAAATATAATACTGTTGAATGGGTTCTGTGGTGCTTCTTTCATTGGGGTTCCCAAAGAAGATATATCCTAAACGGAAACTCTTTTTATCTAACCACTCCAAAGAATGCTGCCAAATTTTGAATCCCGAACGATAAGAATCTTGCTGAATTTCCAATACATATTGTAGAAAGTCAAAATAATATTGGTCTGCTTGGTCGGTGTCTTTCTTAATTACTTCATCAGCATAATCTCGTATTAACTGAGGGATATTGATGCCACCTTCTGTACGAATATAAAAATCAGAACTTACTGTATCTTGATCAACATACTGACCTGCGGTGGCGGTAACCAATTGTTTGGCTGTGCTATCAATTGCAGCTAAAAGCAATTCCGGTTCATCCACATTCTGGATGCTTACACATAAATCCTCTTTTAAACTGTGGGCACTTGCTCCATTTCGTTTATCTAAATCATCGCATAAAATACGAATTGCCAATGCTTGTGCAATACTTTGAGCAATATCCTTTCTATTTGCTCTTGCACCTACAAAATGATTAGTTATTCTACCTGCAATAATATCCACTTTGTCACGAACCATTCTAATATCGGGAATGGCAAGCATAGCAGGGTTGCTAGCTAAGTCTGGCCAATAGGTATCGTACGTAATTAAACCAGGATTATTTGTAGGAACTTCTTTGTCTAAAATATCTTCAAACTTTACAGAAAGTACTTTTAATATTTCACGTTGACTTTTACCATGTTTGATTTTTTCAAAGTAGCTTACATAATTGGGGTGAACAGGAAAGAGTTCGATAAATTCATTAAGGTTAGTATTAATTCCTTCAAACAGGTGGGCAAATTTTAAAAGATGCTCTCTAATTTTCCCTTTCTGATGCAAATCCTTTTTTAGCAAACGTTCCTTTACCACAAACGAGACATCTTCTT
>Ga0180009_10005196_pt1 | contig 14042 bp, 11 predicted proteins | sample OS_PC_MetaG_FD_123537 | JGI IMG/M metagenome (GOLD analysis project Ga0180009, IMG submission 123537) | Groundwater microbial communities from the Aspo Hard Rock Laboratory (HRL) deep subsurface site, Sweden - OS_PC_MetaG | ecosystem: Environmental > Aquatic > Deep subsurface > Groundwater... | reverse complement strand
CGCGTGGCTCGCGGCGACGCACGCGGACGGCATCAATGTGGTGCACCCCTTTGAAACCTCAGTCTCCGATCACGCCCGCCAACCGTAGATTGACGCCGTAGCGTTTTCTTGATTGGCCCAGAGGAATTGCCCCGACGGGCTGACCTTGGTGACGAACGTGGCGGGCACGATGGTACCCGGCGTCGTGAGGGTGGTGGCGCCGAAGGTGGCTTGTCCTTGGAAGCCGCCCGAGACAAAGGCGTTCCCGCTCGCATCCAGCGCCACCCCGGTCCCCGTCGCCGCGTGCGTCCCCGGGGCGTTTTTCACCCACAAGACTTGGCCGGTGGCGGACGCCATTCTTGTGATGAAGAACTCCCGCTGCCCGGTCGCCGTGAGGGTGGTGGCGCCGATGGTGACCTGCCCGGTAAAACCGCCCGTGATATAGGCGTCGCCGCTCGCATCCACGGCGATGCCGTCGCCGTTGATGTCGTCTGCGACTTTCTTGGCCCACAAGAAATTGCCCGACGCATCGAGCTTCGTTACGTACCTGGCGCCGGGAGTACCGGGTGAGGATGTCGTGAGGGTGGTGGCGCCGAAGGTGGCTTGCCCAAAGTAATTCCCCGTGACATGGGCCTCGCCGCCAGAACCCACGGCGATCGCTTCGCCAGTCACCTTGCTTCCGTTGACGCTGCCCCCTACTTTTTTGGCCCAGAGGAAGTTGCCCGATGCATCCATCTTGGTGACGAACATATATTGATCCCAGCCGGGGGTGGTGAGGGTGGTCGAGCCGAACGTGGCCTGCCAGGAAAAGTCGCCCGTGACATAGACCTTGCCGCCCGCGTCAACGGCGATCCCATTGCCGCTGTTATGATCGCCCACCATTTTGGCCCAGAGGAAGTTGCCCGACGGGTCGATCTTGGTGATGAACAGACACTTGGCCGAGCTGGAACAGGTCAGGGCAGGCGTGGAACCAAAGGTGGTTATTCCATAGAACACTCCCGTGACATATGCGTTGCCGCTGGCGTCCACGGCGACCGACATGCCGCGGCTCTCTTTCATTCCGTCCGGCTTGATGGCCCACGACGTGGAGCAGACGCCCTTGGCGCACATCTTCCCCGTGGGGCACGTCCCGGTTTGGCAAGCCCCGCCGCAACCGTCGTCGGCGCCGCAGACGTTGGTCGGGCACGACGGGGTACAGCATGCGCCCTGAAAACACGACTGGCCGGTGGGGCAGAGCGACGAGTGAGGAGTGTAGTAGCAGTTGCCATACGAGCACTTCCCAACTGGGTCGTAGGTCTTGAGCAGGCTGGTGGAGTAACAACCGGGCGGCGGCGGGGTATTGCAGACGATGCCATAACACGGATCTGACGGATCTAGGTCCGTCCAGGCGTCTTTGGTGGCGATGAGATCGGGCGCCAGCTGCTGATCGGGTGTTGGCGTCGCGGTGTCCTTGTTGGAATTGAGATCGCTTCCCTGCACATCTGCAGCCATGTCCGGCGTGGGCAACGCGCTGTCATTCTTGGCCGCGTCGTCCAGTCCCACATCGGGCGTTTGAATTGGAACATCAGGCGGCGACTTTTGATCGCTCTTTGCATCGACGGCGCTGTCGAGGGAAGTATCCGATCTGGATGAGTTTGCATCCAGATCCGCGATGGATTGGTCCGGTGAGAGCTGGGTGTTGCTGGAGCACGCGACGAATAGCAACGATCCACAGCCCAGCGCAGCACAAGCCATGATTGCATCAATTCTCATGGGAAAACCTCTCACGAATGCGCCCTGTATTTGGAGTGTAGGATAGGGGCCTGCTCTTTGCTACGTTGGTTTCTTCGCGCCCAATGCCAAGTGCCGGGACCTCCTACCCGCGGCCCCACCCCGCTCGTCTCCTCGTCGCCTGGCAAGATGCCCCACTGTCGCGTACCCTGCGACCCGAGCCCACTGACAGGATCGGGACCATGAGTGACAGGCGGATGATCGAGAAGCGACTGACCTCGGCCGTGTGGTACGAGCCATGAGCGAGCTGCTGGACCGACTGGAGCGGATCGCCGGGCAGGCGGGCGACATCGCCCTGTCTCACTACGGCAGGACGGGGTTCAGCCTCAAGCCGGGCGACGCCAGCCCCGTCACCGCTGCCGACCGCGAGGTCGAGGCCTTCCTCGCCCGCGAGCTGTATCGCCTCGACCCCGAGGCTGTCTTCATCGGCGAGGAGAGCGCCGGAGACCCGGCCGTGGTCCAGCGAGCGCGGCAGGCCGAGCGGGTCTGGGTCGTCGACCCGGTCGACGGCACCGCCGCGTTCCTGTCCGAGCTCGACACCTTCGCCGTCTGCATCGGCCTGCTGCGCCACGGCCGACCGTATGCCGGCGTTGTCACCCTGCCCGCGCTGCGCCAGAGCTACCTCGCGCAGGAATGGCAGGGGGCCCGGTGGCACACGCCGCGCGCCAGAGCGACGATCGGCGCCGCCGCGCTGGCCCCGCCGTCCATGCGCTGCTTCCTGGCGCCCTCCAACGCGCATCGCTCCTACCGCATCCGCTACCCCGGCAAGGTGCGCTCCTTCGGCTGCACCGCCTATCACTTCCTGCTGGTGGCCCGCGGCCTGGGCGCCGGGGCCGTGTCACGCTCGCATGTCTGGGACTACGCCGCCGCCGCGGCCGTGGTGGAGCAGGCCGGCGCGGTGATGCGCTACCTCGACGGCGGCGAGATCGACTGGCGCGACCTGCTCGACGGACGGATCGCCGGGCTTCCGGTGCTCGGAGCGCACCCGGACGCCTGGCAGGAGCTGGCCGGGCTGGTCCAGAGGGTCGAGGGCTGATCGGTGGAGGCAGAGGTCGTACCCACTGAGGCCAGGACTGGCCTTTGGGCTGGCGGGCGCGCCCGCTCCGATCCAAGTTTACCGATCGGGAGGGAGACCATGGGTGACAGGCGCATGATCGAGAAGCACAGCCCGGTGACGGGGGAGAAGCTGGGCGAGTTCGCCGTCTGCAGCGCCGAGGAGGTGCAGCAGGCGGTGGCGAGGGCCCGCGCAGCCTTCGTCGGCTGGCGCGACCTCGGGCTGGAGGGTCGGCTCGATGCGCTGCGCCGCCTGCAGGCCGTGATCCGGCAGCGAGGCGAGTCCTACGCCAGGGCGATCAGCGCGGACACCGGAAAGCCGCTGGTCGATGCCCTGATGACCGAGCTGATCTCGATCCCGCTGTTCCTCGAGCACTACAGCAAGCTGGCCCACAAGGTGCTCGGGCGGCGCAAGGTGAAGACGCCCGTGCTGTTTTCGGGCAGGAAGAGCTACGTCGAGTACTTCCCGATGGGAGTCATCGGCGTCATCTCGCCCTGGAACTTCCCGCTGCAGCTGTCGGTGGTGCCGATGCTGTCGGCGCTGATCGGCGGCAACACCGTGGTGCTCAAGCCGTCGGAGGTGACGCCGGTCACCGGCGAGGTGATCCGCGAGATGTTCGACAGCATCGAGCTGCCCGAGGGCGTGGCGCAGGTCGTGCAGGGCGACGGCGCCACCGGCGCGGCGCTGGTCGAGGCGAACATCGACAAGCTGTTCTTCACCGGCTCGGTGGCGACCGGGCGCAAGGTGATGGCGGCGGCGGCGCGCAAGCCGATCCCGGTCGAGCTGGAGCTCGGGGGCAAGGACGCCATGATCGTCTGCGCCGACGCCAACCTGAAGCGGGCGGCCAAGGGGGCGACCTGGGGCGGGCTGATCAACTGCGGGCAGGTCTGCACCTCGGTGGAGCGCATCTTCGTCGTGGACGCGGTCTACGATCGCTTCGTCGAGCTGCTCTTGAAGGAGGTGGGGCGCGTCCGGGTCGGGGGGCCACAGGAGCACGCCGACATGGGCCCGGTGACCTTCACCGGCCAGCTCGAGACCATCGGGCGCCACGTCGAGCGGGCGGTGGCCGACGGCGCCCGCCTGCTCTGCGGAGGCGAGCGGATCGACGGCCCGGGGCAGTTCTACCGGCCCACGGTGCTGGCCGACGTCACCCCCGAGATGGAGGTCTACCGCGAGGAGACCTTCGGCCCGGTGCTGCCGTTGATCCGGGTCAGCGACGAGGACGAGGCGGTGCGGCTGGCCAACGACCACCAGTATGGTCTGAACGCCAGCGTCTGGACCGGCGACCAGCGGCGCGGGCTGGAGCTGGCGTCGAGGCTGGAGTGCGGCCAGGTCATGGTCAACGACGTGCTGGTCATTGTTGGCAACCCGGCGCTGCCCTTCGGCGGGACCAAGGCCTCGGGTTTCGGTCGCTACCACGGCGAGGAGGGGCTGACGACCTTCATGCACCGCAAGGCGATCATGACCGGCAAGGACCGCGTCGACTTCGAGCCGTTCTGGTTCCCCTACCAGCGCAAGTACGACGACATGCTGCAGGTGTTTCACATGCTGCTCGGCGGGAACCTGGTGCGCGTGCTGGGGCCGCTGCGTCGGCTGACCCGGCTCACGGCAGAGGCGGATCGCTGAGCTCGGCCGAGCCAAGCGGGCAAAAAAGAAGTAAGATGCGGCCGAGCATCGGACAAAGGCGACAGAAGGTGGAGATCCTGCACTGGTTGCCCGAACGGCTGCGCATCGCCCTGGCTGGCGCCCGAGAGAGCCTCGAGGCGTTGCGCCGGAGCGTGGCCCGGCGGGCGAGGCAAGGCGCCTCCCTCGGAGCGCAGGCCGAGCCCGCGGAGCAGACGCCGGGCGCCGCCGGGGCGCCGAGCACCCAGCGGGGCGCCGGGGAGCCCGCCTCCCTCGCCGAGCAGGACCGATGCGCGGCGCAGGGTGGCGAGGAGCTGCGGGCGCGATTCCGTGACCTGCGGGTGGCACAGGTCATGCGCCAGGGCGCGGACGCCGTCACCGTCGTGTTCGACAACGCCGTCGCCGACCCTGTGCGTTTCGACCCGGGCCAGTACCTGACGCTGCTGGTCAGGTCCGAGGACGGCCACCAGAGGCGGCGCGCCTACTCCATCTGCTCCGACCCGGCCGATCTCGACCGCGTGGCGGTGACGGTCAAGCGGGTCCGGGGTGGAGCGGTCTCGGGCTGGATCAATGACCACCTGCGGTCGGGGCAGGTCATCCGCACCCTGGGCCCCGGCGGGACCTTTGGCCTGCAGGTGAGGTCCAATGCCCGCCGCCGCGTCGTGCTGATCGCCGCCGGCGTCGGCATCACGCCGCTGTTCTCCATACTCCAGGCGGTGACCGCCGCCGAGCCCCACAGCCGGGTCGAGCTGCTCTACTGCAACCGCAGCTGGGACGACGTGATCTTCGCCGACGAGCTGGCCCGCCTGTCGCGCGAGCGGCCCCGGCTGCGGGTGCGTCACATCCTGACCCGACCTCCTTGCAACTGGGCCGGGCTGCGGGGCCGGCTCGAGGGGGACACCCTGCGTCGCGTTGTCGTCCCCGACCCCCGCGCTCACTACTTCGTCTGCGGGCCGCAGGAGATGATGGACACGGTGACCGAGCACCTAGTGGGCGGCGGCGCGCGTGCAGCGCGCGTCCACATCGAGCGATTCCTGCCCCAGGGGAGCGGGGCGCGGGCGGCGGCCACCGGGGCCGTGCACCGGGTTCGGTTCGCAAAGAGCGGCGCCGTGCTGCTGGTGCCCGACAGCGAGACGATCCTCGAACGCGGGCTGGCCGCCGGGCTGGCCCTCCCCTCGAGCTGCCGCATGGGCGGCTGCGGCGCCTGCCGGCAGCGCGTGCTCTCCGGCGAGGTCGGCCTCGAGGAGCCGAATTGCCTGACCGCCGGGGAACGCGCCCAGGGATTTCGCCTGCTCTGCGTCGGGCGGCCGACCGGCCCGGTGGAGATCGACGCCTGATGGCCGGACCCGCGCGGCGCACGCTCGCCTTCGGCGAGACCATCTTCAGCGAGATCACCGAGCTGGCCCGGCAGCACGGGGCCGTCAACCTGGGGCAGGGCTTCCCCGACTTCGCGCCGCCCGACTTCGTGCTGGAGGCAGCCCGCGAGGCGGTGGGGCGCGCGGACCGCCAGCAGTACGCCCGCGGCGCCGGCCTGCCCGAGCTGGTGCAGGCGATCGCCGCCGATCTGGAGCCGCGGCTCGGCCGCGCGGTGGACCCGATGGCCGAGGTGACGGTGACGGTCGGGGCGACCGAGGGCCTGTTCGCCGCCACGCTGGCGCTGGTCGACCCGGGCCGGGAGGCGGTGCTGATCGAGCCGTTCTACGACTCCTATCCGGCCAACGTGTCGATCGCCGGGGGCAGCTGCCGCCACGTCCCGCTGCGCCCCGACGGGAGCGGGGGCTGGGCGCTGGATCCCGACGAGCTGCGGCGGGCCTTCTCGGCGCGCACCGCGGTGATCTTCGTCAACACGCCGCACAACCCGACGGGCAAGGTGTTCGGCCGCGGCGAGCTGGAGCTGATCGCCGAGCTGTGCATCCGCCACGACGTGGTGGCGATCTGCGACGAGGTCTACGACCGCATCCTGTTCGACGACGCCAAGCATGTCAGCCTGGCCTCACTGCCCGGCATGCAGGAGCGCACCGTCACGCTGGGCAGCGCGGGCAAGACCTTCTCGGTCACCGGCTGGAAGATCGGCTGGGCCGCGGCGTGCCCCTGGCTCAGCACCGCCATCCGGCGGGTCCACCAGTGGATCCCGTTCTGCGTCGCCACCCCGCTGCAGCTCGCGGTGTGCCGGGCGCTGGAGCAGGCGCCGGGGCGGGGCTACCACGACTGGCTGCGCGGCATGTACCAGGCCAAGCGCGACCGCCTGGTCCAGGCGCTGCGAGCAGCGCGGCTCGACCCGCTGGTCCCCCGCGGGACCTACTTCGTCGTGGCCGACTTTTCCCGTCGCGGCGAGTTCGAGGACGACGTCGCCTTCTGCCGGCACCTGACCACCGAGGTGGGCGTGGCGGCCATCCCGCCCAGCACCTTCTACTGCGCCGAGCACAGGCACCTCGCGGCGCGGCTGGTCCGCTTCTGCTTCTGCAAGGAGGACGCCACGCTGGACGCGGCGGCCGCCCGGCTGGCGGGCGATTGACCGGGGTGCTCGGACCAGTGAGATGTTTGACACGAGTTGGTTTCAGCACGCTTTGCATACACCTCGGCGTGGCGGACGGGCGCTGCACGAAGCAGCCAAGGCCGCCTTCCCAAGCCCGGACCACCTCGGCGCACAGGCGGCGCGGCAGGTCCCCCGGACGCCAAGCTCTGCACTGTTTCTCTTGTGGGCTTCGTGCAGCGTCCGTCCGTCCGGAATCACTGATCCCACGAGGCACATCATGCGAACAGCGATACTAGCCATCTGCGTGGCGGCCGTCGCCGGCTGCACCGACAGGAGCACCACCACGGCCCCCCCTGCCGAGCCGGCGAAGACCGGCTTCAAGGACCTGCGCGACTTCGACGTGGTGTCCGGCGTGTGGTCGGTCTCGGTGCTCGGGCCCGGGCTGAGCCTGTGGGCCGACGGCAAGCAGGTGGGCCAGGGCGCACTCATCCCCTGGGACACCAAACGGTCGAAGGACGGTCTGGTCGAGATCTCGCTCAGGCGCGGCGCGCAGTCGTTGCACCGGGGGCGCGCGGTGGTGCTCAACAACGGCGGCGAGGTGTTCTTCAAGAACGGCAGCTCGGGCAAGGTGGAGGTGCCGCCCACCGGCTACCAGCACCAGCACCTGCGCTACCACTGGGAGATGGCCGAGGGAGCGCGCAGGGTGCTGGCGGTGCTGACCTGGGACAAGCCGGGCTTCGACCTCGAGCTGGCGCTGGGGCGGGGGACCTGCCCGCACCACGGTGAGTCGGTGGGGGACAAGCACGCCACCAGCTCTCCGGTCGTGCTGACCCACGAGGCGCCGGCCGGCCAGACGCTGCCCACCGGCCAGTGGTTCGCCCACGTGCGGCTGATGAACGAGAAGCAGGTGTCGGGCAAGGAGACCGCCTTCTCGGTCCGCGCCTACACCATGCGGTAGCCTGCGCGGTCATGACGCCGAGGCTGATGGAGTAGCCTCGACGTTTCGTCCGCTGTGCGGTCATAACGTCGGGGCTATTGGAGTAGCCTCGACGTTTCGTCCGCTATGCGGTCATAAGGCCGGGGCTGGTGGAGTAGCCTCGACGTTTCGTCCGCTATGCGGTCATAACGCCGGGGCTGTTGGAGTAGCCTCGACGTTTCGTCCGCCAGCGACCACGAACCCCGGCAGGCCGTGGCTCAGTACTCCTTGGGCACGGAGCGCGCCTTGCGGTTCCAGGAGTCCACCGCCTGCATCATCGGCATCAGCATCATCATGTTGCCCTCGATCTTGTAGTCGGGGGAGTTGATGGCGTCGGCGGCCTCCATCTGGCCGGTGTCCAGCTTGACGAACGTCTGGTAGTTGGCGGTGACCCGGGCCAGGCCGTCCTTCATCGGCTTGAACGGGCGCTCGCGCAGCCTGGACGACGGGGCGGAGGCGGACTCGTAGTCCCAGTCGGTGCACTTGCCCTTGGCGAAGGTGAAGGTGGCGTAGATGTCCTTGCCGTCCGGGTCGTCCAGCACACGGATCACCATCTTGCCCGACAGGTTCTTGGCGAGCTCCGCGTGCTCGCGGTCGTTGTTCATCACCTCGATGGTCTGGGCCACCGACTCCTTGCTCCAGAAGCGGGCCACTTCGTACCTCCTTGTGCGGCGGTGTCGTTTTTTCGTCGTGCGCGTAACCTTCCCCGCGCCTGGTCGCATGCTGAATGGGTAGGCGCGAGCCTACCACAGCACCCTTGCTCATCAGGAGGATAGAATTGATCAGGCACATCTCGGCCGTCGTCGTCATCGTCTGCATCCCCGCGCTGGCGCTGGCAAACAGCACCGGCATCGCCGGGTATTCGGGCATGAACCAGAGCACCTGCAGCACCTGCCACAAGTACTTCGGCAACATCCAGGGGCTGATCACCGGGCCGGGCTACCTGACTCCGGGGCAGAAGGCCACCTACACCTTCCTCCTGTACTCCTACACCGGCACCTCCAAGATCGGCGGCCTCGACATCGCCGCCTCGGGCGGGGCGCTGTCGGTCAACCCCACCGAGCCGAGCACCAAGATGCTCCAGCAGGAGCTGGTGCACTCCACGCCCAAGGCCGCCTCGTCGGGCATGGCCGGCTTCAAGTGGAGCTTCGACTGGACCGCGCCGTCGATCAAGGGCACCTACACCCTCTTCGGCGCCGGGCTGGCGGCCAACTCCGATGGCAAGACCAGCGGCGACATCACCGGGGTGGCCAAGTTCCTGGTCGGAGTGGGCTCCTGCAACAACAACCAGGACTGCAACGACAACAACCCCTGCACCACGGACAGCTGCAACAAGGCGACCAACCAGTGCGTCAACGCGCCCGTGGCCGGCTGCTGCCTGACCGTGGCCGACTGCGACGACAAGAACCCCTGCACCACCGACAAGTGCAACACCCTGAACAACCAGTGCACCCACGCCGCCGTCGCCAGCTGCTGCAACATCGACGCCGACTGCGCCGACGGCAACGTCTGCACCAAGGACACCTGCGATCAGAGCAGCAACAGCTGCAACCACGACCTGATCGCCAACTGCTGCACGCTGACCATCCCGTGCGACGATGGCAACAAGTGCACCCAGGACACCTGCAACACGCAGACGCACGTCTGCACCTTCCTGGCCATCCCCAGCTGCTGCAAGGCCGACGCCGACTGCGCGGACAACAGCCCCTGCACCCAGGACACCTGCAACGTGGCGACGGGCATCTGCCTCAACCCGCTGATCAGCGACTGCTGTCTGTCGGACGGGGACTGCGACGACAAGAACCTGTGCACCAAGGACGCGTGCAGCCAGAACAAGTGCGCCACCAGCCCCATCGCGGGCTGCTGCACAGCCCCGGCCGACTGCGACGACAACAACCCCTGCACCACCGACGCCTGCGTGCAGAACAAGTGCGACTACAAGGCGGTGCCAGGCTGCATCCCGCCGGACGCCGGCCCCACGCCGGACGGCGCCGCGGGTGACGGGCCTGCCTCCGGCGATGGCCCGGCCGGCGATGCGGCTGCTGCGGGCGACGGAACGACCAACGGCGACGGAGCGGTCGGCGGCGACGGGGCGGTCGGCGGCGAGCCGACGCCCCCGGCCGAGGACGACGGCTGCTGCCGCGTGACCCACGCGCGCGACGGCGCGGGCGGGACGATCCTGCTGCTGCTGGGGCTGCTGCTGGTCGGGCTGCGGCGCAGGGGGCGTTAGGTCAGGGGAGCTCGATCATGGCGACGACGCTGCTCGACCCGGGTGGTGGATCTTTGCACAGGGGGTCGTCTTCGTACACGGCGCAGGCGATCTGGCCCGTGATGACCGCCCGGCCGGACGGGTGGGCGGCAATGCCGTGGCTCCAGTACATCTCGGTCGACAGCGGGAGCGCGCGGGCGTGGCCTTGCCGGTCGACCAGCAGAGGAGCCGCCCCCCACCCGGTCAGGCCGACCAGGGCGCGGTCAGCATCAACGGGTGCCACTTCTGGCCAAAAGGCGCCCTCGTTCTTGGTGGTGACCTGTGTCTGCCACCGGATCGCACCATCCGGGGCGAGCCGCGTCAGGGTGCAAACGTCCCTCGCATCGTAGTCCCAGTCGTAGACCAGGATCTCGCCCCCGGACCCGGGGTAGACCGCGATGTGGCCGCCCACGTCGGCCCGCCAGAGCAGACTGCCGCTGGCGGCGGAGAGCGCTGTCACCGGTTCTCCTGCCACGAGCAGGCGGCCCAGCTCGTCGGTGGCCACCGAGCCTGCCGTCTCGTTGCTCGTCCACTGCACGGTGCCGCCGGCCGAGACCCTGAACAGCCGATCCTCGAGCTGGACATAGGCATTCCCCTGCGGATCGACCGCCAGGTCGTATACCGTCGTGCCGTCCAGGGGCAGGCTCCACAGATCGTCTCCCTTGGCCGAGAGCTTGCGTAGCGAGGCAGGCGTCAGTACGTAGAGCTCGCTCGCGGGCCCGGCGGCGATGGCGCACCCGATCGAGCAGAATGTGACCGGACGGGCCCACTCCGGCCGACCGGACGGGCTGATCCGGACCAGCAATGGGCGCAGGAAGTTGTCGCCGCGAGTCGGCAGGACGAGACCTCCGGTGGCGACGACAGAGCCACTCGCCTCGATCCACAGGTAGGCCGCTCCGTCGGGCGCCACGGTGACGTCGTGGGGCATGGAGACTCCGACGATGGCGAGGTCCTTGTCTGCCTCGTAGAAATGCACGACCCACAGCGGCTCCAGCTGACCTTCATTGACCGGGCGGGCGAACGGTGCAGTCGGCGGCGCCTCGCAGGAGAGCCCGGCGACCACGAGCAGAACACAGCATCTCCGCCTCCACCAGCCATGCTCGCCCTGGCCCATGGCGCGATGCTACCATACCCGGGCAGCGGTGGGAGGTGTGCAGTGGCTGGACGAACCTCGGTGTTGGTCTCCGTCCTTGCGCTGGCCGGTTGCACGAAGGGGCCCTGCGAGCCGAGGTGCCTCGAGGTCGGGAAGTGCGCTGCCGTGACCACGGGCACGGCCGAGCAGTGCGTGGACTGCCTTGAGGACCGGCACTGCCGGGGCAACCCCCTGGCCTTTGGCCCGACCTGCGACGTGTCGTCGAGCCGGTGCGTCTGCGCATCCGATGCTGAGTGCGCTGGCAACCGCAACGGCGGCCAGTGCGACGACGTTGTCCGGCGCTGTCACTGCGACCAGGACTCGGACTGCCTGCCGGGGCTGAGGTGCGCAGGCCAGTACCTGTCGACGCGGATCTGCGTGGCACCGTGCCGGTCAGATGACGACTGCCCGGACCGGACGGCGCCCCACTGCGATGTGGCCTCGGGCGACTGCCTGGCCTGCGTCACCTCAAACCACTGCGAGGACAGCCCGGAGGGGACGCGCTGCGAGGACCACCAGTGCGCCTGCGAGACCGACGCTGACTGCAAGGGGAGCTATCCGTGGGGCAACAGGTGCCGGACAGGCGCGGGCTGGTGTGGGTGCGAGGCAGACGCGGACTGCACGGACAACCCCAACGGCCCGAAGTGCGCCGACAACAACCGGTGCACCTGCGACAAGGACTCCGACTGCACCAGGCCCCCGTACACCGATTGCGCGCTGCCCCACGGCCAGGCCAGCTACATGCACTGCCAGAGACCCTGCACCGCCGATGCCGACTGCGCGGGCAAGGGCAGCCTCGGGGCCTGCGCCGGCGGCACCTGCGTGGAGTGCATTGATGACGCGCACTGCCCCTCGGCCTACTCCCCGTACTGTGATGCTCAGAGGAAGGCGTGCGTCGAGTGCACGACCGACGCGCACTGCAGCGGGAGCTGGTGCGATGCGGAGACCGGCTGGTGCGTTCAGTGCACGACCGACGCCGACTGTTCGTCCAGCAGCGTCGGCCCCTGGTGCCGCGACGGGCGCTGCGAGTGCGAGACCGACGCCGACTGCAGCAAGAGCCCCGACGGATCGAAGTGCACCTATTGGTATTGTGGCTGCGATGGCGACGCGGACTGCACAGACCCCTCAACGTCGAAGTGCCGTGCCTCCGGACGCTGCGGCTGCGAGGTCGACGCCAACTGCAACAAGGACCCCAATGGCTCGAAGTGCAACCTGGATGGCAGCTGTGGCTGCGAGACAGACGCGCAGTGCACCATCGCGCCCTACACCATTTGCCCGCAGGCCGACGCCTACTCGAGCTACCTGTACCTGTACTGCCAGGAGCCCTGCGCCAGCGATGCTGACTGCGCCGACAAGTGGTCACAGCTGAACCGATGCAAGCTGGGCGACGCCAGGTGCGTCCAGTGCCTTGGCGACGGCGACTGCAACTCGAGCTACAGCAAGTACTGCCTGCTCGCCAGCAACAGCTGCGTGGAGTGCAGGTCCGACCTGGACTGCTCCGGCGGCAGCCGCCCGCTCTGTCTGGTGTCGACCGGCAAGTGTGTGAGCTGCTCGAGCGACCAGGACTGCGCGAAGAGCGAGGATGGCAAGGCCTGCGACGCGGCCAGCGGCCAGTGCACGTGCAGGACCGACGCTGACTGCGCCAGCCTGCCGTTCAAGAAAGTCTGCGACCCGACTGCTGGCTGCCGGGAGTGCAGGGTGGACAGCGACTGCGGGCCCGCCTCGCTGGGCAACAAGTGCGGCACCTCGTCCTGGTCGGACGGCACCTGCGAATGCGGGACAGACGAGGACTGCGCGAGCAACGTGACCGGCCACAAGTGCAACTGGCAGATCTGCTCGTGTGTGACGAACGCCGACTGCCCCCCGCCCCGCAAGTGCACCGGCTACTACTTCAGCGTCGCCATCTGCCAGTAGCGCGCGATCAGTACGGCGTGAAGTCCTGGATCACGGCCAGGTTGGCGCCCCACTGAGCCAGCGGGGACCGGCTGGAGCGGGTGTTCAGACGGATCACCCTGCTCTCGCGATACTGCTGGCTGTAGGTGCAGGCCGCGCGCTTGTCGTTTTCAAAGAAGGCCACGGGAGTGCCTCGTTCGAGGATCATGGGCCGGGCGCTCCGCTTCCACTCGGCCGCGTCGTGAGACAGCGGGTTGAACAGGAACTTCTGCCCGTGGACCGGCAGGCCAAGGTGCTTGAGCAGAGCGATGGTGTCGTGCTTCTTGTAGGTCGGGCGCCCGGTGAGATAGATGATGCGCGCGCCGTCCCTGGTCAGCTTGTTGAGGTAGCTCACCGCGCCCGGTATGGACGTCCGCCTGCGGATCAGCGTGTCGTCGAGGTCGCAGACCACCAGGGGACGGCGGCCCTGCCTGGCGAGCGCCTTGACCTGGTGCTTGACCTCGTGCAGCAGGCGCCTGGCGTCGGGCCTGGAGAGCGAGCGGTCGAGAAAGGAGTGGTCTGCCCGGGCAACGGCCGGTGCGAGCAGAGCGACGAGCAGCAAGACGAAGCGCATGTTCAGAGACGCAACTGCCATGCCACCGTTCCTGGGAGGCTGTGGGCCTGCAACTCCCCGCGATCAGAGCAGCCCTGTCCAGGTGCGGCGATCGTGCCCTGTCCGATTATTGGGGGGGAGCAGTCCGACCGGCTCAGTCGATGACAGCCGTGCTTCGCGTCTTCACCACCTTGCCGGCCCGGTCGAACAGCAGCTGCAGGCCCCTGGGGTAGACCTTGCCGCGGACCCGGGTGGGCTGGACCACCAGCAGCAGCTTGAGCTTCCCTTGAGGCGGTTCG
>Ga0180009_10005195_pt1 | contig 14042 bp, 11 predicted proteins | sample OS_PC_MetaG_FD_123537 | JGI IMG/M metagenome (GOLD analysis project Ga0180009, IMG submission 123537) | Groundwater microbial communities from the Aspo Hard Rock Laboratory (HRL) deep subsurface site, Sweden - OS_PC_MetaG | ecosystem: Environmental > Aquatic > Deep subsurface > Groundwater... | reverse complement strand
TCTGGAGAGTACGCGGTGGGCTGATGGCTTCATGAAGGATGCCGTCGATTCGGTAGCGAATCCGGAACAAATCCTCCAGAGGTTCTACGTGAATATCGCTGGAACGTTTATTAAGAGCATCGTTAATAATTGCGTTTGCCAACCGGATGACCGGCGCCTCAATAATAACTCCTTTCTCTTCTTTTTGTGGCGTGCCGAACACAATAAGACTGTCCCCATCAATTTCTCCGGTATAACCCTTGTCCACCTTCCCTAAAATAGAAATAAAGTCCTCTTTTTCCAGACCGTAAAATTTACCCAAAAAAGCTTCAATACTCTCACGATTGGTAATTTCCAGCCTTAACTTATGAATATTCAGGAAGGTTTTCAGGTTGTCAATGACCAGGTAGTTTAACGGTTCGTCGGTTGCCAGAACCAGCGTTTCACCGTCAAGTTCAATTGGCACAACACGGTGTTCCCGGGCAAAACTGGAGGCCACTTTTCCAATAACAGTGGGAGGTATTTCGGAAAAAGTTAGCGGCGCCGGGGTTATTCCAATCTGAGATAATAAAGAAACGCTGGAGCTTGACCCGGTAAGATAGCCTAGATCATTCAGAATCTTCTTGATAGGCCCGGATTTCAACAACTGCTCTTTAACCGCCGCATCTATCTGTTTACGGCTCAAAAGCCCGATATTTTCAAGAACCCCTCTAATTTTGCTGGCGGTAAGCATAGTATTATTTAACGGTAATAGTCAAGTTCAAATTAGGCAAAGCTTCGCTTTGCCGCTACAAAAAATTCCTAGGCCATTAAGTCACATCCGTTCCGGAGCATGTACGTTAAGCAAGAAAAGTCCTTTCTTTAAGATGCTTTCCAAACCCGAAACCAGGGATAGCCGGGCCAGCGTCAGGTTTTCATCGGGACCGACTATCTGGCAACGCTGGTAATACTGGTGGAAGGTTTTTACCAGCGAAAGAAGGTACGATAGCAGGATTTGCGGCTCCAAATTTTGCGCCGCAACCAGAACCGACGGACCAAACCGGCTCAACAACAGCATCAGTTCCAACTCCTCCGGTTCCTGAAGTAAACTCAAATTAACCTGGGCCGGGTCAAGGCTGACGTCCGGCATCTTTTCCTGTTGATACCGGAAGATGGAGGCGATGCGCGCCGTCGCATACTGCAGATAGAAAATGGGGTTTTCCGCGGAATCCTTTTTGGCCAGCTCCAGGTCAAAATCAAGGTGGCTGTTGGCTTTCCGGGAGAGAAAAAAGAACCGGGTCACGTCTGGGGACAGTTCTTCCGTTAAAACCGAAAGCGGTAAAAATTCTCCCCGGCGTGTTGACATTTTCAGTTTTTCCCCGCCCCGGTAAATGGTCGTTAACTGAACGATGATAATCTTGATTTTCTCCGGGTCAAAACCTAAAAAGGAGACGCCTGCTTTCAACCGGTTAACGTAACCGTAATGGTCCGGACCCCAAAAATTTATAATCAGGTCGTATCCTTTTTGAAATTTAACCCGGTGGTACGCCAAATCCGGCGCCAGGTAAGTGTAAGAACCGTCTTTCTTGCGCAAAACCCGGTCCTTGTCGTCACCGAAAGGAGTGGTCTTCAGAAAGAGGGCGCCTTCGGAAACATACGTCACGCCCAACTCTTTTAGGATACGGAGAGTTTCCAGAACCAGGCCCTGTTCGGTCAGTTCGCGCTGGCTCTGATACGAGTCAAAAGCAACCCCAAAATCAAGCAGATCGCACTTGATGCCTTCCAGAATTTCCTGCATCGCCGCCCGGCTGAAAAATCCGGATTCCTTCTCCTTTACGGTTGGGCCGAATTCAGATACCAGTTTTTGCGCGAGAGGGACCAGATATTCGCCCTGGTAACCATCCTCCGGAATTAATAGTTCTTCCCCCAAAATCTCTCTACAGCGAGCCTTCAGGGATTCACCCAGAAGGTCAATCTGGCGGCCTTCGTCATTTAAATAATATTCTCTGGTCACCCGGTAACCGCTGTAGGCCAGGATTCGGCCGAGCGCCTCACCGAAAGCAGCCTGTCTTCCGTGGGCAATCGTAAGGGGCCCGGTCGGATTGGCGCTTACAAACTCCAGCAGGACCCTTTTACCCTGACCGATATCTTCAATGCCGACTTCATTGTTTTTAATAATTGACCTCAATCTTTCCTGCAGCGCTTCCGGATTAAGGTGAAAATTCAGAAAAACAGGGAGAACAATGTCAATTTTTTTTATGGATACGCAACCCCGGTTTCTTAAAACCGTGCCCAATGTTTGGGAAAACTCTTGAAATAATTGTTCCCGCGGCAGGGTAGAGGGTATCCGGCTCAAAATCGGAGTGCAATACTCTCCGTATCCCCTTTCTCGAGGAATGGTAACGTCGTTCTTTTGCACCGAATAGTCTTTTGTGATAATTTTCTGCCTGCGAAAAATATCAACGGTTTCCTGTAAAGCGCCTACCAGTTCTTGGATTATATCAGTCATGATTTTTTCGATTCCGCTTTCAAACTATCCAGGATATCTTCCACTTTTTCCACCCGGAGCAGTTCTTCGTCCAGGACGAATTCAATCTTCGGTTGAAAACGCAAACGGAGATTGCGAGCCAGGGCGCGTTTTAAGAACGGTGTATTATTCGTCAGTATCTTTTCGGCCTGGATGCGTTCCGCTTCGCTCCCAATGGAAGTAAAATAAACCCTGGCATTACGTAAATCCGGGGAAATGGTAACATTAGTAACGATTATCTTCCAGGCCTCAGGGTCCAGGACTTCCTTCTGGAGAGAATCCGCCAGGATGCGGTGAATTTTGCCGGCTACTCTTAACGGTCTGTGCTTCATCTGGGTGTATTTGGTATCATTTGTAGTCGCCAACCTTGGTTGGCTCTGTTAACCACGCCAAGCAATCTTGGCAACTACTTAATTATTATAGTATAATTTAAGTGATTTTACAAAAGAGAACAACCATGAAAAAACGAATCCTGAGAGAAATTGCCGCTTTCGCATACGGCACCACCGGTCTTTTTCTAATTATCTCCCTATTTTCTTACTCGGCCTTTGACCCCACTTTTTACCCTTTCACCAACTACCCCGTCAATTCCGTGCCCCAGAACCTGGGAGGTTACGCCGGTTCGTTTCTGGCCGGTTTTCTCCTGAATGTCTTTGGTTGGCCGGCCTTTCTCTTTCCGGTTGCCCTCTTCTTTTACGCTTATCAAACCTATCAAAAAGAAGAGGTTGTTCCGCCGGAACGGGTCGTCTTCGTCTGTCTTGCGGTAATTATTGCCGGCGGACTTCTGGGTCTTCTTGCCAATCCGGTGATTTTGGAAAACTTGACACCGTCCGGGAGAAATTTTGCCTCCTTCCCGGCCGGCGGAATTTTAGGTTATTTTCTGGCCGAACACGGGAGCAACCTTTTCGGAAAAACCGGTCTGGCAATTATTCTGCTGGCGGGTTTGGTTGTTTTGCTTTCCGTAACCTTTAACATCCCTCTTTCCCGGTTCAAACCAAAACTTCAATTTGAAAGTACCTCCCGGCCCGCCCTAAAAAAGAAAGAGCCGCTAATAAAAGAATCGGTTTTTGTGCCGGCGACGAAACTGGAAGCGCCGTCGGTTAATTCGTCAAAAATACGCGCCCGAAAAGAGCGAAACGAAAAAACAGAGGAAATACCAACCGCCGTAACGCCTGTTTCCACCAGCTTCACCCTGCCGACTCCGGACATTCTTTCTCCGGTTGTTGCCGAAGAACAAGCCCACCTTGACCTTGACCGTTACCGGAGCGTAATTGAAGACACCATCGCGGATTTTGGAATCATGGTAAAGGTGGTGGAATGCAACCAGGGACCCACCATCACGATGTTTGAACTGGAACTTTCACCCGGAGTCATGCCGCAACGCATCGTCAGTCTTTCCGATAACCTGGCGATGGCTTTGCGGGCAACCAGTGTCCGCGTCGTGCCATTGCCCGGAAAATCAACCCTGGGCGTAGAAGTTCCCAATCCGAAGATGTCCATCGTTCAAATGTCAGAAATCATCTCCGCGCCGGAGTTCATCCAGCACCGTTCCAAATTGGCCCTGGCCCTGGGAAAAGATACGCTGGGTCGGCCGCTGGTCGCAGACCTGCGCAATATGCCCCATCTTTTAATTGCCGGCGCCACCGGCAGCGGCAAAAGCGTTTGTCTGAACAGTCTGCTCATCTCCCTTCTTTTCCGGACTACTCCGGAAGAAACCCAATTCCTGCTGATTGACCCCAAAATGGTTGAAATGACCATTTATCGGGATATTCCGCACCTGCTTCTTCCGGTCATTACGGAAACTAAAAGCGCCATTGAGGCCTTAAAATGGATGGTGGGCGAAATGGAACGACGTTACCGGCTCTTTTCCCAAAACAACGCCCGCAGTATCGATATTTATAACAGCCGCGACGTGGAGCGTATTCCCTACATCGTGGTGGTGGTGGACGAACTGGCCGATTTAATCACGGTGGCGCGCACCGAAGTGGAATTAAGCATCATCCGGCTTTCTCAGTTAGCGCGTTCCGCCGGCATTCACCTCATTATCGCCACCCAGCGGCCTTCGGTTAACGTCATTACCGGGGTAATTAAAGCCAATTTCCCGGTCCGAATCGCTTTTCAGGTTGCCTCCAAGGTTGACAGCCGGACCATTCTTGATGCCAACGGCGCCGAAAAACTTCTGGGCCGCGGAGACATGCTGTACCTTTCGCCGACCGGACTCCATCCCATCAGGGCTCAAGGTTGTTATCTGCCGGATTCCGAAATTGAGAAGGTAAGCGAATTCTGGAAAAAACAAGGCAAGGGCCCCACTTACGATTTGGACTTTATCCGGGAAAGTAACGGAGAAGAGGGGTCCGAACAATTTGCCGGTGAAGACCCGCTCTTTGACGAAGCGGTCCAGATTGTCCTGACGCACCAGTCCGCTTCCATTTCGCTTCTCCAAAGAAAACTTAAGATTGGTTTTAACCGTGCGGCCCGGTTGATAGAGGAGATGGAAAGTCAGGGTATCGTGGGTACGTACCGCGACGGCAAGCCGCGGGAAATCCTCCGCTGAATTGTCATTGCGAGCGTATTTTGCGCGGCAATCTCGTATTTACGGAACGTTCTTTAAATCAAATACGAAATCCAGCGGCGCCTCCTTCGGTTTTACAATCCGCAAAGTAATCTTACCCTTCTCTTGGAGAATATCGGCCGGGAAATATAACTTTTGCCGGCTGGATATCGTATATTCTCTTGCCATGTCATACCCCTGGTGAAAAGTTTTAAGAATCGGAATTTCCCGGCCGTCTTTCAAAAGCGCCGCTTTGTAGTCACGGTCAAAACCGTCATCGCTGCCGTAAAGAGTAACTTCAAAATAAGAGTCTTTGTGGTTTTCCGCGCAAAGACGGCAAAGGACTTCGGTATCCATATCAGAATTATCCCGGGCCGAGTTCCGGGCCATCAAAGATAGGCAGTGATACGGCGTAAAAATGGCCGCGCTCCCCTTATCAGAACCGTAGCCCAGAAAAACGGTCCAGGGCTTTTCAAAATCAACCAGTAAATCGTCTTTGCGGCTCTTCCCGTAATTAATCGCCGCGCTGATTTCCGCAGCGGTCATTGCGAGGCGTGCATTTAGCGCCGTGGCAATCTCATTTTTAACGGGTTTTCTCTGTGCCAGAAAAACCAACGCTCCGACAACCACAACTGCAATAATCGCCACCAACCATACCTTTTTCATCTTACCCTCCGTCCTTAAGTTTAGGCGAGCGAAATGAGCTGGGCTTTTTCATCCCGCAGGTACTTTTTCAAATCCCGCTTCCGGTTAGGTATCTTTCCGTCCAGAACCAGACGTTCCAGTTCCGATTTAACCTTGCCCACTAACGGACTGGCTTTAATCTCCAACAATTTCATGATTTCGTTACCGTCAATAACCAATCTAAAGACCGCGGTCCGCTGTTCCTTCTTCCATTCCCGAATTTTGTTTTCCAAATCGGCTATATCGGCCAGACCTTTGCGGACCTTCCCTTCATTTTTACTGGTCAGGTCCGCGGCGGTCAGGATAAAAAGGCTTTTCAGGTCTTGGCCGCAATCGTTGACCAGGTGGTTTATCGCCCGGTTGCTGGCGCCTTCTTCGTTTACTCCGGCGCCGGCCAGGTAATGGGGCCGGAGATGAAGTTCAATCAATTTGTAAATTTTCTCCCGGGCCGGACTTCCGACATTAAACCGCCGCGCCACCTCCAACCAGATTCTGGCGCCCTTGATGGGATGGTCGTGAAAGGTCCATCCCTCACCGGGAATAAACTTCTGAGTACTTGGTTTGCCGACATCATGAAAGAGCGCGGCAAACCGGGTGGGCAAATCATTCGTCCGGCGGCTGACCCGGTCCAAGACAATCAGGGTGTGGCGGAAAACATCCTTGCAATTACGGTCATCGGCCGCTACTACATTCTTCAGGTTTTCAATCTCCGGTAAAACCAGCGGTAAAAGTTGCAAATGGTCCAGCAAAACTATCCCGGCGGCCGGCTGCGGTGTATCCATGGTCCGCAAAAACTCATCGGCAATTCGTTCCCGGCTCACAATCTTCAGGCGCTCCCGGTTGCGGATTATCGCGGCTTCGGTCTGGGGGTGAATCACAAAATTCAAACGGCTGGCAAAACGAACCGCCCGCAACATCCGCAAAGGGTCGTCAAAAAAAGTCTTATCCGGGTCAACCGGCGTCCGGAGTATCTTCGCCTTAATGTCTTCCCGACCTGCAAACAGGTCAATCATCTTTCCGTCTTTCAGCGAAAGAGCGAGGGCGTTGATGGTAAAATCCCTTCGTTTTAGGTCATCTTTCAATTCGGAGGCGACAATTTTCGGTTTCCGGGAGTGAACCAGGTAACTCTCTTTACGGCAGGTGGCAAACTCCAGGGTTATTTTTCCGCTCTGAAGCATGGCGGTTCCGAAACGGCTGTAAAAGACCGGCGGTTTCAGGGAAAGAAGTTTTGCCACTTTTCCGGCAAAGAGGATAGCGTCGCCTTCAATCACAAAATCAAGGTCATGACAGGCGCGGCGCAGAATCCGATCGCGCAGGTAACCGCCCACCAGATAGACCGGCCAGTTGTTCTCTCTCGCTAAATCCGAAATCGCGGCGATTATCTCTTTTTCCGTCATATAATATATTATACACCACTTTAACGTAGGGGTCGCATTTATGCGACCCGCGGGCTCGATGAATCGAGCCCCTACATAACTGCATCAATTTTATTATTGAAGGGGGTAAATTGAATTCGGTTCTCCGGGTATGTTAAAATATGAAATATGGGACGTCTGATTAGAATTTTTGATACCACTTTACGGGATGGCGAGCAATCGCCGGGCGCCAGTCTCACCGTACCAGACAAGGTACGTATCGCCCGGCAGCTGGAAGACCTCGGCGTAGACGTTATTGAAGCCGGTTTTCCCGTCTCTTCGCCGGGTGATTTCCAGTCGGTGCGGGAAGTGGGAAAGATAATTAAAAAATGCCAGGTGGCTGCGCTGGCGCGCGCCTTGCCGCAGGACATTGACGCCGGACTTAAAGCCCTGGAAACTGCGGCCAAACCCAGGCTTCACGTTTTTCTGGCTACTTCCAAAATCCACCGTCAGTATAAATTAGGCAAAGCCAAGTCAGAAATTTTACGGATTGCCGTGGAAGCGGTCAGCCGCGCCCGAAAAGGTGTTGCAGATGTGGAATTTTCTCCGGAAGACGCCACCCGCACCGAACCGAAATTCCTCCTGGAAGTTGCCGAAGCGGTGGCTGAAGCCGGCGCCGGAACCATCAACATACCGGATACCGTCGGTTACACGGTCCCGGAAGAGTTCGGAAAGTTAATCGCTTTCCTGCGCGCCCGCCTTGACAAAAAAATCCGGATAAGCGTTCACTGTCACAACGACCTTGGCCTGGCGGTTGCCAATAGTTTAACAGCCCTGGCCGCCGGCGCCGACCAGGTTGAAGTAGCCATTAACGGCATCGGCGAGCGGGCCGGCAACGCCTCGCTGGAAGAGATTGCGGTCGGTCTTCACATCCGGCGCGATTCCTGGAAATTGGAGACCAACATCAACCTCGCGGAAATTTACCGTACCAGTCGGCTGGTCAGCAACCTGACCGGTCTGATTGTCCAGAGAAACAAGGCGGTTGTCGGTGAAAACGCGTTTGCCCACGAGGCCGGTATCCACCAGGATGGAATACTGAAGGACCGCCGGACCTATGAAATAATAGAACCATCGCTAATCGGCGTCCCGGAAAGCGTGCTTGTTTTAGGCAAGCATTCCGGACGGCACGCCCTGGCAAACCGGTTGCTCCGGCTCGGTTACCGGCTCAAAGATACCGAACTGCAGAAGATATTTATCCGTTTCAAGGAATTAGCGGATAAGAAAAAAGAGGTTAACGACCAGGACCTGGTGGCGCTGATGGAAGAGGTCCTGATGCCCCTAACCGAAACCTATACCCTGGATTATCTTTCCACAACGTCCGGGACCAATACCGTTCCCATGGCTACGGTCCGCCTGAAGAAAGGCAAGGAAATTTTACAGGCGATTTCCTCCGGCGACGGACCGGTAGATGCCGCTTGTCATGCGGTTGACCAGTTGACCGGCATTTCGGCGCGGCTGACCGATTACCGCATTACCGCGGTGACCGGCGGCAAAGATGCGCTCGGAGAGGCTTCCCTGAAAATTGCTATTGATAACCGGGAAGTACCGGGTCGGGCGGTAAGCACCGATATCATTGAAGCCAGCGTTAAGGCATACCTGAATGCAGTTAACCGCTACCTTCAGAACAAGCGCACCGGCGTTTCCTAACGTAGTGCGACCCTTTCAGGGTCGCTAATGTAGTGTCATTGCGAGCGTATTTCGCGTGGCAATCTCGCTTTTCGGGTCGGATGAATCCGACCCCTACATTTTTATGACGCTTACCGAAAAAATTCTGGCAAAAAAATCCGGACGGTCAGAACTTAAACCGGGCGAATTCGTTCTGGTTGACGTTGACCTGGGTTTCGCCAACGACCTGACCGGACCGCCGGCCATCAAGGAGTTTGAGAAGTACGGAGACAAGGTCTTTGCGCCGGAGAAAGTGGCCCTGATTCCGGACCATTTTACTCCCTGCAAAGACATTGACAGCGCCGGTCTGGTCCGGATACTGCGGGAGTTCAGTCGGAAACAGGGCATCAGCCGGTTTTACGAAATCGGCCGGATGGGCGTAGAACACGCGCTCCTGCCGGAAGAAGGGTTAATTCTGCCCGGAACAATAGTCATCGGCGCGGACAGCCATACCTGCACCCACGGCGCCCTCGGCGCTTTTGCAACCGGCGTTGGAAGCACCGACCTGGCTTTCTTTCTCCTGACCGGCAAAGCCTGGTTCCGGGTTCCGGAAACGATTGCCGTAGAATTTTCCGGAAAATTGCCGGAATGGGTCGGCGGCAAAGACTTAATTCTTTATCTTATTTCTAAAACCGGGGTGGACGGCGCCCGTTATAAATCTTTTGAATTTATCGGTCCGGTTGTTTCCCGTCTTCCGGTTGACGACCGTTTCTCTATGTGCAACATGGCGATTGAAGCCGGCGCTAAAAACGGTATTATCGCGCCGGACCGCATAACCCTGGATTACCTGCGCCAGGTAAATCCGGCCTGGGTTAACAGCCACCCTGATTTTACGCTGAACCCGGATTCCGGAGTCGTCTATTCAAAAAAAATAGAAATAGATGTTTCCAAACTGGAACCGTTTGTAGCTGCGCCTGATTTGCCTTCAAACGGTTACCCGGTCTCCCAACTTTCTGACGTCAAACTTGACCAGGTTCTAATCGGCTCCTGCACCAACGGAAGAATTTCGGATTTAAAAATAGCGGCCGGAATACTGAAAGGAAAAAAAGTGGCAAAAGGCCTGCGCCTGATTGTCATTCCGGCCACGCAAAAGATCTGGCAGGAAGCCCTAAAGGAGGGTTACCTGAACACATTTGTTGAGTCCGGCGCCGCGGTGAGTACGCCAACCTGCGGACCGTGCCTGGGCGGGCACATGGGCGTGCTGGCCGAAGGAGAAGTGGCGCTCGCAACCACCAACCGTAACTTTGTCGGACGGATGGGACATCCCAGGAGCAAGGTCTATCTTTCTTCGGCGGCCGTAGCCGCCGCCAGCGCCGTAACCGGCCGGATTACCCATCCTTCCGTTGTTTAGACAAAGTGTCATTGCGAGCGTATTTTGCGTGGCAATCTCAATCAAAAATATGAAACTCAAAGGCAAAACCTGGAAATTCGGCGACAATATCAATACCGACCTGATTATCCCGGCCCGGTACATGACCGCTTACGAAGCCGCGGAACTCGGTAAGCACTGTATGGAAGACGCGGACCCGGAATTTTCGAAAAAAGTACAGCCCGGAGACGTTATCATCGCCGGAGAAAATTTCGGCTGCGGCAGCAGCCGGGAACACGCGGTCCTGGCTTTGAAAGGCGCCGGCATCTCCGCGATAATCGCTAAATCATTTGCGCGCATCTTCTTCCGTAACGCCATTAATACCGGACTGCCGATTATCGAATCGCCGGAAGCCGCAGCTGCGATTAAGGAAGGCGCTGAAATCGTGATTGACCTGACCGCCGGACAGATTGAAGACAGAAGCGAAAACCAACATTTTACCATTAAAGAATTTCCAGAATTCTTAACCGAAATCGTGGAAAACGGAGGACTCTTAAGATGGGCAACCAAAGAAAAAAAGGAACCTATAAAATAGGCGTTATTCCCGGAGATGGAGTAGGGCCGGAGATAATCCGGGAAGGCCTGAAAGTTTTAGAGGCCGTCAGACAAAAATTCTCCCTTAAATTTGAATTAGTCAATTATGACTTCGGGGGAGAACGTTACCTGAAAACCGGAGAAATTCTGCCGGACAGCGCGATTGAGGAGTTCCGTAAACTGGACGCGATCTATCTGGGTGCGGTTGGCCACCCGGACGTAAAGCCCGGCATCCTGGAACACGGCCTGCTTTTGAAACTGCGCTTTGCTCTTGACCAGTACATAAACCTGAGACCGGTTAAACTTTATCCGGGAGTCTGGACGCCGATCAAAGATAAAGGACCGGAACAGATAGATTACGTCGTAGTGCGCGAAAATACCGAGGGCGCCTACACCGGAATGGGCGGTTGTTTTAAAAAAGGGACGCCGGATGAGATTGCGGTTCAGGAAGACGTTAACACCCGCAAAGGCGTGGAACGCTGCATCCGTTACGCTTACAAGGTATGCCAGCGCCGCAACCGGCTGAAAAAAATAACCTGCTGCGATAAAGCCAACGTCCTTACCTACGCCGGGGACCTCTGGCGCCGAACCTTGGTTGAAGTGGGCCGCGATTTTCCGGACATCAAACAGGATTATGCTTTTGTGGACGCCACCACGATGTGGATGATTAAAAATCCGGAATGGTTTGACGTAATCGTTACCAACAATATGTTCGGGGACATCATCACCGACCTGGCCGCGGTAACCCAGGGCGGTCTGGGAATTGCGGCCGGCGGAAACATCAACCCGGAAGGCGTCTCAATGTTTGAGCCGATTCACGGTTCCGCACCCAAATACACCGGTCAAAACGTCATCTGTCCGGTCGCCACCATCGCGGCCGGCGGAATGATGCTTGATACGCTGGGAGAAACAGAGGCGGCTCTTGCCATCGAAGCCGCGGTTGCAAAAGCCACCGGCGAAGGCCACCTCAAGAGCCTGGAAGCGAAGAAGATGGGGATGTCCACCTCGGAAGCCGGCGACCTCCTGGCCCGCTTCATCTCCGGATAATATTCAAGTATTAACGTAGTGCGACCCTTTTAGGGTCGCCGAATGTAGGGGAGGGGGTGTCATTCCCGAATGTCTCTGTCGGGAATCCATTCCTTGTGTCATTCTGACTCCCGCATGCCTGCCCTCGTAGATAGTAAGCGCGGATAGTAAGCGGGGGAGGTAAGCGGGGGGAAGAATCTCATATTTTGGGAGATCGTCTAACGGTAGGACAACAGACTCTGAATCTGTTTATGGTGGTTCGAGTCCACCTCTCCCAGCCATTCCCCATTTTTGACGTTTTTAGCGATTATCTGGAAGGCGGGATGATAGACAGGGCTTATAATTCCGTCTTTCAGGGTAAGGTTCGAAAATACAAAATTGAGTAATTGCCTCTTTTCATCAAAAAGCCGGGAAACATAAATGTTTCTGGCTCTTTGCGACAGTTCGAAAATGTTTAACCCCAATTCAAAATAACTCACATTGGCATCCTGGTGGTGGCTTCTCCTGTTTTGAATGGCGTTTAACTCCCCCTGGTATTGTTCAAACTTCCTCTGATAGAATTCTGCGGTTATCCTGCCGTCAAGTTTATCATCATACCTGAAAAAAGCGTGAAAAACAATAATTTTTTTTGTCCTTTAACAATTTCCATTCGCTTTTGGTGAGCTGAGCGCTGGAATACACGAACAGCCGGCAACATCTCCCGCACCGCTTACATTTCCAAATATCCACAAAAGAAAAGGGGTCTATCGTTTTGGCAGTACCTTAAAATCAGCGTGCAATTTCTTCATGTGAGAAACAAAATCCGGGTATGATTTGGCTATGCAATGGGCATTGGTTATGGTTACTCCCCCGGATATTCTCAAACCGGCAACCGCCAAAGCCATGGCGAGCCGATGGTCCCCGCAGGAAGACACGCGGCCGGAGCGCAATGAAGAGTGTTGAACGGTAATTTCGTTATTGGTGCAAGAAATTTTCGCGCCTAACTTCATCAATTCACCGGTAGGAGCGGTTATCCGGTTACTTTCCTTATGAATCAGATGGGCAATGTTGTAGATTCTTGTTGTTCCGGTTGCAAAACATCCCAAGACCGTCAGAATCGGCACCAGGTCAGGCGTGTCCGAACAGTCTATCTCAATCCCTTTTAATTCAAACGGTCCTTTGATGGTGACGCTGTCTTCGTTGCGGTCTAATTTTGCCCCCATCCTTCGGAGGATGTCAATAATCTTTTTATCTCCCTGGCAGTCGTCTGCGAGGTCAGTTATGGTTACGTTTGATTCGGTCAAGACCCCTGCGGCCATTAAAAATGCAGCGGACGAGTAATCGCCGTGGATTGTCAATTCTGTCTTGGGGCTGAATCTCTGGCCATGTTTTATTTTGAAAACCTTGTACCCGGTCCGCTTGATCCGGATGCCCGCCCAATTCAAAATGTCCAGGGTTATGTCAACATAAGGCCTGGACACCAACTTGTTCTTGATTGTTACGGTAACGTCTTTTTCCGCAAAGGGCGCTACGGTAAGAAGGGAAGAAACCACCTGAGAGGTTGCTTGTCCGTCAACTTCAATCTTACCGCCCCTGAGGATACCTTCCGACTTTATTTTAATGGGAATTCTATGGTTCGAACCTCTTCCGGAAATATCAACTCCCAAGGACTGCAGGGCTTCAACCATCGTTTTGTTTGACCGGCCCCGCAAGGTGTCGTTTCCGTCAACAATGAATTCGCCCTTGCCCAGAGAAAGGATGGTCGAAAGAAAACGCAAAAGAGTGCCGTTCTCGCCGATATTAAAAGTAAAGGCGTCCTTAAAATGAGGCCTGCCTTCAAAACCCTTTATGGTCAGATAATCCTTATGCTCTCCAATGGTTACACCCAATTCCTTAAACGCGGAAATGGTATTGCGGGTGTCCTGGGAGTATAGAGGATTGAAAATTTTGGTTTTTCCGTTCGTGCTGCCGATGATAATTGCCCGTTGAGTATAGGACTTTGACGGAGAGGCTTTTATGCGGCCAAAAATCCGGAGTGTTTTCTTTACGCGCAAATTAAATTTAGTATTCATACCTTGTGTTCCATTACTGCCTTTGTGAGGCAAGATATTTGATCGCCGTACCTTATTAGCCAAAAATAGTCAAATTACGGTCAATCTCCGAAAGTCAATCACCATCAAGGATACCACACCTTTTACCCGCCGGTCAAGAAAACTGCAAATGCCAAGAAGGGTTTTTGCATGGTCCGGCCTGGCGGCTTACCTGGAAAGACCAAAAACAAAAGACCGCCATTCTTTATGTTCCTAAAAAGAAGATCGCTCAAGTAGCAAAGGC
>Ga0180009_10005194_pt1 | contig 14042 bp, 7 predicted proteins | sample OS_PC_MetaG_FD_123537 | JGI IMG/M metagenome (GOLD analysis project Ga0180009, IMG submission 123537) | Groundwater microbial communities from the Aspo Hard Rock Laboratory (HRL) deep subsurface site, Sweden - OS_PC_MetaG | ecosystem: Environmental > Aquatic > Deep subsurface > Groundwater... | reverse complement strand
GTTCTTGATTTGGATAACCGGTCCGGTGAAAGTCAGCGTGCCTGTTCCATTTCCCGAAACCGTGAGGCCGGCAAATTCGGTGACCGAGATCGTTCCGTTTGCAACCGTCGCCGTTGCCGTGACGTTCGAATAACCGGCATCGATGTCGAAGAGATCGAACCCGCTGATTCCTGTCGGCGAATTGGAATCGACGGTTTGAGCGCCCGGAACCGTCAGCACCGGCGCGTCGTTGACCGTGTTCGCAATCGTCACGACGCCGACCGACTCATTCGCGCCATCGGTGATCGTGTAGGTGAACGCGTCACCGGTCGCACCATTCGTCGGAGCCGTCACGTGCAGCGTCTGGTCGGCATTGAGCGTAACGGTCGCTCCCGATGGTAAAACCACCGGCACTCCGACTGTCGCCGAACTCCCGTTGATATGTGAAATGGAGAGAGGCTGGTCACCTGGCGCGATCGCCACCGGGTCGCTGTCGTTTGCAAGTACATCGACCGTCGCCCCCAGAATCGGATCGGGAACGACTACGTCGGGCCGCGCAATCGGACTTGTCTGCAAACTGTCGCCGCGCAACAGTAGCCACGAGTCGTAGAGACCATCGGCGGTATCCGCCAGTGCGATGCGGATCGTGTTGACCTCGTTCGCGTTCACGTTGGCGATCACCGACATCGTGATCGTGAAACCGTCCGCGGCAACGTTGTAGGTCGAAGTGCCAGATGTCACCGATGGGTTGTTCACGTACAGCGACTCGTGGGCCGACTCGAAGATGCCGTCACCGGTGTTGTGGCCGGGGTTCGGGTCGTTGGCGTCTGATCCGAAGGTCGGGTTGTACTGAGCTGCATCGTTAACGGTATCGATGCCGAGCGGCAGATTATTCGGCGCCAGGGCGATGTTGACACCATTGACGAAAATCGCCCAAGTGTCGTTGAATCCACCATACACGAATTCGCTGTATTCTTCGGAACCGAAGACGTACTGCATGGTGATTTCCGACTGGGTCGGAATGAAACTGATCTCGAGGATTGCCGCATCCTGAGTGGCCTGCCCTCCTGGGTTCAACGCATCAAGTGCGGGATCGCTGCCACTGGCTAGATCGCGGCTGGTGCTGTCCGAAGTGTTGTTGCCAAAGAAGTCCGACGCATAACCCGAGGTGAGGATTACGCCACGGTCGAATCCAACCGCGCCCGGCGCACCGGTCGACGGGTCGAGTGCCCCTGAGAAGATTGCGGCCTGTTGCTGGACACCACTGAAACTTGCACTCAGGATTGTGACGCCGTCGCCGACGATCTCCTCGGCCAGGTCGAGCGCAGTAATACCGGTCGACATATCGTTGACCGCGAGTGGCGCCAGCGTCGCGTGCCAGCCTTCCGAAGCGAAGCTATCGGCTTCAATGGCGCCGACCTCGGTCTCGAGATCCCAATCGCCGCCAAGATCGGCGTGCCCGGTGGCATCGACCGAAGCCGCGATATCGGCTCCCGTGATTGAGCCGAGCAGGATCGCCGCTTCAAGGCCCGCCTCGCCTCCGGTGAAATCGCACCCGTAGATCAGGATGTCGCCATCCGCCGACAGGGCGTCGCGAATTGCGGTCAATTCGTCGAGATGCTCGCCTTGCATGCTGGCCGCATCGAGCACGTCATTGCCGAGGAACAATTTGCCCTGGTCGCCATGCGACAGGATATGGATGGCATCGATATCGCTGCGCCCCTGCAGCATAGCAGCGATCTGTTCGACACCGTCGGCATTGGGATCGAGAACGACGATCTCGACGGACGGATCGATGCCCGCAATGAGCAGTTCGATGTCGGCGACGTTGCCGTCAACAAACGCTATTTCTGTCCGGCCCGGTACTGCCGCAATCTGCGCCGCGGCATCGCCAAGGTCGCCGCTCGCGGATTGATCAACACCCGATTCGCTCGCGGCAGCCTCCGTTTCGGCCGCTGCGGCATCCTGTTCGTGCATCTGCTCGCTGGTCGCGTCCGCACTGGCAACCCCCGCGGCATCGAACACCATGCGCGGCTCCAGAGCATGCAGCCCGCTGGAACCGGCGGCATCCAGCAGCTGCTTTTTGCGCTGCCGCGCCCGCTCGAGCCTGCGAACGGCGTTCTGCGCAATAGCCTTCCTCGCACGCCGCACCCGCCGCCGCATCACCACAAGCCGGCGCTTGAAGAAGCGGCTGAGGCCGAGCGCCCTGATCATTCCCCGGAAGAAGTCTGAAATAGCTGCCGAGGATTGCGCAACTTTCCCCAGATCATCTTCTTTCGGGATCGAATAGACTTCGCGCGAACCGGAATTCAGCGCCTTTTCCCGGAAAGTGCTGTCAACGCCTCTCCGGAACGTCTTTTCGGACCAGCGTGGGTTGTTGAGAATACTGAGTGCCTCGGTGTCGCAAAACTGGATCAACCCTCACAATTAGGCATTATTGGTAAATGTGCCGTTTCCGAACAAAATCAAAATTGCCTTCATTCGGGAAAAATAGACATTCGAAAAAGAAAAAGTTAATGCCGTGAAAGGAATTGACGCGAAAACAGTCAATATACATTAACTACACATACCTATCCCGTTAGCACGGGAACGGCGGCTAACCGGCCCACTCCATGGCCGGTCTTGAACCGGCCATCCAGGGGCGGCATCCGTGACGGCCTGCGAAATTCGCCCTGGATGGCAGCCCTCGTGCCGGGGGCGCGGCTTCCCCACGACGGGCGGCCATGGAGTTGTTTGTTCAATTGCGCAGGAAAGCCAGGATACGATGCGCCGGTTTTAAGCGGATAGGCATGCATTAACTACTGGCGGCATCGATTGCTGGATTGCCGGTAATTAGGAAAAGACACTTCCTGAACGCCCGATGCAACTATAGATTGGCTTCGCGCACGACGACGCGCATGATCTGCCGCCATACGCCGGCAGCGAGGCTTTGCGCCTCGCCTTGAACGTGCACGATCCCTCGCAGCACCTTGTCGGGCGCAACCGCTTCGGTTGAAAATCTTACCAGATGCACACCTGACACCGGTTTCATCTTGCCGTCGGATTGCCGCTCCACCGCAATCGATCCGCCGTGAATGGAAGCCAGATATTGGTTTTGCAGTTCCCGCTCGCCGGCGACAGCTACTTCCATCAGCTCAACGGCGACCGCCGCCAGGGCCGGATCGTCGGGAATGAACGTACCCTTCGCTCCCCCGGCCACGCGAGACACATCGTCTTCGCTCACGACCCCGCTGAGGCGCGCGCCGTTCCCGTCGACCACACGGGCTACAAATGCATCCTTTTTCAACCATCTGCCGGCATGCAGCCGCCCATCCATATCCCGGACAAAGCCGTCGGCTGGCGACTTGATCGCCAGGCGGCCTTTTTCGCGCTCGTAGCCCCGCGCCTCTTCGTCGAGTGCTGCCAGTTCTGTCTCGAGCACAGCGCTATTCATGAGCTCCTTCGCCCCGCCTGCCACTCTTCTCAGGCGTTCGCGCGCGAGAGTGATCTTGCGTTCGACAAGCCACTGCATCTGGTTCAGATCAGGCGATTCCGTCTCCAACAGCAATTGACCCTTCCGGACGGGTTCTCCCTCCCGAACCAGAACCTTGCCGATCCGCCCCGCCGCCGCCGAAAATACGCTCGTCTCCTGTTCGGCCTCGAGCACAGCAGGAACCTCGACGATGCCCCGCCACGGAACAACCGACAGGCAAATGACCGCAACGACCACGGAAAGCGAGACTAATGCCCGTCTCGAAGTCATGATTTCATCCCTCAAAAGCCACCAGGACCGCAACTCACTCAAGATAGGCCAGACAATGAAATAGATTATTTCGATGATGAATAGGACTATCCCGAGCGCCTTGAAGAAAATGTGATAGACAAGCAGGGCAATGCCGAGAAACAGGAAGAATCTGTAGAGCCAAACCGAGAAGGCAAAGATTACCAGAAGGTTTCGGGTGTCTTTTGCAAAGCGGTCGGGCGGCGGATGTCCGATCCGAAACAACGCTTCGCGCAGCCACCAGCGGCCGACAGCGAATGAGCGGCTCTGCAGGTTGGATATGCCCCACAAATCCGCGAGCAGATAATAGCCGTCGAAACGCATCAGCGGGTTCAGGTTGACGGCCAGACTGAGTATCCAGCTGCTGGTCGCCAGCGTGAAGGCGATACTTTTCACCGGACCAACCGGCAGGATTGCCCAGGCGAGGGTCGCGAAGCACGCTATCGCCAGCTCCATGACGATGCCTGCGCCGGCAATCTCAAGCTGCTGGCGTCTGGATTTGAGTTTCCACGCATCGGTCACATCCGTGTAGAGAACCGGAAACAGCACCATCAACGCAATGCCCATCGTCGGCACCCGCACGCCGTATTTCGTCGCCGTATAGGCATGCGCCAGTTCGTGCAGCGTCTTGATGAAAATCAGGCTGACCCCGTAGTAGACCGCCCCCTCCATCGAGAAGAAGTGCAAGAACGTGTGCGTGAACTGATCCCACTGCCGCGACACCAGGTATAGCCCGGCAATCCCCGCAAGCAGCGTCAGCCACAGCATGGCTCGGGAGTAGAACGGTGCCACCAGCGCAACCGTCGCCTTGAGAAACCGAGCCGGCCTGAACAGAGGAATCCTGATGAACAGATAGCCGTGCACGCCCTTCATCAACAAGTTCTGCTTCGACCGTTTGGCCAGGTCGAGGTAGGCGCGGCTGTCCCCGCCGGGTGGTCTATCGGTCAACCCGTTCGTTTCGAGGAATTTGACCAGGTCCAGAATTTCGCCATCCTCGACGATGCGTTGGCATCTCTCCAGGACGAGGCCCCTGACGGTCTGAACCGATCCAACCTGCCAAACCGACAGCAACTCGAACGCAGCTTCTGGGATCTCGAAATATTTGTGCCGCACCGGATCGTATATCAGCCAGCGCGGCTCGCCGTTGATCGATGGCGCTCCCGGTTCCAGCCGCAGATCCTCGCGGAGTGCCGGCAGCATGTTTTGCGTGGCTCCGTCCATGACGACTAGAACCCGAAATTCTGCCGCACGGCGGCAATGGGGCGCCTGAAAAGGAAGAACGCGAGTGACGTCTCGCCACCGAACACTTGCGCCGTACCACGCGCGCCGATGCGCGGGACGTCTTGCAGCTCACCGGAAAACTCCGCCGTCAGCTTGTAGGAAAGCTCCCCGAGGGCTGCGCCTCCGCCTGATAACTGCCTCTCACAATCCGTCCTTCGAGCGCATGCAGGGGATCCGCATCCAGAAAGACTCGAACGAAGGCGTTCTCCCTAAGCACGATGGCGTCGGCGACTGGCAGATTGATCTCGATCTCGACCTTGCGTGGATCGGCGATCTGCATGACCTCTTCGCCTGTTACAACCGGCCGTCCCTCCAATTCGCTTTTGTCACGGAATATGGCGACACCTGCAACGGGAGCCTTTACCACGGTCTTGTTCAAAAGCTCCTGGGCATATTTCATTTCCGCCTGCTTGAGCGCCCGCTCCGCACTCGAAATTGCAAGCTGGTAACGCGCCTCCTCACTGAAAAAGGCCGACTGGCGGGTCTTGTGATAGTCCGCTTCGGCGACCTTCACTTCACGTTCGGCCAGCAGCATCTTGTTGCGGAAGGTCGTGTCGTCGAAGCGCACCAGCGTTTCACCCGCTTCGACGCGCGCATTCGGTTCCTTGAGGACGCTGTCGATAACGCCATCGAGCGGAGCTGCGATAACGAAAGGTTCTTTCGCGACGATTTCGATCGGGGCAATCGAGGTCATCGGCACCGGCAACGCGCCGGCCAACACCAAAGCGCATGCGGAAGCGGCCAGATACACCCGGCGCTTGTTTCCGTTGGGATTGAGATGCCTGTCGCTTTTCAGTGCTCTCCAGGCGTGCCCGAGTGTACCCGTCAGGCGTGCGGTCAACTGCTTGTCCGACGTAGAGAATGGACGTTCCCGCGTCTGCAGAAGTCCCGCGAATTCCGTACCGTCGGATAACGTAAGAGGCTGCCACAGGAAGTACTTGAACGGGTAGGTCTGCACTTCTTCGCAAGCGTCATCGCAATAGGCTGGAAGTGAGAACTCGACCGCCTCCGCAGTCTCGTTCTGCCTGCGCATTTCACCGACAAGCCGTTCGATCCACCGTATCAGCGGTGCATCTCTTTCGACCACGGCAAGACTTGAAACGGTTTTCACCTTGAAGTGCGAACTGCCGTCGGCATGCAGCACGAACGATTGCCGCGTACCGGTCAGTCTGCGCAAATCGTTGGCGGCAAGATAGCCGAGCTCGTCGACCGACTTGGCGGCTCTGAACCGCGCCTCCAAGGCAAGAATCTGTTGCAGTCCGCTGACGACGGCGTCGGTGGACACCGCCTGCCCCTCTCGCGCGCCCCCGCTTCCTGGAGCCTTTCCCGGCGCTTTGACGGCAAGCAACGGTTGATTGCCTTGACGCATTGAGAATTTGCTTTCCGCTGTCATCGGTTCATCCGTTACTCTTCTGGCCGTCTGCCAGAGACGACATTTTCTCGAAGAGCGCCGTACCGCTCATTCCAGGCAGCACATCTTCCGGCAATTCCTTAAATTCGCCTTTGACTCTGATTGTTTGCGAAACCGGATCGACTTCGGCGTTGATCGTACGAATCCGTGCCTTATACATTTTACGGGTTTCGTCGAGATCGAACATGAAGCTGTCGCCGTTCCGCAGCCATGACAGCCACTTGGAAGGTACAATCAGTTCAATTTCGAGATTCCGATCGTCGACGATTCTGAGAAGAGGTTCGTTTGCCCGCGGAATCTCGAATTCGTTCACGACCTTTTCCACGATCCTGCCGGAGAAAGGAGCGGCGATGACGCACTGGCTCATCCGGATTTCGAGAGCCATCGCCTGCGCCTTTACCTGCGCGAGCTTGGCCTCGGAAATTTCGAGTTCGTTGAGCCCGACGGCCTTGTGCCGGCGCAATTCGCGGTTTTCCTTGACGCCCAACATCATCGCCTGCTCTTCCGCCCGGGCTGCGGCAAGCTCCGCCGCATAGCGCCGGCAGTCGAATTCGAGAAGGGTATCACCGGCTTTGAAACGCTCGCCGTCCTTGAACGGAATCTTCGCGATCCGCGCGACGAGTTCCGAACCGATCACCGCCTTCGAGCGGGAAACGACGACGCCACGCGGCGCCTCGACAATCTCGAAAGCGGTTCTATCTGCGGCAAGCGCACTTGTGCAGCACGCCACGAGAATTGCACTCGACTCGAAACTCATTAGAAATTTTGACACGACGACTCCAGACCATACGCTTTACAATTTCTGACTGGTCACCCTCCTGGATAAGCCATTATAGTTTACACCGAATTTATGGATTCCATGATCTGTCAGTTTGCGTGCTAATTTCACAAGGTGCGCCTGCAAAAATGAGCGGTAAATGTTTCCGGACTGCCAACAGCTGTCCCGGGAATCGGAATCAAATTAACAAATTGGAAAGCATCGCCATTCTCGACCGGCGGCACGAACTGGGCCATCGACATCAATCAAGCAGCGCGAGCGGCAGGTCCGGTACAATGCACTCGGCGATCGCATCCGCCTCGAAACTCGACAACTCACCAGGAGAGTTTTCAAACCTAACACCGAACCGGCCCTGCGCCCGCCAACGGACCTCACAAGCATAATTGCCGATATTGCGCAGCTCCACGCTCACCCTGTCGCCCCTGTCGACCGCCGCCTCGCACACAACCCGCATCCCGCCTTTGGACGCATCGACCACGACGGCATCACACGACGTCCCGTCGTTCAGCCGCACAATTGCAGCCCAGTGGCAGCTTGCCCGCGGACTACTGCGCCGCTCGGCCCCTGGCATGGCGGTGGGGCCTAGATCACAAATATCGCTCGGCAACATGTGGGCCTCTGCAAATGTCAAACAGGTATTCTTCACTCAAAAAAAGGTCCACAACGACGGCAGGCGACCCAACACGGATCGCAACAAAGAGCTCCTTACCGCGTGAGGGTACAGACCGCGACTTGCTGTCAACTCGGACATAAGATGCAGCCGGCGGCCATAAAGTTCGCGCATCCGGCAAAAAATATTTTGCGGTTTTTGGCACATGCTGATCATGGAACGCAGAAATCCAGCGTCAAATCATTGAAATAACGTTGGTTTTAGCCCGATGGGCGGCACAACGATTGACTCGCTCAGTTGACAGCGCCGGATTTATTCATCCTCATTGAACTCCGGCCTGCTCTCACGGTCCCTCGTTGTAACATGTACTCCCAAAGCCCCTTCGCGCGGCTGATAACTCGATTTTTCGACCAGGGCCGACCGCTGCCCGCCCGAGCCGGGCCCTGAGGATTGCAGGGCAACTCCCTTACTAAAGGGGCCCAGCCAATGCCAGGATAGGCCAACCGACGACCCTGAAAATTCCTCGACATGGATGGAACACGCGCGATGGACGAAAAACTGGCAGCAGCGGCCCTCGATTATCACCGCTTCCCGCGGCCCGGTAAAATTGCCATCACGCCAACCAAAGGGCTCACCAACCAGCTCGACCTTTCGCTCGCCTACTCTCCGGGGGTCGCGGCAGCCTGCATGGCGATCCACGACAATCCCGCCGAGGCGGGTTCCCTGACGGCACGCCAGAACCTCGTCGGCGTCGTCACCAACGGCACCGCTGTACTGGGGCTAGGTAACATCGGGCCTCTGGCCGGCAAGCCGGTGATGGAAGGCAAAGCCTGCCTCTTCAAGAAATTCGCCGGTATCGACGTCTTCGATATCGAGATCGCCGAGAACGACCCCGACAAACTCGTCGAGATCATCGCCGCGCTTGAACCGACCTTCGGCGGCATCAACCTCGAAGATATCAAGGCGCCGGAGTGCTTCATCGTCGAACGGCAGTTGCGCGACCGCATGGGCATCCCGGTCTTCCACGACGACCAGCACGGCACTGCCATCATCGTTGCCGCGGCGATCACCAACGCATTGAAACTCGTCGGCAAGGACATATCGAAAGTGAAGCTCGCCGGCTCCGGGGCCGGAGCCGCTGCACTCGCCTGCCTTGACCTGCTCGTCAACCTCGGTCTCAGACGCGAGAACATCACGATCTCGGACATAGCCGGCGTCGTCTACGAAGGCCGCGCCGAACTGATGGACGATTACAAGAGCCGCTTTGCCCAAGACACGCACATGCGCACGCTTGCCGAAATTCTCGACGGCGCCGACATCTTCCTCGGACTCTCGGCCGGAGGGTTGTTGAAACCGGACATGCTGGCGAAGATGGCCGACCGGCCGATCATCATGGCGCTCGCCAATCCGGAACCCGAAATCCTGCCCGAGTTGGCCAAGCAGGCCCGCCCCGACTCGATGATCTGCACCGGCCGCTCGGACTACCCCAATCAGGTCAACAACGTTCTGTGCTTCCCGTTCATCTTCCGCGGCGCCCTCGATGTCGGAGCAACCGGCATCACCGAAGCCATGAAGGTCGCCGCCGTAAACGCCATCGCAAGTCTCGCCCAGGCAGAAGCCTCCGACGTCGTCACCAAGGCCTACGGCGCCGAGCAGAAATCCTTCGGCCCGGAATACCTCATCCCGACGCCATTCGACCCCCGCCTGATCGAGCGCATCGCGCCCGCCGTTGCCAAAGCCGCCATGGAATCCGGCGTCGCCACCCGGCCGATCGAAAATATCGAAGCCTACCGTGAAAGCCTCAGCCGCTTCGTCTACAAGTCTGGTCCGGTGATGAGGTCGGTCTTCGACACCGCCCGCCGTGCCCCCAAGCGCGTAATCTTCGCCGAAGGCGAGGACGAGCGGACCTTGCAGGCGGCGCAAATGGTCGCCGACGACGGCATCGCATTCCCTGTCCTTATCGGCCGCGATTACGTCATCAAGGATCGGATCAAGAAACTCGGCCTGCGGCTGGTGCCCGACGAACATTTCGACATCGTGCACGGTGTCTCCCACCACCAGCACCGCGATCTTGAGCAGGAATATTATGGCCTTATGTCGCGGCGCGGCGTCACCATGGCGATGGCACGCGAGGAAATGCGCGCCCGGCCGACGCTGATAGCTGCCATGCACGTACGCCGTGGTTACGCCGACGCCATGATATGCGGCCTGCGCGGCACCTACCGCGAACACCTCAATTACGTCCGCCAGGCGATCGGTGAACGCCCGGGCGTGCACACGCTGGCAGCCATCAACATGCTGATGTTACCGGATCGCCAGATCTTCATCTGCGACACCTACGTCAACACCCACCCGAGCATTGACCAGATCGTTGAAATGACGCTGCTCGCCGCCGATGAAGTTCGCCGGTTCGGATTGACGCCTTCTGTTGCACTGCTGTCCCATTCGAGCTTCGGCAGCTCGCAATCCTACGAAGCCGTCACCATGCGCGAAGCCGTCAACGCGATTCTCGAGCGCGCGCCCGACCTCGACATCGACGGAGAAATGAGGGCCGACGCAGCTCTCAACAAGGCGATACTCGACGAGATACTGCCCGGCTCCCGCCTGAAGAATGAGGCCAACCTGCTGATCATGCCGTCCGTCGATGCCGCCAACATCGCCTACAACCTGCTCAAGATGACGTCGAGCAACGGCATCACCATCGGTCCGATGCTGATCGGAACCGCAAGACCCGCCCATATTCTCGAACCGACGGCGACCGTCAGGCGCATCGTCAACATGACCGCCCTGGCTTCCGCCGAGGCCGCGAACTGGGAGAACTCGAAGACCTAACTCGCGGCCGTCGCCAGCTTACTTCGAACCGGTATTGAGTCCGATAGGAAGATAGACCGGACAAAACCGAACAAGAGCGGTCAGCATCAACACGGCTCCCACAGCCAGTGCGCCATAGTAGAAGACCGGGTTCGCCCAGTACTCGAGATCGGGCATGGCAAACGGCAGCGCAATCAAGACGGCGCCGACGATAAAGCGGAGAATGCGATCGACCCCACCGACATTTGGCTTGAACATATTCGTCTCCTGGAAAAGATGCCCGCAGCAAGAGCGGGCGATGACACATTCATTGTTTTGAATGCGACAACTCGATTGGTAGCCTGCGCCGCACCCGAGACGCAAGGTCAAAACCATGCCCAGGGCACAATCGCCGCATCACGAGAGTGTTCTGGGCCGATCGCTTGTTACCGGGCAGAGGTCGAGAAGCGTTTGCCAATCCAGAACTCCCACAACGAGTCTCCTCGTGTTACGGCGATGGCGCACGGCAACCAGGCCTCACAGCTTGAACACCAGCAGGACCCGCATTTTTTGAAACTTTCCAGTCGTCCTGGCATTGATAAAACTCAACGCGGGTGTCCCCTGCGTCGGCACACAAAGAAACGCCAAGAGATTAACCGGAGAGCGCCGTGACGCATCGCATCGTCGACGCAAATTCTGAAAACGGCGAGCCGTCGCAGTCAGGCGTCATCGCACTGCTGGCCAGGCCCGAAACACATGACGGCAATCCCGTCGTACGCATCGACACCCCGATCTCGCACGTCTTCATTGCCGGACCGAAGACCTACAAGCTGAAGCGCGCCGTGACGCGCAACTTCGTGGATTATTCGACCCTTGACCTGCGCCGGCGGCACTGTCTGCGCGAAATCGAAATCAATTCGATCTACGCTCCGCAAATCTACAGGGGCATCGTTGCGATCAATCAAACGGCAGATGGACTCATCCTCGGAGGCGATGGCGATCCCGTCGACTACGTCGTCGAAATGGCCACCTTCGACAAGGATAGGACATTCGACCGGCTGGCCGAATCCGGCAATCTGGAGGTCGATCAGGTTCGCGAACTGGCCGACATCATCGCAACAATGCATCAAGCCGCGCCTCAGTCGGCACAGTTCGGCGGCAGCGGCAACCTCGAAATGACCATCAAGCAGGTTGCCGATGAAATCTCGGCTTCCCCCATCGCAGACCACCTCGGGCCGCAAACCACCGCCTGGAAGAACGCCGCCCAGATTTCTCTCATCGAACACGCCGCGCAGATCGACGCACGTCGCCGCCACGGTTACGTGCGCCGCTGCCACGGGGACTTGCACCTTGCCAACATCTGCACATTCGATGGCAAACCAACTCCATTCGACGCGATAGAATTCAGCGACGAAATTGCCTCCGTCGACATCCTCTACGATTTGGCGTTCACCTTGATGGACCTCAGCCTTCGCGGCCTGAACGTCCACGCCAACACACTGCTGTCGCGCTATCTCAATTTCACACGTGATTATTCCGGGCTCTCGTTGCTCCCGGTGTTCGTGTCGCTGCGCGCCGCCGTCAGGTCGATGGTCGCTGCGAACGGAGTCGACAAGTCTGAAGCGATGAGCGATGCCGGTTCGAAGCTTAAATTCGCCACTCGCTGCCTTCTCGACCCAGAGCAACCAGGCCAATCGCGCCAGCCGATGCTGATCGCCATCGGCGGTCTATCCGGCTCCGGCAAATCGACACTGGCAAAAAACATCGCCCCCGACATTCCCGGCATCGCCGGAGCGATTACCATCCGTTCCGACATCTGTCGCAAGCGACTTTTCGGTGCAGCCCCAGAACATCCGCTTCCTGAAAACGCTTACACTCCAGAGGTAAGCCAGCGCGTCTACACGCTTCTGGTGCGCGATGCCGCCCGCGCGCTGAGAGCCGGTACATCTGTCATTCTCGACGCGACTTTCATCGAAGGTGGGAAAACCACCCGTCTCGAAAAAATCGCTGGATCTGCCGGCGCCTCCTTCATCGGACTCTGGCTGTCTCTTGATCTTGCGTCCTTGCAGCAACGCATTCTCGCGCGCGGAGCCGATGCCTCGGACGCGACGCCTGAGGTCGCCGCAGCCCAATGGCAAAGCGTGCGCGAGAACCCCGCCTGGGTGAAGCTGGACGCCAGCCGCACTCCCGAACAGGTCGCCGCCGAAGCCCGCGCCGTCATCGGCATCTGACACGGCAGACCTTGAACGTATTATTGTCGATCGGCATCGGGCGAACCCGTCTCCAACCGGAAATGAACCACATCGGGATCCTCATCGCTGAGGCTTTCCGAAAAGCCGAGATCCCGGCATAGCCGCAGCATCCCGTCGTTCCACCTGAGCACATCCCCGTAAAGCGCGCCGATCCTCTCGCTGCGAGCGTAATCCATCAAGGTCGTCATCAGCGCCCATCCAATCCCGTGCCCCTTGAGATCGCTTCGCACGATAACGGCGAATTCCGCATCGGTGTAGTCGGGGTTGGCCGCCAGCCGCGAGACTCCCATCAATTCGCCGCTGTGCGGATCTATGGCAACGAACGCCATAGCCCGCGCATAATCGATCTGCGTGAAACGCGCGATCTGATCGTGCGTCGGCTTCGCCGTCAGCCCGAAGAAGCGCAACCGGATATCCTGCAGCGTCAATTTTCCGATGAACGTTCCATAAAGCGCCTCGTCCTCCGGCCGGATCGGCCGCACGATCACCGTTGCACCCTTGACATCGAGCGTCTTTTCCCATGCCGAAGGATAAGGCCGCAGCGCAAATCTCGGATTGCCTCCCGGCTGTACCGAATCGCACGCCGACACCGCGATTCGTGCATCGAGCGCAATGACGCCGTTCTCGTCAGCCAGCAACGGATTGATGTCGAGCTCCCGGATCTCCGGCATGTCGGCGGCAAGTTGCGAAAGCCGCACCAGCGCCAACGCGATCGCCTCTCGGTCCGCTGCAGGCCTGTTGCGATACCCGTTGAGAAGCCGCGAAATACGCGTTTCGTCGATGAGGTCCTGGGCCAGCGTCATATCAAGCGGCGGCAAACCGACAGCCTTGTCGTGCACCGCCTCGACCGACGTCCCGCCCGCGCCGAACACGACAACCGGCCCGAAGACGGCATCGTCGGCAAGTCCGAGGATCAATTCGTGCGCTCCCGGCCTGTTGATCATCGGCTGCACGACGACACCTTCGATGCGCGCTTCAGGAACCGCCGCCCGCGCCTGGGCCGTCATCGCAATCGCGGCGGCGCGCGCTTCCGCGGCACTCGCAATGTTGAGACGCACACCGCCGACGTCGGACTTGTGTGTGATGTCGGGCGACAGAATCTTGAGAACCACCGCCGCATTGTGTTGCAGCATCTCGCCCGCGATCTCTCCGGCGTCCTCCGCGGAAGCTGCGATCCGCGT
>Ga0180009_10005193_pt1 | contig 14047 bp, 21 predicted proteins | sample OS_PC_MetaG_FD_123537 | JGI IMG/M metagenome (GOLD analysis project Ga0180009, IMG submission 123537) | Groundwater microbial communities from the Aspo Hard Rock Laboratory (HRL) deep subsurface site, Sweden - OS_PC_MetaG | ecosystem: Environmental > Aquatic > Deep subsurface > Groundwater... | reverse complement strand
TTATGCCAAAGATTATCCATATCCAAAGAGTCCAGCTTGGAGTGATGCTTGCAGCCCAGGTGATGAAGTTAATCACTGCAATTACTGCTGCTGTTTCTCCAACAATTGAAGTTGTTTTATTCATAACTAATCAGTGACGCCATAGACGTTTAAAAGAGTTTAGCAAGTTTTTTCGAAAAAATTACGGAAATATTTGAGTAAAGCATAAAAAAAAGAAGAAATTAAGAATAGGAAAGAATGCTAATAAAAGAAGCAGGATAGATTATAGGGATTAAAGTGCTTGATCACATGATTGTTTAAGAAAAGATTTAAATAAGGATTGTGATTATTTGTGATTAAAGGTGATAAATTGTGATACAAGCAAGATTTGAATTAGATGATTATACAATAAGAGTGCTTGACGTTATCAAGGGGAAATTCGGGTTGAAGAATCGTGATGAAGCCTTAAAAAAGCTAGCTCTAGAAGCAGGTGAGCAGTATGTTGAGCTAAGGCCTAATGAGCTGGTGTTAAGAGAAATTGATGCAATTTATGAAAGCCACAAGAAAAAACACGGCGATAGAAAGATGACTAATGAAGAATTAAAGAGGCTTTTAAATGTTTAGTTATGACATCTCAGACGTTTTGCAAAAGAAGCTAGAAAAGATAGGGAAAAAAGATAAGGTCTTAGCATTGAATTTCTACAAGAAAATACAAGAAATAATCTCAAGAGATGAAAAAAGCATAGACATGTACAAGAATCTTAAATCACCCATGAACGAATATAAGCGAATACACCTAACAGATAACTACATCCTACTATTCGCAGTAGAAAAAGAAAACAAACACATCGTGTTTGTAGACGTAAAACACTGGGATGACGTGTATGGTTGAAATTATTCAGTTAATTTTTCTGACCACCTTTCTGACTACCTTTATGACCACTCATCTCCCACTACATTGCTCTTTCTTTTAAACGTTGTAGAAAAGAATTCTGCGAACACTTCAAATTTTGTACTTGGTTCTAAAGACTTAATCTTTGCAATTCCAGTTCCCCACTTCTCAACTAAATGAATTCTGTGAAATATCTCTGCAATTAACTTTAACTGTACGATTTTATCGTACGGTTCGCAAATTATCCCTCAGAAAGTTTGCTTTTAAATTAGACTGATATATTTTTGTATTGTACTTACATTCATAATAGATGCACTCTATACAGTACTTTGCAAATTTTGAAGTCGCAATATGCGACTGCAAGTTCTAAAAACACATGGTGTCACAAAATGTGATACCTTCAGAACAATATCTTGTTCAACAATTAATTTTGTTTTTATTAGTTTAGATAATACTATTCATAATACTTCTGTTTTTGGAGTGATTGCTCTCATTTCTAAACCTCATTTACAGTATCATTTACAGTATCATTTACAGTATCATTCAAAACATAATATCCTGTCTTTGAAGACCCTTCATAATTTATTAATCCTTTATTTTTTAAATCCAATAAATCCCTTTTTGCAGTAATCAAAGATACATCCATAAATTTAGCATATTCTTTTGTTGTTATTTTATTATGTTCACACAAATAAGAAATAACTTTTTCCTGACGCTGATTCAAATTATATTTTTCTAGTTCTGAAATTTTCTTTACTTCTATTTTTTTTCTGTACATAACAACGCTAAATCCATATTTTAAAACTTTAAATTCCACTTTCACATTATTTGTCAAACATTCATCATAGATTCTTTTAAGCCCAGAACCCCACTTCTCAATTTTTTTATTATAATAAAGTATTTTAGCAATTTTAGGATTTCGAAGAATTGATGGCAAATCATTTTTTATAAAATCCAATGGTTTAAATTCAGAAGGAAAATCTCCAGGATTCCAGATTTCAATTCTGTCTTTATATACTGCAACTTTATTACTTTCTGGAGCAGTATAATCTCTATGACAAAAAGAATTAACTAGTGCTTCTGATATTGCTCTTATAGGAATTTCAGGAACTTCTATTCTTGTTCCTGTTGTTAAATCCGCTCTCCAATTAATATGCTCTTTGATATAATTTTCGGAAAAATACAACAAATCAAAGAGATTGCCTGTTTTATCTTTTATATCAAGAAAAGTGTTTTTTTTACTTCCAGCAAAAACAGCTGATTGAACTTCTAAATTTTTATTATCAGAAAATAAAATCATTCCAGAATTTAGTAATTTATCTCCTTTGATTAATTCTAACTTATTCAAAACCGCTTTTTTATTTGTATAGAAAAAAGTAATTCTTCCCGCTTTTCTTCCTTCATCAACATATTTCTTTAACACATCTTCATTAACTTCTCTCACATTTTTTTCTGAAACTTTTGAATCCCATCTAACAATAATTTTTGCAAGTATTCTTTTTTCAATTTCTTTAGCAGACATCTGCCTATCTTCATCACCGACTCTTAAGTAAGCTTTTCCTTCAGCATAGAAAATAGGCTCATCTCCCATAAATTTTATGACAATACATTTTTTTTCATCAATATTTTTTTTTTATACTTCTGTATAAATCTTTGGCTCTATTGAATTAGCGATTTTTTGAGACACAGTTCTAATTGTTTTTTCAGAAACATCTTGTCCAAGAACTTCTCCTTTAGGAGAAATACCAAAAATCAATTTTCCTGAACTATGCTTGTTAAGCATGGCAACAATTGAGATTACTGCTTCTTTTAATTCAGAAGTAGATTTTTTTAGTTCAAGAGTTTCTGACTCAATAAATCTCATCTTGAAGAAAAATTATATTTTAACATTTATAAGCGCTACGTGAGAATGTCTAGTGCAAAGGATAGATATTACGTTTTTGTTGTGATATTTATGGGATATTCTGAAAAAAGCTTATAAAACTTAATTTTAAATATCATTATTAAATGTTACCTGAAGAAAAAATTAATCTTGTAGAAAATCAAGATGAATCCATAAAAAAAAGAATTTTTACAATCAGAGGATTTCAAGTAATGCTTGATAGAGATTTAGCAGAACTCTATGAAGTTCCCACAAACGCACTAAATCAAGCAGTCAAACGTAATATTGAACGTTTTCCAAATAACTTCATGTTCCAATTGACCAACTCCGAATACAGATCTTTAAGGTCACAAATTGTTACCTTAGAAACTGGCAAGGGTAAACACCGAAAGTATTTACCTTATGTATTCACAGAACAAGGTGTTTCTATGCTCTCAGGGATTCTAAGGAGTCCTACAGCAATAAAAGTTAGCATACAGATAATGAATGCTTTTGTTGCTATGAGAAAATTCATAGTTTCAAATGCACAGATTTTTCAAAGACTAAATAGAGTTGAACTTAAACAATTAGAATATGATAATAAGTTTGAAAAAGTCTTTGAAGCAATAGAAAGTAAAGAGCTTGTTAAAAAACAAGGAATATTTTATGATGGACAAATTTTTGATGCATATAAGTTTGTCTCTGATTTAATTAAAGAAGCGAATAAATCAATAATTCTTATAGACAACTATGTTGATGATACAGTCTTAACATTGTTTTTGAAAAGAAAAAAAGATGTAAAAGTTATTATTTACACTAAGAAAGTTACTGAAAACTTAAAATTAGACTTAAAAAAATTTAATTCTCAATATGAACCTATCTTAATTAAAGAGTTTGATAACTCTCACGACAGATTCATGATAATAGACGATAAAGAAGTATATCATTTTGGAGCTTCTTTGAAAGATTTAGGTAAGAAATGGTTTGCTTTTTCAAAGTTTGATAAAAAAGCATTTGAAATGATGGAGAAGTTAAAAGAATGTTAATAAAAGACATGCCAATTGAAAACAGACCACGTGAAAGAGTTTTATCAGTTGGAATTGAGAGTTTATCTGATAATGAAGTACTTTCGTTGATATTGCAGAAAGGATATGGAACTAAAAGCGTAATAGATGTTTCTAATGAGTTAATTAAGAAATATGGACTAAATACCTTATCTGAACTTTCTATAGAAGAATTGAAAGATATAAAGGGAATAGGACTAGTTAAAGCAATCTCTTTGAAAGCTTCCTTTGAAATTACTAAAAGAGTAAATGCAGGAAAGATAATAGGAATAACGTTGAATAATTCTTCAGACGTAGTAAACTATTATAGTGAGAAGTTAAAAGACTTAAAGCAAGAACACTTCTACGTTGTATTTTTAGATGTGAGGAATAGGGTGATGGGAGATGAATTGATTTCTGTTGGAACGTTAAACTCAGCAGTTGTACATCCTCGTGAGGTGTTTAAAGAAGCGATAAAAAGAAGTGCAAATGCGATTGTTTTGGTACATAACCATCCAAGCGGGGATAAAGAAATGAGTTTAGAAGACTTAGAAGTTACTAAGAAGATGAAAGAAGCTGGAGAGATGATTGGGATTGATGTGGTTGATCATGTTGTTGTATGAAAATGAAAATATATGTAGACACGTGCGTTTACGTGGATTTGTTGCAAGGAAACGAAAGCAAATCAGCTTTGGCCTATGAATTCTTCAAAAAAGGTTGGAATTGCAGATTCGATTTAGTTGTTTCTGATTGGGTAAGATCGGAATTGAAAAGAAGAAACTTGGAAAGTGAGTTTCCGTTGCTATTTAACCAGTTTAAAAACAAAAATAAGCTTTAGTTCGTACAACATAGCAAAGAAGAGCTTGAACTTGCAAAGTCAAAATCAGAGCATTGGCAAGATTACCTGCACTACCTAATAGCTAAAAATTCCGGATGTGATAAAATTGTAACTTTAGATAACGATTTCATTATTTCTTTTTCACCCATTTTTGATATAACTTATCCTGAGAATGTTTAGAATCAGTGTATTGAATTATTCTTTGGCTTAATTCATATTGAGTCTCTTCTTTTCTTTTGATAATGGTTTCTTTTAGCAAATCATTTATTTCATCACCATAATAATTTTTTAGGGATTCTTTATACTCTATTGTTGCAATATACTTCCATAAGTGTTTGAAGAAAATATCTTTTGTCTGGTCCCAGCCAAGAAGCATTGTTGCACGTATAAAATCAGTCGTAACATCTATGGTTTCTTGAGGGGTTAATTTTAATAATTGCATTAGAAAATCATTTATCTGTTCTTGTTCCACAGATCTAATATCCTCTTTAAACTGGTATAATTTGTTTTTATATTTTTTATAAATTTGTTTTTGCAGCTCAACAGGTTCTAACTTACAAAATTCCTGAACTTTTTCTTTTATTTTATTCTCATAAGGGAGTTTCATTAGTTCTGATTCATTCCCAGAATATATTAAGACTGAACAATGACCGTGTTGATACCAGCCTACAGGCACTTTCAAATTTTCCTCTTGAGCCAATTCATATAATATTTTGTAGACATGAGTTTTTGTTGGTTCTTTTTTATATTCCAATTGACAATATCTTCTTATTATTGCATATATGGTTTTCATCTCTTTCTTATCTGATTGTCTTATTGGCAGATCAAAGTATGAATCATCATAATGATTTAGAAAAATTATTTGTTCTCGTCCATTTTTTCTTTTTTTAATTAAGTTTGCTTTTTTAAAAGCGTCTAAATATAAAGATAAAGTGACTCTGTTAATTTTTGTGTCTTTACTTAACTCAGATAAAGTTGTTGAACCATTTCTTAAATGATTAAGTATTGCAGGAATAATATCATTTGGAGAGTTTCTTTCTTTCATAAACTGTTGTATATAGATAAAAATATATAAATGTTTTGATTTATCATTTGAAAGAATATGTTAATTACAATTTACTAATGTTTATAAATAAACTATGATAATGTCTGTTTATAAAAATATTTCTTTTAAAAAAGTCTTTTCTTAGTCAAAATTAAGTATTCTTGCTTTTATCAATGCCAATATATTTTCTATTATACTGTTTCGCCACAACTCCAGTTGTTCCTGAACCATTGAAAGGGTCTAATACTAAATCTCCTTTATCAGAACTAGAAAGTATTACTCTTTTTAGAACTTCAATTGGTTTTTGAGTTGGGTGTTTACCGTTAGTTTTTTCACTTATGGACGTTAATGGTATGTGCCTAACACTTCGCATTTGTTTTCCTGATGGACTTATTTTATCATTCCATTCTTTCATTTCTTTATAATTAAATTTATGTTTGGCGTTCTTGTCTTTTTTAGCCCAAAGAATTGTTTCGTGAGAATGAGCAAAGTATCTGCAAGACAAGTTTGGGGGAGCGTTTGGTTTAAACCAAGAAATCTCATTAAGAATTTGAAAACCTAACTTTTGAAGTGCATAACCAACTTGATAAATATTATGTGGTGTCCCAGAAATCCATATTGTTCCATTAGGTTTTAGAACTCGTTTGCATTCTTTCAACCAATTATAAGTAAACTCGAAGTCTTTCTCAAAACCATTTGATTTATCCCAATCTGCTTTATTTACTGAAACCATTTTTCCTGCTTTGCAAGAAATTCCACCATTTGATAAATTATAAGGTGGGTCAGCAAATATAGTTGTAACAGATTCTTCCTCTAGTTGTGGAAGAATTTTAAGACAATCACCTTCTAAGAGTTTAACACTTTTATCCTCATAAAAAATCATGTGTTACAAAAGCTATTTATCCTTTATATAGTTTACTAGGCTTTGTCCAGTGAAAACACTGCAAACCCGAAAATTATTCAATTAAGTCGTAAATTATTTATATTATGATTTCTATCATGTTAACTAATGAGATACTCGGAAATGTTTAAACTCATTGAACAATTAGAATTTGATAAGAAAAAAATAATTCTTACAGATAAAGAAAATGTTGAATTATTTATTATCAGACCTTCCGTTATGCCTGCTTCTTTAAGAAATACTTATGACTTAAAAAAGAATTTTCAAATATGGTTAAAAGAAGGTGAGAGAGTGTTTAAACCAAATCATTTAAGATTAATAATAGACTTAAATCTTCGAACACGCTCAAACCCAAATTCAAAAGAAAAACTACTAACTATTTTTGACAATATATTTTATGGTAAAGACCCTGATGAAGAAATAAAACTTTTAGAGAAAGAAGAATTTAAACATTATCTAAATACACTAAGAATTATAGCTAACTTATCACAATTATTTCTTATTGAGCAAGAATTAAATTATACGAAAGAAAGCAACTTTGACCCAAAAAACTTATTTTTTCAAGGTTGGATAAGGGAATTTATTGACAGTCCAAAAGAAATTGATAACATGTGTATGAGTGTTTGTCGATTTCAACCGCCAAAAACACAATATACTAGTAAAGAGAATAAAAAACATAAAGAATATGAAACAAATTTGAAACCTTTGTGGTATTTAGAATGACATAGATTAAATAGATTATATTATAAAATGATAAAAGACGGAAAAGGAGGAGCGAAAACTTTAACTGGATTAAAATTTGAATCAAGAGTATCTTTAAAAGATATTTTTTTATCTCTACCTGATTTTGATGTTAAAGAAGACATCATCTATTTTAAAGATAAGAAGGTTGCTCAACTATTCCAAAAACATAAGCTATACAAAAATTTTCTCGAGTCTAAAATAAACTATTCTGATTTTATTTCAAAAAAATTACTTCCTGACGAAGCAATATATGTTTTCAAGACTAAAACTATGTTTATTGTTGAGATGAAATTTCAAGAAGTTGCAGGTTCTGTAGATGAAAAGCTTCAGACATGTGATTTTAAGAACAAACAGTACAACAAATTATTATCAAATCTTGGAATTAAAGCAAAATATGTATATGTTCTTAATGATTGGTTCAAAAAGAAAGAATATTCAGATGTGTTAAATTATATAAGTTCTGTCAATTGTTATTATTTCTTTAATGTGTTACCTTTAGAATTTCTAGGTTTGTAAGCTAAGTTAGAGTTTAATAATTAGTTATAACAACTTCGTTAATTTCTCCTCTTCCTTCAACTTTAGAGTTAATCATCCTTGTGGCTTTTACTATTTTAATCTTGTAGTTTTTATATAAATCATTTATTAGTTTGGTGTCGCTGTTGCTTAACATTATTTTACAACCTTTTTTATCTAATTCTTTGAAAACTTCTGCTAATTTTTCTTGGTCTTCTTTTTTGAAGTCTAAATGAGTATAACTAGTAAAACTTGTTCCGTTTATTGGCCAATATGGAGGGTCAAAATATACAAAATCATCTTGTTGAACTAAACCAACTATTTTTTCAAATGACATAACTCTTAATTCTACTTTTTGCAACAACTTATTTATTCTTCTAAGAACATCTTCTCTGACAATATCAGGATTAACATATCTGCCTATTGGTACATTGAACTTTCCTTTTGAATTAACCCTGTATAAACCATTAAAGCAAGTTCTGTTAAGAAAGATAAATCTTGCAGCACGCTCCAAGTCAGTGAAGTTTTCAACATCTAAAGCTCTTATTTTATAATAATATTCTTTTTCTTCTTTACTGTATTCTTTAGCATGTTTTTTCAATAATGATATGAGATTCTCAACATCTTCTTTGACAATCTTATATGAATTAATTAATTCTTCATTTATATCTGAAATAAACACTTTTTTAGGAGAATAAATCTCAATTACGTAAAATAATACAGCTCCACCACCTACAAAAGGTTCAAAATATCTATCAATTTTTGAAGGAAAAAGAGGTTTAAACTGTTCTATTAACTGAGTTTTTCCACCAGCCCATTTGACAAACTTAGGAATGTTCAAGTTCATATAATAATAAATAATGATTAGTTATATAAATTTTGACCTTTTTTAATATCTAGAAAAAGATTATTTGAACGGACAAGAACGACATTCAGGTCTATTTTCTATAACCATATCAGCAGTATAAGATGCACAGTCAGGAAATTGTCCTATACAATCTGGAAACTTACTTGTTTTTTCAACAACTTTAGACTCTTTTTTGTATGTGTGTCTCTTAGGTAACTTTCTTCCTGTTCCGCCCATGAAAATTTAAAGATTAGTATTTCTTTTTTAATGTTTGCTTTATATTTAACATCCGCAAATATTCCGCTTTTTTCTAAAAAACAAATATAAACCATTCTGGACACTACTTTTTCATGACGAAAGCTTCTGAAAAGGTAAGTAAAAAAATAATAGTAATAATTGCAGTAATAATAGCAATAATATTAATGATTGCAACGATTAGAATAATAATCTTAGAAAAAGAAGTAGCACAGCAAAGAGAAACAATGTTTGACAAACAGACGTGCTATGAACTCGTAACAGGGAGGGAAGAGGGGGTGGTTGTGGAAGTGGGGGAAGCGGAAGAGATGTGTGAAGAAGAAAGGATTATGAGTTAAGGAGTGGTTTGAGAGGGGGACTTCGTCTCTTTGTTATATATTCAAATTAATTGGGTGAAAAGATATTATACTTCACTAAAAAACTTAACCGCGAAATCACAAAACTGCTTGATTGTTTCTTTGTCTAAATCAAACTCTTTCCTGTTTCCAAGATAATTCATTGATTTTGAAGTTACTTTTTTACCTTCCTTCAATTCTGAATAAGTAATACATTTAATATGACTTTTTGAAACGATAACAAAATATGCATTCCCATAAGGATATTTATATAAAGATTTATCACTAATATCAAATTGACCACTTTTTCTAAATTTAACTTCTATAAAATACACATCTTTTCTTATTGGATGTTGAACTACAAAATCAGGCATTCTTCTAATAGTATCTGCAACCTCACTGTTAACATCTTGAAGAAGTTTTGTAATTGCAGGGACTGTATTTTCCATTCCATATCTAAATACATTATAACCTAAGGATAAAAATAACTCTTCTATTAAGGTTTCCGCAATTCGACCTTTAATCATACCTTCTTTGTATCTACCTTCTTTTTTTGATAATCCATTATTAGTAGTATTCTGATGTGATCTGCATAAAGCTTTACCATATTTCTTTGTAGAATAAATCTGTTCAGCTTCAGTTATTTCTTTTTTACAAATAGTACAGTAATTCATTGCATCTCCCTATGATATACATTAATTTGAATTTATTTAAATATTTGCAATTAAACTATGTTCATCCCCCCATCACCTTTAAATACCTTCCCCTTTTCTCTTTTCTTTATGAACCGTACTGCAACGATTGAAACGTCTTTAGGTAACATGACAATTGAGCTTTTCGAAGATAAAGCTCCAATTACGACTAAGAACTTCATCGATTTGTCTAAGAAAGGTTTTTACAATAATCTATCTTTCCATAGAATTATCAAGGATTTTATGGTTCAAGCCGGTTGTCCAAAGGGTAATGGAACAGGTGGTCCTGGTTATAAGATTAAAGATGAGTTTCATAAAGATTTAAAGCATAGTAACAAAGGTTTCTTGTCTATGTCTAATTCTGGTCCTAACAGTGGAGGAAGCCAATTCTTCATAACACTTGCTCCTTGTCAGTGGCTTGATAATAAACATGCAATCTTCGGAAAAGTAATAGAAGGAAAAAGCGTATTAGCAGATATTGGTAAAGTAAAGACAGACACACAAGATAGACCATTAGATAAAGTAGTTATTAAAAAAATAACTATTAATGATTAATTACATAATATTTCTGAATATCTTTCAAAGAAAGATATAATCAAAACAAAAAGTTTTGAACTTATTTTACAAAAATAAGTTCCAATAATTATCTTTTAATTCAAAACTTGTAAACTCAATTAAATCATCATAATATTTATTTTCAGTCTTATCCAGGTCACATCCATCTGCTTTGTTTAATTTGTTCAAGTATTCCGTTCGATTTTTCTTTCTGATTATTATTGGCGGATAATTATTTTTTAATAATATAAAATTCATAAGCATTCTTCCGGTTCGACCGTTTCCATCCATAAACGGATGAATCTTCTCAAATTTATGATGAAAAAGCGTTGCTAACACTAATGGGTGTAGTTTTCGTTTGTTTTTTTCATACCAATCTAATAAAATATCCATGTCAATTTTTACATATTTTGCAGGTGTTGATTTAAAGTTCATCTTAAAAACTCTAACATCATCTGTTCTGTATCCTGTTCTATTATCAATATTCTCAAGCAATGAATCATGAACTTTTGATATTAGTTTGTGATTTAATTCTTGTTTTAAATTATCATACAGACTTAAAAATACTTTTTGTGTGTTTTGAAGATCATATATTTCTTTTAAAGTCTTATTTTTTGGTGTCAGATTCTCCATTAACAAGTTTTGTGCTTGCTTTAAGGTTATCGTATTACCTTCAATAGATGCAGTGTTAAAAGCAAATTCTATGATGAAGTTCTTTAATATCTCTGATTTTGTCAGTTCATCCATTTTCTGAATTTTTTGATTCCAATGAAGTTTACACGCTTCAACTTCATATAAGTCTTTTTTAGACAAAAAAGAGTTAGTTTTAATCTTTTGAGACTGAACATTCTCGATATAGCGATTAGTTTGTATAAAACTATTGATTGTTTTGTAAGCTTTTCGAATTTCTTTTTGGTAAGAAGATAAAGAATCTAATTTTTCACTTATTTTACTTAAGTCACTCCCCAAATAAGCAAGATCTTTTGTAACAATCTTATTATTATTTTTAACCGATATTCTAAGATAATAATAATCCTTTTCTCCAATCCTTTTCTTATAAATATAAACCATTACAAACTAAAAAAGAAGAACTAATATATAAATCTTACCCTTTATTTAAAAAAACTGTTGTTTAAAGGGTAAGTACTCGGAGCAAGTATGAAACTTGTGCCCATACAAAGTTCATTCTTTCTTTTCTTTGTGCCCGTAACTTCTGATTTGCTCTATGATTAACTGGAGCATTTTAGCAACATAATTCTTGTAATCACTTTTATCAGCTTCTTCTAGTACTAAGTAATATTCTTCCCTTTTCTCAAATGGGATGAAAAACATAGGATAATCATTGTTTATAAGAATCCAATTCATGATTGCACGAGCAGTTCTTCCATTTCCATCTTCAAATGGGTGTATCCAAGTTAGTTTTGCATGAATCATTGTAGCTAACTCAAATGGATGAAGACTATTTTTATTGGCACTGTACCATTTATACATATTCAACAAATGTTTTCTAACTTCATCATGTTTTGGAGGAATATGAGTAGAACCTTCAATTTTTACGTCAAAAAATCTTATTCTTCCACTATGAACAACATCTGTGTTCTTAGTCAAGACACCATTTACTTTCTCCAACAATTTATCATTGAGTCCTCCTTTGTAAGATTTTAAGAATTCTAAACATTCCTTTCCATTAATTGCTTCGTGATAATCAGATGCTCTTATGCCTGATGGGATTACTTTGTCTTTTAGTATCAAAGCTGTTTGCCGCAATGTGAGTCTGTTGCCTTCAATAGCATTGGTATTATAAGTAAATCTAATCACAAAATCATCATATAATTTTCGTCTTAAACTTTCAGAAGTTTGTTTTAGCCAATCCTCATAACTCTCTTTTAAGTCTTGAAGAGTTTTGGCATCTTTAACAGATAAAAAAGAATAGTTAGATTTTTTTAATCCTTCACTTTCTATTTTTCTATCAATCTCCTCTACAAATTTCTTTATATCTGATTTTGTTGGTTTCTTGTCGCCGATATAAACCCTTATCTTCTTCCACTTATTGATGCCAATTCTAAGATTTTTAGTAAGATAATAATATTCTTTTTTCCCTTTTTTAATAGTCTCAACATAAGTCATATAATTTATATGGGCACATAACTATTTAAATCTTTCGCTAAAATGTGCCCGTAAGGATTGTTTAGGAAATAAATATTAATATCTTCTTGAAAGATTTATTCTGTTATTCTCAAAGTTAACTTAAGAATCTATCTCTTCTCATATATCTTGTAAAATCTTCTTACTCCTTGCTTTTCTTCTGACAGTGGCTGCAAGTTTCTTAGTTCGTTTAATATATAACCTTCTTTTCTTTCTTTTATCTCTGGAACGATTATTATCTTTGCACCGTCTTTTGCACTTTCTGAGAATTGTTTTAGGAATGGTGTCTCGTTGCTTTTCAAAGCATAAAGATAAAACAAGTCGTATTCGTCAAATTTTTTGCCTAGTTTTTTGTATGCGCCAAGGTTAAACATGTCTCCTTGTGCTACTTTCATCTCATAGCTCTCATCTATCAAGTCTTTTTCTTGCGCTGTTTTAATATTTTTCTTTGCTACATCTACTAGTGCACTCTCAATTTCTAAGCCGTAAGCATTACAACCTGCTTTGTTTGCTAGTATTAGTGAAAATCCATCTGCGCAGCATGGGTCTATGAAGTTTTGTGTCCCATCAAAACCTTTAGTAGCATGGTATATTGCTTCTAAGAGGTAGAAATCGTTTATTACACCGATGTGGTATGGGAATTGATAGTTTGGTTCAAATTCGTTTTTAGTTCTTGCTTTCAGTATTGATTCTATTGATTTTGCTTGTAGTTCTTTTAGTTCAGCAAAAAAGTTTGAGTTCATTAGAGAATATTATATCCTCATCATTTATAAACTTTTCTATTTTTAACTACTAATTAGTAACTACATAGAGAGAAGAATTATGGAAACCAAAGCTAAAAGAATTCCAACGACTGCAGCACCAACAATCTCTCATAAAAGCACACTCTTAGGAGCCATGCTTAATCGAAAACTTTCAAGAAAAAGCCCAAAAACTCCACATCAAAAGTGCTAGTAACGAATAAACAAGCCAGTTCATCTTAGTCATCTCAAAAGGTAAAACAACCATTCAAAGTTAAAAAAGCTTTTGTTTAAAAAAAACTTTATAAATGTAAGAAAAAATCTAATATTATTTAGGGGGTAACCAACATGGGTATGATGAAAGAATTTAAGGACTTCTTGAAAGAGTACAAAATTATTGGTTTAGCAGTTGCATTTATTATAGGAGTCGCTGCAACAGCGCTAGTACAATCGCTAGTAAACAACGTAATAATGCCAATAATAACACCATTTATACCAGGCGGAGCGTGGCAGACTGCAACCTTTAGCTTAGGTCCAATAGTAATTAGTTGGGGGGCATTCTTAGGCGCAGTAATAAACTTTGTGATAATCGCATGGGTTGTATTTGTGATTGCAAAGAAAGTCTTAAAAGAAGACAAGATTACGAAGAAATAAAATTATTT
>Ga0180009_10005192_pt1 | contig 14049 bp, 12 predicted proteins | sample OS_PC_MetaG_FD_123537 | JGI IMG/M metagenome (GOLD analysis project Ga0180009, IMG submission 123537) | Groundwater microbial communities from the Aspo Hard Rock Laboratory (HRL) deep subsurface site, Sweden - OS_PC_MetaG | ecosystem: Environmental > Aquatic > Deep subsurface > Groundwater... | reverse complement strand
TATCCCCGTTTATCAATGGGAACATAATCACGCACCCGGCTGCCGGAATAAATCCGATAAAAGCTTCTGATAAAATTTCATCAGCATCTCCTGGTATTGAGCCATTGATAGCACTCGACTATAGGTTCTTGAATCTTTTATATCCCAAAACAGATAAGATTCATACTAACCCAGGGGACCGGCAGGTGTCAAACTTTCATGAAAGCATTTTGAATTTTTAAGCGGGATGTTCCAATAAATCCCCTGAAAATGACCACTATTCGAGAAATTAAAAAAAATGTATGGAAAAAATATATGGAAAAAGGCATGATAACAAATTAAAATGACAATTCTTCAGATCAGAAAGAAAAAGGATGATGACACCTCATATCTTCAGAAAAAAAAAGTATGTGTTTGCTTTTATCGTATGTTTAAATGCCCTGCTGATAAGCGGATGTGTCGGCAAAAAAAACACGCCTAACCCCAGTCTTATCTCAATGAATTCATTGGGTCTTAAAGATGGGAGAAGGACAGCTGCAAAGGCGGTATTGAAAGAAATTGAGGCCAAAAATAGATTCCTTGCTCTTGAATTGGGCCGGCTGCCGGAGTTTCAGGACGATGTGTCTGATCTGGAAATTTCAGGGTTGAACAATTTGAAACACTATTATCTGTTGGACCCAAAAGGCTTTGACACAGCGTTTGAGCAGATGGATGCCATTGGGAAAAAAGAAAACCGAAAATATTGCACGCTGCTTCAAGCCGTATTCTGGCTTTCCATGGAATATGAATTTACCGTGGACAATAATCCGATTCACCCCTATTCTTTTAAAGAGATACTTTCCAAAGCCTGGACAAATGAACCCAGGGTGGATAAGGATACCATCGAAAAAATGGTGGATGCCATCCAGTCTGAGTCTATCCGGGAACAGTATAAGGAAAAACTGGCAAAGAAAAACAGATATATCCTCTATAGCTTGACCCGCTTGTCAGAACAAAGCCCGGAAGTTTTAGCACCCTGGGTTCCGGCTATGCTCAGAAACAGCCGGCGGGATCATCTTTGGAACAATTATGATCTGGTGATAGACCGGCTCAATTCGCCGGAGATTGTTGATTACTATGTTCAAAAACATATCACCTACAGCAATTATTGGGAAATCCCCGGGTATAATTATAGAACGCCCAGTGCACAGTATGTCTTTAAAAATAAAACAGGGGACTGCCTTTATACCTCCCATTTTATCGTTACAGCCCTGGCAAGGAGCGGCTATAGCGCCATGATAGTAAAAAAACCGCCCTTAAGGATGACTGATGCCTGGCATGCAGTGGCGGTTTTTGAATCTGAAAAAGGGAAATTTATCATTGATGATGGAAAAGTTTATCCCAGGGGAATAATCAAATATTCTGATTACTAAACCGTATCCGGGATCTTTTCTCCTGCCGACAGGTTAAATCTTTTCTGGCCGGGCAATCACCTGGACCATTGTTTTAACAGTTATCCCCGTTTATCAATGGGAACATAATCACGCGCCTGACTGCCCGAATAAATCTGGCGTGGCCGTGATATTTTCATTTCAGGATCGGAAACATCCTCTTTCCACTGGGCAATCCATCCCGGCAGACGGCCGATGGCAAACATGACCGTAAACATGCTGGTGGGAATCCCCATTGCCCGCAAGATGATACCTGAATAAAAATCCACATTGGGATACAGGTTTTTTTCTATGAAATACGAATCCTTTAATGCCGCTTCTTCAAGCCGCTGGACAATATCCAGCAAGGGATCCTTTTTTTTGAGTTTTGAAAGAACGATATCACACATTCTTTTCATGATCTCAGCCCTTGGATCAAAGGTTTTATAGACCCTGTGCCCGAATCCCATGAGCCTGAATGGATCATTTTTATCCTTTGCCTTTGAAATGCATTCTTCGATGGTTAACCCCTGTTCATGGATTAATTTGAGCATATTGACCACTGCCTGGTTTGCCCCCCCGTGCAGCGGCCCCCAAAGGGCAGAAATCCCGGCTGAAATCGTGGAATAAATATTGACCTTGCCGCTTCCCACAACCCTGACAGCCGTTGTTGAACAATTTTGTTCATGATCGGCATGAAGAATCCAGAACACATTCAAGGCCCTTACCAGGTCATCATCTATTCGATACGGCACCACCACGCTGTCAAACATCATGTTTAAAAAATTGGCGCAATAACACAGATCCGGCCGTGGGTAGACCACCCGTTCTCCCAATGAAATCCGGTAGGCCATTGCGGCCATTGTCCTGATTTTCGAGATCAGCCGGAGATATGTTTTATTCATCTCCTCTTCTAAATCCACCAGTTCCGGGTAAAAGCTTCTCATGGCATTGACCATGGCGGAAAGGATTCCCATGGGGTGTGCTTTGGGCGGATAATTCTGGTAAAAGGCCTTCATGTTTTCATGGAGGGGGGAAAAATCATTTAAATAAACGCTGGTACGGGTCAGTTCCTCCCGGGTGGGGAGCTGCCCTGTGATCAACAGAAAAGCTGTTTCTACAAAGGTTGAATGTTCTGCCAGCTGCTCGATGGGAATCCCCCTGTATCTTAAAATCCCCTTTTCCCCATCCATATAGGTAATAGCGCTTCTGCAGGTTCCGGTATTTCCGAATCCAGGATCGAATGTTATGTATCCTGTCTGCTGCCGAAGACTCCTGATATCAATTGCCTTCTCTCCTTCTGAACCTTCAATCACCGGAAGCGTCACCTCTTTTCCATCAATCAAAAGTTTGACAATTTCTTGCATCAAAACCTCCTTTGCCTTATGCGGCCCTTTACTTTGAATATAAACCGGGGAAATTACATTTGGTATGAAAAAAATTTTAAGGGACTATCGTGTCTCACCTGGGACGGTATAGGTTTTACAAGATCCGCCGGAACATTCTCTTTCCTGGGTTTGAACGCCTTTGGCCTGTCCTTCAGACGAACTTCCCACGGAAAAATTGGTTTTGGAAACCACTCTTTCAAATTCATTTGATTCACATTTGGGACAACTCACCGCATCATCCTGTTTTGAACCCATTACAATGACTTCAAAAAATTCTTCACATTTTGAACATTTAAATTCATATATCGGCATATCAACTCCTTGTTGCACAGTTTCAATAATCGCTTAAATTAACCATATTTGACTATTTGTCAAGCAGATGCCTGTTCAAGAAGTTCTCTGGCATGGGTCAGGGTTGCGTCTGTAATCTTTGTTCCGCCGATCATCCTGGCGAGTTCTTCAATCCTTGCACTTTCCTGTGCCAAAGGAACAATGGTTGTAAATGTCCGTCCATTGCTTACATTTTTGGATATCCGGAACTGGTTTTCAGCATATTTTGCAATCTGGGCCAGATGGGTGATACAGATCACCTGATGCTTTTGCGACAATTGTTTTAATTTCAGACCCACTTTTTCAGATATGGCTCCCCCGATACCGGCATCCACTTCATCAAAGATCAATGTTTCCAGTGATCTTGTTTTGGACAGGACTGCTTTTAACGCAAGGACAATTCTGGACAATTCCCCGCCTGAAGCAATTTTAACCAGAGGTTTTAATGGCTCTCCCGGATTTGGACTGAGCAGAAACATAACCTTGTCCATCCCGTCCGGTCCTATTTTTACCCCATCATTTGTCTGGATATCCTCTGGATTTTTTGTATTCTGAAGGGAAAAGGCGACCTCAAATTTTGCTTTTCCCATTTCAAGGGCATCCAATTCCTCTTTTGCAAGCTTTGACAACTTTTCGCCTGCGGTTTTCCTTAAGGCGGATAAGCTTTGTGCCTTCTGGATAATCTGTTTTGAAAAAACCTGAACCTCGTTTCCAAGCGTGTTTATCTGATGTTCAATGTCAGTGGTGTGAAAGAGTTTTTCCTGCAGGGTTTTATGGGTATCAAACAGCGCCTCGATGCTGCCGCCATATTTTCTTTTCAGCTTGGAAATCATGTCCAGCCTTTGATCTGTGATCTCAAGGGAGGCGGGATCAAGATCAATGGTAGCAGAAAAATTTCTTAATTCATCGGAAATATCCTGTAAATCAAACAGGGTTGATGAAAATTGCCCGGCAATTTTTTCAAGGAATTCATCGGCTTTGCTTACCTTTTCCATCTCATTTCTTAAAAAAGACAACCGCTCGACAAGAGAGCCTTCCCGGTCATGGATTTCATGGATGGAGCGATTGACAGCCTCAAATATTTTTGTGGCATTTATCAGTGTGTGGCGTTTTGTTTCAAGGTCTTCATCTTCGTTGGGAAGAATGGCTGCATCATTGATTTCATTTATCTGGAACTCTAAAAAATCCTGTTCTTTTCTTTTTGTCTCCAGGCGTTGTGCAAGGTCTTGTATTTTTCTCTTCATGGGGATGATGGCCTGGTACAGATTTTGGACTTCATTTTTCAGGCCTGTCGTCTCTGCAAACTCATCTAAAATATCCAGGTGGTTTTCTTCTTTTAAAAGTCCCTGATGGGCATGCTGGCTTGAGATACCGGCAAGGTCTAAGGTCACCTGCTTTAACAGATCCAGGGTAGATTGCCTTGAGTTGATAAACACGCGGCTTTTGCCGGAAGATGAAATAAGGCGCCGGATAATCAAGCCGTCAGAACCGTCAATGCCCTGGGCTTGTAAAACCAGTGCTGTCCTTGACTGCGCCTCAATGTCAAAAAAAGCTTCCAGTTCTGCATTTTCACAGCCTGACCGCACCAGATCAGAAGAAGCTCTTGAGCCGAGCAACAGGTTGACCGCTTCAATGATGATCGATTTTCCCGCACCGGTTTCACCGGTTAATACGGAAAATCCGTCTGAAAATGAAATGCGCAGGTCGTCAATGATCGCAAAGTTTTTTATGGCTAATTCGCTTAGCATAAAGCCTCCTTACATACGAGAACCCCCAATACAGCCAGACTGCGGTCATGGCAGCGACAAGTCTTGGAATCCATAACCAGAAGGGCGGCAGCCCCAGGGGCAGAAACAGGACAGGATCTTCAATCATAGCATGATTGACCCCAATGGAAAGATGAAGTTTCAAAAGCTCCTCTTTTTCAAAATCATTGGATTGGGTCTCTTCAACAATCACGGCAGAACCGTATGCCAGCCCAAAGACAGATGCCGTGAGCCACAACATTCCGGTTGACCGGTTCAATCCCATGACGGACAGAACCGGAGAAACAATTTTGGTAATATATTGTATAATATTAAACAGTTTGGCCAGTTCAAGAATCACCATTAAGGGCATGATGATACAAAAAATTTTAATAACCAGTTTCGAAATTCCCCATCCCCAGGTTTTCAGCATTACCACAAATGGTTTTGATTCCCCGGAATATACCCCGATAGATTTATCCCCAATCGTTTCAGCGGTTACACCCATTATTTTTGCGCAGATAAAGGTGACAACCAGTGCCATTAATAATCTGAAAAAAGCGGCAAAAAAAGGATTGATCCCTGAATTGCCCTGCACCATACTCTCCTGGATAAGGTTATGGGAAATCAGGGTAAAAATGGCGATCAGGATCATATGATCCATGGAAAACGGCATGACCGAAAGGGCAGCCACGGTTCCATAGATCCCGGTAAAAAGGCCGATAATCAAGACCAGGGCTGCTGACGCCGGCAAAGAAAGCCATGTCATGGCCGGGGTCAATAAAAAATCAAGTTTATAAATAACCCCGAAATGCACCAGCAGGGCTGTGGCAAAAGAAATGGGAAGAATAATCTTTAGCAGCCAGAAAAATCCTTTCCAGCCTTTTTTCAGGCCTTGTCGTATTCCGGAATTTATCCTTGGAGAAATATCCTCAGTTTTGTTTATCATTTGAAGGGACGGCTTTGTTCACGTTTTCTTTGACCGCTTCATTGACAGTGGCGTAAATGTCTTTAAAGGATTCATGGATATTTGATGGCGACAGCCGTCCCATTTCAATGAATTTGACGACGATCTCTTTTGTTGCTCTTAATATCTGTTCATCGATTGTTTTCATACAGACCTGAATATCAAAACTGTTTATCAAGGTCAAGAATTTGGATTAATTTATATTGCCATGAATATTATAATGGTTATAATACGGTTCTATTTTAATTGATTTGAAAGGTATTTTAAAGTTCATGGAAAATTGTCCAGTCAATTCGGTTCAACCGGATGCGAAAGAAAAAACAGACAACATGGTAGAAATCTTATCCTGCAATGGGAAACAGATCATTCTCATCGGTACGGCCCATGTGTCACGACAAAGCGCAGAGCTTGTGAAAGATACCATCCATGAACAAACCCCGGACACCGTCTGTGTAGAACTTTGCCAGACAAGACTTGCATCGATCAAAGATGCGGACAAATGGCGCAACATGGACATTGTAAAAGTGATCAAAGAAAAAAAAGCATTGCTGTTGTTCATGAACCTTCTTCTGGCCTCTTTCCAGAAAAAAATGGCGGATAAATTTGATATCAAGCCGGGCCAGGAAATGATCAATGCCATTGATGCGGCCGAAGAAATCAATGCCATCGTCATCCCCTGCGACCGTGAAATTCAGATCACCCTTTCAAGGGTCTGGAGAGGAATGGGACTTTGGGAAAAGCTAAAGCTCATGTTCTCCCTTGTACTCTCTTTTGGTGCCTCGGATGATATCAAGGAAGAAGACATTGAAAATATGAAGCAGGAAGATATCCTTCAAACCCTTTTGTCTGACATAAAAAAAACACACCCGATTATTGAAAAATCCCTGATCAATGAGAGAGATCGGTTTATGGCCGAAAAAATCAGATCAGCACCGGGAGACAAAATCATCGCGGTTGTGGGTGCTGCCCATGCCCCTGGAATCAAACGATATCTGGCGAGCAATGAAAAAATAGATCTGGATGAACTCAATATAATACCGCCGGCCGGAAAGATCGGGAAAATTTTAAAATGGGCTCTTCCTGCTGCCATCCTATTGTTGTTTGCAGCCGGGTTTTTAATGGAAGGAAAAAATGTCGGAACAGATATGATCTGGATCTGGATTGCTGCCAATGGTATTTTTGCAGGAATCGGCGCTACCCTTGCCCTGGCTCATCCCCTTACCATTCTTTCATCGATTATTGCGGCACCGTTAACCTCGTTAAATCCCATGATAGCTGCAGGCTGGGTATCCGGACTTGTGGAAGCCTTTTCCAGAAAACCAAAGGTAAAGGATCTGGAGGCGATCCCCCGTGACATTGTATCCATAAAAGGCTTCTGGCGCAATAATGTGACCCGGATTCTTCTGGTGGTTGTTTTTACGAACCTGGGATCATCCATAGGAACCATGACAGCCCTGCCATTGATGCTTAAACTGATGAACTGATTCAAGCCCTGATTTCATAGGCCTTGCCTGTTGCATTTTCTTTTTTTTTGCTATAAGATTGATTTATCATTAATAATAGAAATTCATTTTTCCATAATAGTTTTTTATTTTCTTTTTTTATTATAACCCGGCGATTACCGTCTATTGCAGGATGTTTGCCAGATGAAAAAAGACAGCGTTGATTCTTTTCACATTCAAGACATCAGTCTGAGTTTAAAAATTCTGATCCCTACTATTTTTTTTACCGCACTTGTGATCCCGGTTTTCACCTTTTATCTGATTGACAGCCAGCGGAGTCAAAGCGAGGCATTACTGGAAGCCAAGGCAAAAAACATTACCTATCTGCTGGCATATTCCAATATTAATACTTTATGGAATTTTGACATTGAGGAACTTCAGAATATTGCAGATTCTTTTTTCAAAGATCAGGATATTGTCAGCATTGTTATCAAAGATCAAAAAGGCGAAATTCATGCGGATTTACAAAAAAAGGTCCTCGGGTCAAAACAAATCATTGAAACCAGCCCCATTGAAAAAGACGGTGAAATAATAGGGGAGCTGCAAACCGTTTTCACCAATTTTTATATTGAAAAAAATCTTTCCCAGATAAAGAATAAAATCATTGTGTTATCCCTTATTATCTTCTTTGTCATTACTTTTTTCATTGTGGTTGTCTCAAAAAAAGCCTTAAAGCCCCTTAAAGGTGTCCTGGAAGGGATTGATCATGTTGCCAAAGGAGATTATCAATATAGAATCAAGCGGTCATCCAATGATGAAATCGGCCAGGTCGCAAAGCAGTTCAATGATATGTCAAAAAAAATCATAGGGCTGCAGGAGGCCACGGTAAAATCGGCTGAAGCAGGCAGGGAAATGGAAATTGCAAAAAACATCCAGATGTCTTTACAACCCTCTCTGGAAAAATTCACAACCTTTGGATTTGAAATCAGTGCCAATATGACCCCGGCTGAAGATGTGGGTGGCGATTATTATGATTTAATTGAATCTGGTGATAAAAAATTCTGGTTCGGTGTTGGAGATGTCACAGGTCACGGACTTGTATCAGGGCTCGTGATGATGATGGCCCAGGTATCCATCAACACCTTGATCCGGTCCGTTCCAGGGCTTACACCTGAAGAAGTTCTCATTCATGCCAATACCATCATCCAGGCCAATATCCGTGACGGCCTGAAAAAAGATCACCACATGACCATCAACTTCATCAAGGAAGAAAGAGAAGGACTTTACCGGTATGCCGGTGCCCATGAAATTATCCTGATTTATCGCGCAAAAGAAAAAGAAATCGAACAAATTCCAACCAGGGGAATGTGGATCGGGGTTATTCCTGATATTTCCAAACCCATAAATAAATACGCCGGAAGCTTTACACTTGAAACAAATGACATCCTGTTCCTGTATACCGACGGTGTCATTGAAATAAAAAATCAGTTTTCTGAACAATATGATATAAAAAGGTTGTCTAATTTTTTAAAAACCCACGCTTCCCTGGATACTGAGGCTATAAAGCAATGTCTTTTATTCGAATTGAACGAATTCAAGGAAAAACAGATGGATGATATCACCTTTTTAATTATGAGAAAGGAGTAGAAAACATGACGTTTAATCTGAACTTGACGTTTGGACCCAGATGGGAGAATGTATCAAACATTAGAAATTTTGTCACGGAAATGCTTTCAACTGGGATTGTAGACATCATTGATGCCAAAAAAGTGGCCACTGCAAGCTCGGAACTCGTTGAAAACGTGGTGAAATATTCTGCAACAGGCGGGGCGATGATTGATATTAAAAAAGATCCTGGAACGGGAAAGATCTCCTTAACCATAAAAAATATCGCCAGCAATGATGATATAAATACATTTGAAACTATTTTTAAAAATGTGATAGGCGGTGATCCCAAAGAAATGTATAAAAAAATGATGCTCAGGTCTTTCAATGACCCTGAAAACAGTCAACTGGGTCTTGCAAGGATAAGATATGAATGCCAGGGAGAGATATCATATGAGATAAGTCAGGATATAAAATTGATTTCAAATGTCTTGGATTGTGAACAAATAAAAGATGACTTTAAGCTGCTCAGTGTTACTGTGGAAATTCCTGTAAAACAGTTTGAAAATTAACTCAAGATTAAGGAGGCTTTCATATGCCGCTTCATATCCCGGAACAAATCCATGCCAAATCCATTATCTTTGGCAAAGGTGATACCCTGTTTTTAAAAGGTGAGATTGATGATATAGATCCAGGCGTTTTTTTGACACAATTTTTTGATCTTGCCAAAGAACAGATGGATCAGGTCATTAAAATTGATTTTAAAAATCTTGAATTCTTAAACTCCTCGGGCATCAAATGTATTGTTTCTTTTGTCATGGATAAAAAACCCGGATCAAAAATTATTTTTATTACCGACAGCGGAAAAACATGGCAAAAGACCTCCCTTGAGGTCATTCAATCCCTTGATGAGGAGAATATTTTTATTGAAGAATAATTATTGAGGCAACAAATGGACAAAAAGGATAAAAGAAAATCTGAAAGGGTTGCTATAAATAAAACCCTGAAAATAAAATCCTGCGACCTGCATGAAAAAGAAGGGCTCTTGGTGACCTTAATATCGGTGAACTTAAGTGAGAACGGTATATCTTTTGAATCAACCCAGCCCTATGACATCGGTACCCACTATATTATCCGGTTTACCGGCAGGGACAAAAAATTATATGACATACGCATCGAAATCATCCGGGTTAAAGAAGTCATTACCCACACCCAGTATAACATTGGCGCAAAATTTTTAGAAACAGATGCTGATAAAATCAAACGGTTTATTGAGTAGCCGTTTGATATGATATCAGTAAAACAACAGGAATAAAAAACCATTGGAACCCTTAGCCTTTTGCAGCATTTCAAAAACACCGCCAAAAGATTTCAAAGTCTGTTCTTTGGGTGATGCAGAGTTGAAATCGCAGAATTTATGCCTTTTTGCTGATACAGAAAAACAAGGCCTGAAAATTTTAAATAAACGACGGGAAGATGCTTTATCCATTCTGGTTACCCGGTCAAACGTACTGAATTACTGCCGGATTAATGGCTCTTTTGTATGGCATCTGACATTGCCCAAAGATCTGTTCGATTTTGCCATTGATATGATAACTTGTTTTTATAACCTGCAAAATATGATCAAGGTTGAAAAAAAAGAATTTGAAGACAAAATTGCGCAGCTCAAACGACAGAACACCCTGCTTGAGATCACGGCAAAAAGTGGTGATGCCCTCCAGGCAGCTCTTAAAAAGCAAACCGATATTGCCGAAGAAATGACGATAAAAGCACAGGAAGCCAGCAAATCAAAATCTGCATTCCTTGCCAATATGAGCCATGAAATCAGGACCCCCATGAACGGGGTTATCGGAATGCTGCAACTGCTTTCAGAAACCCGATTATCACAAGAACAGCAGGGGTATGTAGCGTCCACAGTATATAGTGCCAATGCTTTATTAACCCTGATTAACGATATCCTGGATTTCTCAAAGATCGAGGCCGGCAAGCTCGAAATAGAAATCATTGATTTTGATATAAAGGATATGATGGACGCCGTTATTGACACGCTTGCCCCCAAGGCCTTTGAAAAAGGACTTGAACTCTTCTATCTTATTGAAAAAAATGTTCCGATGCTATTATCAGGAGATCCGGCACGCATCCGCCAGATCCTGTTAAACCTTATTGGCAATGCCATCAAGTTTACAGAAAAAGGAAAAATATTTATAAAAATTCAACTTGAAAAAGAAACAACAACAGATTGCATACTGTTGTTTGAGGTAAAAGATACCGGGCTTGGCATACCAACAGATAAAACAAGCAAATTATTTCATCTGTTCACCCAGGTAGATGCATCCACTACAAGAAAATTTGGGGGCACAGGTCTTGGTCTTGCCATATCAAAACAGCTTACCGAGTTAATGGGGGGCAATATAGGGGTTACCAGCAAACCAGACGAAGGTTCTGTTTTCTGGTTTACGGTAAAACTTGAAAAGCAGGAGTTTACGCATGCTGATGATAAAGTGAATCAAATTGCCCCGGACAAAGAAAAACCATTGGAAATATATCCCCATTTAAAAATCCTGATAGCTGAAGATAATATCATCAATCAGAAAGTGGTTTCCATTATGCTTAAAAAAATGGGGCATTCCATTACCATTGCCGATGATGGATTAAAAGCGCTTCAATTATACAAACAAGGATCCTTTGATCTTATTTTAATGGATATTCAAATGCCGGTGATGGATGGAGAGGAGGCCACAAGGAAGATACGAAGGTTTGAAAAGAAAGGCAAAACACATATCCCGATTATCGCTTTGACTGCAAACGCCATGAAAGGGGATAAAGAACGATTTATAGAATCAGGTATGGACAATTACGTGACAAAACCCATAAAAAAAGAAAAGCTCTTAAAAGCCATTCATTCTGTATTATCTTAACTTTGAGTTTTTTTTAATACCGCCTATTATCTTTCAAACAACACACCTTATTATTTCAGCCAGCACCTCTTTTTTTACCGGCTTTGTCATATACTCATCCATGCCGGCAGCAAGGAATCTTTCTCTTGCACCGTGTGTGGCATTAGCTGTCAAGGCGATAATCGGGGTATGGATATTGTATTTTTCCTCAATCTGCCGAATCCTTTTGACAGCCTCTTCTCCTCCCATGACGGGCATCTGGATGTCCATAAAGATCAGGTCAAATTTGTCAGGATAAAGATGAAACATGTCAACCGCCTCAAGACCGTTATCGGCTGTCAGCACTTCATATCCCATCTTTTTGAGCATATTGCCTGCAACTTTCTGATTCATCTTATTATCGTCAACCACCATAACCTTCATTGTCTTTTCACGAACCTGTTCTGACAGCCCTTTGCCATAAATGCTATTTGAATGATTGCTGATTCCTGCCTTTTCATACTCAATCGTGACCCAGAATCTGCTGCCTTTATCCATTTGACTGTCAAACCCGATATCTCCACCCATCAGATTAACCAGTTTTCTGGATAGCGCCAGCCCGATCCCAGCCCCTTCAAATTTTCTTGTTGTACTGGTATCCACCTGTGTAAACAAGTCAAAAAGGGTATCCTGCATATCCACTGGAATTCCAATACCTGTATCAACAATTTCGAAAACAAGTTGCACGGCAGTATCCGTTTCCTTGTGCTTTGATATGTTGAAGGACACAGATCCTGCCGCAACAAATTTTATGGCATTCCCGATAATATGATTCAATATTTTATAAAGGCTGCCTGGATCACCATAAAGATCTGTCGGGATATCGTTGTTCATTGAAAAATCATATGTAATATTTTTTTTCAATGCTTTTTCCAGCATGAGACGATTAATGGATGTCATAACGCTCTTTAAATCAAAATTTTCGTGTTTTATTGGTATGGTACAATCATCCAGCAGAGTAAAATCAAAAATATCATCCACCAGATTCTGCAAACGGTCTGCACCGGCTTTTGCAGAATCTATCATCTCTTTTTGTTCTGAGGTTAAACAGCTGTCTGTTACAAGATCAAGCATGCCGATAATACCATTCAAAGGCGTACGAAGTTCATGGGACATGTTCGCAAGGAAATCTGACTTGGCTTGATTTGATGCTTCTGCCAGTTGAACCGCTTTTTTCAATTTTTTGGCCTGTTCAATTTCATTCTGCCGCAATTCAATGAGATCATTTCGTACAAGAGAGATGGTTTCATACAATTCAAAAAGAGAATTTTGTTCTGAAATTTGGATGTCATTAAATTTCTTAGCTTCGTCTTCTTCCCAGACCAGCATTCCGCAAAGATCATTTATCTCTTCAATGTCTTTCTGGGCGACCCGGATGATTTGATCTTTATCCTTTTTTATGGAAAGATGATTGATTTTATCAAAAGCCTGTTCAACCGTATCAACAAAAACAAAGGTCTGATTAACAAATCTTGAAAAAATCTTTATGGCCGTTTTAGTAAAGAGGTTTGCGCCTGAAACATAGCTGACAGAAGGGCTGCAGCCATATGCCCTGTTCAGCCGATTCTGCAGTTGGGCATATGCCTTCCTGGCTTTGAGTGAAGACCTGCCCACTCTGCTATAGTCAACAATCCGGATATATCTCGAATTGGTTAAAACACCCTCTTTAAATACAGCCTCAAACATGGGCACGATCCGGCTAAAATTTTCCATATCAACAGTATCAGCCTGAATCTGTGAATAAAATAGTTTCCCGGGAATAACACCATTCCTGTAAAAAATCTGTCTGTCTTTGTTCTCATACTGCCACTGAGGTCTGAATTCAAGCATATCAAAACTGAAGATATCTGATTTCCCTTCAGGTAAGACCGGTTTGTTCTCTGCTATAATTTTAGCTTTTGTCAGTGCTTCTGTATAATTTTTACACACAATCACCTGGGTTGATGTCTTGTACCGATTTATCCCGGCCGCAGCAACCGCCCTTAGCCAAAAGGGGGCATTACAGAAAATAAAACCTGCCATCTTCTCCTGATTTTCGATTAAATACGATTTTTGTTTTTTTATTACACGGGAGGGGGGTTTTCCTTTCAGCCTCTCTACATCTCGAACTTCAATAAACGGATATTTAATCCCTGCTTCTTTTATAAAATCTTCCATTAATCGGTAATGGGTTTCAACATTAAAAAAGTCCATATTACCTGAATTGGTAACATAAACGATTGAATCACCAATTTTTCTAAAGGAATAG
>Ga0180009_10005191_pt1 | contig 14050 bp, 12 predicted proteins | sample OS_PC_MetaG_FD_123537 | JGI IMG/M metagenome (GOLD analysis project Ga0180009, IMG submission 123537) | Groundwater microbial communities from the Aspo Hard Rock Laboratory (HRL) deep subsurface site, Sweden - OS_PC_MetaG | ecosystem: Environmental > Aquatic > Deep subsurface > Groundwater... | reverse complement strand
CCAAAACCCATAGGTACCCTTTTTATTTAAAAAAAAAAATTGCCCCCCCCCCCCCCCCCCGCCGGTATAAAGAAGTGAAATGATATGAAGCTCAATCTGTTTGGCAGGCTTTTGCTGTATACATTAATGATAGTTGGATTGCTAGGCCTGCTCCTCACTGTTTTTTTGGTGTTTTACAGCACAATAGAACTTGAGGATTCGCTTACAAGCACGCAAATGCAAATGGTAGGCATACTGGCAAAAAGCATTGAAACGGATTATCGCGCGGGAGAGTGGCCGTTTGAAACATTAGAAGAGATAAGCAAACAGGAAGATTATCCTTCTTTCACTTGGGTAATCGACCATAACGGGAAAATAGTCATGGCAGACAATGCAACTATGTGGGGAAAGCAGATAAAAGATCCGGCTCTGGGCGCTGAAAAACCATTTGCTGAAAAGCGTTTTTATCCGGAAATGAATGGAGAAATGTTGCTCATAGCTTACCCGCTTGACATTAAAGAACAAGGCAAGCACTGGATGCTCTATCATGGGAATAGCCTAAAACCAATTGCCGCAGCCAAGAATAAGATAATCCTTAGCAGCATAGGATTTTTTCTTGGCGCACTTTGCCTGGCGTTCATATTTTCCCTGTTTCTGGCCAGAAATATTACAAAGCCGATTTTGGAGCTGACAAAAGGCGCCAAAGCAGTGGCGGAAGGGAATCTGGATTACAATGTTAAAGTAGAGACGCACGACGAGTTTGAGAATCTTGCCTCTGCTTTCAACCAGATGACCAGTGACTTAAAAAAATCAAGAGCACAACTTGAGAAATACAGCAAGGAACTTGAAAAAGGCATAAAAGAAAAAACAAAAGATCTTGAAAAAGAAAAGCTGAAGCTTGAAAAGAGCGAGAAAGCGGCATACAACATGATGGAAGACCTGAATGAGGCAAACAAGGACCTTGAAGTGGAGAAGAAGAGCATTGAGCAAAAAGTAAGGGAAAGGACAGTTGAGCTGCAGAAAGCGTATGAAGATTTGAAGGAATTAGACAAGGCAAAGGAAGAGTTTATTTCACTTTTGTCTCATGAGCTTAAGACGCCAATATTTCCCATTATGGGCTATACTGACATGATTCTTTCAGGCTCAATGGGAAAGATATCAGGCAAGCAGAAGGAAAAGCTTAAGATAATTGAAAAGAATGCAGCTAACCTCTCAAGGCTTGTTGCAGACATGCTTGACATGTCAAGGCTTGAGCTGAAAAAAGTAAAGCTTGAGATGGATAAGTGTGAGCTTGGAGGCCTTGCAAAAGAAGCATCTGATTCGCTTGCGCTCCTTGCAAAAAACAAGAGAGTTGGCATAAAGATTAATGCAAAGGAAAAAGTAACAGCTTTCTGTGACAAGAAAAGAATACTGCAGGTAATAGAAAACTTGGTCACTAATGCGGTAAAATTCACAAGGGTAAAAGGGAAGATTGAAATTGCTGTTTCAAAAGACAAGGATAACGCAAAGGTAAGCGTAAAAGACAACGGCATAGGGATTCCAAAGGAAAAGCAAAAAGAGCTGTTCAGCAGATTCTATCAGATAAAGACAGGAATCGCAAGGGAGCAGGGCGGCGGAGTTGGCCTTGGCCTGGCGATATCAAAAGGGATTATTGAGCTGCACAAGGGAAGGATATGGTGCGAGAGCGAAAAGGGCAAGGGGGCAACTATTACATTCACCATACCTTTAAAAACAACCAAAAGCCTTAAATAAACCCATGGGCATTATAAAATAAGGCAATATTCAAAAGTGCCTTTTATAGGCTTAAGGAGGAAAAATGAAGAAAAAGGTGTTAATACTGCATGTGGATGATGACCCTGACACACTAACGCTTGTGCATGACGTGCTTGGCAGCGTGTATGACGCAGACAGCGCGCGCTCTGGCAAGGAATGCCTTGCCATGCTGCATAAAAAGAAATATGACGGTGTTCTTCTGGATGTGCTTATGCCTGACATGAGCGGGTGGGATGTTTACCAGCAGATAAGGAAAACAGATAAGAAGTTGAAAGTTGCTTTCCTCAGCGCAATTGAGTGCTCAAAGGAAAGGCTGGCAAAGCTGAAGAAAGAGGGCGTTGCAGATTACATTACAAAGCCTATATCGCCTGCTGAGCTTAAAAAAAGAGTTGCAGCTGTAATGAAGAAATAAGCCCTGGAATTTTAACATGGCTAAAAATAAAAAAGAGGCTGTTGTGTTAGTTAAAGCAAAGTTTTTAAAAAAAGAAAGCAAGCAATTGCCTAAAAAATCTGTTAAGGCAAAACCTGTGAAAAAAGATAAAATATCTGGAACAATGCCGGCAAATAAGGCTGCTCCGGAGCTGCCTGTGAAGGCAGTTAAAGCAAAGCTCAAGGATAAGAAAGTTAAGATTGCAAAGAAAGCTAAAGTTAAAACTTTGGTAAAGAAAAAGCCCCTAAAGGTTAGAAAAATTGCAAGAAAGATTAAGCCAGTTAAAAAAGAAGTTAAAACTTTGAAAATCAGAAAAAAACGAGTGCGCAAGGCAGCTAAACATTTTCCTAAAAAGAAAGCAAAAAAGGCAAAGCGCATCTTGAAACATAAAAAGCGCATTAAGAAAGTATTGAAACATAAGAAAGCAAAAAAACATATTAAAAAAGCAAAGAAAGAGAAAACCTCTTTTTTTAAAAAACTGTTTTCCAAGAAAAAGGTTGTAAAAAAACAAAAGAATTTGAAAAAGAAAGCTTTGCATAAAAAATCTATAAAACAATTAAAAGTGCCGCAAGCTCCTTTGAATAAAGAGGCGTTTAAGAAGCCTGTTAAGCTGAAGCTTCCAAAAAAAGCCCGGCCAAAGCATTACAAGCTGCCAAAAAAGCCTGCTGTAAAGGAATTCATGAAAACAGGCATTGAAGGCCTTGACGAGCTTTTGGGGAAAGGCGTGCCGAAAGGCGCTGCTGTCTTATTGGCAGGAGGCGCAGGCTCCGGCAAGACAATCATAGGATTGCAGATAGTAAATTATGCATGCAAGAAAGGAATGAAATGCCTCTATATGAGCTTTGAGGAGTCAGAGGAGAGGCTGAGGCAGCACATGTCTGACTTTGGGTGGGATGCGAAATCTTTTGAAAGCAAAAACGTCCTTATGATAAAGCGCTTTAATCCATTTGAAATCACAAGGTCTGTTGACGCCTTATTGGAAAAAATGAAGGGTGAATTGCTGATTGATGTGCAGCCTGTAATTTTGCCTGACCATTTCAAGCCTGAGATTATTGTTTTGGATTCATTAACAGCTATTGCCTCTGCCTTTACAGGAAGGGAGGAAAGCTACAGGATTTATATTGAGCAGCTGTTCAGGTTTTTGGAGAATATTAAGTCAACTTCATTTTTGATTACAGAGACAGAGCAGATGCCAACAAAATTCAGCACAACAGGCGTTGAGGAGTTTCTGGCTGACGGCGTTATTGTGCTGTATGCCATTAAATTAAATGATATCAGGGAAAATGCGATTGAGGTTTTGAAGATGAGGGGCGTTAACCACCAGAAGAAGATTGTTGCAATGAGGGTTATTGAGAATAAAGGCGTTGAGGTTTATCCTGAGCAGGAAGTTTATGCGTCAATGGTTGAGAAGAAGGAGTGAGTATACAAATAAGCATTAAAGAGGTGAATAAAAATGAAATATGAATGGAAGCCGTCAATGTCTGTAAATGAGAATAAAATAGACAGCCAGCACAAGAGGCTTTTAGCGCAGATAGCCAAATTAGAGAAAAATATTGCTTCAAGAAATGTGAATATGGGTGTATTGCGTGATACAAACCATTTCTTGTACACTTATTTCAAGGAGCATTTTACATATGAGGAAAAATATATGGGAAAGATTGGCTTTCCAAAGCTTGAGCAGCATAAAAAAGTTCACCAGTCATTTATACAATTTTATGATGGTTTTCAGAGGGAATTGATGGAAAAGGCCAGGGCAAGGAGCCTTACTTCATTTGATGTGAAAGAGATGGTGGTAAAGATAAAGAAGTACCTTGCAGAGTGGCTTGTTGACCACTTGATGAAGATGGACCAGGAATACGCAAGGTTTGCGAAGAGGATTAAATAGTGTTATCCTTTTTTTGATTAAGTTATCTTATTTTGCTATATAGTTATCCTTAATATTTTAAAGTTATCCAAAATATGGCGTATGGTTTAAATTATTGGCAGATTTAATATATGAATCATGAAAGAAGAAGCCCCAGCATATGAAGAGATATACAAAAGAGTTATTGGTGTATGCACCGAAATCGCTGTTAGCGCCATCAGAAGCTCATGCGTTGCAATCGCAGGGGTTGGAGGCACAGGAAGCCAGACAGCTGTTGCCCTGGCAAGGATGGGTATTGGGAAGCTGGTTATTGCAGATCCTGAAACCTTTGATGCTAGCAACATGAACAGGCAGTATGGCGCTGTTAGTTCTACATTGGGAAAAAACAAGGCGCTTGTTATGGAAGAAATCCTTAAAGACGTTAATCCTCATTTGGAAGTTAAGGCATATTATGAAGGCATTAATTCAGCAAATATTGATGAGTTTCTCAATAATGCTGATGTTGCAGTTGACGGAGTTGACTATGCAGGCGTAGAAGCTAAGGTTGAATTATTTTCAAAGGCAAGAGAAAAGGGTTTGTATGTTGTCTCAGGCCCAATAAGCGGCTGGGGCGCGACAATCATGTGCTTTGCGCCTGATGGAATGGCTATGGAGGAGGCTTTTGCAATGCCTGCTGACAAAAGCCAATATAAATTACATAAGATTCCGCCAAGACGCCTTCTTGGTTGCACATTAGAATATTTGCCTGAACTATTCTTTGAAAGATTAACAAGAGAAAATGATAGGTATGTTCCAAGCATTGGTCCGGCAGCCATCTTAAGCGGCATTGCAGCGACAGCAGAGGTTGTAAAGCTTGTACTCAAGAAGAAAGTTCCGGAATTTGCTGATTTAGAAATTATTACTATGCCTTTCGCAAAAAGATATGATCTATTTGACATCTCAAAAAATAAAATTGTAAATATCATGGAAAATGGGAAATAGAAATATTGAATGGTGGGAAAAAATTGCAAGGGCTTATGAAAAGGTAATCATAAGAACCTCTTTTTATCAGGATATGGAATCAGAGCTTGTTGAAAAGCTGAAAGGCAGGAAACGGGTGCTTGACTTGGGCTGCGGCATAGGCAATGTTCTTGAAAAATTTCTCAGGGAAAATCCCTCTTCAACGGCAGTGGGAGTGGAACTGAACCAATCAATGATTGACATAGCTGAAAGGGAAATTATATCAGAGCAAAACAATGGAAGGGTTAAGCTCGTGAACGGGGATGCAACAAAATATATTGATTCTGAAAGGTTTGATGCAGTGGTTTCAAGCAATGTTTTATTTTGTTTAGAAAAGCCGTTTGACTTGCTGCTGAATGCCTATAATACTTTACTTCCAGGAGGGCATTTTGTCCTGACAAGCATGAAAGAAGGGGCTAATCTTGAAACCTTGATGCAGGCGGCAACAGAGGAGATTAAATCTTCAGGAGAATTCAAAGAAAAAGAGCAGTATCTCAATACAGTGCATTCTGTGAATAGCATGTTCAAAGGCAAGGCAAATGTTTTAACAAACCAGAGAATTGCTGAAGTTTTGACGAAGTTCTACGGCTTCAGGAGAATATTGCACAATAGTGATACTTACCTAGGGCAAAACTTTCTTGTTGCCGCTGAGAGGGGAAAGGACGTAAAGCTGGATGAGCTGGACGTGAAGGTGGCGGAAGGAGATGAGATAATAGACACATTTAAGATTAGGTATCACTGCATGAAAGAAAGATTGGGCTTTTTAGAAGCAAATCCTCTTTTAGATAATTGGCAAATGGAATATGATGTATTTGATTTTAAAGCCCATCATGTTATTGCTGTGCATGATGGGAGAATATTAAGCTTAGAAAGATATGTTGGAGACTCAAATATTGGGCTTCCTGTAGAAAAGGTATATGATTTAAGCCCTATAAGAAAGCAAGATACAAAGCTTTGTGAACCCGGGCGCTGGGTTTCTCTGCCATTTGCCCCAAAGGGAGCAGGAAAAGCAGTTATAAAATGGGCTTACAACTTTTTATTGGGGGCGGGCTTTACACATTGGGTAGGGACAGTGGATGAAGAACCAAGGGTAATTTCTTATTATAAAAGAATGGGATTTCCGCTTGAGAATCCAAGAAGTCTGGAAGCATTAGGCATAAAAAGAAATGTTTATTTTACCTGCTTTGACTTAAATCAAGGCTCTGACTTTTTTAAAAAAGATTAAAATATTCTTGAAAGCAGGTTCTCCTTTTCTAAAAATTTATTAAGCAAAGGGTATTTTCTTGGCGACAAGGGAATTTGCTCTTTTGATTCAGCATTTAATCTTGTTTTTGCCCAAACTTTTCTTTCCCTTACTACATGCACACATTGGGATTTTCCTTGCACAACACAAGATGTTTCAATGGCCACCATATCTTTTTCAAATAAAGAGCTGAATATGCCTGCTATTCCTCCCCTGCATATTTCATCTACTGCCTCTTTCCTTTTTCCCAATAGTTTTAGCGTTTCCCTGCCTGGCGGGCTTTGTGAATTACCAAGGACAAAATGAGAATTTTGAGGCTCATATTTGATTAGCTCAAGCTTGCCTATCCCTATCATTTGCGCCTGATTAAGAACCAAACTAAGGATTTTCCTTTTATCCTTGAAGCCATATTTATCCCCTATAATTTTTACTGCAATGAAAGTTTCCATAAAGCCAGTATAATAAAATATATCTCTCACCTTTTTCCTGTCTGTATTCTCTTTCAGGAGCTCATAAAGAAGAACATAATTGACCATAGGAAACATTATACCCTTTAACCCAATGATATTCAGGCACCCATCCTTGTCCACAAACACATTGCCGTGAATCTGCAGCTTGTCTATAAACTCATTCTTTGCCATTTTTCTTACATCTTGTGGATTTTAATCCCCTTCTCGCCAATCTCAAGCGGATGTATGTCTTCATTGTGGGCTGTCTCCCTCATCTTCCTGATAACAAGCCCGCGCGAATAATCCCCTCCGAGGGAGGCATACTTTATATAAACCAAGCCATCGCAGACAAACTCCGACACACTGTCGCGGGATAATTCCTCCCCCTGCGTCTGCGACAAAAGCAAAGTCGTAAAAGAGCCGTCCAGTATTCTCAGGTCGCTGATGAATGTATAGACAAACCTCAGCACATTTATGTCTTTTATTGTGCTTCCTGCCTCAATAGGCAGCATTGGGGTATTGATGGCAACAGAAGAAAGTGAATCCAAAACAAGCCTCTTAATCTTTTTTCTCTGCGCCAAAGCAGACAACTCCTGGCCAGACATCATTTTTATGCTTCCCGGAACAAGCCTTACAAACTCAATCAGGCCTTCCCTTTCCAAGGCATCAAAATCCCATCCAAACCGAAGAGCCTGAGACTTCAAACCTTCCACATTCTCTTCTAAAGTAACCATCATGCCTTTCTCGCCATAAAGCTTTGCGCCGTTATATAAGAACTGCAGCCCAAATATTGTCTTGCACGTGCCCGGCGTGCCGCTAAGCAATATCAGCTTTCCCCTTGGAAATCCGCCCTCAACAAGCGCGTCAAACCCGGGTATTCCTGTAATAACCCTCTCAGTGCCTTCGGCATCAGTTATTGTTGTCTTTTTAAGTGGTTTTTTCATTAATCTTTTCTTTGACTTTTTTCCCTTTGGATTTTTTGCCATCTAGATTCCTCCTTTCCTGATTGTGTAAACAAAAATAGCCCTTCCCTTTGTCTCAATCTTTGTGCAGGAAACCTCCTCTGTGAACTTCATGCCTTTCCGCATTTCCTTGGGAATAAGAAAATATTTTGTCGCTGAGTTCCTGCCTCTCTGCGAAATGTTTGCCTTTACTTCAACATTATCCTCTGAAAACAAATGGACATTATGCATCTGCCCTTTTAATTGCACATACTCATCATAATCCAAAAGCACCTCAACAATCACCTTCTTGTCAGCTGCCATTTTAGTTGTTAGTATGCTTCCCATTGCAGATATATGATAAAATATCCGCCTTTATATACTTTTTTCCGGAAATGGTGCACATTTTTCCGTAAATTATTGCATTTTTTCGGTTAAATTGAAGTCAGCAAAAAGTTTATAGCTATAATTAACCTCAGAAATGTGTATCCAAGGTTAAAAAGGATGAGAATAAAAGGGGTTAGGGTAGATGTATTTATATTAGCTGCTTTAATATTTGGGACACTGCTTGCAATGCTTGCGTTTGCTCCTTTCATCTCTTTGGAAACTCCAACAGAAGGGCAGCCGTTCTTAACGTCTAATTCAGTAACTTTTAACTGCACTGTGAATGACACTGATTATATCAGTAATATCAGCCTTTACCATGATATTAACGGAAGTTTTATATTAAACAAGACAAGAAGATATGGCTGGGAAATACCAAATGATGAGCAAGGGCTTGTACTTTTATTGCATTTCAATAATGATTCTTCTGTTGGAGAAAATTCAACTTATATTTATGATTATAGCGGAAATGGGAATAATGGGCAGGTAATAAATGCTGTATATAACTCAACAGGCGGTAAATTCAATGGAGGCTATGAATTTTACAATGTGTTTTCTTCTGGATATCCTGAAAATGAATCAATAGAAATTCCCGACTCTGACAGCCTTGACCTGACAACAGAAGGATCAATAGAAGCATGGATTAGGCCAATATTCCCTACGCAGACTTTGGAATGGACAATATTGACAAAAGGAGATAATTATGATGAATTTTCATCTTATCAGCTTGGAATACAAATCAGTTCTTCTAAATGTTATGTAAGATTTTATATAGGAAATGGTATTACAAGCCAGACCCCTCTTTCAAACAACAGTTTGGATTGCAGCGGGAAGTATTGGTCCCATGTTGCAGCAACATGGGATAACAGTAATATTAAGTTATATATTAATGGCACGCTTGACCGAGTAGTAGAGCAAACAGTAACCCCTTTCGATAGCTCGGGCGTATTAAGAATAGGAAAGAATACTTTAAATGAATTTAAATTCAATGGCACAATAGATGAAATTGCCATTTTCAACCGCACTTTATCTGCAGAAGAAATAGCAATACACGCAGCGCAGCTGCCAACAAATACAAGCAAAACATGGACAATCAACAACATCCCTGACGGAAACTACACATGGAACTGCCTTTCCTCTGACAATAACAGTGAAAGCAACTTCTCATCTGCAAACAAAAGCTTTCTTGTTGACATAAATCCTCCGATATTCCTGGAGATATTAAACTACCCGAGCGATGAAGATGGGCTTGATCCGGGCACTACAATAAACATAACAGCAAACTTCTCTGAAAGGTTTGGAACAACTGCAATCCTGCAGTACAAGCAGTCGGGAGTAGGCACATGGACTAATGCCACAATGACAAACACTTCTGCAAACTTTTTCAACGCGTCATTCACTCCAGGAACAAACGGCAATTGGAGCTACAGAATATTTGCAAATGACTCATTCGGGCATGCAAACACAAGCTCACAAACAAATCTCACAATTGAATATGATTACACTTGGAGCAGAAGCCCTGCTGACTTTGGAATAATAAGCGGATTTCTTGACACAACAAGAAGCATAGGCATTCTCACAATAAACAACACAGGCGATAACCCGCTAAACTTTGACTTGGGCAACAACGCGCCGAGCGGAATGCCAATGGCATACAATTACTCTGAGCCTTTTGATCTTGCTGCAAAAGAGATAAGGTTTATCAATATAAGCGCAACCTACGGCTCAACAACAAGGGAAGATCCTGTAACAATAACTATTACCACAACCAGCGGAAACCCCTTAACTGCAATAGCCAATGTAACCCTTGCTTCTTACGCAGGCGGCCCTTATTTTGACGTGAGAATCACTGAATATGCAGCAACAGTAAACCAAAGCAGCAGGATGAATCTCAGCGCTTATGTTAAAAATGTCGGCAACCAGACATCAACAAACACCTGGCTCAACTTCAGCCTTCCAAGCGGCTGGACAAATATTACAGGCAACATGAGCTTTTACATAGGCAATCTAACAGCAGACGCAACTGCATACAATAATATAACTGCAAACATTACAACAAGCGCATCTGCCGGCGTTGCAACAATCATGGCTATTGCAGCATGCAATGAAAGCATTACTGACAATGAGACAAAAACAGTTACAGTCAGCTGCTCCAACACTGACGGCGTATGCGGCACAGGCTGCACATACCTTACTGACTCTGACTGCCCGCAGGAAACTGTTACTATAAGCTCAGGAGGAGGAGGAGGGGGCGGAACTGCAGGCGGAGCAACAAGCGCTGTAGGGGAAAAGGAAATAAAAATCTCAAAAAGAGTGCATCTGTCAAGGGGAACTGCTGAAAACTTCACAATAGATGTGCAAAACACATTCAAGGACAGCATTATCTACAATGCCACAATAAAAATCACAGGGTTTCTTGCGCAGTACATTGATGTTAATCCATTAATAATAAGCAGAATAGATTATAACCAAACTGGAAGATTTGTTGTAAAAGTGTCTGCGCCGCCTTATTCATCATACGCAAACCACACACTGCAGGCAGACATAGAGGGAATAATCATTGAAAGCAAGGTTAATGTCACGTCAAGGACAAACCTGAAGATGACACAATACATTGCGCTGATTATACATGAGATTACAGAGGAAAAAATAAAGGAAATAGTAAACAGTGCTGATTCTGCTGTAAAAGCAATGATTGCAGAAGGGTTTTCAGCAAGGAAAGCACAATCACTTCTTGAAAAGGCAAAAAACCATCTTAAGAACTATGAATATGAGCAGGCAAGGGATACTGCAATAGAGCTTGAGCAGTTAAAAGAGCAGGCATTTGCAAGCAATAAGTTGATAGAAAGCCTAAAAAAAAGCATAAGCAAGGCAGAATCAGAAGGAATAAGCGCTGAAGAAACAAAAACACTGCTGAGCATGGCTATTGCCGCGTTTGAAAGGGAGGATTATGCAGCTGCAGAGGAAAGGGCAAGGCAGGCTGAAGTCACATTTGCATTGGAAGCAGAAGGAAAATTCAATCTTCTTAATTTTATTAAAATAAACTGGCTGTATGTTCTCCTTGCATTAATTGCTCTTTCAACAGCCTCTTTCTTTGCATGGAGGAAAGCTACAATCCTGATTGTGAAAAACAGAATTCAGGCGCTTTCCAAGGAAGAGTCATCAATTATCCGCCTGATGAAAGAGCTGCAGGCTGATTATTTTGACAAGCACGCAATAAGCACAGGCGATTATTTCAATGCAATGGCGCATTACCATAAGAGGCTTACCAAGATAAAAACCTCAATCACAAGGCTGCGCTCAAGGGAGACAAAAATACTCTCAGTTGACAAGGAAATAATGAATCTTCAGCGGGAAAACCAGGCAGTGCTCAACCTTATCAAAAAGGCGCAGCAGGATTATTTTGAGAAAAAAACAATAACAAAAGCAGAGTATGAAATGGAGATTGAGGCTGAGCAGACAAGGCTTGCTGAGATTGAGGAGGCAATGGCCCTTATCAATGCAATGATGGCAAAAGAAAAGGCTGCAAAAAAGAATAAGCATAAAAACATGGCTTCTTTCCTGGAGATGATGGAGCGCCACGGAAGAAAAAAGGTAAAGAAAAAATGAGCGATGAGCAGATAAAAGCAGTAAGCATCATGATCATACTTTGCATCATAGTGCTTGCCTCAAATCCAGTATCTTTTACAGAAGATGCAACAGGGTATGCTGTTGTTGAGGTTGCACCTGAGCCAGAACCTGCAAGAAATGCAACACTGCAGGATGCTGTTGATGCAATAAAAACAGCAAAAGATATTATGGAAGAGATGCAGGAAGCAGGATTCAACACATTGTACATAAATGACTTGATTTTATCAGCTGAAAAAACACTTGAGAGGGCAAAATATATTGAGCAATTGGGAAAACAGCAGCTTACTGGAACTTTGATTGCAAAAACAAATGATTTGTTTGAGGAGGGAAGCACTGCTGGCGTTTCTTATTCTGATGTTATTTCTTACACAGATGAAATCAGCAAAAGAAAGGAATTAGCCTACAAGCTGCATGACTCGCTGCGCACAACTGAATTAAAAGCAGGGTATTACAAGGATGAAGGAATTGGTGTTAGCAATGCAATCTCATCGCTGGCAGATGCAAACAAAGCATTTGACGAGGAGAGATATGAAGACGCAGGCCAGCTTGTTTCAGACGCTGATGCATCCATGGAAGCGAACAAAGCTGAAATGACTTTTGTCAAGGCAATGGCAAATGCAGGAAAAAGCTATTTGCAGCGCAACTGGAAAAAGGCATCTGCTGTGTTTTTGGCAATAATGGCTTTTACACTTTTTGTTGTGCTGCAGATAAGGAAATTCAAGGCAAGGAAAAAGCTTGCAACTCTGAAACTTGAGCAGGATGTTATCGTAAAGCTGATGAAGGAAACCCAAAAGAGAAGGTTTGTGAGCGGCGGCATGACAAATACATCCTATAAGATAAGAATGGACAAATACAAGGAAAGGCTAAATGAGATAAAGCATACAATTCCCGTGCTTGAGGCGCTGGTTGAGGGTAAAAAGCTGAAAAAAGGGAAAGGCACCATGCAATAATGTCAGGATAATACAGCATAAAATGCCATCTGAAAGGTTTAAGTATCTTACGTGTTTTTATCTAAATTCATGGAAGAAATAGCAAATATTATAAGCATATGGATATTCTATACCAATATGTTGAGGGCACCAGTAAATCCGGAAAAGAGAAGAAGCGCATTAAAAAAGGAAGTAATCATGTTTTCAATAGTGCTGCTTTCAATGCTTGCATTCCTTAACCTGATTGACTCTTATAATTCACAGCCATTGATAACAGGGTATGCTGTGCTTGATGTGCCTGCTGAAACCGAAGAGGCAATGGGCGTTATGCAGGAACAAACACAGGAAGGGCTTGCCCTAAGCTATGAAGCGCTTGAGCAGGGAGAAATTGTTATTGGGCAGCCTGTAAAATGGGAGCAGCGCATTGAAGTGCATAACCCTTTGGAAAATATAATTGCAGACCCTATTTTTCAGCTTGAATTGCCTTTGGATGCTTCAAACATAAATATATTTTTTAATGGAGATAAAATTTCAGATGATATGGTGGTGCTTATTCCGTCGATAGAAGCAGGGGAAACCCTTGAATTAATGCTCAGCTTTGAAACATCCCCTGTAATGGTGGAAATCATTGAAGAGTTTTCAGAATCAGACAGCCTCTTTGGAAAACTATTTAATCAGCCTGTAAAAAAGATAAGAATATGGCATGATTCCAGCTTGAAATACACAAACATTCCTGTTGAAATTGACTCGCATCTTGGAGAGAGGCTTATTGGAGAGTATGAAGGTGTGCAGGAAATGGTTGACACTGATTATTCTGATGGCAAGTCAAGATGGGTTATTGCAAGGCTGTAAACCTTGGTCTCTTCGGAAGAAAGCCAACATATTTTTCTCAAAATCCATTTTTCTGACTATTATCATAAACATATAAAAATATTTTTATCATAAAACCACAAAAATACTGCCTTTTACCACTCTATACTGCCAAAATAAACATCCATTTCTATACATTTGCACGATAGCAACTCCTGCATAAAAATGCTAAACTATTTAAATATAAAACCCCTCTTCTTCACAGGAAATTGAGGTGTTTGAAGTGTAGTTTTGTAATGCAATAGAAGATAGAAAAGGAGGATAGCATGAAGCGTGTAAATATAGTATAAATAATAATGCAAGCTAGTGAAACATGAATGAAAAACAATTGCTGAAATTGATAGAAAAAGGCGAGAATCAGAGAGTGGAATTTAAATCAAAAATAGACGATGGGCTAGGCAGGTCCATCTGCAGCTTTGCCAATACAAATGACGGATCTGTTTTGGCAGGGGTAAGCGATGATGGAAAGATTGCAGGTATTCATAAAAAGCATGAAATGGAAATCGCGAATATTGCGCATTCCTGCAAGCCGTCTGTTTACCCGCAGATAGAAGCTGTT
>Ga0180009_10005190_pt1 | contig 14050 bp, 9 predicted proteins | sample OS_PC_MetaG_FD_123537 | JGI IMG/M metagenome (GOLD analysis project Ga0180009, IMG submission 123537) | Groundwater microbial communities from the Aspo Hard Rock Laboratory (HRL) deep subsurface site, Sweden - OS_PC_MetaG | ecosystem: Environmental > Aquatic > Deep subsurface > Groundwater... | reverse complement strand
GCAAACGGCAGCGAAAACACCACCGAGCCCACCACCAGTCCGCTAAAGGTAAAGGGCAGGGTGTCGAGGCCGAGTTGCTGCATCCACTGGCCGATCATGCCTTTGGGACCGAGCAGGACCAGCAGATAAAAGCCCAGCACCGTCGGCGGCAGCACCAGCGGCAGCGCCACCAGCGCAGTAACGGCAGCACGCCAGCGCGTTTGCGTGTGGGTGAGCCACCACGCCAGCGGGGTCGCAATCAGCATCAGCAGCAGCGTGGTGACGGCGGCGAGTTGCAGCGTGAGGGTGATCGCTGATACGTCGGATGCGGTCAGATTCATTGATTAACGTTCGTAGCCAAAGCTGCGGATCAGGGTGAGTGCGGCGCCCGGTGTTTTCAGGTAATCGAACAGCGCACGCGCCGCTTCATTGTGCTCGCCGTGCTTCAGCAGCACGGCATCCTGGCGGATCGGTGCATGGAGCGAGGCGGGTATCACCCAGCCAGAACCGCTGGTCAGTTTGCCGTCCTGCATCACCTGCGACAGCGCCACCAAGCCGAGCTCGGCATTGCCGCTGGCAACGAACTGATAGGTCTGCGCGATGTTTTCGCCGATGACGAATTTGGTTTGCACGGCGTCGATGAGCTTGAGCCGGGTCAGCGTTTCGATAGCCGCCGCACCGTAAGGCGCCAGCCTGGGGTTGGCAATGGCCAGCCGTTTGAAGCGGTTTTGCCTGAGCACCGCATCGTTGCCGACAATGTAGCCCGGGCGGTCGCTCCACAGCACCAGACGCCCAATGGCGTACGTCTGGCTCTGCACGGCATCGCCTTCGCGCATCAGGCGTGCGGGCGTTTCAGCATCGGCCGCCAGGAATACATCAAACGGCGCACCATGTTTGATCTGTGCATAAAATTTACCGGTTGCCCCGGTCGAGAGCGTGAGCGTGTGGCCGGTTGCCTGCTCGAACTGCGCGGCGAGCGTTTTCATCGGCGCGGCAAAGTTCGACGCCACGGCGATATGCGCTTGTCCAGCATGCGCGGACGCTGGCAGCAAACACGCCAGCAGGGCAATTCGGCAACAGCAGGAAAGTGTTCGGTGGTTCATGGCGTGATGATAGCCGGACGGATGCCGGGCAGGCGGGTAAAGCTGTCGCGTTTGACGGTTTTAATGAAGTCGGTCACATAGGCGCGTTCGATGTCGGACGCGCGTACGGCTGCGTACAGTTCGCCCCACAGACCGTGCGCGCCGATGGGACGCGCGGCAATGTAGCCGCGTTCGAGGTAGGGCGCAACCGCCCACGCGGGCAGGGCGGCAAGACCGCGCCGGCTGGCGACAAGCTGGAGAATGGCCACCGTCAGCTGTGCTTCGCGCCGCGCGGGTTTGATCCCTGCCGGGTTGAGCACCCGGCGGATCAGGTCGAGGCGGCCTTCGGGCACTGGATAGGTAATCAGGGTTTCGTCGGCGAAGTCGCGCGGGTGCAGATATTTGCGCTTGGCCAGCGCGTGCGTAGGCGGCATCAGCGCCAGCATTTCAAAACCGAAAAGGGGTTCATACACCACGCCAGCGCGCGGCGTGGTTTCCGACGTAATCACCAGATCGGCGCGCCCGTCCAGCAGCAAGCCCACCGGGTCGGCCTGAAAGCCGCCCAGCAGATCGAGGTCGACCAGCGGCCATACGTCGCGATAGCTGTCCATCGCCGGCATCAGCCAGTCGTAGCAGGTGTGGCATTCCACTGCGATACGCAATTCGCCCGCGTCGCCATCCTTCAGCTTGGCCAGGTCGCGCAGCGCGGCGTCCACTTCAGGCAGCGTGGCATGCGCCAGCGCAAGCAGGCGTCGACCGGCTGCGGTGAGCTGAACCGGGCGCGCCGCACGTTCAACCAGCGGCAGCGTCAAGGCTTCTTCCAGCGTTTTCAGCTGATGCGACACCGCCGACTGCGTGAGATGCAGGCGTTCGGCGGCGGCCGTCAGCCCGCCGGCCTCAGCCACCGCTTGCAACAACCGCAGATGACGCAATTCAATATGAGCGTTGTTCATGTTTGTGATGAGTAATATTCGTTTGTTTCATGTTACCCGTGCCGGCATCATGGCGTCCATTGCTTTACGTACGGAATTTTTCACCACAAAGGCACAGAGAAAAAACAGGACATTGAGGTGAACTGCGCCATTGCCCGCCGGGTAATGGCCAGACCCAATGCAATGCATTCTTAAAAGGTTTCTTCGTGTCTTTGTGGTTCAGTTTTTTTCATTTTTTGGGAGAACACACATGGCACTGGCACACGTATTGGGCGTTCCGCGCATCGGACCGAACCGCGAACTGAAGTTTGCGCAGGAAGCGTTCTGGCGCAACGAAATCGATGAGGCTGCACTCAAGGCGGTGGCGAGCGGCATACGCCAGGCCAACTGGCGGCGCCAGCATGCGGTCGGGCTGGACTGTGTGGCGGTAGGCGATTTTGCGTTTTACGATCAGATGCTGAACCACGTCGCGCTATTGGGTTGCGCGCCATCGCGCTTCGGCTTTGGCGAACACATCAATTTGCCGCAGTATTTCCAGTTGGCGCGCGGCAATGCCGATTGCCACGCCATGGAGATGACCAAGTGGTTCGATACCAACTATCACTACCTGGTGCCGGAATTCAAACCGGACACGCAGTTCTCGCTGGATAAAAATTGGCTGTTCGACGAAGTGGGCGAAGCGCAAGTGGCTGGATTTAACGCCAAGCCCGTACTGATCGGTCCGCTCAGTTTCCTCTGGCTGGGCAAGGAAAAAACCGCCGACTTCAATCGACTCGATCTGCTGGACCGCTTGCTGCCGGTCTACGCGCAGATTCTGCTGCGGCTGAAAGCGCAAGGCGTGGAATGGGTGCAGATCGACGATCCGATTCTCGCGCTCGATTTGCCGGTCGAGTGGCGCACCGCGTTCGAACGCGCGTATCACGCACTGAACAGCGCGGGGATGAAACTGCTGCTTGCCAGCTACTTCGGTCCCTTGCGCGAAAACCTGCTGGTCGCCATGAAACTGCCGGTGGCCGGGGTGCATGTCGATTGCGTGCGCGGCGGCGACGAACTGTCGCAGGTAATCGACTGGCTGCCCGCGACCAAGGTGCTGTCGGTGGGCGTGGTCGACGGACGCAATAACTGGAAAACCGACCTGGCCGCCGTGCTCGATCGCTTCGATGGTCTGCATCAACGGTTGGCCGACCGCTTGTGGCTCGCACCGTCGTGTTCCTTGCTGCACGTGCCAGTGAATCTTGCGAATGAGTCTCGGCTGGATGCCGAACTCAAAAACTGGCTGGCCTGTGCCGACGAAAAAATAGCCGCGCTGACCACCCTCAAAACCGCATTCAACGCCGGCCGCCAGGCGGTCGCAGCGGAACTCGCCGACAACGCACAGGCGCTGGCGTCGCGTCACGCTTCCCCCCGGGTACACGATGCGGCCGTGGGCACACGGCTGGCTGCGCTGTCGTCAGTGCATGACGTGCGCAACAACGGCTTTACGGTTCGCCAGACCGCGCAGCGCGCGCGTTTCAACCTGCCCAGCTTTCCCACCACCACCATCGGCTCGTTCCCGCAGACGGCGGAGATCCGCAGCGCCCGCGCGCGCTTCAAGCAAGGCGAACTCAGCGAAGCCGACTACGCGGCAGCCATGCAGCGCGAGATCGCCCATGCCGTCAACAAACAGGAAACGCTGGGGATCGACGTGCTGGTGCACGGCGAAGCCGAGCGCAACGACATGGTTGAATACTTTGGCGAACAATTGAATGGCTATGCGTTTTCGCAACACGGCTGGGTGCAGTCCTACGGCAGCCGCTGCGTCAAACCGCCGATCATTTACGGCGACGTGTCGCGCCCGCACGCCATGACCGTGGGCTGGACCGCCTACGCGCAGTCGCTCACCGACAAGCCGATGAAGGGCATGCTGACCGGCCCGGTGACGATGCTGCAATGGTCGTTCGTGCGCGACGATCAGCCGCGTTCGCAGACCGCACTGCAGATCGCGCTGGCGATCCGCGACGAAGTGGTCGACCTTGAAGCCGCCGGTATCGGCATCATCCAGATCGACGAACCGGCGTATCGCGAAGGCCTGCCGCTGAGGAAAGCCGACTGGCCGGTCTACCTCGACTGGGCGAGCCGCGCGTTCCGCATCAGCGCCTCCGGCGTCGCCGACGCGACCCAGATACACACCCACATGTGCTATTCGGAATTCAACGACATCCTGCCCGCCATCGCCGCGATGGACGCCGACGTCATCACCATCGAAACCAGCCGCTCGGACATGGAACTGCTGCGCGGCTTCGGCGAATTCAACTACCCCAACGAAATCGGTCCCGGCGTCTACGACATCCACAGCCCGCGCGTGCCGTCTACCGAAGACATGACACGGCTGCTGGAGAAAGCCGCGCAGGTCATCCTGCCGCACAACCTGTGGGTCAACCCCGACTGCGGGCTGAAAACGCGCGGCTGGGCCGAGACGGAAACGGCGCTGGGAAACATGGTGAATGCGGCACGTGCGTTAAGGCAGGCGTACTGCGGTTTGCCAAGACACTAACCGGCATGAGTTTGCCGGTTGGCAAAACGTTCGCGTTAACACGCGAGAAAAAATGGCGCGATGCGCCGCTGATGCAAGTCGGTGTTGAATGCGCTATTAGCGAACGATTTCTTTTTGCATAAGGGTAACGGGATAACCATGGTACTCGGCCCTTTCCCTAACGTGCCACCCAAACCTTGAATAAAAAAGTTCGGATTCTGGCGTGTACAAATACAGTTTTCCCACATCCAGATCGTGGGCTGTTTTCTCAATTGCCGATACAAGCGCCGCCCCGATACCTTGCCGCCGCCTTGGCGCTGAAACATAGAGGCCGGCGAGCCAGGGCGTTAAATCGAGACGCGCGTCCATGTCATGCACTTTGAGACACACTGTCCCGAGCAGTTCTTGTCCCTCGAAGGCAACCAATGCGATGGGGATTCTGTTCGTGTGTGCTCTTTCACTCATGAGCTGCATTACGTCTGCAAGTGTCCGATCAGGATGCAGATAAGACCACTCTTCATAGAACCACTGAGCAAGCGTAGGGATAACTTCCTTGTGATCTGCCAGATATTCGATGTTCATTTGTTTTCTAACGCCCCGCATTGAGCACGTTGATGGCATTGTTAGCCAACGGCTTCTCCAATGAATATCACGGAAGCCGGCTTCTGCGATTTCGGGTGGAGTGGCTCACGTACTTCACATAGCCGAAAACCGTTATCAACGAATAACTTGTTCCAGCTTTCCAGCGTTCTGAAATACCACGGCGCCGGGTCGGAGAAGTCGGCATTGAACCCGGCCCATGATCCTTCGCGCCACCCGTCCCGGTAGGGCAAATCGCCACCTACCATCAGCGGGTGAAGAGTTTGTACAACAAATGCGCCATGTGGATTCAGCAGGGAGGGAACAGCCCCGAATACACCCGCAACCGATTCTTTTCCGAGTAACGCGAAGTTACAGACAACCACATCAACCAGGACCTTGAGTTTCCCGGCGGCAATCCCTTCGTAAGACAACGCACGAAAATCCCCACCACTGGCTCGCCTCGCTTCTTCAATAAGCGTGGGTACAACATCAGTCCCGACAACATCCATATCTCTGGCGGCAAGTTCACGCACAAGCCATCCTTCTCCACAGCCAATATCCAGAACAGAATGGGGCAAGCGGCTGAGAACGGCATCGATGATGGCTTGATCTGTAACTTGCTTGCGACTCTCTATCTGGCCCTCACGTACCGCAGCAGTCCACGGCAGGGCGTTTATGCGCCATGACTCAACAATCTTTGAGTCGCTGAATGGTTCAGTAGTCATTCGGTTTTCGGCTTGCGAATATGTCGCTGCAGCTGCGCTATTTCTTGGGTGAATTTAAAGTCTCAACCCTAATATCATCGCCCTTGAGTATACAAAAGAAAAATGGCAGAAAAATGGGGTCAGACACCATTAATTGCTTAATCACACTACCAGACCAACTACCTATGCAGGGAGCAGGGATTGCAATAATGCACTCAACCTGAGCTACGACCTGTTGGATTCCAACCGATAATTGAACCTACTCTACCTCCTTTCTGGCCGGATTTTCTGGATCTGTTTCATCCATTCCCGGAACGGGATTGCGGGTGGTCGCAGATGTACCCACATAAAAAATGCCACCGGAGGGTGGCATTTAAAATCCTGTTCTGCACTCAATCTTTTCTTTTGAAGAGATTCGCCGCGTCGCATTGAGTCCAATTGAACTGCCTGTCGTTTCACTCACTTTCAATATGAAATCGCAACTCAGGATGAGTCACTCGGGGCAGGCGGTGGCCTGAACAGGCCACCGAACCCCCGCAAGCTCAGCGCGGCCCCATGATTTTGCCTAGCATCTCGCTCGAGGGCGCGCCCTGCAGTTTTTGCAGGATGCCGCTTGCATCCGTGTAGAAGATGGTGGGCGTGGCCGCGGCGCCGAGTTGCTGCATCAGTTTTTGGTTGGCGTCGAGCTGCGCACGGATTTTTTCGGGCATCTGGTTCAGCGGTTTGACACCGCCCTGCGCATGATTTTTTTCATGCTGCGTCAAGGCAGCTTGGGGATTCTTGGCTGCGAGGATGGCTGCGGCCTTGCCTGGGCTGGTGGGCCCGAGGATGGCGACCATGACGTGGCGCAACTGCACCTTGCCGGACGTGACCCAGGGGCGGGCGTCATTCCAGAACTTGTTGCAGTAAGGGCAGTTGGGGTCGGTAAAAGTGTAGACGATGCGCGGCGCATTTTTTTCCCCGTCACCGACCCAGGTGCTTTTCTCGAGGTCTTTCCAGACCCGGTCGGTCATCGGTTTGCTGACCAGTTTTTCGAGCGGTTGCTGGCTGAGGTTGGCGCCTTTGCCGTCGATCATGGGGCCGACGATGGCGTATTTTCCGTCGGCGGTGAGGTAAACGGCGATCGGCTGCTGTTCCACTATGCCGGCATAGCCGGTCAGCCCGCCGGGCGCGTCAAACGTGCCGATGACCTCAATCCCCTGCTTTTCCAGTGCCTTGATCGGTGCCGGCCAGTCCTTGGCCTGGGCGGTCAGGGTCAGCACGCCGAACAGCGTGAGCAAGCCGGCCACTACGAGGGATACTTTTTTAATCATGGTGTGTCGTTCCTTTACATTGAAAATTCATTTTGAAAGCAGGGTGGATTAAGTATCGGGGGCTGGAAGAATTGAGGGCTAGTGCGGCCGCAGCTGGCTCAACTTTTTTTCCAGCGTTGCGGCAGTCAGCTCACCAAGGTGAGTGTCGATCAAGCGGCCGCTGCCGTCGTAAAACAGCGTCGCGGGCAGCATGCCCGAGCCGGCAGCGTTGCCGAGTTCGTTGTAACGATCGAGCGTGATGTTGGTGAGGCTAAGATGGCTTGCGGTTAAATAACGCATCACGGTTGCGCGGTTTTCACCCTGGTTGGCAAAGACAAAGCGCACGCCGCGTTCGCGTTGTTGCGCAGTGGCGAGCACGGGCATTTCGCGCCGGCACGGCGGGCACCATGTCGCCCACAGGTTGACGACCAGTGGCTTGCCGCCGGCCAGCATCGCGAGCGTGGTTGTTTCGCCGTCGAGCAGGGTGACCTGCCTTTCGGACAGCGCGGGATCGTCCATCAGGCGCAGTCCCGCCAGCACCGCCTGCCAGGCCAGTATCCACAGCGCCAGGGTCAGCAGGGTCCGTGTGCGGGGCGAGAAGTTGCGCCAGCGTTGCCGGATTGGGCCCGGTATGGCCGGCTTCGTTGTGGGTGGGGAAGTCATCGTTCTCGTAATGTGCCCGTTGCGTCGGCGGTCGCGCGCAGCGGTTGCAGCTTACTGGCAAGCGAAGCGGCAGAAAGTTCACCCAGGTGGGTGTCGATTCGGCGTCCCGCAGCGTCATAAAAAAGCGTGGTGGGCAACGCCCCTGAACCCACTTCGCGGCCGAGGCCGGTGTCGGAGTCGAGTACAACATTGGCGAGACCGAGTTGCCCGGCGTCGAGATAGCGCTGGGCCGTTGCAGCATCTTCGCCCTGGTTGACGAAAACGAACGTCACGCCGGTTTCACTCTGCTGCGCGGCGGCGAGCACCGGCATTTCGCGCCGACATGGTGGGCACCAGCTTGCCCACAGATTGACCACCATGGGTTTGCCGCGAGCCAGTTTAGTCAAGCTCGTCGGTTCGCCGGCCAGCGTCGCCAGCGCTGCTGTCGGCAAGGCCGATGGCTCGGTCGTCCGCGTCGCGGCGAAAAACCCGCCCCACACCAGCGCGCCGGCAGCGAGGCCCGCCGCCAGGGGCTTACGGAGCAACGGGCGACGCCAGCCTTGCCATAGTGGGACCAGCACCGCTGCAGCGATCCCGGGCCACAGCATGAATCCGCCATCGCGGATATCGAGTATCGACCACGGTGTCACGCGGTAGATGTCGAACCACGTGGCGACGAACGCAATGCGCGCCACCAGGAAGGCGGCGATCAGCATGTCGCTCAACGTGTTGACGATGCCGATTTGGGTACGGCGCCCGACCCAATGGCCGATGCCAGCTGCAACGACGCCTGCGGCCAGCAGACTGAGCGCGCCAACGGGTAGCGCGAGGGGGCCGATGTTCATCGATAGCACAGTGGGTTATTCCTTGCCTGGGGGAGGAATACGAGCCGTGCAGCGGCATAAAGTTCGCCGATGATACGTTCGACGCGACTTTCTTCACCATCCGGGTCCATCTATAGCAGGGAGCGGACTCAGCCGCAGCGAATCGCGCGATATCGTCATTAATGTAATGACCATGGTCTATGCAGGCGCAGCTGCAACTTAATGTCGCAGGTGTCAGTCCCACTTCGGTTGCGTGGACGCATGGACACTTTATTTAACCCTGAGCATAAGGCTCGATTAAAATCCTTCTATCTTGAAATCCATATCGCATCTTCAACTGGTGTATGCGTCGATTGCGTTGTGGCCGTTGTGGAGCCATGCGGTTGAACTCGACCTGCCTCAGCAGCCGGGCACGTTCTGGATGCAGCGCGATTCGTTGCCTGCTTTGAAAGGAGCGCCGGCGTCGAACGTATCAGCTGAAGCGATTCTTTTTTCCAGCCTGGCTGAGCTCACCGAGCACGCACTGCGTGAACGCCCCGAGTCGCGAGCAGCCTGGCTGGGTATACAGGCCGAGGCGGCGCGGCTGGATAGTGCTGGCGCCGCCAACTGGCCGACGCTGACGGGGCAGTTCAATTTCACCCGCAACCGCGCGCTCACGAGTTCTGGCGCATCGGTGCCCACGCTGCATCGCTACGGGCCCAGCCTCAGCCTGGCGTATGTGATCTATGATTTTGGCGCGCGCGCGGCCACTATTGACGCGCAGCGCTATCAACTTATTTCAAGACTGCTGACGGGCAACCGCGTGTTGCAGGACACGGTTGCCGAAGTTGAGGCGGCTTATTTCTCGGTGCTGGCGGCGCGCGCGCAGGGTCAGGCGCTCACCGAGCAGGAGGGGGCTTTGAAAACCAGCCTCGATGCAGTCGATGTTCGATTGCGTGGCGGGCTTGCCGCGCGCGCCGACCAATTGCGTGCGCGCGCGGCGCTGGCCGAGGCAAGCATTGCACGTCGATCCACCGAGCGCGATCTGGCCAAGGCCGAGGTTGCGTTGAAACAAGCAGCGGGCATTGCGCAAACCCAGGTTGTGTCGCTCGATTGGGAAACTGCAGCACCGACTGCGCTGGAGGGCAGTACTTTGCTGGCCGATCTGTTGGCCGAAGCTGAGCAGCAGCGTCCGGATCTGCGTGCGCTGCAGGCGTCAGCCGCCAGTGCGCGCGCCGAAGCCGAACGCGCACGCGCGGCCCGATGGCCGAGTGTGTCGCTGGGCGCAAGTACCGGCCGTACATTTTTTCTCGAAGATGGGCGGACGCCGTCGAGCACCTATAGCGTCGGCGTGAATGTATCGGTCCCCCTGTTTGATGGCGGGCGGCTCGCAGCGCAGGCGCGTGCAGCGGAACGCGATGCCGAACGCTTGCAGGCCGAGGCGGCTAGCCAGCAGAGTCTGGTGGCCCTCAACGTGGTCGAGGCGTATCACGATGTGCGATATGTGCAGTCGCAGCGCGAGGGCATCAGTATTCAATTTGACAGCGCCAGCGAGTCGGCGCGCGCGGCTGAAGCGCGCTACACCGCCGGCGTGGGCAGCCTGCTTGAATTGTTGACGGCGCAGGCCGATCTGGCGCGTGCGCGGCAAAGCACGGCGCAGGCCAATGTCGACTGGCTGTCTGCTTTTTCCCGTTTGAATCACGCGCTGGGCCGTCTGCCCACCGCATCACCCAAGACGAGTTCGCCATGAAACTGCGCCTGTTTATAGTCATCATCGTGCTGGCAATCGTTGCCGGCGTTGTTTACCGGATTCAGCATCAGGATGCGGGCGACGACAAAAAACGCGGCGGAGGGGATCGTGCCATCAGCGTCAAAACCGTGTTGGTGGCGGTGCGTGATTTCCCCAAGGTGCTCGATCTGCCCGGCACGCTGGAAGCGGCGCAACAGGTGGCGATCGTGTCCCAGCTGAGCGGCACGGTGTTGAAGCAGCATGTGCAGGAAGGCGATGCGGTACGGGTTGGGCAAGTGCTGTTCAGTCTGGATGGGCGCCCGGCGCAGGCGCGCATCGCACAAAGCCAGGCTACCCTGGGCGGCGCAAGAGCCGAAACGACTGAAACGAAAAAGAAGCTGGAACGCCTGAGTCCCTTGATGCAGTCGGGCTACATCAGCCGCCAGGAATTCGATGACGCGAAACTGGCGTATGAAGCCGCCAATGCACGCGCCAGCACCGCACGTGCCGATCTTGAAGTCGCACAGCTCGACGCCCGCTACGCGCAGATTCGTGCACCGATTGCCGGGCGGATCGGACGTATTGCAGTGCGTGCCGGCAGCCAGGTTCAGGCGGGGGGCGAGGCACTCACCACGTTGCTGGCGCCCGGTGCGCTCGACGTGCGCGCCAGCATTGCGCAGCAGGACTGGCCACAACTCGCGGCAGCGCGTGCGCAGGGCAAGGTGATGGCGGACATCGCCTACGCGACCGATGCCAGTTTGCGTGCGCAAGCCGAGCTGGTGTTTGTGGATGCGCAGATCGATCCCACTACCGGAGCGGTGCCGATCAAACTGCGGTTGGTCGGCACGTTGCCCGCGCTGCTGTCGGGTCAGGGCGTGCGCGTGCGCTTGCTGCTGGGGATCGAGCCCAACGCCAAGGTGATGCCCGAGGCCGCGCTGCAACACGCGCAGGACGGGGCGTACATATACGTCGTGCGCAATGGCCGTGCGGTGGCGCAAACCGTAAAACTGATTCGAAACCTCGATGGTGAACAGGTGGTGGAAGGCGACCTGCGCGCGGGCGAGCCGGTGGTGATCGAAATTCCGCAACGCCTCAAGGATGGCGGTGCGGTCAAACTCGCCGACAAGTCCAAACCGGCTGCGCCTGTGGGAGCGGGTTCGCGCCCATGAACCTGTCGCGGCTGTTCATTCAGCGCCCGGTCGCCACGCTGATGCTGGTGCTGGCGATGGTGCTGTTGGGCGCGATTGCGTATTTCCAGCTGCCGGTGAACGACCTGCCGCAGGTGGATTTTCCCACACTGCGTGTGTCGGCTTCACTGCCGGGCGCCAACCCGGAGACCATGGGCAACACCGTGGCGACGCCGCTGGAGCGGCAGCTGGCGACGGTGGCGGGCATCGAGTCGATGAGTTCGCAGTCGGGCCAGGGCTCGACCAGTATCAATCTTCAATTCGAACTGGGCCGCGACATCGATGCCGCCGCGCAGGATGTGCAGACCGCAATTGCGCAGGCGGCGCGCAACCTGCCGCAGGGCATGGACCCGCCACAGCTGCGCAAGTACAACCCTGCCGATTCGCCCATTCTGTATCTGGCGCTGTCGGCCGAACGCCTGCCGCTAACCGAGCTCGATGCCATTGCGGACTCGCGGGTCGCGCAGCGGCTGTCGAGTTTGTCCGGGGTGGCGCAGGTGCTGGTCTATGGCTCGCAGAAATATGCCTTGCGCCTGTATCTCGACCCGGCCAAGTTGCAGCAGCGCGGGCTGACCTTTGCCGACGTCATCACGGCGGTGCAATCGGCCAATGCCAATCTGCCCTCCGGCACCCTTGATGGGGCGACCCGCGCCTACACCGTGAAGTCGCCGGTGGCGCTGAAAGACGCACACGACTTTGGCGAGATCATCGTGGCGTATCACGATGGCATTGCGCTCAAGATGAAAGACCTCGGCCGCGCCGAAAACAGCGTCGAGGATGACAAACGCAAGACCTGGTACAACGGCACCCGCGCCATCGTGCTGGCGGTGCAACGCCAGCCGGGTGCCAACACCGTCGAAGTCGCCGACCGTATTCGCGCGCTCCTGCCGCAGATCGAATCCGAACTGCCGGACGGCGTAAAACTGCAGATCCATTTCGACCGCTCGCTTTTTGTGAAGGCGTCGCTGCATGAGGTGAATTTCACGTTGATGCTGGCGCTGGTGCTGGTCATCCTGGTTATCTTCGCCTTTCTGCATAACCTGCGCGCCACGCTGATCGCCGCACTGGTGTTGCCGAGTTCGCTACTCGGCACCTTTGCCTTCATGCATCTGGCGGGCTACAGCCTCAACAACTTGTCGTTGATGGCGATCACGCTGGCGATCGGTTTTGTGGTTGACGACGCAGTGGTGGTGATCGAGAACATCGCGCGCCATCTGGATATGGGCAAGAGCCGGATGCAGGCTGCGCTCGACGGTGCGCAGGAAATTGGGTTTACGGTGCTGTCGATGACGATCTCGCTGGCGGCCGTGTTTCTGCCGATCCTGTTCATGGGCGGCATGATCGGTCGGCTGTTTCAGGAATTCGCGGTCAGTATCGGTGTTGCAGTGATTCTGTCCGGCGTGGTGGCGCTGACGCTGACGCCGATGCTCTGCGCGCGGTGGTTGGTACACGAGCCGCGCAACAATCCGCTGTCACGATTTTTCGATCGGGGCTTCAATCGTTTCTGCGACTTTTACGGTGAGACCTTGCGCGCCAGCATGCGACATCGTGGCGCGATGCTGCTGCTGTCGCTGGCGGTGTTGATTGCGATGCTCTGGCTGTCCGGGCAGGTCAAGCAGGGCTTTATTCCACGTGTCGACTCCGGCATGATTTTCGCTGGCATCCAGTATCCGGAAGGCATCCCGTTCGACGAGCTGAGCAAACGTCAGGAGCAGATCGCCGGCATCGTGCAGAAGCACCCGGCTGTCGCGGGTCTGATGTCCAGCGCGGGTCAACGCGGCGGTGGTGTCTCGGGCGCCAACGCCGGGCGGCTGGTGATTCGTCTGGCGCCGCGCGACACGCGCCCCGGTGCCGATGAAGTGATCGACGAATTGAAGGCGGCCACGCGCAAAATCGGCGGCGTCAATATTTCGTTTCAGAACCCGGCTTCCATCAATGTCGGCTCCTTGATATCGAGTAGCGATTACCAGTTGACGCTGACCTCGGGCGATTTTGAAGCGCTGAAAACGGCAGCAGCTGCGGTGGAAAAACGGCTCGAATCCGTGCCGCTGATCGAGGAAATCAACAGTGATCTGGAGCTGCGTAATCCCGAACTGCGCGTCAGCCTTGACCCGATTGCGGCGGCGCGTCTCGGCGTGACCTCGCAACAGGTGCAGCAGACCCTGTACAACGCGCTGGGCGGACGCCGCATCAGCGAGATTTACGGCGCGAGCGACCAGTACGCGGTGAGCATCAAGGTGCTGCCCGAATCCCAGCTGAGTCCAGCGGTAATCGGGCAATTGCCCTTGCGCACCGCATCGGGCGCGCTGACCCGGCTTGATGCGGTTGCTACGGTGGAAGCGGGCGTGGGACCGATCTCGGTGCAGCATTATGGCCAGCAGCCTGCCGTGACCTTGTCGTTCAATCTCGCTGCGGGCGCTTCGCTTGACGCCGCACTGGCAGCGGCCTACGACGCGGCGCGCGAAGTGGTGCCAGCCGAGGTTGCGCTGGAGTTCACCGGTTCCGCACAAAAATACAAGGAATCCACCGTGCAGTTGCCGCTGCTGCTGCTGATTACCATAGTCATCATCTACATGGTGTTGGCCGTGCTGTACGAGCACCTCGGT
>Ga0180009_10005189_pt1 | contig 14056 bp, 8 predicted proteins | sample OS_PC_MetaG_FD_123537 | JGI IMG/M metagenome (GOLD analysis project Ga0180009, IMG submission 123537) | Groundwater microbial communities from the Aspo Hard Rock Laboratory (HRL) deep subsurface site, Sweden - OS_PC_MetaG | ecosystem: Environmental > Aquatic > Deep subsurface > Groundwater... | reverse complement strand
TTGCTGTGGCTATTGCTTCAGTTTATGCCTTTTTGTTTACTTACCTCATGTTGGTGATCATCAATAAGATTGTGAAAGTAAAAGTATCGGAAGAAGAAGAAGCTCAAGGACTCGATTTCTCACTGCACGGAGAAAACGCCTACGACTCGGGAGCTTTATAACCTTAATGAATTTGTTTATCAAGAGGCGATTGGTTGTATTTTACAATCAATCGCCTTTTTTTGCGGCTATACCGGATAGAGCTCCAGTGCTTTTTGGAGTGCTGAAGGATTAATTCCGTGCCGTATATTTTGTTGTTGACAGATTTCGAGCAGGACATCCAAAGGCAGATTCCCTACCAACTCTTTTCCTGTTTGAGGACAGCCCCCCAGGCCGTTTATCACCGTATCGAATCGACGGATTCCTGCCCTGTAAGCGGCTGTTACTTTTTCCTTGCGTTTAGCAGGCAACGAATGCAGGTGCAAGCCAAACTCAGCTTCGGGAAACTCTTTCATGAGCAGACGAAATACTTTCTCAATAATCAGGGGATCGGTGTCACCGAAAATGTCCGAAAAGGGAAACAGCGACAAGTCTTTATCCATCATACGTTCAACCCACTCGTAGAGGATATCCATACTCCACGGATCGCCATAAGCGCTGCCAAAACCCATTGAAAAAAACACCACCAGTTCTTTGTTATGCTTCAGACACAGGTTTTGAAGTCCATCGATGGTTTGATCGGCCTGCTTGAGTGTACTACGGATATTGCGTCGCAAAAAAGTAGGTGAGGTTGAAAACGGGAAAAATATTTGGTCGACCTGTTTAAACTCGCAAGCCATTTTTCCACCCTTTTCGGTAGCCGTCAGCACAGCGATTTCGGTATCCACATCCGACAGATCAAGTTGGTTTAGCACCGCTGCCGTATCTGCCATTTGGGGAATTAGTTTTGGCGACACGAAACTACCAACTTCCACAGTTTGAAATCCGCAACGCAGCAGTTGATTGATGTACTTCACCTTCTTTTCGGTAGAAATGACCGCATCGAGCCCTTGAAATCCATCACGGGGCGTTTCGATAATTTTAATGAGATTATCCACAGTTAAAATATTGTTTGACCAGAGCCATCACCTGATCATCATCATCTTTGATGCGCGAGATAAGCCCTTCGTCGTTAAATTTAGTAAGTTTAGCAATTGTTTTATCGATAACACTATCAGGGAACACTCCGAATTTGATATAATGTTCGCGTTGGTTTTGCAGGTTGCGTGCCGACTCAACACAGGAGGCCGGCAATTGAGCCAGTTGTTGTTGTCGCTGCTTGTTTTCTTCGTCAAAAATATTGATGTCTACATAAGTTTCGCGGGCTACTTTTAGAGGGTCGCTCATTTCAAAACCATGGCGGGCAGCCACAGTAAGTCCTGCCAGGAGCAGATACAGATCTGCTGATCCGTCGGGGCTGCGAAGTTCAACGGTTTGCTTGCCACTCATGTCAATAATATCGCCCTTTTCCTGCGGATTTACCTTGTGAATCATATTAGAAGGCACAGTCCAGCCGAGCGGAACCCTCACCAATACAGAGCGGTTTCTATCGCCCCAGCAGATGTTGGTAGGAGCTTCCTGATGCGGGACAAGTCGGAAATAGGAAGTTGGGTTCTGGTTTCCAAAAGCAGTGAGTGAAGGAGCTAATTCCATATAACCTGCGATGGCTGTTTTAGCGATCTGGCTTAATTGTCCTCCTTCGATCATCATATTTTTTCCCTCTTTCATCACACGGGTATGAATATGAAGGCCACTGCCAGCCTTGCCAACGGTAATCTTGGGTGCAAAGGTCACCATGACACCGTATTGCTCGGCCAGCGTTCGGATAATCCATTTGGCTTTTACCAACTGATCGGCTGAATCTTCGACATTGGTAGGCAGGAATTCAATTTCATTTTGTTCGTACACTTTGCCATTTTTGGTAAAATTACCTACTTCGGAATGGCCGTATTTTATCATCCCGCCTGATTCGGCAATAAGTTTCATGGCTTCGGTACGGAAATCGCCCCATCTTGAAAAAGGAGACGACTCATGATAACCTCTCTGGTCGTCGGCTTTAAACTGTCCGTCGTCGTCGCTGATGATGTAGTATTCCAACTCGCCCATGGTTTCGAACTCCATGCCTGTTTGCGCCTTAAAGCTGTCGTGTGCTTTTTTCAGGATGTTTTCAGGTGCACCGTCGAGGGGTTCGCCATTGCGGTCGTAATAAGAACACATGATATCCAGAGCAGGAATTTCGGAAAACGGATTACGAAAAGCTGTTTTGTAACGCGGAATGACGTACAAGTCACTCGATCCGGCTTCTACAAATGGCAACAAACTAGAACCATCCACACGCTCGCCGGCAGTGAGAATGGTGTTTAAATGTTCGAGACTACCGATTATAAAGTTGAGAATTTTCAACCTTCCATCCCATCCAACATACCTGAAGTTAATCATTTCTATGTCGTTATCTACGATATACCTGATCAAATCATCTTTGGTAAGCAGGTGTGCCGGTTTATTAAGGTACTGTAGTACCGGATTGGGATTCATGGTGATGTGATTACTCATAGTATTCTAAAATTTGGGTGACAAACTTAGTAAAGTTTAACCAACCCGAAAACATGATAAACCGAAATAAAATTGTTGATATGTTAATTTATACCGCTTATAAAAAGCCGATCAATGGTAATGTTTCGATAAAATAGCCTACAGTTAACCCATGGTTTATTTAGTTAAGGCATCGGCTTTTCTTTGCGCTTCGGTCTTTAATTTTTCTGATGAAATCTTCGCTGTGTTAATCAGGTTATCGGCTTGTTTACCGGCTTCTGAAATGAGGTTATTCCCTTGGTTTTCGGCCTCTTGCTCTAAGGCTGTGGCTGCCTTTTTGGCGGCCATCTCACCTAACACCCCATTCTTTTTTCCTTCGGCAACAAGCTGATTTCCTTGTTTTTTCGCCTCGGCTAACAGCCTTTCTTTGGCGGCAACTGCATTTTTTCGCAGTTCACGCGCCTGGTTTTCAGCTTCTGTCATCAGTTGTTTGGCCTGGCGATCGGCCTCTTCGATGATCTTTTTCGCCTCTGCACCCAGCGCTTCCTTTTGGTTTTCAATCTCCTTATTTATAATTTCTTTAGTGGTATCCTTGCCCTTACCAGTCCCGGGCTTTGCCGACACCACAGGGTTATCGAGTGTGCCAGTAATAGACAATTCGAAAGGTATGGTTTCGGCAACGCTAAAATTGGCTCCCAGTTTGTTGGCCTCACCCACCAGGTTATCGAGCAATTTGTTCACATCCGTTCCCAATTCCTTACGTGGCACTTCCACTTGCATGGTATAGCCAATCTGGCTGTCGAGAGCTGTCCATCCGCTCAGGGTGCCTTTTATTCCCTTGTATTTCAGGTCGAAAGGATCAACAATCAGTTTACCATCCACAAACTTAAACTCAACCAGCACCTTTTCGAGCGTCAGGTTGCTGAACTCCTTGTAGTTAAGCAAACGGGCGGCTTCTTCCAGTGTGTTCAGGTTTTGTACCCTGACCTGATTTGAACTGATCCACCCTTTGCCATTGAGGGTTTGGTAAACCGGCAACAGATCGGGGTTAAGCCCGGTGTTGAAATTGAGTGATGCGTTGAATTTTCCGGTGGCTTTTCCAGCCAATGGCAGATATTGCCTGAAAAAGGCAAACTGCTGGTAGGCTGTAGGGATGTCGAGGTTGTTCAATTTTAATACCAACGAGGCTTCTGCATTGGGCAATTTGGGTGTGGCATAACTGCCATCGACTTGCATAGAACCTCCTGCCACCATCATCCTCAGGTTGTTCAAAATAACTTGTCCGTTTTTCAGCATCAGCTTACCACTCACGGTGGTCATGTCCAGGTTATCGTACACAAGTTGTTTCATATTGCATCCGAGCACAAAGTTGATGTTTGATGGAACTGTGGGTGCGGAATCAGATTCCACAGTGGCAGCTGGAAGATTTTCAACGGGTGTTGTGACGGTAGTGGTGTCGGTTTGGTCTGAACTATCCATCAAATCATCCATGTTAAAATAATTTGAACTCACTGCAAGCGTTCCGTCGAGGGTTTCATTTTTCAGATACCAAGCCAGGTAATTGGTGAGCTTTCCATTGGCTTTCAGGTCGCTGCCGCCGGTTTTGAGATCAAACGAAACCAAATCGATGTAGCGCGGTGAGAAATTTAACTGAGCCATGGAAATGACCACCGGGTTTTTCAACTCAGGCGTGTTGTATTCCATATTTTGCAAAACAACCGAGCCCATCGCCAAAAATTCCTCGTATTTCTCCTGTTCGATGGCAGAGAGTTTTCCTTTTAAGTTAATGTCGGCCACAACAACACCTGAGAGGCGCTCAGCACTGTCGATGGGATAATAATTTTTAAGTGTGGCGAGGTCCATTCGGGCTTTTATCTCCGCTGCGATGTCGGGGTCGGAAATTGGTGTTGAAAGCTTTAGGCGGACATCGAGCGGATTTTTTCCCAGATCAAGATGAAATTGGCTGACATCAATCACGGTGTTGTCCAGTTCGCCACCCGGATTTTCGACAGCTGCCTTTATTTTGATGCCACTAATCGCTCCGGGTAAACCGGGATATTTAGCCGTGGCATCGTTCACCTGTAGGTTTAGCGAAAACGCAGGATACTTTTCTTCGGCATAAACTCCTTTCACCATGCCGTTGAGTGAAAAGGTGCCGGTGGTTTCAAAGCCTTGTATTTCCTTTAAAAACACCTCAGGCACAAGCGACAACAAATCTTTGAAATGGGTGGAAGGTGTCTTGTAGGTGAGCACCAGGTTTATCCCTTCGTTGAGCATGCTCACCGAGCCTTCGAAATTCAATTTCAGCTGGTTGACCATCAACTCGTTTTTACGAAAAGTATAGATGCTGTTGGCCAGATCGGCGTCGAGGTTTGCCTGGTAGTTCAGCGCCACATGGTTCAGGTAATTCACCTGATCCATGTTCACCAGCAAGTCGTCAATGGCAGTTTGGGTGTAGAGCACAGTTCTGTCGGCTGTTAAATCGCCACTCAGGTTGTGGTTAAAGCCGGAGGCCTGCACGAGCAAATTCATGGTTTCATCGCGGTAAGTCAGGTTTCCGTTTACAATACTGAACTGCCGCAAGGCAATTTTCAACCCCTCAGATTGGTCGGCAGGCGCTGTCACCTCCACATTTGTTGGCGCACCACTTTCGGCCATGATATCATAGTTGGCGCGACCATCAGGCAGAACATGTACGTTAAAGCGGGGCGCATTCAAATTTATTTTTTTTACCACATAATCACCTTTCAGCACGTCGATCAGGCTAAAGACCACTTTGATTTCGGGTATTAAAACGAGTGTATCGTTCTGAAAAGCAGGTTCTTTTCCAACGATACTGAAATTAGTTACAGTGAGTCGGAAATCAGGGAAGCTGCGTACCAGACCGAAATCCATTTCAGAAAAATCAATCCGGGCATTCAGTTGGTTGTTAATTTCTGTTTTAGCCAGTTCAATAATTTTCCCTTTAAAAACATAGGGCAGAATAAAGGCAGCCAGAACCAGAACGGTAAAGATTACGGCCAGTATTTTAAAAAAAGTTTTCATAGCGATGGAAGTTAATTTTCCACAAAATTAGTCACTTTTCCGATTAAAGCGAAGAGCGTTTGTTAAGGAAAGATAAAAAACAGATGAAAACCACAAAATCGAAAAACAAGTTGGTTGGGAAGAATGAATTTGGGTAAGGTTTTCCTGACTTGTCGATTGAGGCATGGCCGATATGGTGCAAAGTTCCTTAATGCTTGAGACGAAGTATCATCATGTAACGAAAGTCAATGACCACATAATGGTATTCTGTGTATAACCAAGCAATTAAGATGGTACAACCCTCTGCATTCCGAATTTTCACGACTCAACGAAAGTTTAGGCTAGAAGAATAGCTCTGACTGAATAGGTACTTTGAGTTAATGTTTGATGGCTTTAAAATTCGGGGCATTGCGAACAAATAGCTTCAATTTCGTATTTGCTGTATTTTTACCAATTAGTGGTTCGTTTAAAAAAGCTGTAAAGCCAATAACATAGCGAGCCCGCCAATCAACATAATTAAGATAGTATAAGGCAACATTGCTTTGGCTTTTACTCCGGTAATCGCCATTAATGGAATCGCCCAAAAAGGTTGAATCATATTGGTAAGTTCATCTCCATAGGCTAGTGCCATAATTGTTTTTGGGAAGGATGCTCCCAGATGTGCTGCCGCGTCCATGAGAATAGGCCCTTGTACCGCCCACTGTCCGCCTCCGCTGGGCACAAAAAAATTAACTACAGCGGCACTTACAAATGCCATCGCAGGTAATGTTGCAGCAGTGGAGGCTTGTACCAGCTGATGGGTAAACAAAGCCGCTAATCCTGAGTAATTCATCAACCCCATTATACCGGCATAAATAGGAAACTGAATCATTATTCCCCCTGAACTGCCAATAGCGTCTCCTACCGATTGCATAAACTGGTTGAGGTTGCGGTAGAGTAATAACCCAAAAGCCAGTAACATAAGGTTAATGAGATTAATGTTGAGTGCGGCCAGACCCCTATCGAGAAACTGAACAACTGCCATAAACAACAAGGCAATTCCCAGAATCGTGTTTAAATAACCCCTTTTTTCAAAACTAACCGACGGTTTTTCATATAAAGGCAAATCTTGCAAAGGGGTGACGATACGCGGTTTATACTTTGCAATAAGAAAAAATGTCAGGGGTAAAATGATAAGTAACAATCCGTTAAGCCATAAGTTCATGGATGAAAACAACGTTTGCCCAACAGCAATTACACCAATTTTGTCGTGTAAAAAATGCCCCACCTCGGCCACTTTCAATGGGGCACTTCCGCTGAGGCCTCCATGCCATACCATCATGCCCGTGTAGGCAGCTGCCACAAGCAAGGGGTAGTTCAGGCGCATTCCGGTTTTACGCGCATGCTCGCCAATAGCTCTGGCAAGTAATGAACTAAAGATAAGTCCTAAACCCCAATTAAATAAACCCAGCAAAATACTAAAAAACGCAGTGATGAAAACAGCCGTGGTGGCCTTTTTAACAACCCCGGCTATAAGTTGCTGCAACCGTTGAAAGAAAGGTGTAAGTGCCAGAACATTTCCTAAAACTAAAATTAACATCATTTGCATGGAAAAAGCAAGCAAGTCCCAAAATCCGCGTTGATAGTATTCGAGCAACGTAATGGCGTAGAAAGATTTAGAGGTGTCAGGGGAGGTAAATAGCCATGCCAGTAGATAAACAACCATGCTCAATAAAATTGCCAAGGCCAGTGGCGTAGGTAAACCAACCCTGAATTTCCTGATGATTTTCATTGAAATTAAAATATGCTTCAAATATACGCAAAGTAATAGCATATTTTTCAGCCGGACTGTGTCACGGTTTTAAACTTCTTAGGTTAACGTCCTGACTTTTTCTTCTGATCAAAATTACTTGGCGTCATGAAGTAAGCATGGCCTGATTTCTGAGGATTGTCTTTAAGCAAATGGTGAATTTTATAACTACCTTTGTATGCATATTAATGCGATGTGTTTGTATTACTCGAAAAGTGAAAAAAATGAAAAAAGCTGCTCTTTTATCGATCATCATATTAGTTTACAGCTTGTTACATGGCCAAAATATTGTTATTACCCATGGAGAGGAAGCAGGCATAAACCTCGTTTTTCAAGACACTACATTAAGTTCCATATCAAATAGTACAGGAATGTGTAGCAATGAGGAAGTTTCTTACATGCTTGATCTTGATCAGGATGGGGAAAATGATATTGTATTTTGCCTGCAATGTGAGATGAGTGGATATTGGTCATGGTACCGTACCTCCGTAATGGCTACAGGTCTTTTTTCGTTGATTGCAGACACCACTTATCTTGAACATTATCAATACCTTGACTCGGCAGGACAGGTTCAAGATACGTCACGAACAACAACCGTTGCTCGCAGATTTTTGTGGGGCGATACCATCCACACTACACAAAGTTCAACGCAGCACGAAACCCCTTTGCTAGCCTACACACATATTTACGAAATGATTGTTCATGAATACATTAACACAAATATTGATCTTTTCCTTGGTGACACTTCGTATATTGCCTTTTTAAAAAGCGATGAACAGGAAATCCGTATTTATTATCTCAAAATTAAAATCCCCTACAGGTCTTCGCTGAACCTAATCTCAGGCATGACAAACGAAGAATTATTCAGCATATCGGAGAATAATCCTGAAGCGGCGATTGTGTTTCCAAATCCTGCCACGGACAAAATACATTTTAAAGGCCATTACGATTCGGCTGAGGTTTACAGTCTGCAAGGAAAAAGAATGATCTCAACAGCTATTTCGGCTGAGCAAAGAGAGTTGGATATTTCATTGCTTCCGCGTGGTTACTACGTTATAAAATTAAGTTCAAACGAAAACTTGGTAATTACCCGGTTTTTCAGGTTTTAGTTTTTTGAATGCCTTAAAAGCAGTTCTGGTTTTTTCCTGAACCAGGATAACAATGGAATAGTTGGCCGGAAAACCAAATTGTATTACTCAAAGAAAAATCAGCAGTGTTCAGTTGATGTTAATCCAATACAGTACTTTTGGTGATGTTATTCACCAAAATTTATGCTTTTTAGTGAATTAAATCATTCTTATGTTATCAACCATTCCTGCAAACAGACACCAGACTCAATTAAAATGCATAAATTAGTTTACCAACTTCACTGAAGAAGGTGAAGCTAGTTTTGCTAAAAGGGCGCAAATTATACTGATTACCAAACGACGTCGCCTCTACCTCAAAAAGCCACCTGAAAACGCATTTGAAAAATGTTGGCGTGATCGCTTGCGTTGATTCCCGCATAAATGTAGTTGGCCATAACGCGGGTTGCCGGGTTTAAAAACCAGTTGAGGCCAATGGTCAGGTCGTTCATTTTTCCTCCGGTAAAATCAAAGGAGTTCATGTTTAAAGAAGAATACCTGGCGGTAACTTCAAAAGCACCCCATCCGCCTTGTTCTCCCAGATTTTTTTTGGGGACTATCCTGCCGAAAGTAGCTGAATTTCTGTTGTAGATTTTGTGCTCACCGGTAATTGTCCAGCCGGCGGTAACATACCAGGCATGCTGTGTATAGGTGCTGTGTTTCCACTTCGATTCTGAGCCGGGTATTACGCTGTTGAGGTAGTATTCTGATTGCAGGGTAAACTGATTGTGTGCCAATGCCAATTCTCCGGCTAGTTTATTCACCGCGTAAACCTCATCGAAAATCGCTTCAAGGTATTTGGGAGCAAGGTGCGACTCAGGATGAGAGGCATACACAATTTCCCCATTGTCGTGAAATTGATGTGAATAAGATATACCGACATGTATGAGTTGAAACTGGTTTTGGTCGGCAAATAAGGGCAAACCAACCAGGCGGGCGGTAAAATGCGAGGCGTTGCCTTTAACATGCGAAAGTCCTTGCGAATTGAAGAAATACCCTGCCATCATGGTAAGGCGTTTATTCAGTATTGAGTTAAACGCCATAAATCCCAGATTTCGGTCGGGCGAAAACACATCGGTAAGCGATCGTTCCATTTCAGGGATATCGTTTGAACTCATCAGCATTTCAAAACCCATAGGTTCTTTGAAGTTTCCTGCTTGCAGATTGCCTACAAACGGGATATGGGTATACCGCACAAACACATCTTTCAGCTCAACCGGTCTATTTGCAAATTCGAGTTGTACTTTGAACTCCACGTTGGTGTACAGTCGTCCTGCCGCATAAAGCCGAACACGCCTGAGCTCGCTTCCGTTTTCTGCGTTAAATTTTTCCGACAAGGTTATATCCTGATGCATAAACATCACATCGTATTGCAAACGACCACCAAATTTCAAGGAGATGGTTTTTTCTTCATTCTCCACAATCAGGTTTCTGTTCCACTTAACCCGCAGATTATCGTTACTTTGTGAAAACAAACAGCTCTCATAAACAACCAGGAGAGAGAGCATTAGCCACCATTTAAGCATGTTTTTGGTTTTGATCCGGGCGGCAAAGTTAACATTAACTTAATATTAACTTAACATTGGAACGTAAACAGGCTAATTTTGAATGATTTTATATTAAGAATCAGGGACAGGCAAATCCTGTTTTGAAATTAATGGAATGACGCCAAAGCCAATAGCCAAAAGCTAAAAGCCATAAGTGGGTCTTCCCGATTTTCAACACCTGTAAACCCTATTAGTTCAAGTTAAGTTTAAACCTTACATAAACGGGGTTATGGTCGCTGTGGGCGAAATTCAGGTCAATGGCACGAACTGTTTCTACTGTGATGTTGGGCGAAAATACCAGGTAATCGATGGTTGAAGTCATGGTTTCGCCTTTGGTGTAGGGTGTGTCAACCCGGCGGTTGGTGGGCAGGGTGTTGTCGTAAACCCATTGCCATGTATCGGGCAGGAAATTTTCAGGCATCTGAACTTGTGTAAGACCAAAGCGGTGGCCGCCAAAGAAAGCATCAGGATGAAAAGCTGGAGGTTCCTGGTTCCAATCGCCGCCCGCCACAACGAAATTTCCCTGATTGTACTCATGAAGCATTACTTTTTTAATGGTTTCAAGCTCCTTGCGGCGAAGCACCGTATCGTAAATAAACGCGGTATTGTGGGTGTTGATGAGACAAAGCGAACGGCCGTCCTCCAACAGATAACGGTTGAGGATAAAACAGCGATCGAGTAAAAAAAGTCTGTCAGGCCAGGAAGCAATCAGCGGGTAAGCTATTCGTAAACTCTCGCTGGCCTTGAAATCCGACAAAGTAGCCATACCCGAAGTAACCTTTCCCATCGGATTGGCAGGCGGCAAGGGCACAAAAGGCACTTTGTAGTTTAACGCAAAAGTGGCGTTATAAGAAGGCAGGGTGTTTTTTACTAATTCCATTTGATCGAGGTTGTAGGTCCGATCTGAATCGAGGTCTATCTCCTGCAGAAACCAAAATGGCAGGCTGTCGTTCGATTTCAAAAACCCCAAGATTTCTTGCAGGTTGGTCAGGGTATTGTCGTAGGTGTCGCGCACCCGGCTGCCCCCATCATAAAAGAAATCCATTTCATTTCCCAGTCCGGCATAGCCTAAATTCCAGCTTATCAGACTCAACGATTTCTGCGTCAGGCTACTGTCGGCCACGGTTTCACTGCGTTCGAGCACGACGATGGGCTCGGGTTTGTAATCGGTTAGCGTGATGTAAACAAGGAAAGCTGATAAAGCCATCACCGGCACAAGGATAAGAACCAATACAATCCGTATTACTATTTTTATGATCATAGCCATAAAGGGTGAATTATTGGGTATCAAATCTACAAATAATGCCTTTTGGTTAATAAAAGCGAAAAAATATTTAACAAACTAAAATTTTAGTTTATAAATCACGTTAGAGAGCTATCGGGGTTCATAAACCGTAAATGGCGAATTTGGCAACCAAGTGCAAAAGCTATACACACTGGTTGCCTGGTGAGCTAAAGATGCAGTTGCCGGATAAAAAAAAGATAGCGCATGAAAAATACTTTAGTCATTTTTTGTTTTTTAGTCCTGATTTCGGGCGGGGTAAAGGCTCAGGAAAGCAAAGCCGCCCGAATAGCCAGGTTGGAGCAGGACACCGCCTTTTTAGCCTGGCAGGAGGCCATAAAAAAAAGTCAGGCCATCAACCGGGAGGCCTTTTACAGTATGTTACAGACAGTGAATCCGGATACAGTGTTTAAACTTAGCCTATCGGATCTGGGGCTCGAAGTGTGGCCTGATCTTTCAGCCTTCGACTCGCTCACCTCGCTTATCGCCACCCGAAACAATTTAAGTACAATCCCCTCTTCGGTTTCATCGCCTGCGCGATTGCGTAAACTTACCCTTTCGGGCAACCATACAAAAAAGGCAAAATTTACCCGAAACGATTCAATAACAAGTCTCGATTTGTCGGAGAATGAACTGAAGCGTATCCCGCGTTCAGTTAAAAAGTTGAAAAACCTGAGGGTACTAACCCTTAACAACAACTTCATTCGTAGGGTGCCCCGGTGGATGAAAAACATGGAGCACCTGACCGACCTCGACTTAAACTATAACCGCATCAAGCTGCGCAAGTCATCCATCAGGCGACTCCGGAACATGAAAGTATTGCAGCTTGGCGGGAACCAAATCACCTCGGTTCCTGACAACCTGGAGGTACTTTTTCAACTAAAGAAATTCAATCTGGGGAAAAATAAACTTACCGGATTACCTCCCAGCATTGGAGACCTCGACAGCCTGAACACCTTGATTTTATACACCAACAGTTTTACGGAGATTCCCAAAGACATCCTTCGCTTATCACAGCTACAGGAGCTGGACTTTTATTACAATTCGCTTGAATCCCTTCCGTCCGGATTAGGTGAAATGAAAAATCTGAAGCGCTTGTTTCTGGCTTTTAACAAAATACCGGAATTGCCCGACTCGCTGGCGCTGTTAACTCATCTGACCCATTTATACGTTCATCACAACGATTTGACCCTTATTCCCTCATGGGTTTTGGAATTTTATCACCTCGAAATCCTCGACATCAGCTACAATCATTTATTTGAGATACCAGATTTTTCGGTGATGCCGGCCTTATATGAGCTCGATATTCAGCACAACGAAATTGCCTGGTTTCCGTGGGAGATATTGGAAAAGAAAAATCTCAGGCTGCTGATTGCCAAAGACAACCCTTTTATTTTGGACAAGGAATCCGCCGGCCAGCTCAAGCAAATAGCCAGACAATTACAGCAGGAAGGCGTATCTGTGCTGTACTAGATCAACGGGCGAAGTGCTTCAATCAGGTGCTGAAAACGGGTATTTGTTTGGCGATAATTATTTTTTAATACTTTTGCGTGTACTTAATTGTGAAACTATGCCCATACTTGGAAGCATTATCAAGAAGGCTTTTGAACTGCGTAACTTGCCGATGGAAAAGCAACGGAGCAAATTCGATCCTGTTGCGGCTCAACGGAAGGAGTTAAAAAAGCTGTTACGCAAAGCGCAATTTACAGCCATTGGTGAACATTACAAGTTTTCGAGAATACTTGATTTGCCCGACTTTGAAGAGGCTTTTAAAAAGACGGTAGCCATGCACGACTACCAGTCGATGTACAAGCGATGGTGGTACAGGGCACTAAACGGCGAGACCTATGTAACCTGGCCGGGTAAGGTAAAATATTTTGCACTCAGCTCCGGCACATCCGATGCCTCAAGCAAGTATATCCCTGTTACCGATGATATGCTTAAAGGCATCAAGCAAGCCACTTTGCGGCAATTGGTGTCGGCCACGAAGTACAATTTCCCGCTTGATTTTTACGAAAAAGGGATTTTGATGATTGGTGGAAGTACCCACCTGCAATACAACGGCACATACTACGAAGGTGACTTGTCGGGGATTACTGCTGGCAATATTCCATTTTGGTTTCAACATTTTTATAAACCCGGACGACGCATTTCAAAAACCACTGATTGGGGTACCAAGCTCAAAGAAATGGTGAAAAATGCCCCTACTTGGGACATTGGCATTCTTGTCGGTGTGCCGGCCTGGGTTCAGATACTACTCGAGAAAATCATTGCAGAGTACAACCTGCAAAGCATTCACGACATATGGCCAAACCTGAAAGTATATGTGCACAGTGGTGTTTCGTTTAAGCCCTATGTAAAAAGCTTTGAAAAACTCATGGCCAAACCCTTAATGTACAACGAATCGTATCTGGCCAGCGAGGGCTATGTGGCTTTTCAAAACCGCATTGATGGAGAAGGTATGGAGATGGTACTTGACAACGGGATTTATTATGAATTCGTTCCTTTCAATTCCGACAATTTTGATGAGGAGGGGAATCTCAGGGAACAAGCCACTGCCCTATCAATAGGCAATGTAGAATTAGGTAAGGAATACGCCTTGCTGATGACAACCAACGCCGGAGCATGGAGGTATTTATTGGGCGATACGATTAAATTTGTCGATAAAAAGCGATCTGAGATTATTATTACCGGACGTACCAAGCATTATATCAGTATTTGTGGAGAGCACCTTTCGCAA